>Ga0157380_10001069_pt1 | contig 17576 bp, 18 predicted proteins | sample S35metaG_FD_119757 | JGI IMG/M metagenome (GOLD analysis project Ga0157380, IMG submission 119757) | Switchgrass rhizosphere microbial communities from Kellogg Biological Station, Michigan, USA - S3-5 metaG | ecosystem: Host-associated > Plants > Roots > Rhizosphere > Soil | place: USA... | reverse complement strand
GGGTTTGGCCCCGGTCAGGATCGACAACGTGGTTCCCCTCCTGGGGAAGGTACACGTCAGGGGTTTTATCGACTATCCCTCGAACATCAGGATTCGCGTGAGCGCTTTCCGGGCGGGGCTCACTTAACTGCAGAGGCAATTTTCGACCAGTTCGAGAAACCGTGTGGCATCCGGCTAAGCCGGGCGGCGACGCGGCGGCCTTGCGACGCGCGACACGCCGACACTCATGGACATTCGCGCGTTGTCTGGATTCACTCGAAGGCACTTGAGGAGTCCGTCCGGACCCACGGCGTCCAGGTGCCGGTGATCGTTGACGAGAACGGCACCACCGTCGACGGCCATCACCGCGCCGAGATCGCGGACCGCCTCGGCGTCGGGTACCGCACCGACGTCAAGACCGGCCCCAGTGACGAGGAGAAGCGGGCGCTGGCGTTCGAGCGCTGAACCTCAACCGGCGCCACCTCAACCGCGACCAGAAACGTCACTTGGTCGCCGAATCCCTCACCGGCCGACCCTAAACTGCCCGACCGCGAGCACGCCCGCAGGACCGGTGTCAGCCACCCCACGGTGGCCTTGGTGCGCCGAACTGCAGCGGGCCCGGGATGGTGGAAAGATTTACCACCAGGACGGGTGCCCATGGTGTCGAGCAGCCGGTATCGAAGGGCCAGCAGCCCGAGGCTGCATCGGAAGACGAGTTTTCAGCCGCCGTGTCGGAGGCGTCAGCCGCGCTGGCAAATGCCCAAACAAATGCACGATGACTTCCAGCAGGGTCGCCGCGAGGTCGAAGAATCGTGGCAGGAACTGAATCTGCTGATCACGAAGGCGAAGGCCGGTCAGGTCGACGCGGCGCTGGGATTTATCATCGCCAGGCACGGGCTGTGACCGCCTTAGGCCTCTTTTTCGCCTGCCCATCCTTCTTCGACGTGTCGGGCGTTCGCCATGTCATATCCGATTGTCTTGCGGCCCAGGCCCTGCCCGGTGATTGCGGCCATGCGGCCTCCAGAACCGGCTTGGGACGCGACCGGTCGGGCCTCAGCTCCCGTGCAGGATGACGCCGCGGATGATTTCGCCCGCCCGCAGGTCCGCGTAACCCTGGTTGATGTCCTCGAGCCGGTAATGACGGGTTACCAACTCGTCCAACTTCAGCTTTCCGGCGTCGTACAGCCGCAGCAGCTTCACGATGTCGTACTGCGGGTTCAGCGAGCCGCACATCGAGCCTTTGATCGTCTTCTCCCACTTGGTCAACACCGCGCCGGACACGTGGATGGTCAGGTCTTCCGGCGCACCCAAACCGGTCACAACCACGACACCGCCCTTGCCAACAACGTCGAAGGCGTCCTGGACCACCTTCTCGTCGACCACCCCGACCGTCACCAGCGCTTGATCCGCACCCTGCCCCCAGGTGAGCTCGTTGACCTTCGCCGCGGCCTCCTCAGCGGACGCAAACGCGTGGGTGGCGCCGAGCTTCAGCGCCGTCTCCCGCTTGAACTCGACTGGGTCCACGGCCACTACGTACTTCGCGCCCGCGTAGGCCGCACCCTGTACGGCGTTGATGCCAATGCCACCGATCCCGTAGACGATCGCGGTGTCGCCGACTCGCACACCACCCGCAGTCGTCGCCGTCCCCCACCCGGTCGGCACACCGCAGCCCACGAGCACCGCCACCTCCAACGGGAGCCAGTCGTCGACCTTGACGACCGAATGCTCGGAGACTGTTGCCCGTTGCGAGAACGTGCCGATCATGCAGAGGCTGCCGTAGTCGCGCCCATCGGCGTGAAAACGGAACCTGCCGTCCGGAAAGGTGCCGTTTACTGCGTTCGCGCCCCAGTCGCAGAGACTCGAGCGGCCTGTCGCGCAGTACCGGCACGTTCCGCAACTCGGCACGAAGCTGCACACCACGTGGTCGCCGGGCTTCACGCGCGTCACGCCCGGGCCGACCGACTCGATGATCCCGGCACCTTCATGACCTGCGACGATCGGCTTCCGGCCGACCAGGACGCCGTCAACGAGGTGCAGGTCGGTGTGGCACAGTCCGGAAGCGACGAACTTGAGGTGCACCTCTCCGAAGCCGGGCTCGGCAACGTCCAAGGTGCGCAACTCGAATTCAGTGCCGTTTTCTTCGACGACCGCTGCGAGTGTTTTCATTCCGGCAACTCCCTCACGCGGCCCACTGTGGATTAGCTGCAATACAGCTGAGAGTACTTCCGGCCACGCTATGGAGGTGCCGAATCCGTAACCAACCGTTGCCGGGCCCTCACCGAGGAGGCGGTGGTTGGTGCCCGGCAGATCAACACCACGAATCTGGGTCGAGAATCACCGCGTGAACACGGCGCACCGGCGCCCCGCTGACCTCGGCAACCTGCACGTGCTGCGCACAGGCCACGCGGCCCGGCGGCATTCACCGGTTTGGACAGCCGTGCTGAATCGACAGGCCGCGCTACCTGGGTTGGGCCGACGCCAGCATCGAGAGCGCGTCGGCCACCTCGGCGTTGCGACCGTTGACGATCTGCTGATAGATCAATGACGCTTTCGGGGTCCGGTGGCCCAACCTCTCCATCGTCTCTCGCAGATTGCCGACACGCGCAGTCTGCGTTCCGACGAAGTGGCGCAAGTCGTGCACGACGACGCTGCGCTACTCGCCGATGTCAGCGACCGCCGCCTTGAATGAGTCGGCAAACCGTCGTCATTGAGGTGGTAGCCATTACGGACCGCCGGAAATAGAAGTGCTTCAGCATCTTTCGCGACATTGGTATCCAGGTGATGCTTCAGGCCGCGCGCTTGGAGGACGGCAGCCGCCGGATCCTGCCCCGACCTCCGCGTCCCTGTTTCCCAGCCAGCGTTCCGCCCTCCCGTGTGTCATCTGTGTGTCATACGAAGGTCGGTGTATGGGATGACTGACCACGAAAGGCGTGCGCGTCCATGCGAGATATCCGCAGTTCCAAGGCGATTCGACCAAGTCGCGCCAGTGTCGAGGTTTGCTGTCTCGGCAGTTTCTGACCAGCGCAGACGCAGCCTCGCGCAAGATTCGTGCAACTTGGGTTGTCTGACGTGGCTCCGAATCGGATATGGGGACACCGCATGTCCATCACCACCGACCACCTCGCGGACGTCCCGCACCCCGCGCGATCTACTTCGCCGAATGGGACGCAGGTGTGTCTGACCCAAGCCGCTACTACCGCGGCTCAACGCGCGTCATTGACCGGGTTGAGGATCCGCACGGCGACGACATACGCGTGGAGATCTACAGCTCGCAGTCTGTAGCCGGAGACGTCACACGGCTCATCGCGTTCGATGAAGGCAACTACGAGCGCACCCACCTGACAATCGCCGCCCACGCAAGGGAATTCGGCCAAGCCCTCATCGCTGCGGCCGACAGATCGACCAGATTGCCAGCCACGATCAGGCGGTGGACCGATGATGACCGCGACTGAAGTCAACCAGCGGAAGCTGGTTTTGATCTTCCGGGAGATGAAGGCACTCTTTTATGTATTCCCGTCGCGGGATTGGTCGCCGGAGGACGCGCAAGCCGTGCTCGACGTCCTCTCAAGGCGTTCTATCTGCACAAGACTCAGGACATCGACGAATTGAAGTAGCGCCGCGAGCGGGATCGGCCCCTCATCCGCTTGGGTGGCGGGCCGACCTCGCTGAGGAAGGCGAATATTGATTCAAGTCTCGTGCAGGACGGCCGCATCGCTCGATGGCGTCGGGGAGGCGCGCGCATCGCGTTGTGCGCGCTATCGCGGGTTCACACCTGTCGTTGAACGGCTAAGTCGTGAAATACTCTGCCGGCCGCACTCCCCGCCAGTCCTGCACCCGCCGATAATCGATGGCGAGACGGCGAAAGCATTCTCCTACCTCACCCGAGGCGGCTAGGTCCTCGGTGGTGGGGTTTGAGTCGAAGACCTCCGGTGCGCCGACCACTGCCACCCCGGCATCTATATTGTGTGAGCCGTCTCGTGTCAACGAAACTTTCAGCTGGTACATGTGAGTGCCGGGCGCATCGGGGTTACGCAGCTGGAGGGCGAACTCAAACTGATCTGTTCCGTTCGGTGCGATCTCCTGTGCAACGTGCTCCACTGGGATTATGTCGTGTGGACGGGGATCTACGGGTAGGACTGCGTTATAGCTTTGGCTGACCAGCATCGGCCCTGCACCTGGCTGGCACTGGGGCCAATACGCGTAGTCCAGAATTTCCAATTCCGCACCTGTTACGACGGATACCTGGTCGCCGATATTGCGCAGGGTCACTCGGATCTTCGGCGGCACCAGCTCAACCTCGCCTCGTTCGTTCGGTCCTTCTCCGCTACTGCCGGGCACGACGTCTAGCTTGACGAGGTCCAACTCGGTTTTGGGCCGATTGATCCACAATGTCAGCGCCGCAGATAGCAGGGCCAGACACACCGGCACAACGATCGCCAGGATGAGTTTCTCGCGCGATAGCCACCGACCACCGCTTCGGGAAGCACCATGTAGGGGGGCCACCACGCGCGGCTTCACGACCTTCTCGAGCGCTCCCGTCAAGCGTGCCACCTGCGCGTCCCAGTTCTCGTCGGTGATCCGCACGGCGTTGCACTCAACGAGGGCAGCCAACGGCTTCGGCAGGTCGGCGGCGGCGGGCATCGACGTGGCGTCGACCAGGACCGGGATGACCAGAACATCGGAGCGGCCCAGAGCGGTCGCGATCTCCAGGCGCACGAAGTCATCGGGGTCATCCAGCCGACGCCGGCCCGCGGCGTCGGTGATCGCCAGCCACTCGGGACCGATTAGGGCCAGTAGGGCGTCGCACGAGCCGACTTCCTGCTCGATCAGGCGAGGAAACCGCTCACCCGGGTCGACGCTGTCGATATCCCGAAAGACCTGCTCCGCTCCGAAATGGTGGGTCAGCGTGTCCCTTAGGCGGCCCGCATACGGCCCACTGTCATCCCGCCGATAACTGATGAAGATGCCGCCCATATGGCCCCGCCTCCCGCTCCGCGGCTTCAGAGTAACGGCGATGACATGCCGGATATCTACCTATGATCATTTCGCCGGCGGCCGGACACATGAGTAGCGAAGTACTCGTTTTGCCATTTCGCAGCCAGTGTTGTCACTCCGGCCCGGGCCCGGCCGTACGCTCTCAACTGTGTTGAGCGAGCTAGTCCAACCCACCGCACGGCACTCGAAGCTCCTGCGGCGGTGGGGATCTCGACCCAGGGTCACAGACGGCGCCTGTGGCGGGGTTATCGGCCTGTCTGAGCACACCCGGCGCCGACTGAAGCGTCGACCCCAGGGCGGGAACCGATGCGCCCTCGCGAACGTCCCTGTACGGTTACGCTTCGGCGGATGCGGAGGATGATCTGGCTGGCTGTCCTGCTGGCAGGATTGCTGGCCGGCTGCTCAGGCGGCCCCGGGGAGGAGGTTAGCCCCGAAGCGCCCTCCATAACTGCGGCGAGCCCCCCACCCACGATGGGCACGCCCGTGCGTGACGGCGGGCTCCAGTTCATTGTCAATGGAGTGAGGCTTGGGCCGTCGATCTCCTCGGATCACGCGCGGTACGAGGCACACGGCAGGTACGTGGTTATCGGTCTGTCAGTCACCAACATTGGCGATCAACCAGAAACCTATATGGCCATCGATCAAAAACTAATTGTCGATGGCAAGCATTACGTCTACGCCGCAGAGCCGACCATCGCGCTGAACACCAACGCGACGTCGCAGATAAACCCCGGCATCGGTATCAGTGCGCTGATTGCGTACGACGTTCCAGCCGGCACTCGACCGGGCAGCATTGAACTGCACGGCGCAGCGGGCACACCCGGCGTCGATGTAGACCTTGCCGCTCACTGAGCATGGCGGCGATGGAACCCCGACTATGTGCGTTCTACGGATGTTATCCCGCTATGGCCGAACCGTGGAAGCGCTCTTGACGCGCGAGTTCAAACCCGCAGACGGTGAATAAGTCGCGGCTTGAAATCTATTGGGCACCTGTTTCTTTCGCGCCACAACACGCTGAGAACCAACGGGCCAACCAGCGGTGCCGCCAGCGGCCAGCGGCGTAAGTTGAGATGTTAGAAAGGGGCTGGACCCCGTCAGAAGATAGGAGTTCTGACTGGGGCGACAGATCAAGAGGATCTGATGACTGCGATACCAAATAGGCTGCGCCACACCGGTATTGAAATGCCGTTCGTGTCCGATCTGTCTTTGATTTCATCGGGCGACACCGCCATGGCGGCGTGTCTGCGCATAGATGCGGGTTTGTTCGTACTGCCGGTGGCGATCGCAAGCACGCAGGTTCCGTTGTCGGTGACCGCTGGCCCGAGCAATCCAGCCGCAATGCCATGACAGTCTGCAACTGGTGGACCTCCTACCCCGATGCCGGTATCGCAGTCCACACCGGGAACGAGCCGTCATCGAGCGTCGTTGTTGACGATGCAATCAGCGCATTGCGCGCAATCGTGTCCGCCGGACAAAACCAGCCAAGGCTAGCCGGACAGGCGACGTCCGACGTGGTCGAGCACCTTCTTGGCGAGCCGGTTCTTCTCGCCCCAGGAAATCAACTGCCGCGAGGCCGAATGCCCTGACAAGGAGACGAGGGTCGAGTCCCCATCGCCATGGACGACCGCCGTCATCTGCTGCCCACGCCAGTCCGACATCGAAGCGCCTGTGCGGTATTCGATGGTCCAGCCCTCGATATCGGCTTTCGCATCCTCGTAGCCGAGGTCCGCGATCGTCGCCCATAATGCATCCCACACGCGATCAGCGGACGCGTCGTAGGTTCGCTCGATTGCCTTCCCGCCCATGACGGCGAGGCTAGTTGACCGCAGGTGTCCGGAACGAACCAGTTAGACCGTTTCTGGCACTTCGAAGCCAGCGGCCTCAATCTGGTCGGTGATCGACTTCAGGTCGTAGGAGTAGCGCCACCGCGTGATCCGCGCCTCGGCATCGATCGCGAACGCTCCCATGACCTCAAGGGCGAAGGGCTTGCCCCCAATGCGGTAGTTCTCGACTCCTTCGATCATGACGGTTCCGCCGTCGGCGACAAGCGACTTCACGTCGATCCTGATGCTTCCGACGCCCATGGCGAGTTCCTCCGCAAGTTCGGCCCTGATGGCCTCGACACCTCGGTGCACTCCTCGCGGGCCGTCGATGAACACGGCGTCATCACTGAAATAGCCGACCAACTCGTCCAGCTTGGGCTCTGCAAAGGCGGCAAGGAAATTACGGACTACCTGCTACGGAGAATGGCTCATGGAAACCCGCTGTTTGGACCTCCCGGACCCCTCAGGCTAACCCAGCACCCGATGCTCCGACGGTGTTTCGACGGCGGACCGCGGCGGGCTCCGACAGATCTGGTGGTCGTCGCAGGCGCGGCCGCCGGAATGCATTCTGCAGCAGTCGTTTTCGCAGCGCCAGTGCCGCGGCGGCCAGCCATGTGCCGGCAATGCTGTGGCAGCGGGTTTGTTGAGGTGGAGGTAGCCCACGCGAACGGGGCGCGTCCGATATTCATATGATCTTGTGATGGGCGTCGACGCGGCCGCCGTCACGAGTGCCGAAGCAGCGCAGTACCGGGCTGCCGGCTGGTGGACCGACATCACCTTGTCGGGGTGCGTCGCACACAACGCCGCGTCGACACCGGACAAACCCGCCTATGTCGAGTTCTCGCTCGACGCACCAGACTGCGCGTTGACGTGGTCCGAGTTTGACCACGCCGCCACCAACCTCGCCCATCAGCTGCTCGAGTTGGGTGTCGCACCGGGCGCCGGCGTCGCGGTCTGGCACAAGGACACCCCGGCCGTTCACGTGCTGCTGGTCGCCATCGAACGCTGCGGAGCAATCGCAGTCGGGCTGGGCGCCCGGGCCGGCGTGCGCGAGGTCGCGGCGATCCTGCGGACCACGCAGCCAACTCTCGTCGTCAGCGATGCCGACCGGCTCGCCGCAGCTCAGCAGGCGGCCGAAGATGCTGACCCGGCGCTTCGCGTCGTCGCCGTTGGGAAAGACCTTGACATCGACCCCACTCCCCGACCGGACACGCTAAGCAGCCTCTCGCCCGTCGGCCCCGACGACGTGTTCCTGATCAACTCCACATCGGGCACCACCGGACTACCGAAATGCGTTGTCCACACCCAGAACCGGTGGCACTACTTCCATCAGAAGGCCGTCGCCAACGGCGAGCTCAGGGCCGACGACGTGTTCCTCCCTGTCATACCCACACCCTTCGGCTTCGGCATCTGGACCTCCCACACCACGCCGATTCACCTGGGCGCCACGGCCGTCAGAATCGAGAAGTTCGACGCCGTCGCAACCTGCGCGGCCGTCGAGCGCCGCCAGGCGACCGTGCTGTGCTGCGTCAGCACGCAGCTGGCAATGATCCTGGCCAGCCCGGCCTCGCGGGAGTACGACCTGACCAGCCTGCGGGTGGTGTTCACCGGCGGCGAGCCGCTGCCCTACACCCAGGCGGCCCAGTTCGAGGAGCTGACCGGCGTCACGATCCTGCAGTTCTACGGGTCCAACGAGACCGGGATGCTCAGCGCGACCACCGTCGCGGACCCCCTGCACCGACGCCTGCGCACGGCCGGCCGGATCGTGCCGGAGATGCAGGTGCGGCTCTTCGACGGGGATCGGGACGTCACCGAATTTGGACATGGCCAACCCGCGTGCCGTGGCCCGGCGCTCAGCCTCGGGTACCTGGGCGGAACCGACCACGACAAGCTGTTCACAAAGGACGGCTGGATGCGGATGGGCGACATCTGCGAACTCGACGCCGACGGTTATCTCACGCTGACGGGGCGTACGTCGGACTTCATCCTCCGCGGAGGCAAGAACATCAGCGCGGTGCAGGTAGAGGAGGCAGTGGCAACCCATGCCGCGGTCGCCGTCGCGGCGGCGGTGGCCATGCCCGACCCGCTCTTCGGCGAGCGGGTCTGCGTGTTTGTCGAGCTCAAACACGCTTCCGCCCTCGACCTTCCGACCCTCGTCGAACACCTTCAGCAGCAGGGCGTTTCCAAGGAGCTACTGCCCGAGCGCCTCGAAATTCTCGACGAACTGCCGCGCTCGTCTGGCGGCAAGATCGCCAAAGGCCTTCTTCGTGACAAGGTCCGGCAGACACTGGAGCGGTCATGAGCACCCGAAGGCGAGCGCGAGTGAGGATCGCAGCGAGGAACGAGCGAGGACCGGAGCGAGTGGGAGTCGAGGCATGACCACAGAACACGTACGACGCGGCGGCCTCGAGGTCTGGTCGCCCTCCAAGATGCCCCCCATCGGCGTCGACCTCACCGACGAACAACAGCTGGCGATCGCCTTCCGCCACCTCGCCGAGGTCGGCTTCGCCGAAAACATGGCCGGCCACATCACCTGGCAGCCCGATGGTCAGACCGACATGTACGTCAACCCGTGGGGCCTGTGGTGGCAGGAGCTGACCGCCTCCGACATCTGCGTCGTCGACGAGGACGCGCGGGTGGTCCGCGGACGCTGGGACGTCACGCCCGCCATCCACATCCACACCGAACTTCACCGGATGCGGCCCGACGCTCGGGTGGTGATCCACAATCATCCCTACTACGTCAGCCTGATCGCTGCCCTAGGCACACTTCCGGAACTGGTTCATCAGACGGGCTCGCTGTTCCTCGACGACATGTATCTGGTCGAGAAATACGACGGTGAGATCGACGCGCCCTGGCGGGCAGCCGAACTGGCACAGCAGATCGGTTCCGCCAACCTCGTGATCCTGGCGAACCACGGCGTCATCGCGACCGGCCGCAACCTGGCTGAGGCCGTCTACCGGGCGGTGTCGATCGAGCGCGTCTGCCGTCTGGCCTACGACGTGATGGCGGCCGGCAGGACCCCGACGAAGATGAGTCGTGGCGACATGGTCGGCATGCAGGCGTCGCTGATCGAACGGGCCGCCGATGTTTACTGGGCAGGCGCGGCACGCATCACCATCAAGGCAGATCGCAGCGTACTGACATAGAGCACCAAGGGTTTTCGAGGAACGGGGATCACTATGGCGTCCATCGACGAGATGTCGGCGAATCTGAACTTCACCACCGCCAAGACCGGCGACGACCGCACCGTCACCTTCCTGGCCGAGCCCCAGCGGGCCGCCCGCCGCTACACCGTCATCTCCGTCGATGACCACATCGTGGAGCCGCCGGACACATTTGAAGGTCGCGTGCCGCAGAAGTTCGCCGACCGCGCCCCGCGGGTCGTCGAGACGGATGACGGCGGGCAGACGTGGATGTACGACGGGCAGTCACTCCCGAATATCGGCTTCAACGCGGTGGTGGGGCGCCCAGTGTCCGAGTACGGATTCGAACCCGCCCGGTTCGACGAAATGCGCCGCGGCGCATGGGATATCCATGAGCGCGTCAAGGACATGGACCTCAACGGCGTGTACGCGTCGCTGAACTTCCCGTCCTTCCTGCCGGGATTCGCAGGCCAACGATTGCAGCAGGTCACCAAGGACCGCGACCTCGCGATGGCATGCGTTCGCGCCTGGAACGACTGGCACATCGAGGCGTGGGCGGGTGCGTATCCGGACCGGATCATCCCGTGCCAGCTCCCGTGGCTGCTCGACCCAGATGTCAGCGCGAAGCTGATCTACGAGAACGCCGAACGCGGCTACCATGCAGTGACGTTCAGTGAGAACCCGGCGATGCTGGGTCTACCGACCATCCACTCCGGCTACTGGGAGCCGATGCTGGCGGCCTGTGCCAAGACCGGAACGGTGGTGAACCTGCACATCGGTTCGTCGGGCACCTCGCCGTCGACCACCGACGACGCCCCGCCCGATGTGCAGGGCGTACTGTTCTTCGCCTACGCGATCACGGCAGCCGTCGACTGGCTGTACTCGGGCGTCTGCACGCGGTATCCAGACCTGAAGATCTGTCTCTCCGAAGGCGGGATCGGCTGGGTGGCAGGACTTCTCGACCGACTCGACCACATGCTGAGCTACCACGAGATGTACGGAACCTGGGCGGCGCTCGGTGAGACGCTGACGCCCGCGGAGGTGCTGAAGCGGAACTTCTGGTTCTGCGCGGTCGAGGACCAGTCATCGTTCATCCAGTACGAGCGGATCGGTTCGGACAACATCTTGCTCGAGGCCGACTACCCGCACTGCGACTCCACATGGCCGCACACCCAGCGCACCATCCACGAGCAGATCGGCGGCCTCCCCGATGACATCATCCGAAAGGTAACGTGGGAGAACGCCTCCCGGCTCTACCAGCATCCGGTGCCTGCCGCAATCCAGGCTGATCCCAACGCCTTCTAGAGATCGGTCGCCGGCCGCGCGGACGACAAACGTGCATCCGAATCGACCCGTAGCTTGACGCCCCCGTAGCGGCTCAACTCGGCGCGTTCAACGGCGTCGGCGTATCGGCAGCCGAACTCGCCAGCGTGGGCATGCCGAGTGTCGCTGTGGGGCTGTAGATACTGTTGTAAACGGGCCCGCCGAAATGTTCGGGGATGGCGGTCTTCGCCTGCGCCTGCGTGTCAGTAGCGACGAACAGTGCGGCCACGACGAATGCGACGGCGCCGACGAACGCGGCCACAACTCGAAAAATGTGCGCTCTCAAAACAGATCAACTCCTTTCGGATTTGATCGCTACCAATTTCAAAGTAAGCACCGCGGAGCGCCAATGCGAGCTTCACAGTGAAATCTCCACAATGTCAAAGGGTTTCACAATGTCGATCAGCGTTCACAGCATTCCTAAAGCGCAGACTATTCGGGCTCTCATAGACGCGACTTAACGTCGAATTGTATTGCACTGCCTAGGTCATGAAGGGAGCAGACCGATGCTGCGAAAACCCTCGAAACGAACACTCGCGGTGGCGGCGGCCGGAGTTTCACTCACGGCGGCAATCGCCTTCCCTGCCGTCGCGTCGGCAACCCTACCGGCGGCGCCAGCGGGTGGTTACGCGACGTAGTGGGGACCCTACGGCCGATACGGACCGCATCCGCGCGACTGGGATCACCCGGAGTGGGGAGCCGGGTGGAACGACGGCTACCCTGCGCCCGGTTGGGTACCGCCTGCCGGGTGGGCGCCGCCGCCGGACTGGATCCCACCCGCCGGCTGGTATCCCCCGGCAGGCTTTGCGCCGCCGCCGGGGTGGGTCGGACCCTGCGCCGGACCACTTTTCGATCTGTTCCACCCGCTGCGCTGCGCGTAGGTCACACTCTGAGCCTGCCCGTGTCGGGCAGGCTCACAGCCGATCGAAGATCGAGTTGACGATGTCGTCCCCCATGCCGATACCGGCACCGGTCACGATCGCCTGGCCGAACCGTCCGCCTAGGAAACGCTGCAGCGCGCCGCCGCCCTGGCTGGGCTGCGGGTAGCTCGGCTGATACTGCGGCGGTTGGCTGTACTCGGCGGGAGCCGGGTAGTACGCGGGCTGCGGCGACGGCGGTGCGGCGGCCGCCACGTGATTATCGATCAGCGCGTGAATCGCCTGCAGCAGTTCGGTTGTCGTGCTCTGCTCGTCGCGGATGGCTAATGCGATCTCTTTGAGATCCAGTCCCCATTCGCGAGCGTTTGGGTCGCCTGCGGCAGCCGCGGTCGACAGCTTCCCTGCAAGGGCCGCGATCAGTGATCCGGTTTGCTGAGCCTGCTGCTGAAGCGCGTTGAACTGGCGGTCCACGGTGTCGGTGTCCACTGCTGCGGTCCTTTCGCTCGGTCCTGTGCATCGAGGTCTACCGCTTCTCGCTCGCAGAGTGGTGTGAGTGTGCTGTGCGAATCCGATGAAGTCCCTCGCACTGTTCTGATCAGCCGACCGCGCGCGCAACGATCCGTTCGTAGGCCGTGCGCTGGGCGGCATCGATCGTTGGTGCGAATTCCAAGACCACGTCGCCGATCTGATAGCCGTTCGACAGGGACGCTTCATACAGCTGCGCGTCGCGTGACCGGCCAAAGATGAGGATGGACACTGTGTCCGTCGCCACGGCGCCAGCGCAGTGGATGTCAGGGCAGCGCTGGTCTGTCACATCACGGGGGTTGGGCGCCGCCAGACCGGCGGCGGTCAGGACGTTCACCAGCGTCCACGCCGACGTTGCATCGGGTCCGGCCGCCGACCCCGCCGCGGAGTCTCCGCCAGGGGCGGGGTGCCCGGCACAACCGGCGAGCAAGAACGCCGTCAGCAGCCGGGCGGGAACGGATGTCAACCGGTTTCTGCTCCTACTTGCCATGGTGTTCCCTTTCCAGGGCGGGTACCCGCCATACCGGCTAGCCGGTAATGGGATTGTCCGGCTTGTGCCAATGACGCAGTCACCAGGGTCGGCGAATCGTGGAGATCAGACTCCAGCACCCAATAGGAGATTCTCGTGAGTCACAGCGACACCGATCACCTCAGCTACCTCCGGTGACAGACGTCACATCGCTTAGCGCAGGCGAAATATGCGTTATCCGACTCGGATCGCTTATGCGCAAGCTGTTGACCCACAATCATTTTCACGACAGTCCCATCCGCTCAGGTGAGCGCGTTCCCGGTGCTCACAGTAACTGTGCAGGAATATATAGCTTTCCTAAAGTACTTATTCCCAGTAGGGCTATCGACCTGATCCGACCCAATTTCTGAATGTTGAAGGAGATTTCGGCATGTCAACTTCAGCCACCGCTCGCGAGGCACGGCAGCAACGCCGATTCGAAGAATTGACCTCGACGGACGCGCAACTCGTTGCTGCCCAACCTGATCCAGCGATTACCGCCGCAATCGGCGGCCCAGGCCTGCTGGTCGCGGATGTGATCCGAACCGTGATGGACGGCTACGCCGACCGACCCGCGCTGGGCCAGCGCGCCGTCGAGTTCGTCACCGATGCAAACGGACGCACCGTTGCCGCGTTGCAGCCTCGCTTCGACACCCTGACGTACCGCGAGACCTGGGTTCGAGTGCGCGCCCTCGCCGAAGCGCTCGCCGACAACCCTGTCCGGCCGGGCGAGCGCGTGGCGACGCTCGGATTCTCCAGCGCCGACTACGCGATCGTGGACATGGCGCTGTCGCTTACCGGAGCGATCGCGGTTCCGTTGCAGACCAATGCCCCAGTGCAGCAGCTGCACCCCATCCTCATCGAGACCGAGCCGGTCGCGATCATCTCCAGCGTCGACCACCTGCAGGACGCCGTCGAACTCGCACTGACCGCCTACACCCCGAAGCGGCTGGTGGTTTTCGACTACCACCCACAGGTCGACGACCACCGCGAGGCGCTGGAATCCGCCGCAGCGCGCCTCGCCGACCACGGCGTCCCTGTCGAGGCGCTCAATGACCTCATCGCGGAGGCGCCTGCGCATTCCGGGGGACCTGATATCGAACGCGGTGACGGCGACGCGCTACGCCTGCTGATCTACACCTCCGGCTCGACTGGGACTCCGAAGGGCGCGATGTACATTGACCGCCTGATGGCCAATTGCTGGCGGGGATGGTTCACACCTTCCTGGGATCCTGACGGCAAGGCGCCCGCGATCACCCTGAGCTTCATGCCGATCAGTCACATCATGGGACGCGTCATTCTCTACTCCACGCTCGGTGTCGGCGGGACGGCATACTTCGCTGCGCGCAGCGATCTCTCGACCTTGCTCGATGATGTCGCGCTTGTCCGGCCGACGAAGCTCGATTTCGTGCCACGCATCTGGGAGATGCTCTTCCAGGAGGTGCAGAGCGAGATCGACCATCGCTGGGCCGAAGGTGACCGCGAAACCGTCGAACGGCAGGTCATGGCGGAGCTCCGCGAGAAACTCGTTGGCGGACGCCAATTCTCGGCACTGACCGGCTCCGCACCCATCTCATCCGAACTACGGTCCTGGGTGGAGGACTTCCTAGACATCCATCTGACCGAGGTCTACGGCTCGACCGAGGACGGCATCATCCTGGTCGATGATCAGGTTCAGCGGCCGCCGGTAACCGACTACAAGCTCGTCGACGTTCCCGACCTCGGGTACTTCGGGACCGACCGGCCGCATCCGCGCGGCGAACTATTGGTCAAAACACCAGATCTGATCCCCGGTTACTACAAGCGACCCGAAGTCACCGCCGAACTCTTCGACGCCGACGGCTGGTACCACACCGGCGACGTGATGGCCGAGATCGCACCGGATCAACTGATCTATGTGGACCGCCGCAACAACGTGCTGAAGCTGTCGCAGGGCGAGTTCGTCACTGTCTCGAAGTTGGAGGCGGCCTACGGCGGCCATCCGTCGATACGTCAGATCTTCGTGTACGGCAACAGCGCCCGGTCGTATCTACTCGCGGTGATCGTCCCGACCGATGACACGCTCGAAAGTGTCGGCGGCGACGTTGCGGCCGTCAAGCCGTTGTTGAGCGACGCGCTACAAAGCATCGGGCGTGAGGCCGGCCTGCAATCGTATGAGATCCCGCGCGATTTCATGGTCGAGACAACGCCTTTCACCTTGGAGAACGGTCTGCTGACCGGCATCCGTAAGCTGGCTCGGCCGAAGCTCAAGGAGTACTACGGTCCAGCACTCGAGCAGCTCTACAGCGATCTCGCCGAGGGGCAGGCCGAGGTGTTGCGTGCGCTTCGCAGGGATGGTGCGGACCTGCCGGCTCTGGAAACAGTCAGCCGGGCCGCCGGCGCCTTGCTCGGCGCGACCACGTCCGATGTCTCCCCCGACGCGGCGTTCACTGATCTGGGTGGGGATTCGCTGTCGGCATTGACATTCGGCAATCTGTTGCGCGAGATCTTCGACGTCGACGTGCCGGTGGGCGTGATTGTCAGCCCGGCAAGCGACCTCGCTTCGATTGCGGCATACATCGACTCCCAGCGCGCCGGTGGGACCAAGCGGCCGACATACGATTCGGTGCACGGTCGCGATGCGACAGAGGTGCACGCGAGTGATCTGACGTTGGACAAGTTCCTCGACGAGGCGACGCTCGCCACCGCATCGTCACTGGCCCATGCGAACCAGGAAGTCCGTACCGTTCTGCTGACTGGGGCCACCGGTTTCCTCGGGCGCTACCTGGCTCTGCAGTGGCTGGAACGGATGGATCTCGTCGATGGCAAGGTCATCTGCCTGGTCCGCGCCAAGGACGACGCCACTGCCCGGCAGCGTCTGGACGCGACATTCGACAGCGGCGATCCGAAACTCCTCGACCATTACCGGTCACTGGCGGCCGACCATCTCGAAGTGCTCGCCGGCGACAAGGGCGAGGCGAACCTCGGACTCGACCACGCCACCTGGCAACGGCTGGCCGACACCGTCGACCTGATCGTCGACCCCGCCGCGCTGGTCAACCACGTGTTGCCCTACAGCGAGCTGTTCGGGCCGAATGTCGTCGGCACGGCCGAGCTGATCCGCATCGCGCTGACGACGCGGATGAAGCCGTACACCTACGTCTCCACGATCGGTGTCGGTGACCAGATCGAGCCGGGGAAGTTCGTCGAAGAGGCCGACGTCCGGCAGATGAGCCCGACCCGCAAGATCGCCGACACCTACGCCAACGGCTACGGCAACAGCAAGTGGGCGGGTGAGGTGCTACTGCGCAAGGCCAACGACCTGTTCGGTCTGCCGGTGTCGGTGTTCCGCTGCGACATGATCATGGCCGACACCACCTATGCCGGACAGGTCAACGTGCCGGACATGTTCACCCGCATGATGTTGTCACTGGTGGCCGGCGGGATCGCGCCGTACTCGTTCTACGAGCTCGACGCGGACGGCAACCGGCAACGCGCCCACTTCGACGGGCTCCCCGTGGAATTCATCGCCGATGCCATCTCGACACTCGGTGCAAACGTGGTCGCGGGCTTCGAGACCTACCACGTGATGAATCCGTACGACGACGGCATCAGCATGGACACCTACGTCGACTGGCTCGTCGAAGCGGGCTACCAGATCGCCCGGGTGCCCGAATATGCCGACTGGTTGGCGCGGTTCGAGACGACGCTGCGGGCGCTGCCCGACAAGCAGCGACAAGCGTCTCTGCTGCCGCTACTGCACAACTACCAGAAACCCGACCACCCGGTCACGGGGTCGCTGGCACCTGCCGACCACTTCCGGGCGGCGGTGCAGGACAACAAGATCGGGCCGGAGAAGGACATCCCGCATGTGTCCGCAGCGGTGATCGTCAAGTACATCACCGACCTGAAGCTGCTCGGTCTGCTCTGACCGGGTGCGCGCCGAACGTGGGTTACCCGCACGCCTGTCGTGCAAAAGTCGTGTGGGTAACCCACGTTCGCCGGCAGACTAGTAGCGGATATCGCTGGCCAGCAGCGGCGGATACACCGTCGACACTTCGCCGTCCACGGTGGTGCCCGCGAATTGGAGCATCGTGCGCGTCTGGCCGTTCATCTCGGCCGGGTAATTGAGCGCGGGCGCCGACACCTCATCGAGAACGCGCAGATGCTCGTTCGTCAACTTCACGTCGAGGCCGGCGAGGTTGCCTTCGAGGTGTTCCAAGCGACGGGCTCCGACAATCGGCACGACGGTTTGAGGCCGTGCCAACAGCCACGCCAAAGCCACCGCCGCAGAAGTAGTTTCGAGTTCATCGGCGATTGCCGCAACCCTGTCGATGACGTCGAACTCGGCGTCGCTTGGGCCGCCGACGAACTGTGCGCGCGCTGAATCGGCGACCTGTGCACCCCGCCGGTACTTTCC
>Ga0157380_10001068_pt1 | contig 17581 bp, 11 predicted proteins | sample S35metaG_FD_119757 | JGI IMG/M metagenome (GOLD analysis project Ga0157380, IMG submission 119757) | Switchgrass rhizosphere microbial communities from Kellogg Biological Station, Michigan, USA - S3-5 metaG | ecosystem: Host-associated > Plants > Roots > Rhizosphere > Soil | place: USA... | reverse complement strand
ACTATTACCGTTGGCGGTCCTATTAATTTCTGCGAAGGAGGTTCGGTAACACTAACATCCACTTTGAATATAAATAATCAATGGTTCAATAATGGGACTTCGCTTTCTTCTGCAAATGGTATAAGTTATAACGCTGTTTCAAGCGGACAGTATTATTTGAGGGTTACCAACGGAAGTTCTGGTTGTCATAATTATTCCGATATGATATCAGTCAATACAACTCCATTACCAATTACTCCAGTTATAAGTGCTTTAACCGCTACGAGTTTTTGTGTGGGTGACAGTGTTAAATTAAAATCATCTTCAGTCATTGGCAATAAATGGTATATAAACGGGTCATTGATTGCCAATGCAACAGATTCAATCTATGTTGCATACAATTCGGGAGCTTACACAGTACGTGTAACTGTCAACAATTGCACATCATCAGAGAGCGTTGCCCAGGTGGTAGCTGCTATCGTGGCTCCAACGCCACCAACAATAACCTCCACCGGTTCACCAACCTTCTGCCAGGGAGATAATGCAGTTCAACTTAGTTCTTCGGTAGCGCTCAATAATCAGTGGTTCAGAAACGGAAGCATCATTGCAGGAGCAACTGCCGCTACCTATCAACCAACGCAAAGCGGAGATTATACCGTAAAAACCAATATTGCCAATTGTTATTCGGCTCCTAGTAATTCCAAAATCATTACGGTGAACCCATTACCTGTTAAGCCGGCGATTACGGCAAATGGATTTATACTCAGCACAGGTGCTGGAGCGACTAACTATACATGGTTCTATAATGGCACCGCAATCAATGGCGCCACTACCAATCAATATACCGTATTGCAAGCAGGCCTTTACCGCGTAATGGTGGCCGACGTAAATGGTTGTAAGAATTCCTCGGATGATTTCAATGCAGTTATTACAGGTATAAATGACCTGGATTTATTGGGATATAAAATTTCGCTGTTCCCGAATCCGGTTACTGATTATGTAACCATTAATGTTTCGCCCAATAATAGTATTTCTAAAACCTTTACCGCTACTCTTAGTGATATATATGGAAAAACGATTTCTGTGCAGAAACTAAAAGACGGTGCTAATAAAATTTACCTGACCACCCTGGCACAGGGCCATTATTTTGTTACGATTAAGAATGGGAATACGGTGAAAACCGTAAAATTGATAAAGGCGAAATAATCAATACTGGATTATAGCTTTCAAAAAAAACGGTTCCGAACATTTGAAATGTTCGGAACCGTTTTAAGTTAATGCCCATAACTAACCGGCTCCAACGCCTTATAAATCGTTTCAAATATTTTACCTCTTACATTCATCCGCAAAAAACGATTCGCATCCCCATTATTATTAACCCGGTTGCTGAGCATGATAAAAGTCAGGTGTTTGGTTGGATCCATCCATATACAGGTGCCCGTAAACCCAGTGTGGCCAAAGGTTTCAGGAGATGCGGATAAAGCGGGATAGGGTTCTTTACGTGTAGCATTGTCTTTTTCAGGTTTATCAAAACCAAGTCCCCGGCGACTCTCACCATGATAAGCGGTGAAATAATCAATGGTTTCTTTTTTGAAGAAACGATAACCATTCATCTGCCCTCCATTCAATAATACTTCCGCTAATACCGATAAATCATACGCATCACTGAACAAGCCCGCATGACCCGCTACGCCGCCAAACATAGCCGCCCCGGGATCGTGCACATCACCATGAATGAGTTGCTGCCGAAAACCCAATTCTTCCTCCGTAGGAGCAATATAATTCAATGGAAAACGATCCCTCGGTTTAAAGCCTGTACTCGTCATATTCAGTTTATCATAGAATTCCTTTTTCACATATTTTTCGAGCGGCATTTTAGTGATAGCTTCCACGATCTTACCCAAAAAAATAAAATCATTGTCACTGTACACATATTTTCCATGTGGTCCCAATTCGCTCGTGAGGATACGATTGTACATAGTATCCAACCAATCATTTCGTAAATAAATATTATCCGCCACCCTCACTCTATGCATCGAGTCGGAGCGATAAGAATAATAACTATAGATGGGAATATTCGCAAGCAGGGTATCCACCGTTTCTTTATAAAACGGGATCCATGCTTTTAGTCCTGCCTGATGAAGAATGACATCCCATAATTTTAGCGTGTCTTTATTGCTTCTTTTTACCCAGGGTAAATAATCGCCCAGCGTTTTATTCAGATCGAGTTTACCTTCATCATACAATTTCATCACCGATACAGTAGTAGCCATGATTTTTGTTACCGAAGCGAGGTCATAGATTGTTTCGGGATATACTGCTTCTACACTGTCGTAGGTCAGAAATCCAAATGCCTTTTCATAGACAATCTTTCCATCTTTCGCTACCAACACTACCCCACCGGGTATTGCATGTTTGAGAATAGCGTCATTTACAATAGAATCGATTTCTATAAGTTTCTCCTCTTGAAATCCCAAATCAGTAGCCGGGGCCGCATTTAATAATCGTCGTGCGATAATTCCAGAACCGAATTGTAATGACTCACATACCGTAACCGGCAACTTTCCTTTAGCGGTTAACCGACCATATAAAAGATCTGCCGCCGTGGTTTGGGTGATCTCGTCATCTTCATAACAGGCTACTAATACTTTCGCGTTACAATAATTCTTGATGGCATATGGATTACCAAACACAAAGGTGATGGTACGTTGCTGAATATGCAATTGCTGGATAAATTGTTGGGCGGCGAGACTGATACCAAAATTATTCGCGGGGCGCCGACTATAATTGTGTACGCCAATTACCACCACATCATATTGATCCTTTAGATACTCAAGCAATTTAGTGGCACGATCTGAGCTTTGTTTGTAATCGAAATAATAAACATGCGCATCGTAATCATCCCGCAATTGACGGGCAAAAGCATTGTCTTTGTTAATACCAACTCCTACATACGCAATTCGTTTTCCTTTAACCAATGGAAAAATTGCGGCATCGGAATTCCGCAAGAGGGTTAATGCATTTTCCGCTACTAATCGGGTAGTGGATTCGATATTATTGTTCAAATCCGGAGTGAGGCGATAACTGTTTATGGGTGTCCAATTAGCCAGTCCATACTGGTACTTAGCATACAAAACACGTTTTACATGCGCATCAATATCATCCCAGCTCAATTTCTTTTTCTTGATTGCGTCTTTAATTTTTTTGATGCTTCCCGGAATATCACCCGGTAAACAAAGCATATCATTTCCTGCAATCAACGCTTGTGCAGAAGCTTCTCCATCGGGATAATATTTTTTCACTCCCTGCATTTCCAACGCATCGGTAAACGTGAGCCCTTTAAATCCCATTTCATTACGCAATAACTTTGTTACGTTATTATAAGAAATAGAAGTTGGTTTATTAGGGGTATTGTCGATAGCGTTTACCTGCAGGTGCGCAACCATCACACTTGGTACACCAGCTATGATCGCCTGTTGAAAGGGATAAAGTTCCAGGGAATCGAGCTGAGCCTTTGTTTTATTGATGAGAGGAAGATCAAAATGAGAATCCACCGCTACATCACCATGACCGGGAAAATGTTTAGCACAAGACATTACACCGGCATCCTCCATTCCTTTCATAAATTGAATACCAAGCGAAGCGACTTTATATTTATCTTCTCCAAAAGAACGATCGTTGATAACTGGATTATCCGGATTATTATTTACATCCATTACCGGTGCATAATTCACCTGGATACCCATCCGTTTGCATTGTTCACCTACAACCTTTCCATAACGATAGACCACTGAAGCGTCTTGTATTGCACCCAACATCATTGGACGGGGCAGTGAATGCACACTATCCATTCGCATACCCAATCCCCATTCACCATCAATCGTAACCAATAAAGGTGTTTTTGATAATTGCTGAAATTTATTGATACGCTGTGCGTGTTGTTGTGGCCCGCCCTGAAACAAACAGATGGCGCCAATATTGTATTTCCGGATAGCTTGTTCTACTTCTTTATCATAAAAAGTAGCGATTGGACTTCCGGCAGCCGGCGGTGCTGAAGTACGTACAACGAATAACTGGGTAATTTTTTCTTCTTTACTGAGTGTTTTGAATACACTGTCTACCCATTGATCTGCGGAAAGGTTCGATGCTTTTTGTGCAACGGATCCAAGGGTTAAAAAGCAAAAAAACAGAAAGCCAATGCTTCTCTTCATATTCAGGCTTAAAAGGTTGAAATTAATTGTACAAATTAAGAAGATAATAGATAATGAAGAATAGAAAATGGATCACCGCAGAGAAAGGAGGGCGCAGTGGTTTCGCAGAGAAATAAATAGCTCTGCGTAATCTCCGCTTCTCCTGTTCTCCGCGGTAAAACCGTAAATTTGTCGTCCGGTATAAAAGAACCGGTTTTTTCAATTTGCCCGATATCATTCAATTATTGCCCGATAATATTGCCAACCAGATTGCCGCCGGCGAGGTGATTCAGCGTCCTGCCAGCGCGGTAAAAGAGTTGCTGGAAAACGCGGTGGATGCAGGTGCCACCGAAATCAAACTACTGGTAAACGATGCGGGGAAATCTCTATTGCAAGTAATCGATAATGGCAAAGGAATGAGTGAAACCGATGCCCGTATGTGTTTTGAGCGGCACGCCACCTCTAAGATTTCCAATATTGAAGATTTGTTCCGCATCCGCACCATGGGTTTTCGTGGAGAGGCATTGGCGTCAATTGCCGCAGTTGCCCAGGTTGAATTAAAAACAAAAAAAGCGGAAGCAGAAACAGGCACTTATATCGAAATTGAAAACAGCCTGGTAAAAAAACAAGAACCGATTGCGGCTGCCAATGGCACCAGTATTGCCATGAAGAATCTCTTCTTCAATGTTCCCGCCCGTCGTAATTTCTTAAAAAGCAATGCGGCCGAAATGCGGCATATCGTGGATGAGTTTATCCGTGTTGCATTGGCGTTCCCTGAAATTCTTTTTACACTGAGCAGTAACGGTCAACAGGTATTTTACCTGGAAAGAGGAAGTTTGAAGCAACGTATTGTTCAGGTGCTCGGTTCGCAATACAGTTCCAAATTGGTTACTGTACAGGAAAAAACGGATTATCTCAATATATACGGATTTATTGGTAAACCCGAAGCAGCGAAGAAAACAAGAGGAGATCAGTATTTTTTTGTGAACAGCCGTTTTATCCGGAGCCCCTACCTGCACCATGCAGTGATGAACGCTTACCAGGAAATGATTGCATCGGATAGTTTTCCCTTATATGTTTTATTTATCGATCTCGATCCGGCGCAGGTAGATATTAATGTACATCCTACCAAACAGGAAATAAAATTCGAAGATGAAAAGATTGTATATGCATTTGTACAATCAGCCATCAAGCACGCATTGGCACAATTCAGTGTAACGCCAACACTGGAATTCGATTTGGATCCAACTATTCAGCAACTGGATGCGGTAACCAAGCCATTTACCCAGGATAAACAAGCAGCCGCTACCGAATCCGATATTTATAAAAATTTTACGCAGCAGCATCAGGCACATATAGTGAATCCCGCAGAAAGAAGCAGCTTGCAAAACTGGAAAATAAAAGGGGGCGGCGAAGACGAATCATTCAGTACTCAAAAAGAAGAAGGTTTTGAATCCTTGCTCGATCAATTGAAGAAAGAGGAAGCCGGAACTAATGCATCATCCAGCCTCCAGTATCCCCCCTTCGCAGGCGCTTCGGAGGACAGGCCACTATCCTCTGCTCCGCGAATTGAATTATTAATCAACGATCAAACCCAACTTCTCCAACTTCACAACAGTTTCATCATCGTTCCTACTAACCGGGGATTTATCCTGGTAAATCAGCAATTGGCGCATGAACGGATCCTTTACGAACGCTTTTCAGCGTCACTGAATGGAAAAGCAATGGCCACTCAGCGGAGTCTGTTTCCAATAACACTTACTCTTTCTACTGCAGACGCTGTTTTATTAGGAGACCTGAAACCCGACCTGCATGAATTGGGTTATGAAGTAGAGTCATTTGGCAAGGATAGTTTTGTTATCCAGGGAACACCTGCTGATATTGAACAAGGCAATGAAAAAAACACGATTGAAAATTTACTGGAACAATTCAAACATTTCAGCAGCGACCTTAAATTTTCAAAACGAGAAAAACTCATCCGTTCCCTCACCTGGCAACATGCGGTAAAAGCAGGTACTTCACTCGGTCAGAAAGAAATGAAATCATTAATAGAAGATTTGTTCAATTGCGCACATCCCAATACGAGCGCTAGTGGTAATCCCACTTATGTTGAATTTAAGAAGGATTATTTAGAGAAACTTTTCAGCAGGTGATTGCTTAAGAAAAGAACCAAGATGCCAAGATCCAAAGAAGAATACAAAAAGAAATACAAAGAAGAACAAAAAAATTCCAAGGTATAAATTTCAAAGGGTCCCCGAAAAATCGGGGACCCTTTGAAATTTTGTATTTTTTTGTACTCTTTCTTGGATTCTTGGTTTTCTTTTGCCTTTATTCTTTGGATCTTGGCATCTTGGCATCTTGGTTCTTGATTCCCCGCTATCATTCATTTCAAATTTTGTATAATACTCATCTGCGTATCGTGCATCTTCTTCATTATATTACTCACCGTTTCAAAGGCTTTTTGACGCCGTTCCATATATGACTGAAGCCGCATTGCAGTCATTTCCGACATCTCACTCATTCCATCCATCTTCTTTTTCAATTCTGCTTGTTGTTTAGCGAGTGCCTCCAACTCTATTTGCAATTGCTGCTGGCGACTTTGAATAGAGGCCATTTGTTTTTCGATAGCATCCATCTGTGAGGTTAATGCAGGCTCTCCATTTACGGGTGTGGCGACAATTTTTATATTCTGCAATTGCTGAATTGGTGGTTTAACAAATTTCTTTTCCTGGGCAAGAGAACAAATGCTGATTAGACAGACAACAAAAGCGAGTAAGATTTTCATATATCAAAGTTTCTACTAAGATACTAAATGCAAGAACCAAGATGCCAGAATGCTAAAGCAAGCACCAAGAACCAAGATGCCAAGAACCAAAGAAAAAATGCAAAGAACCAACCCTTGCCGGAGCAAAGAAGTAATACAAAAAAATAAAAATTCAAAGGGTCTCTGAAATTCAGAGACCCTTTGAATTTTTTAGCTTGAATTTTTTTTGCTCTTTTTTTGTATTTCTTTATGTATTTCTTCTTCTGTTCTTGGCAAGTTGGTTCATCTGTTCATCTGTTCTTCTGTTCATCTGTTCTTCTGTTCTTGGCATCATGGTTCATCTTTACCGTCCCGCAACCGCCCCCGTCTTTTTCTTCTTCTTCATATCCTCCCAAATATTATAACGAAGATAGAATTGTATCGATTTATTCTTATCAGTATATAAAGGAGAGAAGCTATTTACCTGTACACTTACAAAATTGCTGAGCGCCTGGTTATATCGAAACCCTACCGTAAACCGGTGCCAATAATAATTCGCATCGAGCATCACCCTAAATTCATTATTGCTAAGCTGACTGGAAATACTATCGTTTTTAAATTTCTGAACCGATGAACTGAAGAGTGTATCAGCAGCTGCTGGTCCCAATGAATTATATCCTCTGGATTCATATTGTGCCACTCCACTTAAGAGTGAAGAGAACTGAAGACCTGAACCAAGATAAAAATTCTTAAACGGACTATAATGTACACCAACAGGTAAACTGAAATAATACAACTTCTTCGCGTAAACAGAATTGGTTATATACCGGTAATTTGAAGTTCCTCCGGTTTGTACATAACTCTTTTCATATACCAACGCAGGTTGTATATACTGGGGACTGAGTACTTGTAATTCCGCTTGGAAATAACTCTGTTGATTAAAGTGATACTGCATATGTGGTGCCGGTAAATAATCCGAAACCGTATTAGGACCAGCATTGTGATTATAAGCTATCGGTGTTTGATCGCCTAAAGGAAAAGCCATCGGCAGAGAAAGTCCAACCACGAAGTTCTTATTATCTCCCGTACCAACAGTCCTGTTCTTTAGTCCCTTTACCCGATTGGTATTCGATTTAAACCGGCTTCTGGTTTTAACAGTAACCAGTTGCGATTGCGTTGCGTAATCAGTCTGCAGTGAATCGGGATAATCAATTCCCGGCATTTCCGGACTACTAATTTCCTGTCTCACCACCGAGGCATTCGCGGTATTTTCCTCAACGGAATTGTCTGTTGTTTTTTGGTTGTTGCTTTCAATGCTATTGGTTCCAGTCTTTCCGCTATTGGCAACTCCCTGTTTATTTTTTCCAGATACTACCGGAACATAGGCCACTTGTTGACCTTGATTGTTTCGGCCATTTTTATTACCCTTATACTTCTTATCGTTCGGCACAACATTATTTTTTACCGCAACACTATTTCCCGTGCTATTATTTTTTTCAACAATCCCTTTTTTGATTTTTAATGATTCCTTATCCGTAACGTTGTTTGAAGTTGGTTTAATTATGTCCTCTTTTGCTTCTGTGGTGCTGCTGGCAGCTATTCCCGATGCTTTACTATTTTCTGCTGAAACGTTATCGGGCTTTGATTTCTTATCGTCATTTTTAATAGGAACGATTGCAGATTCATTGCTCGTGGATTCGTCGTTATTTTTTTGAGCATCATTATTCCCCGAAACACCAAGGTCTTTATTGTCTTCTTTTGAAGTAGAAGTTGTATCAGCAACATTCGCTGATTCATTTTTATCATTTGATAATAAAGAAGAACCGAACCATGTTGCGGTTATCAGAAGAATTGCGATAAGGCTGTATATCCACCAACGGTTCTTATTGCCACCATTACCCCCGACAGGCATCTCACGGTCGAGCAATGCCTTCATCTGCGGCCAATTGCTATTGGCATCGCCGGAAGGGTTAAGCTTTTGCAGCCTATCCGAAAGGTGTTTTTCGTATGGTTGTTGTTCATTCATCCCATTACACTTGCAAGGTTTGTAATAATTTTTGCAACTGTCTTCTGGCTTCGCTCAGGTGCCATTTGCTGGTGCCTTCGCTGATGCCAATAAGGTTAGCGATTTCTCTATGGTTGTATCCTTCGATCACGTACAGATTAAAAACGGTTTGTGTGGCGGGCGATAATTGCTGTACCAGCTTTAATAATTCTTGTGCTGATAAACGCTGTACCGCATCCGCTTCAATGCCAGGTTCCTCCGCTTTTTCCAGTTCAACGACCGCAAACCGGTTTCGTTGACGAATAAAATCAATCGCCGAATTCACCACAATCTTCCTTATCCACGTATAAAGCGATGCTTTACTCATATCATAGGTGTGGATATTCTTATATACTTTCAAAAAACCATTATGCAATACTTCGATAGCATCATCTTCATTCTTTGTATAGCGCAGGCATATGGATGCCATAGGCCCATAAAACCGCGCATATAGCTGTTCCTGGGCCTTACGGTTGTTGTTGATACAACCGTTTATCAGCTCAATATCGGCAGGGTGTTGCGTCAATACGCTACCTGTTTTTTACATTTTCTGAAACCTTGCCCAACGCACCTGATTACCATATCTTAACTGCACCAGGTATTGCCCCTGGCTCAGTTTGTCAACGGGCAGGTGAATAGTATTATTGCCTGTTTGTCCGCCTACCTGCAACTGATATTTTACGGCCCCGCCCGCATCCATCACAGTAACACTTATTGTTTGCGCCGTTTCCATTGTAAACTGGATACGGGCCGTGTTACGTGTCGGATTCGGAGATACGGATATAGGATTTAGCGTACCCGCCATCATCACCACCCGCTCTATGTTAATGCGTTCACAATATTTTTTCACGCATCCATTGGCGAGTGTTGCTTCCAAACATACAGTATACCAGCCAGCAAAAGGAAATATAAAGGTAGGATTGTTCTGATAGAGCACTACCACGTAAGGCAACCCATTAATTGAGCTATCTCTCTTAATGGTCCATTTCTGTTTTAGTACCGGCTGATTACTAATTGCTGTAAAGCTGATTTTATTCGGACGCTGTTCATCTCTTTTATATACAAATTTCAATTCCGCGATTTCACAACTATCTCTTCTTCTAACGACTATGGAGTCACAATAAGAAGATATACAACCATTCAGGCTTATTACTTTCAGACATACATAATATTTACCTGCATTGGCATATTCATGGAAGCTATTGAAATCCTGTGAGCTGGTTCCATCTCCGTACGACCAATAAGTTCTCCAGATATTCGGTACCGGCTGAGAAAGATTCGAGAACCAAATCTTTTTCCAGTTTTGTGCATCTTGTTTCCATTCGAATTTGGCTATTATACTGCAATCGTTATTTCCGATCACTACCTTATTGCAATACACACTACGGCATCCATTATTAGTTTCTGCTACCAGACACACTTCATAACTACCGGGTTGCTGGTATATATGAGTTGGGTTGATATCATTCGATGTGGTACCATCCCCGAACTTCCACAGGTAATGAACGGTGGTTTGATTGCTGAATGTGTGATTGAAGAAATGTACTTTATTCCTTTGCAGCGAATCAATTCTGAATTCGAATTTCGCTTCGAGTTGACAAATACTACTGTCAACAAGAATTGTCCTGCACAGTTCCCGAATACAAGAATTGTTGATCAATACTTTCAAGCAAACATTGTAAGCGCCCGGCTTCTCATATATATGAACCGGATCTTTCTCCTGAGAAACACCACCATCTCCAAAGGACCAACTATACAATGCCCCTGTTGATGGAACAATCGTTTCATTATAGAATTTAATCCTGCGTGGATGTGCTGAATCGGCTTCCGAGCGCCATTTCACCTGCAACATACAACTGTCGCCGATCACGATCGTTTTACAAACTGTTCTAAAACAAGTATTGCTAATAAATACTTTTAAGCACGCATTATAAACACCCGGTTGAGTATATACATGTACCGCATTAACCCCTTCCGATCCTGTACCATCACCAAATGACCATGAGTACAATGCTATAGTGCCCGGTGGATAATTTACAATGCTATAGAAATAAATCTTATTCGGTTGAGCAGGATCTTTTTCAAACCTGTAATCTACCTGCAACGCGCAGGTATCACAATTCACTACAACGGTTTTACAGATTTCTTTTTTACAATCGTTACCCACTTCAATAGTAAGACATACATTATAGTTACCGGGCTGATTGTATTCGTGTGCCGGGCTGATATCATTCGAAGTTGATCCGTCGCCGAATTTCCAGGTGAAACGGGTATTCGGACTTATAGGGGATTGATTGATGAACCAGATCTTTTTACAATTGAGTGAATCTCTTCTCCATTCAAATTTTGGCTCAACTGTACAACCAGCAGGACCCAATACAATCGCTTTTGAAACTGAATCGAAACAGTTCCTCGCCGAATCTTTTACATAGTGAAATACATTGTATGTTCCGGGTCCGGGATAAGTATGAACCGGATTTACCTGATCGGATGTTCCTCCATCTCCAAATTGCCAGTAATGTTGCTGAGGTGTATTGGCAGGATTAGGAGCGGAAAAAAACTTTACGGTATTACCATCCTGCTGGAAGGTAAAGTCGGCAACACAGGGATTCTGCGCAAAAGAAAAGAGGTAAGCACAACAAAAGCCGAATAAAAGAAAGAGAAATTTATTTACCCGGGACTGGAATAATTTTTCATTAATCCGGACGAACCATCCTGCCAGCACCTGAAAGGTGAACACCCTGGAGTTTAATGTTTGTTTCAACATAGCAGTTTGTAACGTTGATTTCATAACGCAAACGGTTTTATTTGTAATTAGAGTACCGTCAGCAACCAGGATAGGGTACGGCCTGTTACATGGGTGTTTTGGTGCATGTGGCCAGGCGGCCGGTTGCCTTGCATTATAATACGGGTTACGATAGGGAAAGCGTTGGGGAAAACTTAAAAAATGGGGTTCATGTGTGGAGCTTTCACCGATCATGTAGCAATCCTACTACATGATTGGTTACGTGGCTGGTGGTTATGTAAATACTGGTCAGACCCGGGACGGTCAGACCATTTTATCTTTAGACATTCAGACCATATTTTCAATACTTCCAATCGCCGTGGCTGCTGTCTTCACCAGCCACATTGTTACGATAGTCTCTTGATAATGTATTTTTCGGCTGGTGAAGACACCAGCCGGGGCGTTCTTAATAATCAATACTTTTTCCGAACCTGCTCCAAAAATGCCTCCACCTGTCTGCGGATTGCTGTGGTGTTTCCGCGGTGGTTATTGATCAAAACAGAGAATAAGAGGAGCTTATTATTAGTAGTATATAAGTAACCGCTTAGGGCCAATACCCCGTTCAGGGAACCAGTCTTAGCATAAATAAAACCACTATCCAGTTTATAGTAATTAGATAAGGTGCCTTCACCCCCGGTTTGAAAGACATCTTTCAACCGGTCCATTCCAAATTCATTTTGCATCTTATTTAATATCGCTACAAAATCCTGTGGTGTAAATAAATTAAACCGACTCAACCCACTTCCATCGGCCCAGCTGGGTTTTTGAGGGAGATCTTTGAGATCCGATTTTAACAGGGTGTCGATAATTTTATCTTCATTAAGTACACCGAATCTTTCGTTAGCCACCATCAGTAACAATTGCTCCGCGAAGAAATTATCGCTGCGATGCATCATCGGTTTTAGTACTGAATCTGTTTTTTGAGAAAAGATAGTGATAGTCTGGAGTCGGGAGCCTGCCTGTCCGGTAGGCAGGTTTGGAGTCGGGAGCTGTTCAAGAATTGAGATTTCTTTTCCAATAGTATCTTTCAATAGTTCAAGAGCTGATTGAATTCCATGTGTTACAAAAGGAACTTCCTGTATTTTCTTTTTTTCGTTCCCTTCCGTAATTAAAAAAATATTTTCATCCTTCTGACGCTGTACATAAAAGCGTTTTGATGTAGTATCGGGGTTGAAACGCACTTTCCAGTTTACCTCTGGATTGGAATAGATAGATGCTGATTGATCTTCATTACTACTATCAGCCCGTTCCTGTGTCCAGGTAAGAATATTTCCATAAACAGGTAGCGGGCTTCGCTCCGCGCTATAATAAAAATTATAATCGCTCCAGGCCCATCCTGCACCCAGTGCATCGGTCTGCCAGTTTTTATCTGATATTATTAAAGGGGCCTGTTGTCTTTTAAGAAAATCAATAACGGGTTGCTTCTTATAATCGGCATGCAATAAACTAGGATCACCGGTTGGTATCAACACTACTCCTTTATCAGTTATCGAGTATTTTATCCCGGGCAAACTATCTCCTAAATATTTCATCGCCGCGTAACAGGTAACAATCTTGGTATTGGAAGCAGGTACAAAATAACTCGCTCCGTTATGGTTGTAAAGATATTTACCTGAAGAAGGATCGAAGATGCTGATACCGATATGGGCGTGTTGCAGGGCTGAATCGCCCAGTACAGTTGAATGAGCCGTCTTATTGATCTGCTTTTGAGGTGAACATCCTAAAAAGAAAATGTAAAATGTAAAATATAGAATGTAAAATGTAAAAGGAGGAACACGACGAACGTTGGTTGTTAGAATGGGCATAGGTAAAATTAAAAACTTAAGGCAGATAGTTGATGGCGAATTTACGGATGGCGAATGGCGGATTCTTCATGCGTATGATTCCTGAGTAAATAAATCCTGATTTTTTATTAGAAAAATTTAGCGCTGTGACATCCGCCATCCGTTAATTCGTCATTCGCCATTAACTCCTCTCCTGCGCCCGCAACCATCTCTCCGGTATTTCATTGCTGCTCGCAAGCAGGTAATCTTTATACGAACAGGCGATGAACTTTTTATCGGGCAATTGCATCCACCAGCGACCGGTTTTCTTGCTTTGTAAAAATACTGTGGCTACTTCCGCGAAAGCGGTATGATATTCATTAAAAGAATCTTTTTCATCCAGCTTCGCTTCTCTTCTACCCCGACTTCTTCCATCCATCAAATACCAAAGCATATGACTGATCTGTTTAGCGGTTAGCTGATCCTTATCGTGCTCGGGGATATAACCATAGATGCCCACGGTATTTACATTCGGACTCATTCCTGCGTAACGCATCAGCATACATGCTTCCTCCCCGGTAAAACCATTTGGAGATAGATTGACGGATGGAGCAAATGAATAAGCGATAGCGGATATATCGAAACTGAATAACTGGCAATTGCGGATCACGGGTTCCATTTCTTCCATACTCTCTTTTACATTTCCTACCCGATAACAATCGAATCGAAGCTTATCCATTGTTTCCAGCATACGCGGATGCACATAATAACTTTGGAAACCTATATGATTATAATGCCTTATAAAATTCGGCTCACCGGTTAACATCTCCATCAGGAAATTCTCACTGCGATTATTCGATTCGAGATTTAAATCAATCAACGCGTCCACACTTACCGCTTCGATGATCTTCTTGCGATCGACATAAGAATAATATTGTGCAAGGGTTAAATCATGTGCTCCTCCGAGGATGATTACGGTTTTACCCGCTATTGTCAGTTCGCTGATAATAGTTTTGAGCGCGGCATAGGTGTCGTTCAATCCGGCGCCCCTTTTTACATTGCCGATATCGGCCAGGCGGATATCACTATGCCACTGATAAGTAGAATAAAACTGGTTGCGGATGATATCTGGCGCATGCTGCTCATTAAACAATTGCCAACTACCCCGGGTTTCATTACAGCCTACTATAATTATATCTGCTTCGTCCAGGTCGGGGAACTCCTCCTCATGGGCCAGTATCCTGGTGCCGATCTGTCCATCCTTATAGCCCTGGTCGTTCGATAGCTGGAACAAACTGATAGGATCGAGAAAATCGATAAGTGTGTGCCAATCGCTCATGAAATGCAAGTTATAGGTAAACAGTCATAAGAAAAATGACGATTTGTTCACCTATGTTAGCAATATAGATTATAGAGTTAATTCACCTCCCATGAATGATAATTTTGACAGGCAAAAGCTAATTCAGGATTAGTTCAGAATACCCTGATAAGTTTGCGCCTCATAACCTATTAATTGAACTTGAAAAACCATGCTATAATAGTTATTCTTTGTTTGATTTCGCTTCCCATAACAATGGAAGCTTCAGTTTTAAGGATGATCAAAAGGTCTTTATAATGTCTTATTAACAAAACCCATTCTTCTTTTTATTAAATTACATTGAATGAAAATTCAGAAATGTGCCGCGCTATTTATTGCAGGAATGCTTTGTTCAATCCTTCTGTACTCCCAAAACGTTTTGCATGCAATTATCAGGGATTCTTCCAATCAACAAATCCTTACCGGCGTATCCTGTTCACTAAAGGGTCAAAAAGCTGCTGCGGTTTCCGATAGAAATGGATTACTTATTCTGAAAAATATTCCTGATGGTTCCCAGACAATCTCTTTTTCCAATGTAAGTTTCAAGCCGGTCGAGCTGATCCTCAGCTTTCCCTTATCAAGTGATTCCCCGATTGTAGTTTTAATGGTACCCGAACAAAAAGAACTTGAACAGGTAACGATTGTCGCTTCCTCGCGAACCAATTCCCGGTTAGAGAATCTGCCAACCCGTGTAGAAGTGATAGGTGAGGAAGAAATGATCGAGGAAAACGGAATTAAACCGGGTAATATCGCCAGTATACTTGGGGATATTGCCGGTATACAATTTCAACAAACGTCGGCAACTACGGGTAATGCGGATATGCGCATACAGGGCCTGCAGGGCAAATACACACAAATTCTGAGAGACGGGCTTCCACTTTTCGGTGGTTATTCGGGTAGTTTCGGTATTCTACAGATTCCACCATTGGACCTCCGACAGGTAGAAATTATCAAAGGCGCCAGCTCAACGCTGTTTGGTGGTGGCGCAATTGCAGGAATGATTAATCTCATTTCCAAAAGACCCGTAGCGGGACAAAGGGAAAGAAGTATCACCCTCAACCAATCCACTTTACTGGAAAGTAATTTTAATCTCTATCTGGCCGACAGAAAAAATAAAACCGGGTATACTTTTTTTACCGGAGTTAATTACCAACGGGCCGTTGATGTAAACAATGATGGCTTTAGTGATGTTCCGGATCTGAAGAGTTTCTTCATTCATCCCCGGTTATTCTTTTATCCCAATAGTGCCAATACAATAATCCTGGGTTATACTACTAATTATGAAGACAGGAATGGAGGGGATATGCAGGTGTTGCATCAGGCTAAAGATAGCCAGCATGAATTCTATATTCAAAACAAGACTTTCAGAAATACCATTGATGTAGATTGGCAAAGGCGTTTCGGCGAAAATGATTTTTTAACCACCAAAGCAACTGTCAGCTTATTCAACCGGAATATTTCAACGCCTCATTTTGGAATGAAGGCACAACAGGTCTCTTACTATACTGAATTCGCCTATACACATCGTAGTAAAAATAATGACCTGGTAATTGGACTCAATTTTACCGGGGAAGATTTTCATAAGAAACTTCCCGACAGTACCCTGATAGAAAATTATTCCTATATCACCAGCGGCGTTTTCATTCAGGATACCTGGAAGCCTTTTGATAAGCTCACCATTCAACCAGGTTTACGTTATGATTACCATAATGTGTACGGATCTTTTGTACTGCCATCTCTTTCTTTTCTATATAAAATAAGCAAAACGCTTACCTCACGATTAGGTGGCGGAGCCGGCTATAAAACACCTACAACATTCAGCAGCGAAATTGATGAAAGAGATTACCCAATACTTCAACCATTAGGAAATGTAAAGTCGGAACAATCATGGGGCGCAAGCTGGGACATTAATTTCCGCAAATCATTCGGCGATTGGGAGCTTACTCTCAATCAATCTTTTTTCATAACTACTATCAGCGATCCAATAATTACTTCCACTTCTCCAACAGAAATTCGATTTTCCAATGCCAGCGATGCGCTCCGTACACAGGGATTCGATACATACATTCAGGCTTCTCATAATAAGCTCGAGCTTTATTTTGGATATGTCCACACGGAAGCAAAAAAATTATACGATCCTCAATTCCCCAATCTGAGCCTGAGTGCCCGTGATAAATTTGCAACAGTGATCGCCTATGAATTTTCGGATCATTGGCGGGCTGGCATTGAAGCAGCCTACACCGGAATGCAATACCTCGACGATGGCACCACTACCCCGTCTTATTTATTTGCCGCTGGGATGATACGTTATACAAGGGGCATTTTTACCGTAGTATTAAATGGGGAGAACCTGCTGGATTATCGTCAAACCAAACAAGAGGATATTGTGATTCCTCCGCAAACCGACCCCCGATTCAAGCAATTATGGGCGCCGATTGATGGAAGAGTTATTAATTTGAGCCTCCTGATCAGGTGGTAGAAGAAGGGAAATATAAAATCTAAAATGCTGAATGTAAAATGTAAAAAGTGGGGTCCCTGACACTAAGGGAGGATCAATAAATAGAGAGTCTCATTTTACATTTTATATTTTAGATTCTACATTTTACATTTCTACGCTCTACCAGCGATTTCTTATCTTCGCGGCATGGATCAATTGCTTCAACAGATCGAGAATTATAAGCAGGAAATTGCAAAGCTTACTACTAATGGCGCGGAGTCGT
>Ga0157380_10001066_pt1 | contig 17591 bp, 13 predicted proteins | sample S35metaG_FD_119757 | JGI IMG/M metagenome (GOLD analysis project Ga0157380, IMG submission 119757) | Switchgrass rhizosphere microbial communities from Kellogg Biological Station, Michigan, USA - S3-5 metaG | ecosystem: Host-associated > Plants > Roots > Rhizosphere > Soil | place: USA... | reverse complement strand
GCTCGGCTTGTAGGTCAAGGTCAGTTTCTTGATCGTGTCCTTTTCCTTGGCCGGCTTGTATTTGTCGAGATAGCCGCCGTCGTCGTGGTCCACGGTTCCGCCCGTGACCCAGTTGTAGGAGCCTTTGGGCACGATGTCGATGTCGTAGTGGCGCGCTCCCACCGTAGCGCTCCACTGATCGGTGAACCGGTAGGTCACTTCGCCGAAGAACGACAGCTCTTCCGACTTCGGCACCAGGTCATTGAAGAAGGCCACTTCCGGATCGCGTGTGCGCGGATCGAAATGCGTTGCCGTCGAATAGGGCGCATTGGGTGCGAAAGGAATCAGGTCGGGCGAGTGATACGCCCATTCCTGGGATACGCCGCCGTGCGATTTGGCGTACCAGACGCCGCCGAGAGCACTCACGGTTCGTTGCGGATCGGTCGAGACGCGCAGTTCGTGCTGGAGATCGGTGGAGTGCTGGATGCCGCGGAAACGTTGGTCGGGTTGGTGACAGACCGCCAACTGACCGAGCGCGTTGTAGGTACAGTTGTAATACAGCTGGTACGTGGCGGCGGTCTCAGTCTGAGACACCAGGTCGATGTTCTGGAGCACGTCGCGCTTCAGATAGGAGCCGGTGTAGATGAGATCGAGCATGCCGAGCCGCCCGTTGAGCGTCCAGTTGTACTGGTCGAATTCATCTTTGAGCGAGTCGGGCTGGTAGCGCTGTACTTTGAGATCGCCGAGTTCCGGGCTGTAGTCGAACACGCCGTCGGCTTCCAGCTTCTGGGTCATGTAGCCCAGCGTCACGTCCCAGCCGTCTGCGATCGCCAGTTTGGCGCTGGCGCGCACGCCTTTGTATTCGTCGTCATTGATATCCTTATCGACCAGCGCCGCATTGTCCGAGGTGCGGAACACCACGTTGGCGGCGGGGCGGACCTGTCCTGCCCCGATGCCGATGTTGCGATTGACGGCCCACGACGTGGCGCCGTGCACGTTGTCTATGTAGCCGCCGTTCGAAACATCGTATGCGGCGATCCGTAACGCCAGTCGATTCGGGATGAGCGGCATGTTGATGAATCCCTCGACGCCCCAGCTTTCCGCGCCATCCTGCGTCGACGCCAATGAAACCTCGCCGCCGCCGCGCCATTGTTCCAGGTCGGGCTTGTTCGTGATGAAGCGGATGGTGCCCGCCTGCGAGCTGGCCCCATACAGTGTGCCTTGCGGGCCGGGGAGGACTTCCAGGCGTTCCATGTCGGTCACATACAGGTCGATATTGCGACCGGCAGCCGTCAATGGCGCTTCATCGACGTAGAACGCCACGGAAGGGCCAGCACCGATGCCACCTGATTGAAACAAGCTGCCGCGTCCGGTGGAGAGGCCGCGAATATAGACTTCGTTCTGGCCAGGTCCGCGTCCCGCGAAATGCACGCTCGGCAATTGCTTGGCGTAGTCATCGAAGGTGCTGATATCCAGGCGTTCGAGCGTCCCGGCATCGAGCGCCTGCACGGTGATCGGAACGTTCTGCAGGTTCTCCTCGCGCTTGGTCGCGGTAACGACCACTTCCTCCAGCCGCAGCAGAGCTTCATCCGCTCGAGCTTGTCCGGACACGCTGGCGGCGCCGGAGCCGATTGCTATGGCTATGGCCCGACAAAGTTGGCGTCTGCTGTTCATCATAGTGCTCCCCGGTGCCGTGTTGCCGGCCTAAGTAGATGCGTCGAAACAAATATGGATCAACGCTTTCATGGCGGTCCATGCGAAAGACTGCAAAGCGTCGCTGCAAAAATGCAGTGGGCGAATTCGCCGCAGATCAGTGCAGACATGCGCCGCCACTGCGCGAAATCAGGGCAATATGTGCCGCGCGCAGGTGTTTGCATTCCTGCAACGGCGCCTTGCAGGTGAAGGCAATTGTTCGATACGTGTCGTTCGCGGATCATCGCTGCGGATTCGTGCAGAGGAGGGACACAACGCAGTGAGCAAAACCGAAAGATTGCATGACACGCCGGCCGATGCCGGCATGCCAGTGTCGGCGGGGGTCGGCAAGCCGGGAAGCCGCGATGCCGGCACCGGACTGTGGCTTACCGACACGGAGTCGAGCAGCGTCGATACAGTGCGTCTGCGAAGCGGTCGGTTGGCTCGTTTGCGCGCGATGATGCAAGAGCACGATTACGCCGCACTGCTGCTGTTTGATCCGTTCAACCAGCGCTATGCGACCGGTTCGCGGAACATGTTCGGTTACTTTCTGCGCAACTCGACGCGCTATTTCTTCGTGCCTGCCGAGGGCCCGGTCATCCTGTTCGAGTATCCGCAAAGCGCTCATGTGTCGGCGCACCTGGAAACGGTGCAGGAGTTCCGGCATTCCAAGGTCGTCTGGTCGTCCGTTGCGGGTCGCGACGGTGAGTCGGCAGACGCTTTCGCCGCTGAGATAGCCGATTTGCTGCGCACCTATGGACGCGGCTCGCGCAAGATCGGCCTGGATCGTTGCGGACATCTGCAGGCGTTGGCGCTCGAGCGAGCAGGCTGCATCGTCACGGACTGCCAACAGGAGATCCTGCACGTCCGCCGCATCAAGACCGAGGAGGAGGTGGCTTGCCTGCAACTGAGCATGGCGGCCTCCGAGGCGGCGGTGGCGGTGGTACGGGATGCCGTGAGGCCGGGCGTATCCGAGCAGGACCTCTTTGCCTTGATGTACGGCGAGGTCATTCGACAGGGAGGGGAATTCATCGAGACACGTCTGATCACATCGGGTGCGCGCACCAATCCGTGGTTCAGCGAAGCAAGCGGCCGGCGTGTGCGGCCAGGCGAGTTGGTTGCGCTCGATACCGATGTCATCGGGTGCTTTGGCTACTATTCGGACTTCTCCCGCACGTTCCATTGCGGGCCGGGTCGGCCGACGGGTTATCAGAAAACGTTGTATCAATTGGCTTACGAACAGATCCACCATAATGTGGGCATCATCAAACCCGGCTTGGAGTATCGCGAAGTGGCCGAGCGCGCCTGGAAAATTCCGCCGCGGTACGTGGAGCGACGCTACACCTCGGTCATGCATGGTGTTGGCATGCACGGGGAGACTCCGTTCATCGCTCACACACAGGACTTCGCGAAGTTCGGCGGGGAAGGCGTATTGGAGCCCGGCATGGTAGTCAGCGTGGAAAGCTACATCGGCGAGGTCGGTGGACCGGAAGGCGTCAAGCTCGAACAGGAACTGCTGATCACCGCGACGGGGAGCGAATTGATCTCGCGATTTCCGTTCGAAGAGGAGCTGCTCGGGCGCCAGTTATGAAGCCGATCGAACGGCATCGCGACAGCACGACTAGAGCAGCGATCGCAACGGCGGTCATGGTCACAGCGATGCTATTCGCCTGTATGTCGCGCAGCCTCGCGGAAGAGCATGGCGCGGTCGCGGAGTACATGACGGCTGCCTATCTGGACCGCTACGAAGCGAAGAAGACCAGCGCCATCCTGCCAACCGGCCAGAAGCTGGCGTTCTTCGATCTAGGTCCGCGCGATGGGCAGCCGGTCGTCTTGATTCACGGCTACACCGATAGCAGTCGCGACTGGACACCGTTGACGCCGCAATTGCTCTCCATGTTTCGCTTGATCGTCGTCGATCTGCGCGGCCACGGCGCGTCCAGCAAACCCGAGTGTTGTTATACGCGCTTCGATTTTGCATATGACATCAAGCTGCTACTCGATGACCTGCGCATCGAGCGCGCGGACATCGTCGGGCACTCGCTTGGTAGCCTCGTTGCGCAGGCATTCGCGCAGTTGTGGCCGGATGCGACGCGCCATCTCATTCTGATCTCCTCGACAGGAACCAATTTCGGAACCGCCGATGGCAGCCCGGCATGGTTGCAACCGCTGGCGCAACTGCGCGATCCCATAGATCCAAACTCCACGTTCATGCGCGAATGGTGGCACGAGTCGATGCGCATCAATCCTGAGCACTTCGTCAGCCGCCAGCGACGCGATGCAGCGGCAATTCCCGCCGCCATCTGGCGCGCTATAGCCGATCAATCGATCGTCGGCGTCGATCTGGCTTTCATGCTGCCTAGAATACGAGCTCCAACCTTGCTGATCTGGGGTGAAAAAGACCTGCTCGCAACGGCTGACGGACGCGCAGCACTCAGCAGCGGTATTGCTGGTTCGCAGACGCGCATTTTCTCGAGCTTGGGACACGACCTGTTTTGGGAGAACCCGCAAGCAGTCGGTGCAGTGATGCGTGAGTTCCTGCTAGGAAAGTCCGCCGTGACGACTCCTCGATGAGCGCTAACGCCATTTCGCTGCAACCATCGACTGCCTATGACGACGCGCCGTTTCGCCCGTTTCATTTGCGCGTGGCAATAGCCGGGGCAGGCAGCGAGTTCGCCGACGCGTTCGGACTGGGCATCATCGGCATTGCTTTGAGTCGCGCCGCCCCGCTATTGAATCTGACACCCGTCTGGATGGGATTGCTCGCTGCCGCGTCGCTCGTCGGACTGTTCGCAGGCTCGCTGCTTACCGGCCCCGTGGCCGATCGGTTCGGACGGCGCCCGGTGTTTGCCTTCAACATGCTGCTGCTTGGCGCGCTATCCCTGTTGCAGGCGTTCGTACAGTCGGCTGGCGAACTGCTGGCGTTGCGTATGGCGATCGGCTTTGTCTTGGGAACGGACTACGCGGTCAATAAGGCCGTCTTGATCGAGTTCCTGCCACGCAAGGTGCGTCCACGTTTGTTGGGATCGTTGGCGATTTTCTGGGCGGCCGGCTACTCGTCCGCTTACTTCGTCGGCTTCGCGCTGGATGGGGATTCCGACTCCGCCTGGCGGTGGATGCTGTTGTCGAGCGCCGTTCCCTGTATCGCGGTGCTGCCTTTCAGACTGGCTACACCCGAGTCGCCGCTGTGGCTGATGAATCAAGGACGAGCCGCGGCGGCCGAGCAGGTCGTGCGTAAGATATTGGGCGAGGGCGTCAGTTTGCCGCCGCGCGCTCTGGCTCAGCCGACCGCGCATGGTCGCTGGCGTCAGCTATTTTCATCTGCATGGCGTGGACGCACATTACTTGCCTGCGGATTCTTCACCTGCATGGTCATTCCCTATTTCGCCGTGGGCACGTTCATCGCGCAGGTGATGTCCGCGATCAACCTTGAGAGCGCGTATGTAGGCGGACTGATTTACAACTTCGCGTTGCTCGGCGGCGCAGTGGGTGGAGTCGTCGTCGTAGATCGGCTATCTCGCCGCGCCTTCCTGATCGGTTGCTTTGCGATCAGCGCTGCCGCAATGCTGGTGCTGAGTTCATGGGCCCATATTCCCGCAGCCGCCATGATGTTCCTGTTTGCCATCTTCGCCGGCGTACTCTCCGCATCGTCTATTTTGGTGTACGTCTATCTTCCCGAGCTGTTCTCGACCGACCTGCGCGCTACCGGCATCGGCTTGGCGAGCGCGGCGAGCCGCATTGGGTCGGCGATCAGCACGTTCCTGCTTCCGGTCATCGTCGCAACCGCTGGTATTCACGTCGCGCTCGGTGCGTGCGTCGCCGTACTGGCAATTGGCGCCATCATCTGCCAGCGCTGGGCGCCCGAGACGCGCCATTTGCATCTCGGAGCACTCGACCAGGTTCCTGCGCAGTGATCGAACAGCCGACAGCACCGATCTATAACGCAGCCTTCTATCCTAGTGCGCTTGCTACATCTGCTCCGCCGTTCGCCGGCACTGTTCGGATTGCGCAAACGGCGATGCGGACCATGCCGGAGCTCGAGAAGCCGATCGTGCAGGGACGCGATGCGCGGGTGTTTCCAGGCATCGAACTGGAGTTGTTCACGCTCGATGATCTGCTGGTCCCGGTACGTCGTGGCGCGTTTGTTCCCGAATCCCTGCCGGGTGCGACGCCGAGCTACTGGTGCGTGATTCCTCAGTGCGGACGCGTCTGGGTTGAGCCGACGCAGCGTGATGGCTGGGCGCGCGCCGCCTTCGCTCTAATGCTGGTCAACGACACGGAAAACCATGCTCATCAGGGGCTCGCTACGTTCCGCTACCAGGGAGAGGCCGTCAGCGAGCTACGTTTCCAGTTCGCGCAACAGTCCGCTCCGTATCTGCTTGCACAGCATTTCGTTGCGTGGGGCATCGCAGAACTAGCGCGCGTTGCGACCCTCGATGACGTGGCTCGCCATCGAGCCGCGGCTCGGGCGGAACTCGCACAACGGTTACCGTGCAGGCCCTTGGATGAATTGATCGCCGAATTGCCGCCGCGCCTGCTCGACGGTTTCGGCGGGCCGGTCAAGCCCGAATGGCGCATACAGACTGCGCTCGTGCGCGACGGCATCTTGTATTACCAGCAGGTGTCGACGCCCTACGGTCTCTATCCGTATCCGCAAGAAATGCGCTTCGGCGTGCGCTCCGTGATGAAAAGCATCGCGGCGCCGTTGTCATTGCTGCGTCTTGCGCAGGTGTACGGTCCCTATGTGCTCGATCTCAAGATCGGCGACTTCGTGGCGGGATTGGATTCGAAGTATCGCCGCGTGCGCTTCATCGACGCTGCCAATATGGCAAGTGGCTACGGCGGCCACGGGAGTTGGCGCACGCAGCCGAACGATATTCATGATGGCTACCTGGAAGGGGACTACGACGGTTGGTATACCGCGCCATCACATGCGGAGAAACTAGCTCACATCATAATCAATTCGACCGCGTATCCCTGGGAACCCGGCGCTGTGATGCGCTACCGAGACCAAGATTTCTATCTGCTGGGCGCCGCAATCGAGGGTTTCCTCAAGACGCGCGGCGGCGCGCAGGCCGATGTATGGGAGATGCTCGAACGGGAGGTGTTCGCGCCTATCGGCATCGCGCGGGCACCCGCTGTGCGAACGCTGGAGGGCAAAGGCGAGAAGGGCGTCGTGTGGTTCAATGCCGGTTACTATCCCACGCTCGACGATCTCGCCAAGATTGCGCTGCTGTACCAGAACCTCGGCGAATGGAACGGGCAGCAGCTATTGCATAGAGAACTCGCGCGAGAACTACTCGCGGCCAAGGATGCGATCGTCAAACAAGCCGGCGCTTCGACCGACGTCGACGGCGCGCCGCGTTACAAGATGGGCTTTCATTTCACGCCGTATCGCGGCGCGGGCGCACGCCAGTGGCGCCATCTGCCCACCATGCAGGGTTCAGGTGAAAACGAAGTCGTTCTCTACCCGAATGGGATGATTTCGCTGCGGCTGGCGAAAGCGGCGCAATTGCCGCAAGGCGAACAGGCCACCGACAGTGACGAGCCGACCACGATAGCGGCCGTGGAGCGACTCGAGCCGTTCGAGCCGGAGCCTGCCATGGGTCGATGATCGGATGCGGGTGCGTTCCGCGTGGCGCACACCGGCACGTTGGCCGGCATGTATTCGGCGGTAACCTTGTTGCCGGAGAAACAGGTCGGGTTCGTGTTCATGATCAACGACGAGGGTAGTGACGCGCGCACGGTGTTGAATGAAGTGCTGGTGAAAGCGTTCACGGCGCCGGATCGTGCGATTCGCCCGCGTCGGACCGTGTCCCGCGAAATAGAATAGTCCGTCCATCCCCGTGGCTAGCGGTCGATGACGAGGTCGGTCAAGGGCCGGCTGCAACAGATGAGAATGTGGCCCTGCTCTATGTGCCGCTGACGAATGCCGCCGTTGTGTTGCATGTCGACTTGCCCTGCGATCAGCTTGCATCGGCAGGTTCCACATCGGCCTTCCCGACACATCGCAGGTAGCCTCAAGCCGGCCAGGTCGGCAGCGTTCAGGACATATTGGTCGGCGCGGCAGCTGATCGTGACGCCGCTGGTCTGAAGTCGCACGGAATACGATTGGACATCGTCGCGTATGGCGGGCTGCTGATCGATCGAATCGTTCATTGGACCTCGTTGCCCAAGCCGGTCGCGAGGCGCGCGAGATACCAGGTGCAAAACTTCTCCACCAACCCTTCGGTGTACGGGGAAAACGGCCCCGGCTGGTAGGCGGGACTGCCGATACCTTCATTTGCTCGCTCGACCAGCGCCTTGTCTTGCATGTTGGTTGCCTGCCAGACCGCGGTGAGTCGTTCTAGATCGTAGTCGATGCCTGCGACGGCGTCCTGGTGCACGAGCCATCGCGTGCGGACCAAAGTGCTGCGTGCATCGAGCGGCACTACCGAGAAGCTGACGATATGGTCGCTCATGAAGTGATGCCAGGAGTTCGGCTGCGTCCAGAACGACAGGCCGCCGAGACGAGCATTGGAGAACTCACCGAGCAATTTCCGCGAAGCGGCTTTCGTGTCGAGGGTGTGCGATTCACCCGCTCCGGCTAGCGGCAGGCGTATCGTGCGAAAGCCGGTCACGGCTTGGAGCTGTTCGATCTCATTGCACGGCAGCGCTGCTTGCTGCCAGCGCGCATGCTCGCTCGCTAGTAGTTCGCTGAAAGCATCGAGCTTCGCTTGATTGTCGGCGCCGGGCTGGTGGCCGAAGCCGAACTCGTGCAGCGGCACCGTGAGCTGTGGGTGATTGGCGCGGCAGTGATAGCACTCGCGATTGTTCTCCATCGTGAGCTTCCAATTGGCTGCTTCGACGATGTCTACCTGATGCGCGACTTTGCAGCGGGCCAGATCGTGAGGCAGGAGATAAGGCTCCATGAGCGCCCGCATCTCGGCGAAGCCAACCGGCGGAGTATCGGCCAGGCAGATGAACAGCAGGCCGGCCAGGCTCTCCAGATGCACAGCCCGCAATCCGTGCGCGCAGCGGTCGAAGTGTTCGCCCATGTGCTCGTTGTGGGCCAGGTTGCCTTCGAGGTTGTAGGTCCATTGATGGTAAGGGCACACGATGTTGCCCACGTCGCCTCTACCCGGCGCCAGCAGGCGAGAGCCGCGATGACGACAGACGTTGTGAAAGGCGCGCATTCGCATGTCTTCGCCGCGTACCGCGATGATGGAAGCTGGCCCAAGTTCGACGGTGAAGTAGTCGCCCGGTTCGGGCGCTTCGGGTTCGACGCCGATGAAAATCCAGTGGCGTCCGAAGATCAGTTCGAGATCGGCGTGGAAGACGGCGTCACTCAGATAGAAAGGCGCCGGCAGACTGTAGCCCGGGCGGCGGGTGGCGATCAGCTTGGAGAGGCGGGCAGCGTCGTAGTGCATAGTCGCTCAGTTGTCGATGAGATGGTGCTCGCGCAGATAGCTCAGCAGTAGCTGAGCCTTCGCGGCGGTCGTTCCCTCGGTGATGACCCGTCCTGCGCCTGCGGCAGGAGCGGTCGCCGACAGCATTCGCTCATGTCCCGATCGCCGATCAGGCGCTCGCAGCACGACGGCGCTTCGCTCCGTCGGATCCAGGCGCCACTGCTCCACTTCGTGCTTCGGGCATTCCTGCAGCGAATCGGAGTGCATCGTGACGATGCGTCCGGCGATGCGACTGGCGTAGATATAACGAGACGACACGGCGGCCTGGGGATGGATCGCTATCACCGAGCGCAACGGCAGCTCGACCTTGCGGCGCTGGCTCGCAGTGAGTCGTTGTGTGGCTGTGATCTTCCCGTCTCCAGCCTGTACGTCGAGTACGTCGCCAAGGACCGGACGATCGAGCAACGCAGCGAGCCGGTAAGGCAGCATCCCGCTGCCGTTGTGCGCTCGCTGTCCGCATATCGCCAAGTCCACATCGCGAAGGTGACGCGCAAGCATGACCGGGTAGTCGTCATCGGGCTCCACCGGCAGGACTTCCACCGTTGCGGCGCCGAAGGCCAGATAGTCACCCAGCGCAGCATCTCGGGGATCGCCGGCATGCACGACTCGTGGCGGAAGCTTCGATAGCCGCAAGCCCAGGGCAAGCGCGATCACGTCATTCGGATGGGGAACAGGTAAGGCACTCACCGGGTGACGGCGAGTCGATAGCAGAACGGCGATCTTCGCTGGTTGCTCCGGATCGGTCAGAGACATCATGCGGCATGCTCCTGCCGATCCTGACTCGCATCGAGTGCGTCCAGCAGCGCTTGCATCAGCGCTTGCGCATCGTCGACGAGCGCCAAGTCAGCTCGCTGCACGATTGCGGCCGCGGCGTCGCGATTGATCGAGATGACGTGCCGGCAACCTTTGATCCCTTGCAGATGCTGACTGGCGCCCGAGATGCCGATGGCTAGATATCCTTGCGCCGCAATCGTCTTCCCCGTCGCGCCGATCTGCCGATCGCGAGAGAAGTGACCGGCGTCTACCGCTACTCGACTAGCACCGATACTTGCGTCGAGCGTGTCGGCGAGGCGGCGAAACAACTCGAAATCGGTGACGCCGTTGCCAGCGGCTATCACCAACCGCGCTTGCTCCAGCGGCAGCGAGGAGCTGCTCAGAGTAGTGAGTCCGAGATCGCGGTATGTAGATGCACCTCTCTCCACCGCGTCCGCTGAGCTGACTTCCGCGCGACCGACGAACGGTAGTCTCGCATCGACAGCGTCAGGCGCCAGCAGTACCAGTCGAGTAAGCGAGCGGCGCGCAAGTCGCTGTGACCGGCGATCACGTACAGCTAGTTCAGTGCGGCTGAGTTCAACGACGTGCGTGGCGATGCTCAATCTTGTGGCGGCGGCAAGCCTTCGCGCCAGATCGGCCTCGCCGCAGCGCTCCGGAAAGAAAAGATGATCGGGGCGGTGACGCGCCAACAGTGCGTTCAAGCACTGAACCTGGTGCTCGGGATGAAACTGGCCCGCGCCGCAGTCGGAGAGAACGATGACTCGGTCTGCGCCGTACGCTGCGAAGTCGTCGTTCGAATCGCCGAGACACGCCACTATGACTTCGGTTGCGGCATCCGCAATCAGGGTGGCCGCGGCGATTACCTGTCTCGCATGGTCGTCCAAGCCGCCGTGATCGCTGTAGACAACGGCGAGTAGCGAGCGTCGAGCGACCGTGGTGGTCCGTAGTGGCTTGGCGGCGCGCTCGATTCTCGTTGCTGCGAGTTGCAGCTGCGACCCAGTCGCCATCGGGCTGAGAAAAATGCGCCGCACTCCGGAGGGCAGAGTTAGATAAAGTCGCCGAGGATCGCGACGTACAGCGCTGGCAGTCATGGCGAACTCAATCGTTCGGCAACCAGTTCGGCGATATCGACGATCTCTGGCCGCGGCGCGACGACACCCTGGAGCATAGACGCGCAGCCGGGGCACGCGACCGCAATCACCTCGGCGCCAATACTGCGTGCATCGTCGACGCGCATGTCGGGAATGCGTCGGGCTCCCGGAATGTCGCTGAGTGGAGCGCCGCCGCCACCGCCGCAGCAACGGCTGGTTCGGCGGGACCGACTCATTTCCTCGACGACGATGCCTAGGCTCTGCAGCAACCTGCGCGGCGCGTCGTACTCACCGTTGTAGCGACCGAGATAGCACGGGTCGTGATATGTGATGCGGGCTGTTGCGGGTCGCGGGGACGTCGCAAGCCTGCCTGCGTTCAGCAGACGATCGAGCAGTTCGCTGTGATGGACGACATTGTAGTGGCCACCCAGGGCTGGGTATTCGTTGCGAAGACAATGCAGCGCATGCGGATCCGCGGTCAGGATATGTTTGAAGTTGAAACGCGCCAGGGTTGCGATATTGCGCTTGGCGAGTTCGCTAAAGCCGGCTTCGTCTCCGAGTCGGCGCGCAGTGTCGCCACAATCACGTTCCAGCGCGCCCAGGATCGCGAAGTCGACGCGCGCGGCATTGAGTAGACCGACGAGCGCACGCAGGGTTTTCTGGTACCGCGGCTCGTAAGCGCCTTCGCCGCAGATCAACAGGTACTCTGTCGCCTCTCCAGGGTGCAACGTACGCAGTCCAAGATCGGTCGCCCAGTCGTAACGCGCGGCGAGCGGATACCCGCCTTGTGTCTCGGTCGTTCGCAGCTGTTCGAGACACGCGGCGGCGGGCTCTGGCAGCTCGCCCAGCATGAGCGTTCGATGCCGCCGCAGGTCGACAATCGCGTCGACGTGCTCGATCAACATCGGACACTCTTCGACACAGGCGCGACATGTCGTGCATGACCACAACGTGCGCTCGTCGATCAGCCCAGGGAGGATCGCTCGTTCCGGGGCGCCACTGTGATTTCCGACCGGTAAGCCGGGTGTGGCCTGACCGGCATAGCGCGCATCGCTGCCACCCGTGAAACCGACGACCAGATCCTGGATGAGTTTCTTCGGGTTCAGCGGCTGCCCGGCGGCGAAGGCCGGACAGGCCGCTTCGCACTTGCCGCATTCGACGCAGGCATCGAAGCTGAGCAGGCGGTTCCAGTCGAAATCGCTCGGCTTGCCTGCGCCGAATGGTGCTCTCTGTAGATCAATTGGCCGCAGCGCGGTGGCGCCCGAGCCGCGAAATCTTTCCGGTCGTGGATGGAAGGCGAGATGTAGAAAACCTGTGAGCGCATGCTTCATCGGGCCACCCGCGCCGACGCCGAGCAATGCCTCGCCGCAGCCAATGCAAATCAAAGCAAGAGCGAGCGTTGCGATCAACGACGCCATGATCGTCGCGGCATGCGCGGTGAGCGCGAGAAGGATGGTTCCCGATGCAACCGCCGCAAGCATGAGCGGCAATCGCATCCAAGGTCCACGTGACAGCCGCGACGGCGGTCGACGTCGCCGCCGCCACATCAACCAAGCGCCGAACAGCATGATCGCGGCCGCGATCACGAGTGCGCGATCGAAAGCGAGCGAATACAGCGCCAGGCCATAGTTGGCGGCGATAAGTAGTAGCACCAGGACTGCGCCGCCTGCTGCAGCAATGTGTGCTGTGGCGATTTCGCTGTCGCGCGCTACGACGCGATGTAGATCGACGAAATAGCGTTTGGGAGCCGCAGCTATATTCAGCCAACTCGCCGCCGCCGGCTTGCCTGCGCGCCACAGGCGCACACGTTGCATCAAGCCGATCGTCATCAGCAGTGCTTGCAGCCAGAACAGCACCGTCAGTGCGTGCGCCGCCCTCATCTTAGAAATCCTTGCACAGCCGCAGGGAGTCATGGATGGCTGCGTGAATGTTGTGCGGCGAGATGCAGTCGCCGACCCTGAACAATAGAAATCCGGCGCTGGGTGCCGTCTGCAATGCGGGTTGCGCGCGATTTTCGAACAGCGCCTCTATATCTGTTTCGCCCCTGTTCGCGGCGCGCGGTCGCAACTGCCAGTAAAGTTCGTCGTTGGGAGTGCAGCCGTTCTCGATCACGACCTGATCGACACTGCGTTCTTCCAAGCGATCGGTATATTCGTTGCGCAGCACGGCGACCTTCTGCTCGCCTTCGGCATAGACGCGATCCAGCCACCAGTTCGGCGTGAGAATGACGTCCATCGCATAGAGCCGCCGATAGAAGATCGGAAACGTGGTGCCGCCGACATCGTCGGCGACCTTGACGTCGGGCGTGACGATTTCGACGACGCTGCCGCGGCTGGCGATGAAGTCCGCTGTGCCTGCGCCTGCATGAGTGCTCACGGCGTCGTACACGAGGACATGTTTCGAAGGCTCGACACGCCCCGAGAGAATGTCCCATGAGCTGATGGCCAACTGCTCGGAGACTCCCCACCCCGGCACTTCGTTGCTGTGTGCGCGGCCTCCGGTGGCAAGGACGACGATGTCGGGTGCTTCAGCCATGATCGCAGCCACATCGGCTGTCGTGCCGAAACGGCAGTCGATCGCGAGGCGTTTGATCTCCAACTCGAACCAGCGCACGATGCCACTCATCTGTTCGCGTTGCGGGGCTTTCGCGGCGAGCGCGATTTGTCCGCCCGCGTGCAGTGATTTTTCGAACAGCACGACTTGATGCCCGCGCTCGCGCGCTACACGAGCAGCTTCCAATCCCGCGGGGCCTGCGCCGACCACGACGACTTTTCGTAACGGGCCGCGTGTTCGTGAAATGATGTGAGGAAGCGTGCGCTCGCGTGACGTCGCCGCATTCTGGATGCACAGCACGTCCTGCCCGAGGTATTGCCGGTCTATGCAGTAATTCGCGCCGACGCACTGGCGGATGCGATCCTCCTCGCCGTTACGAATCTTGATCGCGAAATGCGGATCGGCGATCTGTGCACGAGTCATGCCCACCAAGTCCGCCCAGCCTTGCGCAAGAATCCGTTCGGCTTGTGTCGCGTCGCGGATGCTTTGCGCATGCATCACCGGGATGCCGACAACCGACTTGATTCCCGCAGCGAGATGCACGAACGGCTCCGGTGGCAGCGCCATCGGCGGCATGCAGTTCGCCAATGTATTGTGCGTGTCCGCGCCGGAGCCGATGACGCTCAAGTAGTCGATCAGGCCCGTGTCGGCCATCGCATGTGCGATTTCTTTGAGCTGCTCGTGATCGAGCCCATCCTCATGAAATTCGTCGCCGCACATTCGCAGGCCCACGCAGAAATCCTTGCCGACTGCGGCACGCACTGCCTCCAGCACCTCGACGCCGAAGCGCAACCGGTTGTGCAGGCTGCCACCGTATTCGTCCGTGCGGCGATTGGTGCGGGGACTCCAGAATTGATCGATGAGATGCTGATGCGCCGCCGAGACCTCGATGCCGTCCATGCCTGCTGCTTGCGCGCGGCGCGCGGCAGCGGCGAAGTTGTCTACGATACGCCGGATCTCATGATGCTCGATGATCTTCGCGTAGCCGCGATGCACCGGCTCGCGAATGCCGCTCGGCGAGACCAGATGCGGCCAGCGTTCGCCGTGATAGCTCGAGCGCCGGCCCATGTGAGTCGCCTGGATCATGATCTTCGCGCCGTGACGATGCATGACTTCGGCCAACCGGGACAGCGGCTCGACGACGCGATCGCTGGCTAGATTCACGGAACGCCACCAACTCTGCGGACTGTCGAGCGACACGGGACTCGAGCCGCCGCAAATGGCGAGCGCCAGACCGCCCTTCGCCTTTTCTTCGTAGTAGCGGATGTAACGTTCGCCAGGTAGCCCGCCTTCCTCCGCGTAGACCTCCGCGTGTGCCGTACTGACGATACGATTGCGCAGCGTCAGCCGGTTGAGTGTGAAAGGGGAGAGCAGGTGCGGATAGCGCATGACGCGTATGGCTTCAGCGCTGCGGTTCCAGCTGTTGCGGATGTATCGCGAACAGGCAATGGTCGTGCCCTTCGCCGCGACATTGGATCTCCGCGGACCGCGTCAGTTCGGTGTCGTTGCGCTTTACCCAGTCCATCGCGCCAGCGAACCAGCCGGCGAACATGTAGCAGACGCGGCCTCGCGCGCCAGGATTGGCCAACACGAAGCTGGAGTGATCCAGTTTGACTTGCGCAGTCCCGGCAGCAGTATCCAAGTGCGCAAAGCTGAAGATCCCCCAGCCGCGTTGCGACAGTCGCTTGAGGTAGTGCTCGAAGACCGCGATGCCATCGAGCCGCTGACTCTGAGCTTCGTGCGCGCACCAGGTGTACGCAGATTTGTAACCGGCGTCATATAACAACGCGGAGTAGGGTTCGCGGCCTAGCGCCGCTTCCATCGCCAGATGGTTGTTGACGAAGAAGTGTCGCGGCACATAGATCATCGGCAGGCCGTCGGTTAGCCAGACGCCGGTCGCCGCATCGACGTCGATTGGAATCTGCGGCAGCATCAGCTTCTCCAGACTTCGCGAAACACACGCAGCCAATTGCCGCCGATGATCTTCTCGATCAATCCGCTGCGCCAACCCGCTCGTTCCATGGCGGCGGTCAGATTCGGCAACTCAGCGATCGTGCGAATGCCCTCGGGATTGAGCACAGTGCCGAAATCGGTGAGGCGCCGGTGGCGGCCCTTGTCGTGCGTGATCAGGTCGAAGAATTCCTGTCCGTAGCCTTGCGTGAAGTCGGTGCCGAAACCGACGCTGTCCTCGCCGACCAGGTTCACGACGTAACCGATGGCTTCGACATAGTCGTCCACCGTCGCCTCGATGCCGCGCTTCAGAAAAGGCGGAAACATCGTGACGCCGACAAAACCGCCGCGAGAGGCGATGAATCGCAGCTGCTCATCGGTCTTGTTGCGCGGATGCTGTTTGAGTCCGGCGGGCAGGCAATGTGAGTAGCACACAGGCTGCTTCGATTCGACTATGGCCTCGTGCGAGGTCACCGGGCCGACGTGAGACAAGTCGATCATCATGCCCAGGCGATTCATCTCGCCGATGACTTCGCGGCCGTAGCCCGACAATCCTCCGTCGCGTTCGTAGCAGCCGGTACCTATCAGGTTCTGAGTGTTGTAGCAGAGCTGAACTACGCGCACACCCATATCCCAGAACGCTTCGATGGTGCCCAGGTGATCTTCGAAGGCGTGCGCGTTCTGGAATCCAAGCACGATGCCGGTTTTGCCGTTCGCGCGCGCGGTTTCGATATCCGCGGTGGTGCGTATCAGGCTCAGCAGCGTGTCGTTCTCGCGAATGAGTCGCTTCATGACGGCGATGTTCGCTACCGTGTCCTTGAAGCCTTCCCATACCGAGACCGTGCAATTGGCGGCCGACAAGCCCGCAGCTCGCATCTGTTGGAACACCTCGCGTTCCCAGCGCGAGATGATGAGGCCATCGATGACGAGAGACTGCGAATGCAGGGACGACATGACAATCACCGCCGGGACCAAGCCTGCCGTCGATTCTCGGCAGAGTGGCCTGCGCGCGCTGGTCCAAACCGGACGCGAATTAGTGTTTTTGCGACATCCGCTGCGAGAGGGAAATAGACGCCTGAGGAGCATCGCTGACGCGGCGTTCGCTGGCAGGTGCGCGTCCGAAGCATGCTCGATAGGCTTTGCTGAAATGACCTGCGGAGCCGAATCCGCACGCTACGGCGACTTTCATGATCGGCATGGACGTTTGCAACAACAGCTCGCGTGCGCGACGTAGCCGCAGCTGTAGATAGTATTGCGCCGGCGTCATGCCGACCCTGTGCCGAAACAGCCGCTGCAACTGGCGTTGCGATATGTCGCTGAGCCGGGCGAGGTCGTCGAGGGACAACGTCTCTTCCAGATGTTCTTCCATGAGCTTCGCCGCCTGCGCCAGCGGACCGCGTCGACCGCCGAGCCGCACCGCGAGCGGAATGTGCTGTTGATCCGAGTCGTCGCGCACCCGGTCGAGAATGAACTGTTCGGAAATACCGGCCGCGAGTTTGCGACCGATGCGCGGTGTCATCAGCTTCAGCATCAATTCGAGTGGAGCAATGCCGCCGGTGCAGGTGTACCGATCACGGTCTATTACGAACAGCTCCTCGGTAAAGACGACTTGCGGAAAATTCTCACGCAGCGCCGACATGTTCTCCCAGTGGATCGCGCAACTGTAGCCGTCGAGCAATCCCGCGCTCGCCAGTGCATACGAGCCGGTGCACAGGCCACCCAGCGTGACGCGTTTTCGGGCTACGCGACGCAACCGCTGAACCAGGTCTTTATCTATTGCACGGTGCACGTCCACGCCGCCGCAGACGAACAACACGTCGGGTAGCGCATTGTCGTCGAGCGCCACGGTCTCCGCGATCGTCAGGCCATTGCTGGCCGGTGCGGCTGCGCCGTCGAGCGTGTAGACAGACCATCGGTACGTTGGCTGACCGGAGAGATAGTTCGCCATGCGCAGCGCTTCGAGCGCGTTGGTGAAGGCGATCATGGAGAATTGCCGCAGCGTCAGGAATCCGAAGTGGTTCGCGGTGGCGCCGGCGACTTTGGGCATGGTGTATGGCGAGCAAGGGGCGATGAACCCTTCGGGATGCAGATTTGATGCCACGGG
>Ga0157380_10001065_pt1 | contig 17591 bp, 13 predicted proteins | sample S35metaG_FD_119757 | JGI IMG/M metagenome (GOLD analysis project Ga0157380, IMG submission 119757) | Switchgrass rhizosphere microbial communities from Kellogg Biological Station, Michigan, USA - S3-5 metaG | ecosystem: Host-associated > Plants > Roots > Rhizosphere > Soil | place: USA... | reverse complement strand
ATCGGTGACGTGAAAGTGTTGCCGGTCGGCGTTTCGGTCGCGCCCGATGACGGTGCCATGCGGGATGCTACAGCCTTCGTCGATGATCGCATTCGCAATGTAGCAGCTGCGGCCGATCTCGACCTCGGGCAGCACCACCGAGCGGCGCACCTCGCTGCCCTCGTCGACGAACACGCCGAAGAACAGCAGCGACTCGCGGACGATGGCGCCAGAGACGATGCAGCCGCCGGCGACCATCGAATTGATCGCGAGCCCGCGCCGCCCGTCCTCGTCGAGGATGAACTTGGCGCCCGGCACCTGTTGTTGATAGGTCCAGATCGGCCAGGCTTGATCGTACAGGTTGAGCTCGGGGCTCACGTGAATGAGCTCCATGTTCGCGCTGTAGTAGGCGTCGACGGTGCCCACGTCGCGCCAATAGCGTTGCGCTTTCGTCTCGACGTCCTCGAACGGATAGGCGAACACACGCCGCGTGGTGACGGCCTCGGGCACGATGTTGCGCCCGAAATCGTGCTGCGAGTCCGGGACCGCCGCATCGCGCTCGAGCGTCTCGCGCAGGAACTCGGTGTTGGCGACGTAGATGCCCATCGAGGCGAGCGCGACCCCCTCGCGTCCCGGCATCGACTGGGGCTCTTTCGGTTTCTCGTCGAACCGCACGACGCGGTGGTCTGCGCCGAGCGACATGACGCCGAACTCGTGCGCCTGCGCAACGGGCACCTGCACGCCGCCGATCGTGATGTCCGCGCCGCTTTCCTTATGGAACGCCAGCAACGGCCCGTAGTCCATCTTGTAGACGTGGTCGCCGGCCAGGATCAGGACGGTCTCGGGCCGGTGCTGATGAATGATGTCCAAATTTTGGTAGACGGCATCGGCCGTACCCCGATACCAAATCTCGCCGAGCTGCTGCTGCGCCGGCACGATGTCGATGAACTCGCCGAGCTCGCCGTGCAAGTAACCCCAGCCGCGTTGCACATGCTGAATCAGGGAGTGAGCCTTATACTGCGTGAGAATGAAGATCTGGCGGATGCCCGAGTTCACGCAGTTCGACAGCGAGAAATCGATGATGCGGTACTTGCCGCCGAACGGCGTGGCCGGCTTGGCACGATGGTCCGTCAATTGCATGAGCCGTTGACCACGGCCGCCCGCCATGACGACGGCAACCGTGCTGCGAGTCAGCTGACTGACGAGACGTCGGCGCGGAATTTGCCTCATTCGCTACACGCTACTACTACAGGACTCCGCCTGTCTAACCGAGAAAAGAGCCTATGACTCCGCCCAGCGAGCGGGTCGCCAAAGTCGATACGACGCTGCGCGATCCCGACATCGAACGGTTGCTGCAGGGCAAGCTGCACGAACCGCGCCAAGTGCTCGGTGTTCACCGGCGTAGCGCCGACGACGCCGACGACGCCGACGAGGTCATCGTGCGCGTCCTCCGTCCGGACGCGATGCGCGTCCGGCTGCTCGAGCCCGCCGCGGAGCTCACGCGAGTTCCCGGCACCGCTCTGTTCGAATGGACAGGGCCGCGCAGCAGCATTACGGCGCCCTATCGGATTCGCTGGGAGTCGCAGGACGGCCGTTGGCACGAAGGTTACGATCCGTACTCGTTTCCGCTCGAGATCGACGACAGCGACCTCGGACGATTTGCTGCCGGCAGCCACATCCATGCCCATCGGTTTCTTGGTGCGCAGGCGCGGACCATCGCCGGAGTGCGCGGCATTCGTTTCGCCGTCTGGGCGCCGAACGCCGAGCGCGTCAGCGTCGTCGGCCCCTTCAATCATTGGGATGGGCGTTACCATCCGATGAGCGTGCGGGGCAGCTCCGGCATCTGGGAGCTGTTCCTGCCCGAGCTCGGCGCCGGCGAGCTCTACAAGTACGAGATCTACACGCGCGACAGCCGCGAGCTCAGGCTCAAGACCGATCCGTACGGCTCGGCATTCGAGAACCGGCCGGCCACCGCGAGCATTACCACGCTATCCTCGACGTTCGCCTGGGACGACGCGGCGTGGCTCGAGCAACGCGCGCGGCGCGATTGGCTCAAAGAGCCGATCTCGATCTACGAAGTTCACCTGGGCTCGTGGCGGCGTAACGCCGCCGGCAATTTCCTGAGCTATCGCGAGCTCGCGGGACAGCTCGCCGAATACGTCAAGGACCTCGGCTTCACGCACGTGGAGCTGCTGCCGATCACGGAGCACCCGTTCGACGACTCGTGGGGCTACCAGTGCACGGGGTACTTCGCGCCGACGAGCCGTCACGGCTCGCCAGACGGGCTGCGTGCGCTGGTCGCGGAGCTGCACCGGCAAGGCATCGGCGTGCTGCTCGATTGGGTGCCGGGCCATTTCCCAAAGGACGATCACGCGCTTGCGCGCTTCGACGGCACGGCGCTGTACGAATATGGCGACCGGCAGAAAGGCGAGCATCCCGACTGGGACACGCTCGTGTTCAACTACGCGCGCAACGAGATACAGAGCTTTCTCCTGTCGAGCGCCATCTGTTGGCTGGAGGACTTCCATTTCGACGGGCTGCGCGTCGACGCCGTCGCCTCGATGCTCTATCTCGACTATTCACGCAAACCGCACCAATGGACGCCGAACCAGCACGGCGGCAACGAGAACCTCGAGGCGATCGCGTTCTTGCGACGACTCAACGAAACGACTTACGCCACGTGCCCGGGCACGATCACGGCCGCCGAGGAGTCTACGGCTTGGCCGCAGGTCTCGCGCCCGACGTACACCGGAGGCTTGGGCTTCACGTTCAAGTGGAACATGGGCTGGATGAACGACACGCTGCGGTACGTTGCGAACGACCCGGTGCACCGCCGCTTCCACCACGGCCTTCTTACGTTCGGGCCGATGTACGCGTTCACGGAGAATTTCGTTTTGCCGCTTTCGCACGACGAGGTCGTGCACGGCAAACGCTCGCTACTCGAAAAGATGCCGGGCGACGATTGGCAGCGGTTTGCAAACCTCCGGTTGCTGCTGACGTTCCAATGGACGTATCCCGGCAAGAAACTGCTGTTCATGGGCGGCGAGTTCGGCCAACCGCGCGAGTGGAACCATCACGGCGGACTACCGTGGCACTTGTCCGAGGAGCCCCGCCACGCCGGTGTGCGCGCGCTCGTGCGGGATCTGAACCATGCGTACCGCAGCACACCGGCACTGCACCGTTTGGACCATGACAGCGCCGGCTTCTCGTGGCTATCGTGGCAAGACGACGCGCACTCGGTGCTGAGCTACCTGCGCAAGGCCGGCGACGAGCACGCCGTCGTCATCTTGAACTTCACGCCAGTCCCTCGCCCGGGATACCGAGTGGGCGTGCCGCGGCCGGGTCACTATCGCGAGATATTGAACTCGGACTCGCGCTACTACGGCGGTTCGAACCTCGGCAACGAAGTAGCCGCGGCGGAGGCGACGCCGTGCATGGATCAGCCCTATTCGATCGTCGTGACGCTGCCGCCGCTCGGCGGCCTCATCCTCGTCCCAGCCTGACGCTTGAACCTGCTCTATTACATTTCGCGCGACTGGCGGGACGAGTACGGCGGCAACTTCGAGCACTCCGTCAACCCGGTGGTGGTCGACAAGAATCGCTGCTGCATCAGCAACTACTATTTCTCAAAGGCTTGTCCCGAGGAACGCGACTACTACCACGTGACGTCGTTCGTCGGGCGGCCACGGCAGCCGCTCAAACGGCTGTGGGGCTGCGTCGACAACTTCATGCGGCAGTGGATCGCGGTCAATCTCAAGATCTCGCGCGGCAAATCTCAAGCACGATTCAGCACATGACAGCCCGTCGTCGGTAAGGTCGGGCCGTGCGGCTTCTGCATCGCGCGCGTGTCGACGAACCCGTATATCTGATCGCGGCTGCTAGAGCTTGTAGAAGAAGGTCACGCTCGTCTCGACGACGTCGAGGTCGCCGTCGAAATCGTACTTCTCGTAACCGAGTCGTATGGCAAGCCGATCCCAGTCGTACTGGGCCGCCACGTAATACGTCGGATCGTTGCTACTGATCTCGATCTCAACGCGGTCGCCGGGATCGTCCACGTTCACGAGGGTGACTTTTTCCTCTGAATCGGCGTAGCCCAAACCGCCGAGTAGCGATAAGCCATTGTCGAAGGGCAGCACACCCAGCAACCGGATAGTCAGGATCTCGAACTCCGAGTGGAAATTCGCCGTCACGGGAGGGCCAAAGCCGTTAAAAAACGTCACGCTGTCTTCGATATCGCCCGTCTGGCCCCAGCCCCCCTCAACCGTGAGGTGCTCCATGAACTGATAGCCGACCATGAGTCGATAAGAACTCGTCGTATCGGCGCCGCCCAAGCCGCCCGCGGCCTCGTAATCGAACTCGCCGAGCGAGAGACCGTAGTAGGCCGACTCGTATTGCGCTTCTACCGTGGGCGCCACGGCGAGAACGAGCAGCGCGAGAAGCAGATGTTTCATGCAGATCACTCTATCACGAGCGAATTGTCCTCAAAGACGGCGATGCCGTGCGGCCCAAGACGGTAACGGTCGCCCCGCACCGCGACGCCGGCCGGCACGATGTCGTCGGGCGCGACCAGCGTCGTGTCGGCGATCCGGCGCCAATTGCGGACGGCCGCATCGGGCAGCGGCAGGTTACGCACGGTCGAGGCCATGTTGATCATGACGTGCAGCGCCGGCTCGTTCGGTGTCGCGCCGTCCAACGTGAAGCACAACACCCGTGCGGCGGCGTCCTGCCATGCGGGCGGCTCGAGGCTCTCGCCGTACCACTGGATCTCGGCGCGCACGCCCTCGGCATGACCGTTCAAGAAGCGCGTGCGGCGCAGGCTCGGGTGCCGATGCCGCAGCGCGATCAGCTCGCGCGTGAAACGTTGCATCGCGCGCGCGGCCGGCGCGAACGACCAGTCGAGCCAACTGATGTCATTGTCCTGGCAGTACGCGTTGTTGTTGCCGCGCTGCGTCCGCAGCACCTCGTCGCCGGCCGTCAGCATCGGCACTCCCTGGCTCAACAGGAGGATGGCCATGAAGTTGCGTGCGCGTTGGGCGCGCAACCGTTGGATGTCGGCGTCGTCGGTCACACCCTCTAGCCCCGAGTTCCAGCTCAAGTTCTCGTCGCGGCCGTCGCGGTTGTGCTCGCCGTTGGCGCTGTTGTGCTTGCGGTCGTAGCTCACGAGATCGCAAAGCGTGAAACCGTCGTGACAGGTGACGAAGTTGATGCCGTTCTGCGGCATCTTGCCGGCCCACGTGTAGAGGTCGCTGCTGCCCGCGATGCGCGTCGCGAGCTCGCCCAAGTGCCCCGGCTCACCGCGCAGGAAGCGGCGCACGGCATCGCGATAGCGGTCGTTCCATTCGGCCCAGCGGAAACCTGGAAACGAGCCTACCTGGTAAATCCCGCCGGAGTCCCATGCCTCCGCAATCAGATGGACGTCGGCGAGCTCGGGCGCGAACTCGATGGCAGCGATGACGGGCGCATGCGCGAGGGGCTTGCCCTGCTCGTCTCGCGACAACACGCCGGCAAGGTCGAAGCGGAAGCCATCGACGTGCATCTCGACGGCCCAATACCGCAAGCAGTCGAGCAGCCACTGGGCGACCAGCGGCTGGTTCGAGCTCACGGTGTTGCCGCAGCCCGTGAAGTCGAGATAGCTCGCTCGGTCGTCGGGGTCGAGGAGATAGAACAATTCGTTGAAGAGACCTTTGAAGCCGATCGTCGGCCCGTCGGCGCCGCCTTCGGCGGTGTGGTTCAGCACAACGTCGAGGATCACGCCGATGCCCGCCGCATGCAGTGCCTTCACCAGGTCGCGGAACTCGCGCCGCGGATCGGCGCCGGCGGCGTAGCCGCGATGCGGAGCGAAAAACCCTACGGGGCTGTAGCCCCAAAAGTTGTCGAGACCGATCGCCGCAGTCGCCGCCGGCACATCCTGCGTGTCGAAAGCGAACACGGGCAAAAGCTCGACCTCCGTGATGCCGAGCGCCTGCAGGTACGGAATCTTGTCCTTCAGACCGCGAAACGTGCCGGGGTCGGCGACCCCCGAGGACGGGTGACGAGTGAAGCCGCCGACATGCAGCTCGTAAATGACGGCATCTTCGAGCGATCGCCGCAGCGGCCGATCGCCTTCCCAATCGTAATCGTCGGGTGCCGCGATCTCGGCGCGCATGGCCGACGCGATTCCGCCATCGGCTGCGTCGTCGCGCTCCCACACGGTGTCGCTGACGAGCCGTGCCCATGGGTCCAAGAGCTCGCGGCGCGCGTCGAAACGCAACCCCGCGGCCGGCTCGTTGGGTCCATCGGCGCGCCACGTGTAGAACCAGCCGGCCCGCGCGCCTGCGACGAACACGTGCCAGAAGCCGTAGCTGCGATGCACCGCCGCGTCGAGCACGAACTCCGCCAGGGGCGTGAAATCGCCGGCCGCGCGATAGAGGCGCAGCGTGAGCTGCGTCGCCCGCGGACTGTAGACCGCGAAGTTGACGCCGTCGTCCTCGACCGACGCCCCGAGCGGCTGACGCGCACCGGCGCGGACGGTGAGCTTCGGCGGCGGATTGGCTCGGGCGTAGCTCAAAGCCGGCGCATCAACCCGAGCTCGTAGGCGTGCGACAGGTGCGCGTGAAACGGCGTGGCCCGCACCTCGTACTCGAGCGTCCCCGCCCACGGCGGTTGCAGCTCGAGGCGATAGCGGCAGAGGCCCGCGTCATCGACGGTACCCGGCGTGAAGGACTCGAGCAGCACCGCGCGCCCCTCGAGACAACCCACCCCGTGCTTGGGGCGGGTATTCTCAGCGTAGCCTTGCACCGGAACGACGAGCTCCGAGCCGAGGACACGGCGCACCTGGCAATCAACGCGCACGTCGCGCGGCGCCAAGCCATTCAGCACGACCTCGACCTCGAGTGTGACGCGCCCGTCGAACGAGACTTCCGTGGCGGGGTTGCCCAGCAACTTCAGAGTCACGCCGGGCCACGCGGCTCTGACTTTTTCTTTCCATTGCCCGAGCTCGCGTGCGACCTGGAAGTTCGCTGCTGCCATGACGCGGCCCTGACGCGCGGCCGGAATGTAGAAGTCCTGCAAGTAGTCGCGCACCACGCGCTCGCTGTTGAACGCCCGCAGCACACTCGCCATCGAGCGCTTGCAAACCTGCACCCACTCCGGCGAGTAGCCGAGCCGTTCGTCGCGCGCGTAGTAAAGCGGCACGACCTCGTCCTGCAGTATCTCGTACAACGTCGTCGAGTCCTGCCGGTCGCGGTCGGCATCGCCCTGGTCGTCGTGTCCCGGCGGGATGGCCCAGCCGTTCCTCGCGCCGCGGCGGCCGTCGTACGCCTCGGCCCACCAGCCGTCGAGCACGCTCAAGTTGACGGTGCCGTTGATCGCAGCCTTCATGCCGGACGTGCCGCTGGCTTCTTGCGGGTAGATCGGCGTGTTGAGCCAAACGTCGACGCCCGAGGTCATCAACCGGCCCAAGCTCAGGTCGTAGCCCTCGCACATCAATACCTTGCCGATGAACGGCGGCAAGCTCGAGATGCGCTGAATCTCGCGCATCATCCATTGCGCCGGCTCGTCGGCGGGGTGCGCCTTGCCGGCGAACACGAAAATGATCGGCCGGTCCTCGTCCTTGACGAGCTGCTCCAACCAGCCGAGATCCGCCATCAGCAGCGTCGCGCGCTTGTAGGTCGCGAACCGCCGCGCGAAGCCGATCGTCAGCACGCCCGGCCGCTCGGGATCGACGAACTTCAAGAGGCGATGAACGTGCGCTTCGCTCAAGCCGTTGCGCTGATACTGTTGCGTGAGCCGCTCGCGGAGCACGCGCAACATCTGGCTTTTGACTTTTTGGCTCGTCTCCCAGAACAACGCGTCGGGAATCGTCTCGATGCGCGCGAGCAGCGCGCGATCGGTCATTCGATCGCGCCAGTCCGCGCCGAGATGTTGATCGAACAGCTTCGCCCAGGTGTGCCGCAGGAACGTCGCCACGTGCACGCCGTTCGTGACGTAGCCGACGGGGTTCTCGGCCGGTGGCACGTCGGGCCACACGCTCGCGCACAACCGCGACGACACCTGCCCGTGGATCTTGCTCACGCCGTTGACGGCCGCGGACCCGCGCAGTGCTAGCCGTGTCATGTTGAAGACGTCGGGGCGCTCCGTCGCGCGGCCGAGCTCGAGCAACTGCTCGGCCGAGATGCCGATCTCCGCAGGAAAGCTCGCGAACTGCCGTGCAATCCGGTCCGGGGGAAACACGTCGTGACCGGCACTGACGGGCGTGTGAGTCGTGAACACGGTCGCGGCGGCCGTCGCCTCGAGCGCAGCCGCGAACGGCAAGCCGGCCGTTGTGTACTCGCGCACCCGCTCGAGAATCATGAACGCGGCGTGCCCCTCGTTGATGTGCCACACGGTCGGGGCGAGCTTCAGCGCTCGCAGCGCGCGCACACCGCCTATGCCGAGCACCGCTTCCTGCTGCTGACGCAGCTCGTTGCTGCCGCCGTAGAGCTTGGCCGTGATCTGCCGATCTTCCGCTACGTTCTCCGGCACATCCGTATCGAGCAGCAGCACCGTGACGCGCCCGACTGCCGCTTTCCAAACCCGCACCGCGACGGTTCGGTCGAGGGCGGGGCAATCGACGCGAACCTCGGTGCCATCGGGATTCAGTGCCAACACGAGCGGCGCGCTGCGAGGATCGATCGGCGGGTAGTCGGGGACCTGCTGGCCGCTGCGGTCGATGCGTTGATGAAAATAGCCCTGCCGATATAGCAAGCCGACCGCCACGAACGGCAGGCGAAGATCGCTTGCGGTCTTGCAATGATCGCCGGCGAGCACTCCCAGGCCGCCCGAGTAGATCGGGAAGCTCTCGTGCCAGCCGTACTCCGCGCAGAAATAAGCGATCAGGTCCCCGCTCTCGAGCCCATCGTAGGAGGTGAGCTTCGCACCGAGGTACTCGTCGAACGCCGCCAAGATCCGCCGATACGCGTCCGTAAAGCGCGGGTCGGCGGCCGCGTGCTCGAGAATGCTTTGGTCGACGGAACGCAGGAACAGGCGCGGGCTGCCCTCGACCTTGCGCCACAGCGCGGGGTCGAGCGTGCCGAACAGCTCGCCGAGCTCGGCGTTCCAGCTGAACCAAAAGTTCTTGGCGAGATCGTCGAGCCGCTGCAGAGGGGGTGGGATACGGGGCGAAACCTGTAGTACGAACACGTTGCTCGACATTGCAAATCCTTTTGGTCGGAGGCCGCACGACGGGCGCCCCCTCCCAGGAGCCTATTGGACGCGAGCCGGGACGTCCACCCCGACCATGTGGGCGCTAGGCCGAGACCCTGCGCAGCCAACCCCACCACAGCGCGGCGCAAGCACAACCGGCCGTGGCGGTCGTAACAGCGAGCGGCAGCGGCGACGGCTCGGACGCCAAGCTCAAGGCGGCGGCGACAAGGGCGCCGATGAGAAACTGGTTGACGCCGAACACCGCGGATGCCGCGCCCATGCTGCCCGGAAAGCGGCTCATGGTACGCGCCATGGAGTTCGCGAACGTGAAGCCCACGCCGAACATGTACAGCACCCCTGGCAGCAGGATGCCGAGCACGCCGGCTCCGAGCAGCGTGAGCGCAAGCGCCGCAGCACCGCCGATGGCCATCGACAACGTGCCCACGCCGATGAGCGTGCCGATACCGAGGCGAGCGACGATCCGGCTATTGGCATACGCGCCCACGCTGCCGCCGAGCATGATCAGCGAGAAACACACCCCGTACTGCGCCGGCGTGAGCCCGAAAAAATTCTGAAACACGAACGACGAGTTCGTGATCAACGGCACGACGCCGACGAACCCCAAGGCCGTGCACGCCATGTAGCCGACGGCCTGCCCGTCGCGCAGGATCGCGCCGTACGCCGCGATGCGCTGCAGCAGATGAACGTCGCGATTCCGTTCCGCGCTGCGTACCGTCGCCAGCGCGACGGCGAGGCACAGCGTGCCGGCCGCGGCGTGCACCCAGAAGATCGTCTGCCAAGCCCCAAACGCTGCGATCTGGCCGCCGACGAGCGGTGCCAACACCGGTGACAAAAAGGTCACGATCGCCATCCAGCTCAAGACTCGCGAAGCCTGCTCGCCGCGCCAGCGGTCGAGAACGATGGCACGCGCAAGCACGCTGCCCGCCGACGCACCGAGCCCTTGCAGGAACCGCCACAGCACGAGCGCCGCGAGGCCGTCGGCGAGCGCCGCCATGACGCCGGCGACGACGTAAAACGCGAGCCCCGCCGCGAGCACGGGCCTGCGGCCGTACTGATCCGACAGCGGTCCGTAGATCAACGCGCCGACCGACAAACCGAGCAGCAGCGTGCTCAACGTGAGCTGCACCGCGCCGTCGCCGGCGGCAAGCCCAGCGGCCACGAGCGGCAACGATGGCACATAGAGGTCGTTCGACAACGGCCCGAGCGCCGACAACACCCCGAGAAACGGAATGAACCACGAGAACTTCGCTTGCTCGGACGTCATGCGCGTCTTATCACCGGTAAACGCGAGGGGACCAGACTCGGAGGGAGCTCTCCGGGGCGCTGCGCGCCAGGGATGGCGCGCAGCGAGCCTACAGGGACGTACTTGCGGCGGCCCTGGAGAGCTCCCTCCGAGGCTGGTCCCCTCGCCGACGCTCGGCACCGGTCATCTCATTCGACGGCCATCGTCGCGACGGTACAGCCGACGGCGAAAATCGGGATCGGTGCGTAGAACAAGAGCTCGCCCGTGGCGCCCTCGGTTGCACCGGCGACCGTGAGAAACGTCCGGATCTCGAACCCACCCTGCCCCGCGTCGCGCAACGTCTCCTCGTCGCTGTACGAGACGAGCGCGGCGCGATCGTTGGCGAGGAACCGCCGGAGGAAGTCGCGATCCCAGGCTTCGTTGATCGTCCCGGAGTCGGGCGTCGCGGGCCAATGCGAGATGCCGCCGGTGCCGACGAGCGCGATACGCTCGGGCTGCGCGTCGCAGGCGCGGCGCAGCGCGCGGCCGAACTCGTAGGCGCGCGCGAGCGGCGTCAGCGGCGGACCCTGACAGTTGACGTTCACGGGTATCACCGGCAGGTCGTAACGCGGCGTCAAGAAGTGGAGCGGCACCATGATGCCGTGATCGAACTTCCATTCCTCGGCGTAGGCGACGTCGACGTCGGCGAGCACGGTCTCGATGATGCGCCGCGACAAGTCGGCGTTACCCGGTACAAGGCGGCGCTTGATCGCAAGCCACGCTTCGTCCTCGATCGGCCCCTCGTAGGCGTCGGCCATGCCCATGCAGTAAGCGGGCATGTTGTTCATGAAGAAGTTGGCAAAGTGCTCGGCGGCGACGACGATCAGGGCGTCGGGCTTCGCCGCTTCGAGGCTCAGCCGCAACTCGTCGAGCTTCGCGTAGAACGCGTCGCGCACACTTTTGTCGGCGCGGGCCGCTCGGCCCGTGATGCCCGGCGCATGACTGCAAACGCCCGCGAAGACGAGGCTCATCGCCGCCGATCCTTCAGCATGCTGTAGAGCCCGGCGCGAACGGGTCCGTGCTTGCGCACGCCTTCGCGCATAGCGTTGATGTACACGTCCCACGGCTGGCCGAGCAGCGCCGCGTAGTGCATCAGGATCTGGCCGTTCACGCCCATGACGTACAGCAAGCCGACGTCGCCGCTCTCGATGGCCGTGCGCTCCTCGCCGGAGAGCTCGTACTCGTCGAGCAGCGCGGCACGTTCCGCGTCGAACCGCTTACGCACGCCGGGATCGCGATTGAGTTGATACAACAACTTCTGCACGGAGTAGAGGCTCATCGCGCGTTAGCGGCCGAGCGACGGGACGCGGTGCGACCCGAGCGCGACGCAGATGTTCTTCGTGTCCATGTAGAAATCGAAGCTGTAGTCGCCGCCGTCGCGGCCGATACCGCTCGCCTTCATGCCGCCGAACGGCGTCGGCAGGTGGCGATTGTTCTCGGAGTTGACCCACACCATGCCCGCCTCGAGCGCGCGCGCGAAACGGTGCGCGCGGCCCACGTCGTTGGTCCAGAGGTAGCCGGCCAGTCCGTAGCGCACGTCGTTCGCGAGCCCGAGGGCGTCCTGCTCGTCGGCGAACGGAATCACGGTCAGCACAGGACCGAAGATCTCTTCCTGGGCGACTCGCATGCGATTGTGCGCGCCGGCGAGCACCGTGGGCAGAACGTAGTTGCCGCGCTGCGCCGCCGCGTTGCCGCCGACGGGGATCGCAGCTCCTTCGCTACGCGCGATGTCGAAGTAACCGAGCACCTTCTCGACGTGCTTCGGGTGGATCAGCGGCCCGACCTCCGTCGCCGGATCGAGCGGATGGCCGACCTTGAGCTTGCGGACCCGAGCGACGAGCCGTTCCGTGAACTCCCGCTCGATCGACTTCTGCACGAGCAGGCGGCTCGACGACGTGCAGCGTTCGCCGTTCAAGCTGTAGATCATGAACACGACCGCGTCGAGCGCTCGCTCGAGGTCGGCGTCTTCGAACACCACGACGGGATTCTTGCCGCCGAGCTCGAAGTGCAAACGCTTCAGCGTCGGCGCGCTCTGAGCCATGATCGCGCTGCCGGTCGCCGACTCGCCGACGAACGCGACGGCGCGGATCGCGGGATGCTGCGTCGCGGCTTTGCCGGCCGTTTCGCCGAGCCCGTGAACCGTATTGAGCACACCCGCCGGCAAGCCGGCCGCGGTCGCAATCTCGGCGAGCAGCGTCGCCGTGATGGGGCTCCACTCGGCCGGCTTGTGCACGACGGTGCAGCCGGCCGCCAAAGCCGGCGCGATCTTCCACGTCGACAGCATGAACGGCGTGTTCCAGGGCGTGATCGCCGCGACCGGGCCGAGCGGCTGGCGCACCGTGTAATTGACGTGCTCGCGCGCCGGCAGCGACAGGCCGCGCTCGGCTTCGGGCGCTTTGTCCGCGAAAAACCGAAAATTCTCGGCGCCACGCTTCGCGGCCGCCGACATGAAGCGAATCGGCTGACCGGTGTCGACCGATTCGAGCAACGCGATCTCTTCCGCCCGGGCCTCGATCGCGTCGGCAATGTCGTGCAGCAGTTTGCGTCGGTCGCTGCCCGGCAAATCGCGCCAGGCCGGGAACGCGCGCTCCGCGGCCTCCGCGGCCGCCGCAACGTCCGCCGCGTCGCCGGCGGCGACGGTCGCGAGCAGCGAGTCGTCGAGCGGCGTGCGGTTCTCGAACGTTTGCCCAGATACCGCCGGCCGTGCCGCGCCGTCGATGAAGTGCTGCACACCGCCCACGCGCAAACGCGCGAGGTGCAGCTGCGCTTTGGCGACGTTGCCGTCGAACGAACCGCCGCCACTCATGGTGTGCCGCCGCGGCGTTTGACGTACTCGTGCAGGTTGTTCTTCTTGAAGTTGAGCACGGGGTGAAACTCCTGGACGTTCAGCGAGATCGCGAGCGGGCTCTTGGCGAACAGCTCGTCGAGATGCGCCGTGAGCACAGCGAACAGTTGCTCGGCCGCGCGCTGCTGCACGTCGAGCGGCCGCCCATGGCCAATCAACGCCGTGGCATGGACGAAGCCGTTCTCGGGCGCCTTGTCGGCGATGCGATAGGCGTCGGCGCGATGCGCGCGCACGCGTAACCCGCCGAGCGGAAAGACGCCGGTGCCGAGCGCGCAGGTGTGGAGTTTGTCGAGCAGCGCGTCGAGCGCAATCTGATCCTCGATGTTGGCTGAATACTCGACGATCAGGTGCGGCAAGGTGAATCCCGATGCGGCTTAACGTACACTCGAAGGCGATCCGACACGGTAATTGACGGCCGCAACGACTGTCAATTTAACGAGCTCCCTCTCCAAATATCGTTTCGTCGAGACACGAAATGCCGCAACTCACGCACGCTCTCGCCGCTCTGCGCGGCTCGATTCCTCCGCTCATCACACCATTCACTCGCGGCGCCGTCGACTACGACCGCTACGCCGAGCTCGTCGAGTTCCAGATCGAGCAAGGCTCGCATGGCATTCTCGTCAATGGCACGACAGCAGAGCCGTCCACGCTGACGACGGACGAGCGCAACCGGCTCGTGACCCTCGCCGTCGAAACGACGAAGGGCCGCGTGCCCGTCGTGGCGGCCACGGGCTCGCAGTCGCTCGCCGAGAGCCGCGATTTGACCGAGCACGCCCTGACGGCGGGCGCCGATGCGCTGCTGATCGTGACGCCCTATTACATTCGGCCGCCGCAACGCGGTCTCGTCGCGTACTACTCCGAGCTCGCTGCGGGACACGACGTGCCGTGGATGGTCTATCACATTCCGGGCCGCACGGCCGTCGGCGTCACCCTCGACACGCTGAAGGCCCTCAAGGAGCGCTCGCCGAATTTCGTCGGCATCAAGCAGGCTGTCAACGACCTCGGGTTCGTCTCCGAGTGCCTACATGAGTTCGGCAGCGACTTCAAAGTCTTCGTCGGGCTCGAGGAGCTCAGCTTCCCGATGATGACGATCGGGGCCTGCGGCCTCATGAACGCCGTCGGCAACCTGAAGCCGAAGGTGCTCGCGCAAATGTGCGAGGCAGTGTTCGCCGCCGATCTTGCGACGGGCAAGCGCCTGCACGAGCAACTGCTCGAGATCAACAAGGCCGTGTTCTTCGACACGAACCCGATTCCGATGAAGTACATGATGAAGAAGCTGGGGCTGCTCGCCGATAACGAGCACCGGTTGCCGATGATGAGCGCAACACCGGAGCTCGCCGCCAAGCTCGACGGCGTGCTCGAGCGCGCCGGCCTATAGCGAACATGCGCCTGCTGAGCTTCGCGGTCGGCGACTATTCGAGCTTCGGTGCCGTCAGCGGCGACGGTATCGTCGATTTGGGCCGGCTGCTCGGCGAGCAATACTCGACGCTGGGCGCAGTCTTGCGCGGCGGCGAGCTGCACCGCGCGATATCGCTCGGCGCCACGAGCAAAGCGACGATCGCGCTCGAGGAGATCCGTTACCTGCCGACCGTGCCCGACCCCGAGAAGATCATCTGCATCGGCATCAATTACGGCAATCGCAACGACGAATACAAGGACGGCGCCGAAGCGCCCAAGTATCCCAGCGTGTTCATGCGCACGCCGGGCAGCCTCGTCGGCCATCTCGAGCCGATCGCCAATCCGCCGGAATCGAGCCAGCTCGACTACGAGGGCGAGATCGTGCTCGTGATCGGCAAGGCGGGCCGCCGCATCGCGAGCGCCGACGCCTGGAATCACGTGGCGGGGTTGTCCCTCATGAACGAGGGCTCGGTGCGCGATTGGCTGCGACACTCGAAGTTCAACGTGACGCCGGGCAAGAATTTCGAGCGCTCCGGCAGCCTCGGGCCGTGGCTCGTCACGGCCGACGAGATCCCAACGGGAGCCAATGCCGAGCTGCATCTGACGACGCGCGTGAACGGCGAGCTGCGCCAGGACGACACGACAGCCAACCTGATCTTCCCGTTCGCGCGGCTCATCGAGTATCTGTCGAGCTTCATGCGTCTCATGCCGGGCGATCTGATCGCCACCGGCACGCCGACGGGCGCCGGCGCACGCTTCGATCCGCCGAAGTATCTGCGCGGCGGAGACACCGTCGAGGTGCACGTGCCCGAGCTCGGCACGCTGCGCAACGTCGTCGTCGACGAGGTGGTCTGAGCGACGGCCGTGTACATCGTCGTTTTCGTACTAGTGTTGTTGGCGCTCACCGTCGGCCCGGGCCTCTGGGTGCAGAGTGTCATGCGCCGGTATCGAGAGCCGGCCAATCGGTACCCGCGCACGGGCGGTCAAACCGCACGTCACTTGCTCGATGCCCTCGGGCTGCGCAACGTTACGACGGAGGTCACCGAGCACGGCGACCATTACGACCCCACGACTAAGGTCGTGCGCCTATCGGCGGAAAACTTCAACGGCCGCTCTCTGACCGCGGTGACGATCGCGGCGCACGAAGTCGGCCATGCGCTGCAGGATGCGCGCGGCTTCGCGCCGCTCCTCTGGCGAACGCGTCTCGTTCATTGGGTGGCGCCGATCGAGAAGGTGGGTGCCGGCATGCTCATGCTCGCCCCGTTGGCCGGTGCGCTGACGCGCTCGCCTTATCTCGGCTTGATTGGCCTCGCGGGCGGCCTGCTCACGCTCGGCACCGGCGTCGTCATCCACTTCCTGACGCTGCCGACCGAGCTCGACGCGAGCTTCATGCGCGCGTTGCCGCTCATGCAGCAGCACGGCGTGATTCGGCGAGAGGATCTGCCGCGCGCGCGGCGGCTACTGACGGCGGCCGCCTTTACCTACGTCGCCGTCGCACTGCAGAGCTTGCTGAACATCGCACGCTGGTGGGCGATCCTGCGCCGCTGAGGGCTCATTTCGCGAGCAGCTTCGTCATCTGCCACGCCGACACGGGTTTCGAGAAGAAAAAACCCTGCAGCTCATCGCACCCGTTCACGCGCAGGAACTCGATCTGCTCCTCGGTTTCCACGCCTTCGGCAACCACCTTCAAGCCGAGGTTGTGGCCGAGCGCGATGATCGCGCGCACGATGACGGCATCGTCGGCGTCGGCGATGTGCTGCACGAACGAACGATCGACCTTGAGCCGATCGACGGGGAATCGCTTCAAGTAGCTCAAGCTCGAGTAGCCGGTGCCGAAGTCGTCGACGGCGATGCGCACGCCGAGCTTCTTGATCGCATGCAGCATCTCGACCATGCGCTCGCCGGCATGCATGACCGTGCTCTCCGTGATCTCGATCTCGAGGCACCGCGCGTCCATTCCCGTGTCGCTGAGGACGCCCGCGATCAGCGGCACCAAGCCGTCGCCGCGGAACTGCTGCGGGGAGATGTTGACCGATACGACGCACGGTAGGCCCGCATCGTGCCAGCGCTTGTTCTGCGCACAGGCGGTCTCGAGCACCCACTCGCTGATCGGGCCGATCAGGCCGATCTCCTCGGCGACCGGAATGAACGTCGCCGGCGACACCATGCCGCGACCCGGCAGGTGCCAGCGGATCAGCGCCTCGGTCCCGATGATCGTGCGCGACGTCATGTCGATGCGCGGCTGGTAGTACAGCTCGAACTGGCCGCGATCGAGCGCGCGCCGCAGCTGGCTCTCGAGATCGAACCGCTCCTTGATCGCCCGATTCAGATCCTCGGTGAAGAACTGGTAGTTGTTGCGGCCCTGCTCCTTCGCCCGATACATCGCCGAGTCGGCATGCTTCAACAGCGTCGCTGGGTCGCTGCCGTCGTCAGGATAGAGCGCCACACCGATGCTGCACGTGACCTCGAGATCGCTCTGCCCATAACGTAAAGGCGCCGAGATCGCCGGCAACAGCCGTTCGAGGATCGTCGTGACCGTATCCGGCCCAGCTTGGCCGTGCAGGAGCAGCACGAACTCGTCGCCGCCGAGGCGCGCCACGGTGTCGGTCGTGGCCACGGCCGACGTGAATCGCTCCGCCATCACCTGGAGCAGGCGGTCGCCGACGTCATGGCCCAACGTGTCGTTGATGTACTTGAAACGGTCGAGGTCGACGAATACCACCGCGAGCCGGGCACCGTAGCTCGCCGCCGAATAGATGGCTTGCTGCAATCGGTCGTTCAGCAACGAACGGTTCGCGAGCCCCGTCAGCGAATCGTAATTGGCCTGCTGCTCGATGCGCGCCTGGTTCTGCCGCCGCTCGGTGATGTCCTCTACCGTGCCTTCGTAATGGAGCACGAGGCCTT
>Ga0157380_10001063_pt1 | contig 17613 bp, 10 predicted proteins | sample S35metaG_FD_119757 | JGI IMG/M metagenome (GOLD analysis project Ga0157380, IMG submission 119757) | Switchgrass rhizosphere microbial communities from Kellogg Biological Station, Michigan, USA - S3-5 metaG | ecosystem: Host-associated > Plants > Roots > Rhizosphere > Soil | place: USA... | reverse complement strand
GCGGCGCCGTTCATCGGCTTCGCCGTGGTGCTCGACATGCTCGACGGCCGCATCGCCCGCATGACCGGCACGACGAGTGATTTCGGCGTGCAGTTGGATTCGCTCGCGGACTTGATTTCGTTCGGCATGGCGCCGGCGGTGCTGGCGTTCCAGTGGGGATTGATTCCCCTCGGCCGGATCGGTTGGGCCGTTGGCTTCGTGTACCTCACGGCCGCGGCGCTGCGCCTCGCGCGTTTCAACATCCAGGGGAATGCCGACAAGCGTTACTTCATCGGCTTGCCCAGTCCGGCGGCCGCCGGCCTCGTCGCGGCAACGGTGTTCTATTTTCCTGACGGACTGCAGGCCAAGCCGATCGCGTGGCTGGGCATGGTGATGATGATCGTCCCCGCGCTCCTGATGGTCAGCACGATCCGTTTCCAGAGCTTCAAGACGTTCGACCTCGGGATGCGCCGCGGCTGGCGGGGCCTCTTCCTCGTCGCGGCATTCATCGCGCTGCTCGTGTCCTATCCGCACGAAGTCCTGATCGCGATGGCGTACGCCTACTTTGCGTCGGGCTTCATCGGCGAGCTGATGGGACGCAGCCGCAAGGCCGTCGAGGTCGAGCACGTCGACACCCGCCGGGCCAAGGACGCGAGCTAGGCCGCCGGCAGCGTCATCGTGACGCTGGTGCCGCGTCCTTTGTCGGACGTCACCGCGATCGTGCCGCGGTTCGCCTCGACGTTGCGCTTTGCAATCGTCAATCCCAAACCGGTTCCAATCGCTTTCGTCGAGAAGTACGGCTCGAAGATCTTCGCCAGCGCCAGGGCGTCCATCCCGATGCCGCTATCGGTCACCCGCAGCTGCACCATGTGATCGGGCGCAAGCGCGGCATCGATCGTCAGCGTTCCGCCGCCGGGCATCGCGTGCAACGCGTTCTCGATGATGTTCGTGAGCGCGCGGCCGACGAGCATCCGATCGACGCTGACATGGGGCAGGGCCTCCGCCACGTGCGTGTCGATCTGGACGCGCTCGGCGAGCCCCGCTCGGTACGGCTCAACGACCTCTTCGACAAGTTCCGCAAGATCGGTCTCCACCGGACGGGGCTCAGGCGAGGTCGCGAAGCTCGAGAACTCCGACGAAATCTGCCGAAGCAGGCGCACCTGGCCGAGGATGTTGCCGACGCATTCGTCCATCACGTTGCCAAGCGGCTTACCCTGGTCGAAATGGACCCGCCGCAAATGCTCCGCATTGAGCTGGATCGGCGTGAGGGGATTCTTGATGTCGTGCGCCACCTGGCGCGCCATGTCCGCCCACGCCGCCAGCCGGTTGGTGCGCTCCAGCTCGCCTCGCTGCCGCTGCAGGTCGTCGGCCATCTGGTTGAAGGCATCGACCAGCCGGCGCAGCTCGTCCGACGACGTGGCGAGCACGCGCGCGTCGAGATCACCGCGCGCGATGCGCCGCGTGGCGCGCATCAGGCGATTCACGGGATCGGCGATGCGCTCGGCCATGTAGTAGCCGATGCCGGCGCCCAGCATGATGAAGAGCACCGCAGCCAGCAGCACGCGCCGGTCGAGCTCCTCGATTTGCGCCTGGGTTTCCTGCTGACGCGAGGCTAGCGGAATCGTCAGTACCGCTTCGCGGCCTTCGAGCTGGACCGGCGTGGCCGCAATCAGGTACTCGAGCCCGCCGGCACGCTCGCGGCCGACAAACGAGGGCCTCCCGTCGATGAAGATCGCGCGATAGACCTCGCCGGGAGTTCGACTCGGCAACAGGCCCGACGCAAACAGGTTGCGCTCGCTCGACGCCAGCAGGTTCGGGCCGTCAAAGATGTTGACGTCCTGGGCCGCGACGCGGCTCAACCAGACGATCAAGTCGTCGGCGACCGCCGCCTGCCCGACGAAGGCACGCAGGTCCTGGAACACGCGGCTCGCGACGGTCGCCAGGCGCGTCGCCTCGCTCTCGATGTCGGCGAGCATCAGGTTCGCCATGTAGGCGCGCGACACCAGCGCCAGCGCCAGCACCGGAACGATCGCGGCAGCGACGAACGCGAGAAACAGCTTGCGATAGAAGCTGGCGCGCACTTCGGCGAACAGCGCGCGACCCGAGGCCGGCGCGCGGCCGACCAGCAGGTTGAAAATCATGTTGGCGAGCACCCCGGCGGCGAACACGATGAAGGCGAGTGCGAGCAGCTCCGCTTCCGCGACCAGGTGGCCAAAGCCGTTCTGCCGCTCGGTCGCGAGCACGTAGATCGCCCCGCGATCGCTGAGGAGGAAGGCATCGAGCGAGTTCGATCCGCGGGTCATCGTCGCCCAGAACGGCGTGCGGGATTCGTACGCGCGCCGGAACGCATCTTCGGGCAGCGGCGGCGCGGCCTCGTCGGAGCTGTACAACACGCGGCGGCTCCAGCCGTAGACGACGAATTCGACGTCAGTGCGAGGCCTGGCTTGCGGCCGCGATTGCGACCGCACCAGCGCCACGTACGGGTTCTGCGCCGAGATGAAGGACAGGTTGCCGTAGTCGAGCATCGAGTGCACGACCACCGATCCGGCGCGCCGGCCGCCCGCGATGCATAACGCTTTGCCGGCGTGCAACAGGCGCCGCTCCTCCGAGAAGAGCGGCGAGACCTCCTCGAGCATGTCCCAATCGCATGACGGCTCGATCCACGGCTGCGGTTGCGCGAAGTCGGGCAGGTTCATCGCAAAGCGGCTCACCATCGCGCCCGATGCGTTGTGCAGCTCGACGCTCGACGTCAGCCGCTCGGTCGCGAGGCTGGTCTGTGACCACACCAGGAAGGCCGCATCGGTCGACGGCGGCCCGGCGACCGGCGGATCGCTCGCGCGCACGAGATCATCCAAGGCGACGATGCGGTCGATCTCGGCCAGCGCCTTCTGCAGCTTCAAGCGAAGCTCCTGGCGCTGGTTGATGACCTCCGGCGCGTAGCGGGTTTCGATCAGCTGCCGGCGGGCACGCTCGGAGGCGTCGACGAGCGACGGGTACAGGATGATCGACGGCAGGGCGACCGCCAGAAACGAGAGCAGCAGCTTGACCGCCTGCGAGCCGTGGCGATCGATGAATCGGTATCGATGCATCAACCACGCCGCGATCGCCGCGCTGACGGTCACCAGCACGGACGGCCACTGCGGTGCGGTGTCGTTCGCCGAATAGACACCGAAAAAGGCCACGGCCGGAAGCAGCCACAGGAACACGGCGCGCGCGCGCCACAGCCTCGGCCCGGACGGAAACACCCAGGGTGACCAGGCAAGTCGGTAGAGCAATGTCGCCAGCCCCACGACCGAGGCGTTCAGGGCAATCAAGCCGACGATCACCTCGACGCGCGACAGGTCGAGCCGCCCAAGTGAGAACCGGACAATCTCAACCGGCGTTTGCGACACGTGCGTGCGCAGGAACCACTCGTACGCGAGGACGAGTGCGGTGACCGAGAGCCCTGCGGCAAGCTGCGCAACGTAAAACAACGCCGCCGGCGACGGCCGATCGACGATCACGACGCCGATACCCGGGCGACGGGCCGCGCGCCACATCGTAAAGCTCGAGGCGGCGAGCACAACCAGGCCTGCAACGACCAGCGCATTCAGCAGGAAGTCGAGCGGCGATTCGAACATGAGTTGCGCGAGCGGCGTCCATGGCGCCTGCGGCAGCAACGAGAAATCGGCGAGGCCCGCCTTGCGAACGGCGATCCACGCGATAGCTCGGGCGCCGATCAGGTCCAGGGCGATCGCGATCGTGAGGAGCGCGGCGGCAACGCCGGATCGCGTCAGCCGGCGCCAGTCGAGGAGCGGTCCGGCCAGTAGCAGAACGAGGAGCGCGGCGAGCGCAAACTCGGCCGCATCGCGACGGCCCCGAATCCGAAGCCGCGCGGCCTGCAAATCCTTGTCAGAAATGATCACCGCCGCCAGCGGTTCTCCGGCCGACGAGCGAATGATGAACGCGTCCGGTCCCCCATCCGCGGCGCCCTCGAATTGCAAGCGAAGCGCAACCGGCACGATGCTGGTGTCGAGCGTAAACTCCGAGCCCGGCAAGGCGTCGGCGGTCCGGGGCAGCTGCGCTTCGGCGACGATCGCACCGATGTGCCGCGCGGGTTCGTCCGGATCCACGATCGGCTGAACCCGCACAAGCTGTAAGCCCTGGCTGCTCTGCGCCAGGAACGTCGACGCCGTCCCCGAAAGCCGGGCGTCAGGAACATCCTCGGATCGGCCGAGCCATGCCAGGGGTTGGCTGGCAGCGCCGTAGATCGTAACAGCGACGCCCGATTCCGCCACGCCGGCCGCCACCTGATCAAAAAGCTGGCGCGTCGCCGCGGCATCACCACGCTCGGATCGCCGCAGCGATTCCGGATCGAGCGTCATCGCGCCGATGGCATGGTCCAGCCGCGCGGTGAGTGCGGTGAATTCACCTTCCACCTCGGCCTGGAGCCTCGCGCGCGACGCCGCGAGATCGCCGCCGAGCGCGGTGCGCTCGATCACGAGTGCCGCGATCGCGATTGCCGCGGCCATCACCACACCGCCAAACGCGATGCGCGTTGCCGCGCGCGTCACAAAGGATGGAAATGTCATCCGCACCGTCATTGTAGAATGTGAGCTCTGCTGAAGCTCTCCCTCAAACGCGGCGCCCTCGTCACGGCCGCGAATTGGCAGGTTGTGCTCGTCCAATTCGTCGCCGACACGCTGTTCAAGACCCTGGTGGCAGTCCCGGTCGTCGGCGGCCTTGTCCTCGTCGCGCTCGTCGTCGGCGGGAATCCGCTGGAGCTGCTGCGCTTCGACAGCCTGACACAAACCATCTCCGCCATGGTCGGCGTGCTCCTCGCGCAGCCGGTCGCGCTGGCCGCCTTCGCGATCGCGCTCGGCATCATCGTCGCCGGCGGGTCGGTGATGATGTTCGCGGTCAAGGCCGGCACCGTCACTGTGTTGCTGGCTGGCGATCGAGCAGCAGGCGCCATCGAAGTGCCGCCGCTCAGAATGGCCGCCCTGCGCGAAGCCAACCAGACGAGCCTCGAGCGCTTCACGACCGGCGTTCGCATGTTGTTCTTCCGCTACCTTCGTCTCGGTATCCTGCTGACCATCGTCTACATCATCATCGGCGCCACGTACATCGCGCTGGTGTTCGGTCCCTCGATCTCGGAGACGCTTGATAGCCCGTTGACGGTCACCGTCGAGTCACTGTCGGTGCTTGTCGCGATTACGTTAGTCAACTTTCTGTATCTCTTGACGCAAGTGGTGATGGCGGCGGAGAACTGCGGCATTATCGAGGCCGTGCCGCATGTCGCACGACTGTTGCGGCGGCGCTGGAAGGAGTTGGGGCAGGTGCTGGCGGCCATTCTCGCGCTGATGCTGATGGCGACCGGCGCGTCGATTCTCGCCACGACGCAGCTCGGGCTGATCGGTTTTGTGCCGTTCATCGGGCTGGCGGCGGTTCCGCTGCAGGTGTTCGCGTGGCTGGTGCGAGGCGTCGTCTTTCAGTTCGTCGGTCTGACTGGTGTCGCGGCCTACCTCCGCATGCACTTTGCCTTACAGTCGGCGATGGTGGAAGTTCACACGCCGTCGAACGGCTTTCACGAGGTCACGCGCGCGTGACAATCTCGAAGGCTGCCGAGAACTTCCAGGAATCCGCGATCAGGCGCGTCGGCGCGCTCAGCGGATCGGTTCCTGGCTTGATCTCGCTCGCTGCCGGCTATCCTGCGCCGGACGTCTTCCCGTGGGACGACCTCCAATCAATCACGGCGCACATTCTCGCGCGCCACGACGGCAACACCTTGCAGTACGGCGCGACGCGCGGTTACCGCCCCCTCATCGAGCATCTGATTGCGTACACACTCGAAGCGCGCGGCATCAGCGCGCGATTCGAAGACATCATCATCACGAGCGGATCGCAGCAGGGTCTCGATCTCGTGGGGCGTGTACTGATCGATCCGGGCGATCGCGTGATCGTCGAGCTGCCGACTTATAGCGGCGCGATTGCCGCATTTCACAACCTGCAAGCGTCCCTTGTCGGCGTTCCGCAAGACTCCGAAGGCATCGAGATCGCGGCGGTGGATCGCGTTGCCGCGGATCTGAAGAAGCAGGGGAGGCCCGCGAAGTTCATCTACGTCACGCCGAACTTCCAGAATCCGGCGGGGCTCCTGATGAGCGGACGCCGGCGTCGCGAGCTGCTCGATGCCGCCGGGCGTCATGACCTGGTGATCCTCGAAGACGATCCGTACGGCTCGATCTACTTCGAGGATGTCACGACGTTCGAAGACACGCGTCCGATCAAGGCCGACGACGCGGACAACCGCGTGATCTACCTGGGAAGCTTCTCGAAGATTCTGGTCCCTGGCCTGCGGGTTGCATGGATGGTCGCGCCGGCCGCGATCGCGCAAAGGGTGGAACTGTGCAAGCAGGCCGCAGACATCTCCAGCGGCGTCTTCGATCAGCGCATCGTCCACGCCGCCCTGACGGGCGGCGTCATCGATCGCATCGCGCCGGGACTGCGATCGCACTACCAGGCGAAGCGAACCGTGATGGAGCGCGCGCTCGAGGCGCATCTCGGCGGCAAGGTCAGATGGACGTCGCCTCGCGGCGGATTCTTCCTCTGGATCGAGGTGCCCGGCGCCGACGATCGCGAGCTCTTCGATCGCGCCATCACGGAAAAGGTCAGCTTCGTTCCTGGCAGCGCCTTCTTCGTCGACGGCAACGGCCATGAATTCGCGCGGCTGGCATTCTCGGGAATCAGCCACGAACAGATCGAGCAGGGTATCGTGCGGCTCGCCGCGGCGATTCGGCCACCGACATAAGACGATCCACCGATTAACACCGATTACCAAGCGACCCATGCCGGCCTGCGGCCGGCTCGCTCGTCGTTAGCGCTGGGCAAAGCCCAGCGCGGGTCGCTCGCAGTTTTGTTGATGATGAAAGACCGCCTCGATCGCAACTTCTGCGACGTCTCGGAGCGGCTTTCATCCGGTCGGCGCGTTTTTGCAGGGGTTGTTGCGTCCCGGTTGCCGGGCGCCTACGTTGCATTGAGTGCCGGTATGCATGTCGTACAGCCGGACCCACAAACCTTCCGAATCATCGGCGCCGCGATGGAAGTTCATCGGCAATTGCACCGCGGGCTGTACGAGGTATTTTACTGTGCCGCGCTCGCGGTTGAATTCGAATTGCGACGGATTCCATTCCACGCGCAACGGCCGATTCAGCTCGAATACAAGGGGCGATGTCTCGCGGGTCTCTACCATCTGGATTTCATCTGTTTCGAGAGCATCGTTCTCGAAGTGAAGGCCGTCTCCGCGTTGACTCCGACAGACGAATCGCAGCTCTTGAACTATCTGGCGATGACCAGGCTCCAAAGAGGCTTGCTGATCAACTTCGGCGCAAAATCACTGGAGTACAAAAGGAGGGTTTTGTAATCGGTGGATCGTCTTAATCGGTGGATCGTGAAGGAAAAGCAATCGGGGGATCGTCCTAATCGGTGGTTACGGCGTAGCGGGAAGACCCGGCAATTCTGCAAGCGGTTGCGGGACCGGCTCGAATCGGCGGCCGAAGCCCTGAAGCTGTCCTTCCCGGCTGACCGTGATCAACTGCGGCAAGGTCAGACGAACGTCGCGACGAACGTAGGGTTGCTGTCCGATCTCGCCGGCGGCCGCGGCCGTCGCGTTCGGCTTGCCGCTGGCCGGATCGAAGCCCACGACTTGGTTCGACACGAGCGGCATCAGCAGGAAGTCGTTCCACCGCAGCGGACCGCCGGCGGGCCGCGACGACAGTCCCGTCTTCCACTTCAAATTGCCGCTCTTGCGATCCACCGCGCGAACCATGTTGTCTCGGGACGCGAAGTAGATCCGCTTGTCGTCGGCGTCAGGGCTACCCGCCATGTCGCCGCCGATTGTCCACGTCCATCGATCGCGGCCGCGCGCCACATCGATGCTCATCACTTCCTTGGCGGTCGTGCCGAATACGAGCTGATCCTCGAGCGCCAGGAGCGCGGTAACCGGCGCCGAGAAGGTGCGCTCCCACACGGTCTCACCGCTCGCCAGCAGCAGCGCGACGACGCGATTGTCGGCGAGCGGCAGGAAGAGGCGATCCAGCGCGGGCCCCGGCGCCGCGACGAGCGGCGCGCCAAGCTGCCGCCGCCACACCAGCCTGCCATCCGACGCGCGAAACGCGGCGAGATCACCGGCGGTCGTCGATGCCAGGAGCCATCCCGTGTCCCAATAGAGCGGCGCCGCGGCGCCGCCCGGCAGGGGCGTTTGCCACCTGGTCTGTCCGGTTGCGGCGTCGCGCGCTTCGATGGCCTGCTCGGTGACCGTGAACACCATGCCTTCGCCGGTCGCCGGAGTGAACGCGGTCGCGACGTCCAACCGCCAGCGAATCGTGCCGCGATCGAGATCGACCGCCACCAGTTGGCCACCCTTGAGCGGCACGTACGCCGTGGTCGCGTCGAATCCTGGCGCGGCCGCGGGCAGCGTCTCGAATGCGGCAACCCAGCGCGCGTCGAGCGATACCTGCGGTGTCGTGGCCGCAGGCGGCGCTTGAATGATCGCGAGCAGGAGCGCGAAGATTTGCGCCATCACGCGCTATAATAACAACCTTACCTGTCAGCGACGTCGCGCGCAACGCGACAAGGCTAAATGGCGCATCAAACCATCATCGTTCTTGATTTCGGGTCGCAGTTTACCCAGTTGATCGCGCGACGGCTGCGCGAGCTGTCGGTCTATTGCGAAATCCTGCCCTTCAACACCTCGCTCGCGGCGCTCAAGGCCAAACAGCCGACCGGCATCATCCTCTCGGGTGGCCCAAGCAGCGTCGATGAAGAAGGCGCGCCGCATATCGATCGCGCCGTGCTCGAGCTCGGGGTGCCGACGCTCGGCGTCTGCTACGGGATGCAGCTGATGACGCACATGCTCGGCGGCACCCTGGGGCGCTCGGCGCATCGCGAATTCGGCCATGCCCTCGTGCGCCGCGATACCGCGATCTCGTCGCGGATGTTGAAGGGGATGCCCGAAGAAATGAAGGTCTGGGCGAGTCACGGCGACTTCGTCGCCACCGCGCCGCCTGGGTTTGCCGTGGCCGCCACCAGCAACAACGCGCCGGTCGCCGTCATGGAAGCGCCCGAGCGCGGTTACTATGCGCTCCTCTTTCATCCGGAAGTGGCGCATACCGATCGCGGCAAGGAGCTGCTGCGCAACTTCGCGTTCGATGTCTGCGGATGCACCGGCGACTGGACGATCGCGTCGTTCATCGACGAGGCCACGGCGCGCATCAAGGCCCAGGTCGGCAACGGCCGGGTCGTATGCGGTCTGTCCGGCGGGGTCGATTCCACCGTTGCCGCATCGATCATCCATCACGCGATCGGCGATCACCTGCAATGCATTTTCGTCGACAACGGCCTGCTTCGACTGAACGAAGCGCAACAGGTGGTCGAACGCTACAAAAAGCTGAAATTGCCGGTGCATCACGTCGATGCGAGCGCGACGTTTCTCGATCGCCTCGCCGGCGTCACCGATCCCGAACAGAAGCGCAAGATCATCGGCAAAAGTTTCATCGACGTCTTCAACGACAAGGCGAAACAACTCGGCGACTTCGATTTCCTGGCGCAGGGCACGCTCTATCCGGACGTCATCGAGTCGGTGTCGGTGCGCGGACCATCGGCGACGATCAAGAGCCATCACAACGTCGGCGGCCTGCCGGAGGGGATGAAGTTCACGCTGGTCGAGCCGCTGCGCGAGCTCTTCAAGGATGAAGTGCGCGCGGTCGGCCGCGACCTCGGCATCGACAAGGAGTTCCTGGTCCGCCAGCCGTTCCCGGGTCCGGGCCTGGCCGTGCGCATCCTCGGCGAGATCACCCGCGACAAGATCGCGCTGCTCCAGAAGGCGGACGCGATCGTTGCCGACGAAGTACGCAAGGCGGGATGGTACGAGCGCATCTGGCAGAGTTTCGCGGTGCTGCTGCCCGTGCAGAGCGTCGGCGTCATGGGCGACGCGCGCACGTATGAATTCACCGTCGCGGTGCGCGCGGTGGAGAGTCTCGACGGCATGACCGCGGATTGGGCGCGGCTGCCCCACGATCTGCTGGCCGCCATCTCGTCGCGCATCGTCAACGAGGTTCGCGGCATCAATCGCGTGGTTTACGACATCAGCTCGAAGCCGCCCTCGACAATCGAATGGGAATGAGATCCCGAACCGGAGCGAGGGCAGGGATGGCCGTGGGAATACGCAATGCCCGCTGAGTTCGTACATCTTCACCTGCACACAGAGTTTTCTCTGCTGGATGGTGCCTGCCGCATCGACGAGCTGCTTGATCAGGCGCAACAGCTCAACATGACGGCTCTCGCCGTCACCGAGCACGGCAACATGTTCTCGTCCGTGGTCTTTCACGATGCCGCGAGAAAGCGCGGGATCAACCCGATCCTCGGCTGCGAGGTGTACGTCGCGCCTGGCGATCGCCGCGACAAGAGCGGCACGCCGGGTGAGACCGCCAATCACCTCGTGCTTCTCGCCGAGAACGAGAAGGGGTTCAAGAACCTCATCAAGCTCGTCTCATCGGGCTATACCGAAGGCTTCTATTACAAGCCGCGCATCGACAAGCAGCTGCTGGCGAAGCATGCGGAAGGCCTGATCGGCCTCAGTAGTTGCCTCAAGGGAGAGGTCGCCACCGAGATCCGCGCGGAACAGGCCAAGAAGGCGGTCGCCGCCGCCGCAACCTATCGGGACATTCTCGGCGCGGGGAACTTTTTCCTCGAGATGCAGTATCAAGGCATCGACGAACAGCGCATCGTCAACAACGGCCTGATCCCGATCGCGAAAGATCTCGGCATGCCGCTCGTCGTCACCAACGACGTGCACTACCTGCGGCACGGCGATCACAAGCCGCACGACATCCTGCTGTGCATCGGCACCGGCAAGTCGGTCAACGACTCACAGCGCCTGAAGTACCACGGCGACCAGTTCTTCCTGAAGACCGCCGCGCAGATGGCGGAGGTGTTTGGCGACTACCCGGAGGCAATGAAGAACACGCTGCTCATTGCCGAGCGCTGCAACGTCAACATCCCGTCCGGTGAGAACCATCTCCCGAACTTCGCCGTTCCCGAGGGCTTCACGCTCGACGACTACTTCGAGCACGTCGTCCGCCAGGGTTATGCGCAGCGCATGGTTCGTCTCAGGCAGCTCGAAGCGGAAGGAAAGCTGCGGCAAACGCTCGCGCAATACGACGAGCGCCTCGCCTACGAGATCGCGATGATCAAGAAGATGGGGTACCCCGGGTACTTCATGATCGTCTGGGATTTCATCCGTTACGCGCGCGAGAAGGGAATTCCTGTCGGTCCGGGCCGTGGCTCGGCCGCCGGCAGCCTTGCCGCATGGGCGCTGCGAATCACCGACGTCGACCCGCTGTACTACGACCTCATTTTCGAGCGCTTCCTCAACCCCGAACGCGTGTCGTTGCCCGATATCGACGTCGACTTCTGCGAGCGCCGCCGCAGCGAAGTGATCGCCTACGTCACGGAGAAGTACGGGCGCGAGAACGTCTCGCAGATCATCACGTTCGGCACGATGAAGGCCAAGGCCGTCATCCGCGACGTCGGCCGCGTGATGGACATGCCGTATGCGGACGTCGACCGCATCGCCAAGCAGATCCCGCCGGCGCTCGACATGACGCTGGAGAAGGCGCTCGCCGAAAACCCGGTGCTGCGCGAAATGGCGAAGAGCGATCCTCGCGTCAACGACGTGCTCGAGATGGGCAAGCGTCTCGAGGGCGTGTCGCGGAACGCCGGCGTCCACGCCGCGGGCGTCGTCATTGCGCCCGGTCCAATCAGCGACTATGCGCCGCTCTTCAAGAGCAACCGCGACGAAATCACGACGCAGTGGGCGATGAAGGAGGTCGAGCGCGTCGGCCTCCTGAAGATGGACTTCCTCGGCCTCAGCACCCTGACGCTGATCCAGGACGCCGTCGCCGAGATCAGGCGCACCGAAGGCTTCGACCTCGACATCGACACCGTTCCGCTCGACGATGCGAAGACGTATCAGTTGTTCGTGGACGGCCAGACCTACGGCATCTTCCAGTTCGAAAGCTCCGGCATGCGCGAGATCCTGCGGCGCGCCAAGCCGCAGCGTCTCGAGGATCTGATCGCCATGAACGCGCTCTACCGGCCCGGCCCGCTCAAGGGCGGCATGGTGGACGACTACATCAATCGCAAGGCCGGACGCAGCGAGGTGAAATACGAGCTCGCCGCGCTCGAGCCGATCCTCGCCGACACCTACGGCGTCATTGCCTACCAGGAACAGGTCATGCGGATGGCGAGCGTGCTCGCCGGCTTCACGATGGGCCAGTCCGACGTGCTGCGCAAGGCCATGGGAAAGAAGGATCCCAAGGTCATGGCGAAGCAGCGCGAGGCCTTCATGAGCGGCGCGCTGGCCAAGGGCATCAGCGAGAAGAAGGCCAGCAAGATCTTCGAGTTGATGGAATTCTTCGCGGGCTACGGCTTCAACAAGTCGCACTCGACCGCGTATGCTTTCCTCGCCTATCAGACCGCGTATCTCAAGGCGAACTATCCGCGCCACTTCGCGGCGGCGCTGTTGACGATCGAGGCGGCAAATACCGACAAGCTCGCGGTCTACATCGCCGAATCGCGCGAACGCGGCATCGCCGTGCTGCCGCCGGACATCAACCAGAGCCAGCTGCACTTCACGGTCGTCCCTGAAGGCGTCCGGTTTGGTCTCACCGCGATCAAGGGCCTCGGCGAAGGCGCCATCCACGCGATCATCGAAGTCCGCGAGCGCGCCGGCAAGGTCACATCACTCCATCAACTATCCGAGGAGCTCGACCTTCGCCTTGTCAACAAGAAGGTCCTCGAAGCGCTCGTGAAGTCTGGCGCCTGCGACAGCCTCGTGCCCGCCGGCGTCGGCTTGCCGGCCGGCCGCGCCAAGCTGTTCGGCGCCGTCGATAGCGCCATCGAGCACGGCAATCGAACGCAGCGAGACCGCGAGCTCGGTCAATCGGATCTCTTCGGCGGCGGGGGAGACAACGGTCTCTCGATCATCCGGCTGCCCGATTCGGCGCCGTGGACCGAGATGGAGCTGTTGTCGAACGAAAAGGACGCGCTCGGTCTGTATTTGAGCGGCCACCCGATCGATCGCCACGCCGAGAACCTCCGCGCTTTCGGCGCCAAGACGGTCGGCGACCTGACGATGACCGAGATCCCGCAGAGCACGGACGGCTCGCCGGGGCGGCTGATCATCGAAGACGTCTATGTCGGCGGCATCGTATCGGGCTTCCGCGGCCTGAAGACGAAGAAGGGCGATCCCATGTGCGTCTTCACGCTCGAGGATCACCAGGGTGCCGTCGAAGTGGTGGTGTTCCCCGAAATGTTCGGGCGTCATCGTGCGTTAATCGAGAATGGCGCACTGTTGCTCGTCCGAGGCAAGTTTGAGCGCGACGAGGAGAATTCACGCTTCCAGTGCGCCGACATCCTGCCGCTCTCGGCGCTCAAGGAGCGCCTCTCGCGCGGCGTGCGGATCCGGTTGAAGGCCACCTGTCCGCGTGAGACGATTGAGGCGCTCTGGGAAGTGATGACGAAGCATCGCGGCGATCGTCCCGTCGCGGTCGAAGTCGAAATGAACGGCGGCTCCCGTCATGTCATCGTCCGCGCCGAGGTCACGCACTCGATCCGGGTGCGGACTTCGGAACAATTCGTCTCGGACGTCGAACGCTTATGCGGCGTCGGGTCGGTGACGATTCATTCGTGATGGCCCGTTCGCCTGTTGGCCTGTTGGCCTGACCTATGCCCGACCTCTTGGAATTCGAAGAACCCATCGGCGAGCTGCTGAAGGAAATCGAGGCGCTTGCCGCGCTCGAGCCCAGTGACGATCGCGACAGGGAAATCGCGCGGCTCGAGGGGCGCGTCAATGTCATGCGCGGCGATCTGTACCGCAACCTGACGCCGTGGCAGCGCGTCCAGGTGGCGCGGCACCCGGCGCGCCCGACCACGCTCGATTACGTCGAGCGGCTGTTCACCGACTTCGTCGAGCTGCACGGCGACCGCCGCTTCGCCGACGATCACGCCATCGTCACCGGCACCGCGCTCTATCAGGGCACGCCGATTCTCGTCGTCGGTCACCAGAAGGGCAGCGACACCAAGCAGAAGATCTATCGCAACTTCGGGTATGCGCGCCCGGACGGCTACCGCAAGGCAATGCGGACGATGGAGCTGGCGCAGAAATTCCGGCGCCCGATCATCTGCTTCGTCGACACACCGGCCGCGTACCCGGGCATCGAGTCCGAGGAACGCGGCGTCGCCGAGGCGATCGCCTGGAACCTGCGCGAGATGGCGATGCTCGAGGTGCCGGTCATCGTCCTCGTGCACGGTGAGGGCGGCAGCGGCGGCGCGCTCGGCATCGCCGTCGGCGACCGCATCCTGATGCACGAATTCGCGATTTACAGCGTCATCCCGCCCGAAGGCTGCGCGGCGATCCTGTGGCGCGATCCGAACAAGAAGGTCGAAGCGGCCACCGCCCTCAAGATCACGGCGCCGAATCTGCTCGAGCTCGGCATCATCGACGAAATCATCAACGAGCCGGTCGGCGGCGCGCACACCGATCCGGCCCAGGCGGCAGCGCTCGTCGACCTCGCGCTCGCGCGCGCCCTCGCCGAGGTCTCGGCGATGGACGTCGACACGCGCCTCAATGCCCGCTACGACAAGTTCCGCAAAATGGGCTCGGTGGGGATCATCGAGAGTTGAACATTTTCAGTTAACCGTTGACAGTCGAGTTGCCAGTCGAAAGCTAAGTTGCCAGTTCCTCCAATCTGGAATACGAAACCGCATGATGAAGCGGCGGCGGCGGTGCTCGCGCAGGCGCTCGGCGTCTCGCCCGTAACCGCACGCCTCCTCGCGATTCGCGGCATCACCGATCCCGACGAAGCGTCGCGGTTCATGAACCCGACGCTCGATCAGCTGTACGATCCCTTCAGGCTCGCCGGTCTTGAAAGCGCCGTTGATCGGCTGTCGCAGGCCATCAACAATCGCGAACGCATCGCCGTTCACGGCGATTACGACGTCGACGGCATCACCTCGACGGTAATTCTTCGGCGCGCGCTGGAACTGCTCGGCGCCGATGTCGGGCACTTCATTCCAGAACGCCTCACCGACGGCTACGGCCTCCAGCCCGGCACCATTGATCGGCTCCACGCCGAGGGCGTGAAGCTGATCGTCTCGGTAGACTGCGGTATTCGCGCGCCTGAAGCGGCGCGGCGCGCCCGCCAGCTCGGCGTCGACCTGATCATCACCGACCATCACGAGCCGGATGATGAGCTGCCCGATGCATGTGCGGTGGTCAACCCGAAGCGTCACGACTGCAGTTATCCCGACAAGAACCTTGCCGGCGTCGGTGTCGCGCTGAAGCTGGTGCAGGCGCTCTGCGGTCGCGCGGGCAAGCTGGCATGGCTGCCGGCCTTCGTGAAGATCGCGTCGATTGGAACCCTGGCCGACGTCGTTCCACTGGTCGGGGAAAACCGCATCATCGCCAAGCTCGGGCTGCAGATGTTGACGAAGGGTCCCCACAAGGTGGGCCTGCGCGCGCTGCTCGAAGCCGCGGGTCTCAGCGGCAAGACCATCGACAGTTATCACATCGGCTTCATGGTCGCGCCGCGCATCAACGCCGCGGGCCGCATGAGCACACCCGACATCGCGACGCGGCTGTTGCTCGCGTCGGATGAGGGGATGGCCGGCGAGGCGAAGGCGCTTGCCGATCAGCTCGAAGCGGAGAACACGCGGCGCCGGCAGGAAGATCAGGACATCCTCGCCAAGGCGAAGAAGATCGTCGAGACCGATCCGGAGATCGGATCGAGAAGCGTCCTCGTCGTCGGCGGCGAGGGCTGGCACCGGGGCGTGATCGGCATCGTCGCCTCGAAGCTGGTCGATGCGTTCTATCGTCCGGCGATCGTGCTCTCGGTCGACGGCGACACCGCGCACGGATCATGCCGCAGCATCACCGGCTTCAACATGCTGGCGTGTCTCGAATCGTGCGCGCCGCTGATGAAGCGGTTCGGCGGACACAAGGCGGCGGCCGGCCTGCAGCTCGAGACGGCGCGCATCAAGGAATTCCGCGCCGCCGTGAACGAGCATGCCGATGCGATTCTCGGCCCGGATGATTTGCGTCCGTCGCTGTGGCTCGACGGACCGCTGGCGTTTCACGACATCAACGAGCGCGTGATGTCCGAGTTCGCGGCGTTGGCGCCGTTTGGTCCCGGCAACCCGCGGCCGAAGTTCCATACCAACGGCGTCGCGATCGTCGACGGCCCGCGGGTGCTGAAAGAGCGGCACCTGAAGATGTCGGTGAAGCAGAACGGCCGGGTGCTGCGCGCCATCCAATGGAACGCCGCCGAGCGCGAGCCGAACCTCACCGCGAAGAAGGCCGGCGTCGAGATCGCCTACGCGATCGAAGAGAACGAATACCAGGGCACGAAGTACGTCGAGCTCCGGCTCGAAGACTTCAGGTAATGCCGTCCTTTGCCGCGGCCGTCATCGCCTCGATTGCCGGCTGGCTGATCGACGCGCTCGTCTCGAGCTTCCTCGGCCTCACCGGCCGAGTCATGGTCGGCATCGTCGCTACGACTTACATCTACGTCTACGCGAGGAACTGGTTGCGGGATCTCAGCGGCCGCTGACGGCTCAAGGTCTCTTACCAGGGCCCACAGAAGGCACAGACAGCTCGGATCAGATTCTTCAACGACTCCGGCGCGTCATTGTCTCGGAAATTGCCCCATTCACCGCAAGAAGTCTCGGTTCGTGCCGATTGTGGCGCGATCGACGTGGGCGCATGGATTGCAGTCAAGTAATAGAGATGGCGTTGCGCGACATCCCGTTCAAGGCTGAAGTGCCTTGTTCGATCGAGTACAAGGGTCGCCCTTGAGAGGGGAGTATCGAATCGACTTCGTCTGCTTCGAACGGATCATCCTCGAGATCAAAGCGCGATCCGTAACGGGACCTGCGGATCACGCGCAAGTGATCAACTACCTCGCGTCGTCGAAGCTGCGCTGCGGCTTGCTCCTGAACTTTGGAACCTCGAAACTCGAACACAAACGATTCATCTGGGAACCAAGACATGGATTTCCGAGCTTTCTGTGCCTTCTGCGGCCCGGGGATTGGTACAATCTAAGGCCGTGACGCCCTGGCAGAAACGCACGCGGCTCGTGATGGCCGCAATCGCCATCGGCGTCGTCGGCGTCGTCGCCTACACGATGCGCGCGCGCGAAATGGCCGTTCCTCCCGAAAAGATCGAGCGAACCGATCCGACTGCGACCGTCGAAACGCGCGGTGGCGATGCCATTCAGATGAAGGGCGACAAGCGCAGCCTTCGCGTCGAGTTCGAGCGGCAGACCACCAACAAGGACGGCGAGAACAAGCTTCACGGCGTCAAGATCTTCGTCGACAACCGCGAGGGGCGAAGCTACACCGTCACTGGCAAGGAAGCGTTCATCGGCCAGCAGGAGAGCTCGTTCGACGTTCGCGGTGACGTCAAGCTCGAAACGAACGACGGCTTGACCGCGCGGGGCGAGCAGGCCACCTACGTCGAAACCGAGAAGATCGTGCGCGTGCCCGGAGCCGTCACCTTCACGCGCGGCCGCATGACCGGGTCGGGTATCGGCTTCACCT
>Ga0157380_10001060_pt1 | contig 17616 bp, 10 predicted proteins | sample S35metaG_FD_119757 | JGI IMG/M metagenome (GOLD analysis project Ga0157380, IMG submission 119757) | Switchgrass rhizosphere microbial communities from Kellogg Biological Station, Michigan, USA - S3-5 metaG | ecosystem: Host-associated > Plants > Roots > Rhizosphere > Soil | place: USA... | reverse complement strand
TCTCCCCTTTCTCCAACTCCGCTAATTTTTCTCTTGGAAGCATTCGAATGATTGCTGGCAACCAATTAATATTTGTTACTAGTAAGCCTTGCTTTCCATCAAAACACATTCCGCCCCAATGAATACCACCAGCATTACCAGGTGTAACAATTGTACCGGTAAAACTGGGTGGCGTAAAAATTCCTTTATTGGTGTACATTCCAATTCTATTGGCAGCTTCTTCCCGGTCTTTCTCCGTAGGTCCCCACGCATCTTCCTTAGATATTTTTTGAATTCCCACTGGTGCAGGTAGAATTGGAATGGGTTGTGTTGGGTAAGATTGTTCCCCGTTTATATCGGTAGCGGGTACGGGACGCTCTTCAATCGGAAACAATGACTTACCGGTTTCTCGATTCAAAATAAAAATATGCCCCATTTTAGTACCGACTGCAACAGCGGAAATTATCTTTCCATTTTTTTTAACGTCGATAAGCATCGGTTGCGCGGCGATATCATAATCCCATAAATCATGATGCACTACCTGAAAATACCAAACCAGTTTTCCGGTAGAAGCTCGCAAGGCTACAATTGAATTACCGTACAAATTCTGTCCCAAACGTTCTCCTCCATAATAGTCGGGGCTCGGACAAGAAGTTGGAATAAAAACAAGATCACGTTTTATATCTGCCGAAAGTACTCCCCATGCATTAGCAGCCCCTGTCTTATGCGCTTTGGGACCGTTCCAGGTATACCACGCTTTATCGGTAGAATCAACGGGAATTGGATCCCAGCTCCATTTGAGTTGTCCTGATAATGCATCGTAAGCGCGAACAGTTCCTTTGGGATAATCGAAACGCTGGTTATCGCCCAATGAAGATCCGATTACAACCAGGTTGCCTATAATAACAGGTGGAGAAGTAACGCTCAGATCATTGCCGATTCCTTCTCTTAAATTTATGGTTCCTTCGTTTCCGAAGAAAGGCATCGGCCTTCCGGTTTTTGCACTCAGTGCAATCAATCTCCCATCAATAGTTGCAATAAAAATTCTTTTCTCCTGGCCATGATTCTTTGTATCACCTGATGCTGGCCAAATTGAAACTCCGCGGGATGTTATTTCGGAGAAGCCCGATTTTAAATTGATAGCCGGATCGAAGATCCATTTTTCTAAACCCGTTGCCGCATCAATCGCGATCACCCGGCAAGATGGTGTGCTGAAATAGAGCACACCGTCTACCATGATAGGTGTAGCCTCAAATGCCGCTTTTTCTTTGGCACGATTACCTTCATACATTTTCATTTCACCACTTTGATAGGTCCAGGCAGGTTTAAGGTTTTTAATATTCGAAACATTGATTTGTTCCAATGGCGAAAAACGGCTGCCGCCTGCATCGCGCCCATAACAGGGCCATTCGTTTGCCGCCTTTTCCTTGGAAGTGAGGGTTGATGTTTGAGCCTTGCCCGAACTAATAAAATAAGTTAGCGCGAATACAACAACCGGAGTTTTTAGAAAATTCATAGAAAAAGTTTAAAGAATTTAGACGAAGGTTGAATCAGATGATTCTGATAACATCAGGATCATTTCAGATCAAATTTAATTTCACGGTTGAGGTGGAACTAATCTGTTTGACCAGTAGGAAGAATTTAGAGATCAATGGAAATGACTAATTCCTAAAGATTCAAGAACCAAGAAGCCAAGAACCAAAGAAAAAATACAAAAGTTCAATGGTCAAAGAAAAAATACAAAAATTAAAAGTCAAAAGGGTCCCCGAAGTTCATCGGGTACTCAATTCTTCATTTCTAATTTTTAATTTCTCTTGTCGTGGCTGGTGTCTTCACCAGCCACTTCATATACATTCCGGTTGATAAAGACATATTCCGGTAGTGAAGACACCAGCCCGGAGCGATGGCTACTGACTCCCGACTAATGGCTCCTGACTACTGACTCCCGACTCCTGACTACTTACTGTTGCTTACAAACGCCACCTGCTTACTATCAGGGCTCCAGCTTGGGGTATTGATGGTTCCCTGACCACCGAATAAATAAGCAATTACACGAGGAGCACCACCACTCGCTGGCATTAAACGTAGCATTACTCTTTTATAGAAGGGATGTTCGTTCGGATCAATAGTATTGGGAAAAGATAAGAACGCGATCCATTTTCCATCGGGAGAAATATGGGCGAACCAATTATTGTATTCGTCGAAGGTGATTTGCTCATTTCCTGTGCCGTCTGGTTTCATCCGCCACATTTGCATCGTACCTGTACGTCTGTCGTTATAATAAATCCATTTACCATCCGGTGAATACTCAGGCCCATCGGCCAACCCTTTTTCAAGGAAAGTAAGCTGTACTTCCGGACCTCCGTTTATTGGTTTCTTATAAATATTAAACGCTTGTGCCTTACTGATACGTTGAGCTGTATAAACTAATTCTTTTCCGTTGGGACTCCAGCCATGCAGGTACGAAGGCGTGCTATCCGTTACGAGAACAGGTTCACCACCGGTAATTGGAACATAGTAAACGGTACTGCCGCCTCCCGGCATACCCTCCCGTTGACTACTGAGTCCAAGCATCTTTCCATCAAATGAAATTACATGATCATTATTATTCCTAATCACTTTACCTGTATTTAAAACCTGCGGTTCGCCACCTTCGAGTGAATACGTGTAAATCAATCCGCGTTTGTTGAACAATAAACGCTTGCCATCGGGCATCCAGTTAGGGGCTTCAATTCTTCCAGTATCCTCATAAACAATTTTACGTTTACCATCAAACACATTGATTGTTTCGAGCCGGCTGGAAAGAATTCCATCCCTATAACCATTATAATTGTCAGGAACTGGTAACTCAGTGCGAACATTCCATGCCAATCCTTCTTCCATTACGTCTGCATTATGACTGCACATCAAAAGACCCGTTAATACACTATCAGGCATTTCAATCGCATCGGTCCGGCCTATTTCCTGTAACGGTTCCCCGGGATTAGCGATACGCATTATAAAAACTTTACCAGTTCTTTCGAGTTGAATGATTTCTACGTTCGACTTTTTTGAAACAATTTGATCTTGTGGGTCACGCATATATGCTCCACGCAAGCGACGCCATTGCAAGGAGGTCATGCCGTCACCGTGTACCACCGCGCTTATATGTGCTGCTTCCTCCTGTTCACCCGCCCTTACCATCCAGCCAATTTTACGATGCGGATCGGTTCCTTTGCCAATCAATTTCACATTAGCGGTAAGAATAAAATCTCCCTTAAGCTTGTTATATGCGTAATGAAACTCATCGCGACCGAACCAGATATTATATCCGCCGGCTTTCAACGTATAACTTTGGTCTGCTAAATTATAAACGGTGCTTCCTTTTAGTTTAGGTTTTCCGATATCAGCATGTTGCTGAAAGATGCCAACAGGTTGAGCTTGTAAACTGCAGCAAACTATTAGAAGTGCTGAAAACAATGAAGTGAATTTCATATGCAGACAATTATGGTTAGATGAAAGATACAGGGAACGGATGCCAGATGCTATTACCGGATAATGGTTTCGCTCACCATAGCTTTAGCAAAGGTGAGATACCGGATCTAAATCCTTAATTAATTATTAATGACAATTGGTTGAATGAAATTAACACGGAGCATTCACGAACAAAAACCTAAAAATGGCAATGGTAATTTAAGGAGATAAATTGGATTTTTGATCTATGATTTGGGATTTATGATTTCTTCCAAGTTTAAGTTCACTTAATTATTGAAATCCCGAATTATTAGAAATCAAAAATCCTACATCTCAAATCATAAATCCTCACCATTCTTCATACAAATCATGGAATAGTTTTTTGAGCTTGGGATTATCCTGTGAAGATGCGGGGTATTTGACCATCTCTTTGCGTATGTTTTCAATCCGATCCTTGAAAACAGGATGCGTACTCATGAACGCGGCGGGTTCTTTTCCAACCGTTTCTTTCTGCAACATTTCCATCAACCGCATCATGCCTTCTGTATTTAATCCACTATTGGCCATCATTCGCATCCCATTATTATCTGCGTCCGATTCCAATGATCGGGAATATTCCAATCCTTTCAGCGCATCGGCATTGTTGGCGATATAACTTAAGATTCCCGAATCATTACCAAAAAGCAAGGAGATAAACATCTGGCGTGCCAAACTGCGAAATAGCGAACGCAGGGAATGCCGTTTAGCAATATGAGAAGCTTCATGTCCCAATAAAGCTGCCAACTCTTCCGGGGTTTTCATCCCTTCTAAAATAGCATCATGCACAATGATATGTCCACCGGGTATTGCAAAAGCATTTACTTCCGTTGCTTCAACTACCGTAATGGAAATGGGATAATCAACCTGGAAATGAAGTTCTTTATAAAATTCATTTAGTATATGGGTTTTGGCAGTATCAACTTTGTATGCATTGAGTGTTGAACTATACATGCTCTCGCCCAATTCAATTTCATATTCTTTAGAGAAATTCATTGCAACCCGTTCACCCAACCAGGGCATGAACCAAAAATAAGTTGCGACAATAAGCGCGAGTACAATGCCAAAAAGCAACAGAATTTTATTTCGTGTTTTCCCGATGGTGTGATGATAGATCCCACCAATAAATTTATACCCCCTGAATTTCTTTTTCACCTCTGCCAGTAATTCCATATCGCGGATAACCAATTGTTCGGTTTTACCCTCCATATTTAAATAATGAAGTCGGATATCTACCGGTCCCTCTTCCATAGATTGAATTTTCTCCGCCAACCAGTAAACATCTTTTTCTTCGTTATTCTCATCACTATACCGGAGCGTTAAGGTAACGGATGAAATAAAAACCATGGCCGAATATTGACGACCACTTGCATTTATATAGGTAGCCTTGTAAGTAGTATGCATAACTATAGCGAAAATAAATTAAATGGGATTAGTCTTAGAAGTCTCTAACAAAGATTTAATTAATGGTCCTCGTCTCTTTCATGCGAAACCCTGATATTTGAGCGTTAAAGTACCAATCACCGGGCATGAAACATATTCCGATACTCCTTTTATTAATTGTTGTGATCAGTAGCGGTTGTAAAACCACTAAAAAAACAGCAGGCACAGAAATACCTGGCCGAACACTACCTGCATTACCAGCTTCTCTGATCAATATTCCAATCAAAGTTAATATGCGCCCATTGCTGGCCCTAATGGATACGATGACTTCCAAAGAATTTACTAATGAAAAATGGCCCGATTATACGGAAAGCTCCTGTGACTTCAGGTATAAGTACCGTTTTCTGCGTTCTCCTTTTACTTTCAGTTGTATAAATAATAAAGTGACTATTGGTTTCCGCGGAAATTACCAGATTGCTGGTAGTAAACGGATCTGCGCTTTTGATAAGGGGATATCACCCTGGGTTGGTGGAAGCTGTGGTTTTGGCAATGAACCTCTCCGGAGAGTTGATCTTACTATTGGGTCCTTGCTGGAACTGTTGCCCAATCACCAATTACGTACCACTACCCGTCTAGAGACTTCTAAAGTGATTGACAAATGTGAAGTCACAGTGATGCAAACAGATGCCACTAAGGAAGTAATGGATAGCATCAAGGCATCGGTAGATAGTTATTGCACGGTGTTCGATAATTTTGTTCAAGCAATTAACAACAATGCGTTATTGCTTCAATGGCGCAATGGAGGCAGTCGTGTGATGCCGATTAGCCGCTATGGCTATTTAAATCTCAATCCCACCCAATTGCGGGTGGGTCGATTTAATACAAACAAAGACACATTATTATTTTCAGTGGGTTTTAGTGGCATTCCTCAATTTTCATCGGATAGCTTGAAGTTGGTCACCAATGCCAGTCTTCCACCAATTACCAACAATGCCTATAATACTGGAATCAGTGCTTACCTGAATGCTCAATATGAATATAAGTTTTTCAATAAACTGCTTAACGATAGTCTGTACAATAAACCTTTTGAAGTGGATGGAAGAACATTCGTGATCAAAGAAATTATTATTGGAGGCAGCAACGATGGCAAGATAACTGTTGATGTTTCTTTCACCGGTAATCGTAAAGGTGTATTGCACATTAGTGGAACACCAGTACTCGATACGGCCCTCCAGGTTTTGTCTATGGCTGATATCAATTTTTCAATCGATACAAAAGATATACTCCTTAATATGGCGAAGAGTATGTTCCGCAAAAAAATACTGAAAAAGCTCAGCAATCAATCTGTTCTTGATATCGCCGCCCTGATCCAGAAAAACAAATCATTGATAGAAATGCGCCTCAACCAGCCCATAACTAGCTGGATGAGCAGCACTGGAAAGCTCCACGAACTAAAACTCCTTGGCTTGTTGCCTCAAAAAGACCATATCCAGGTACAAGCTTATATCTGGGCTGATATTGTGTTGATTGGCAATCCTCCAGCCAGCCAATTGAAAGGCTTTTAACCCCTACTAATTAAGGAACTAGAGGCAACCAACGCCCTTCTGGTATCGTAACTATGGTATTCCACATGGAAAAATTGTAATTTTTCGGGGCGTTTAAACTCGCCTAAACCAACACCCTTGCTGACAGATAACGCAAAAATAAGTGCATTACTGCTGGGCTGCAGGCAAAACGACCGCAACACCCAGAAGGAGTTGTATTATCTACTGCGTGGCTTTGCTATGAAGATCTGCTATCGCTACACCGACAGGATGGAAGAATCGGAAGAAATAATGAACGAAGCATTTATCAAACTATTCAAAAACATTCAACAATTCGATGAGTTCCGGCAAGAGGATACGTTGTTATCGTTGAAAGGATGGTTCAAAAGAATACTGGTAAATACTTGTATTGATCATTATCGTAAAAAACAATCTTCCGTAAACGGCCATGTGCTTACTTCTGAATCCGAAAAAATTGCCGATGCCGGTGAAAACGGACTGGATATATTATCCTATAAAGAAATAATTGATGCAGTGCGTTTGTTATCCCCTTCTTACCGGGCAGTGTTTAACCTGTTTGTTATTGAGGGATTGAGTCATGAAGAAATTTCAAAAAAACTGGGTATTTCGGTGGGCGCATCTAAATCCAACCTGTCGAAAGCCCGTGATAACCTTAGAAAACTATTATTAAAAAAATCGAAGTTCAACATTTATGCATCCCCTTTCTGATAAAGACCTAGACCGTTTAAGCCGCGAAGCAGCTGAACAGTACGATGTGGACCAGAGTCCATCGGGCTGGGAGCACTTGGAACAAAGGCTTAACAAAGAACTTCCTCCTCAAAAGGAGAAAGATCGAAGACGTTTTCTGTGGATATTCTTTGTATTTCTATTATTGAGCGGAAGCGGCCTTGTTTGGATGCTTGCTGATAAGAAAGGAAATGAAACCGCTGTTAACAGCGATTCAATTTCCAGTACCAATAAAAATGAGACTTCTCAACCGATTGAACCATCTACAGAAACCAAAACAACTGAAAACAAAAAGGTTGAAAATGGAACTTCGGAATCTGCTCCTCTAACATCAAAAAAAGCAGGCTCAGATAATACCGTTCCAGCAAACAGTGATTTAACTGTTTCCTTAACTCCGGGTACTGAAAAAAATGTATCGCAGAAGAATAAATTAAAACCACTTATTAAGGAAGAGAGGACATCAACAAAACGCTCAACATTTTCCAGGAAAAAAACATCAGTGACAATTGCTGGTACTGAACCGTCTTTAAAAAAATCAGCAAATAAAGGAACCGATCCGTTAAGTAGTGATCCCGAAAAAAAGGAAACAGCTAAAAAGAACGATACGGAGAACTCCGTTCCTCCACCAATAGTTCCAGTGACAGATAAACCGACCGTTCAATCAGATGCAAGTTCAACCGCAAACAATAAAACAAACGCTCAGTCAACCAATAAAGACCCGCTACCAGAACCCGCAGCAGCAAATCCAGCTGCTGCCTCTACCGAAAAGAAAAAGAACGCATCGAACAAAAAGAATAAAGATCGATTGGGTTTCAGTTTACTTACGGGTATAGATAAAAGTAACATACACGGAACAGGCAGTAACAAATTGGGTTATAATTTTGGAACCCAGGTTTCCTATAATCTTTCGAAACGATGGTCTTTGATCACCGGTTTCATTTATACCAAAAAGAATTACTCCGCTCAAGCAGAAGATTTTCATCCACCCAAACATTACTGGACCAATTATGTAACACTTAATTCGCTGGAGGGTGATTGTATAATGTGGGATATACCATTGAACGTTCGCTATAATATAACTACTAAACCATCCAATACCTGGTTTGTAACCACGGGGCTTTCTTCTTACATCATGCGGAAACAAGCCTACACCTATGATTATATGTACCTTGGTACACCCACCAAACGAGACTGGGAAACAAGCTCGCAGGAAAATGAATGGTTTAAAATATTAAATCTTTCTGCCGGCTACGAAAGAGCACTCAGTAAATCGTGGTCGATACAAGCAGAACCATTTGTGAAAATTCCTCTCAGTGGAGTAGGCTTTGGCAGTATGGATATGAGCAGTTATGGCATATTGCTGGGGATAAAATACAAACCGGTTTTCAATAAAACCAAAACAACCCCGGCCGCTAAAACTCCGTAAAAAGAAGAAAATATTGTATGATGAGATTACCGCTCGCTTTACTAAAGGCTCTGGGTTTTGTGTTCCTTATCGGTGCTGTTATCTATGCATGTAGTAAAGGAGGAGATAGCCCGACTCCCAGTCCTTGCGCAGGAGTTACTATTAGTGTAACCGCTACCGTTACCGATGCTTCTACCGGAACCAATAACGGAAGTATCGTTGCTTCATCCTCAGGAGGCTCAGGTGCAATGACGTATAGTATCGATGGAGGCGCTTTCCAGTCCTCAGGTACTTTTAATGGACTCGCAAAAGGAAATCATACAATTACTGCCAAAGATAATAAAGGATGTACAGGTTCAAATTCTTTTACTGTCAATGAAACAAATGCATGTGCAGGTATAACAATTACTCTAACTGCAACCGCCACTAATTCGGATCCTTGTGCTCCCAATGGAGTTATCACAGCGACTGCTGCAGGAAGTACGGGATTTACTTATAGCTTAGGAGCCGGTGCCTTCCAGGCTTCTAATGTATTTAATAACATAGGCCCGGGAACTCATACGATCAATACCAAAGACGCTGCAGGTTGCAGTAAAAACACACAAGTAACTGTAGGTTCATTACCTGCAGGCCCACTGTTTACTGCTGTTCGAGGCGTTATACAAAACAATTGCGCGTTACCCGATTGCCATTCAGGTCCCAACCCAACCGGTGGAATAAATTTCACTGTTGATTGCAATATCGTTCTCAATAAAGATCGAATAAAAGCAAGAGCCATTGATGGCAGTCCTAGTATTATGCCTCCTACCGGAGCACTTCCTCAATCGGAAAAAAATAAGATTACCGCCTGGATAAATGCAGGGGGAAAGTTTACGGATTGATGGAGAATAGGTTTTAGCTATTAGATATTAGCTGTTAGCAGCAATCCCTATCACTAAATGCTTATATTATTAAAAAAGGAAGCTTCGTAAAATTGAAGCATCCTTTTTTTATTCTTACTCCATGATTTAAGGGTAGCCTCCCGCATGAACGGGACAGGCTCTTCGGTGCATAATACCTAAATTGCTAATTCAAAATTATTTTCGCCATTCGCGTTTCACTTTTCACCTTTCACCTTCCCCACTCACTACTCACCACTCACTACTTCGTTTCAAACCAAATCTTCTTCTCATCATTCCATTTCCCATTGTAATTAATAAAAAGTTCTTCACCTTCTTTGATAAATCGCACGGTAGTAATGGTGATCGTTCCGGCATCAAAATCCATTTCGTATTCACAATTGGATTTATAGGAATGATTATATACGGATACATATCCCAACGCCATACAACATTGCTTACGTAGTGTGCCCCATTCAAAAATATAATCATGCAGGGTTGTTTGTTCCAATAATTTTCGTTCGTCAGCAGTCATTACAATTACTGGCGATATCTCAATTACACTATTTTTTTCCAGTTTTTCACTGGTAAAAACACCCCGGCCCATCTTTTTTGTGGGACCAATAAATAAACTGGATAATATCATAATACATTTGCCGGGCTCGTTAAAACAATAAATGGTCGATTATTGACCGTTCTTCCTCCGAATTTAGGATTTAGAATTTAGTATTTTGCACTATGAGTCTGGAATTTGAACAATCGTCGTTAAAGGACCAGTTCCTGGAAATACTTCAGCAGGAGGATGTGTTGCAGATCCGTGAATTCCTGAACGATCAAAACATCAGTGATGTGGCGGAACTGATCAATGAATTGCCGGAATACGAGCACCAGATCGTGGGCAATATGAGTGTTCATCGCGCTGCCAGCGTATTTAAAATACTCGATCTCTCCACTCAAAAAAATATTATTCAGGAATTAACACCTTTCAAGACTGCCGAGTTATTAAATGAACTTCCTGCCGATGACCGTACTGCCTTTTTAGAAGAATTGCCGAGTGAGGTAGTAAAAGAACTGATCAAGCTACTGGACGCAGAAGAAAGAAAAATCACCTTGTCCCTGCTGGGTTATCCAGAAGAAAGCGTGGGTCGGTTGATGACGCCGGATTATATCGCGGTGAGGGTAGATTGGACCGTTCAGGAAGTATTGGAACATATCCGGGAAGTAGGTAAGGACAAGGAAACGATCGATGTAATTTACGTGGTAAACGATAAAGGAGAGTTTGTTGACGACATGCGTATCCGCGAAGTTTTACTGGCTAGCCCCGATAAAATTGTGGGGGATATTATCGATAACCGGTTTATTACCCTTAATGTAACCGACGATCAGGAAGTGGCCAACCAGGTATTCAAAATGAATAACCGCGTGGCCTTACCCGTTGTCGATGATAAGAATATTTTACTAGGTATCGTTACGATCGACGATATATTGTGGGTTGCCAGTGAAGAATTCAGTGAAGACATGCAGAAGATGGGAGGTACTGAAGCATTGGATGAACCCTATCTTGAAATACCACTTTTAAAACTATTTAAGAAAAGGGTGGTTTGGCTGATTGTATTGTTCCTGGGCGAAATGCTGACCGCAACCGCAATGGGTTATTTCGAGGATGAAATAGCTAAAGCCGTAGTATTGGCACTTTTTGTTCCCCTTATTATTTCCAGCGGAGGTAATAGCGGATCACAGGCTTCTACCCTGATCATACAGGCAATGGCAGTTGGTGAACTCTCCATAATAGATTGGTGGAGGGTATTACGACGTGAACTAATCCAGGGGTTGTTACTGGGTAGCATATTGGGTCTAATTGGATTTATCCGCATAGTAGTATGGTCGTCGATCTTCCCGGAATTATATGGTGTACATTCAATAATGATTGCCACAACAGTAGGCTTTGCCTTATTGGGCGTTGTTCTTTGGGGAACACTTATTGGATCTATGTTTCCGCTTATTCTGAAAAGACTAGGTGCCGATCCGGCTGTGAGTTCCGCCCCTTTTGTTGCTACCATGGTTGATGTAACAGGTTTGATCATTTATTTCTCATTAGCTTTCATTTTTCTGGAAGGGTTGTTGCTTTAATTCAGAAGTTGTTTATTCGTCCTCTTTTAATATTCGATGAATGTCAATCTGCGATTTTTTTATAATATTGCTCAATCGTTTGCGTTTGATTTACCGGTAATACTGTATCAATTATCTTAATCTCAGAAAAACTATGTGTGGAATTGTTGGATATACTGGGCCCCGCGAAGCTTACCCGGTCATAATAAAGGGACTCAAAAGATTGGAATACCGCGGCTATGATAGTACAGGTGTAGCGCTATTGAACGGCGGACTGAAAGTATATAAGAAGAAAGGAAAGGTAGTGGAACTGGAAGAAGCCATTGTTGGTAAAGATCTTCATTCGCATACCGGTATTGGCCATACCCGCTGGGCCACACATGGCGAGCCCAGTGATCGAAACGCACACCCTCACTCTTCCGCCAGCGGAAAACTGGCCATGATTCACAATGGCATTATTGAAAATTATACTCAATTAAAGAAAGAGCTTAGCAGTAAAGGCTATTCTTTTAAAAGCGATACCGATACCGAAGTATTGCTCAACTTCATTGAAGAGATCAAAAAGAATAACCAATGCGGTCTCGAAGAAGCCGTACGCGTAGCCTTAAAAAGAGTTGTAGGTGCCTATGTGATTTTATTGCTTGACCAGGATGACCCGGGCACTATTATCGCTGCCCGAAAGGGAAGTCCGCTGGTAATCGGAATTGGTAAGGGAGAACATTTCCTGGGTTCAGACGCAAGTCCGATGCTGGAATATACCAAAGAGGTTGTTTATGTAAACGATTATGAACTGGCCATTGTAAAGCCCGATGAACTGGTATTGAAAAACCTGGGTAACGAAAAAATTACTCCCTATGTACAAAAATTAGATATTGAACTGGCGGCAATTGAAAAAGGTGGATACGATCATTTCATGCTGAAAGAGATCTTTGAACAACCGCAAACCATTTTCGATTGTCTTCGGGGTCGACTTGATATCATGGGTGGCACCATTACCATGGCTGGCGTTCAAAATCATATTACTCAATTGAAGAATGCGAATCGGATCATGATTGTTGCCTGTGGTACCAGCTGGCATGCGGGATTGATCGCGGAGTATATCATTGAAGAACTTTGTCGCATTCCTGTAGAAGTTGAATATGCATCTGAATTTCGATACCGGAACCCGGTTATTCATAAAGGAGATGTGATCATCGCTGTATCACAAAGTGGTGAAACTGCTGATACGTTAGTGGCCATTGAAAAGGCAAAAGATCAAGGCGCCATCATTTTTGGTGTTGTAAACGTAGTAGGTTCGTCGATCGCCCGACTTTCCGATAGCGGTGCCTATACACATGCGGGTCCGGAAATTGGTGTAGCCAGTACAAAAGCATTTACTGCGCAACTGGTCGTATTAACCATGATTGCGATGAAGATCGCCTATGAAAAAGGAACGATAAACCAGGAACGGTTCAATCACTTGTTGAATGAATTACATGAGATACCCAATAAAGCGGAGATCGTATTAAAACAAAACGATGCCATCAAGAAACTCGCGGAGAAATACAAAGATGCGCGAGATTTCCTCTATCTCGGCCGGGGTTATAATTTCCCAGTGGCATTAGAAGGGGCCTTAAAGTTGAAAGAGATTTCTTATATACACGCAGAAGGATATCCCGCTGCGGAAATGAAACATGGTCCAATCGCGCTGGTAGATGAATCGTTGCCGGTGGTATTTGTCGCCACCAGGGATTCGTACCACGAAAAAATTGTGAGTAATATACAGGAGATAAAAGCGCGCAAAGGAAAAGTGATCGCTATCATCACCGAGGGCGATGAGACGATCACTGATATGGCCGATGATACTATCGCTGTTCCCGAAGCGGATGAAATTATGGCACCAATGCTTAGCACAATTCCGCTACAATTATTGGCTTATTATATCGGTGTTGCCAAAAATTTGGATGTGGATAAACCGCGTAATCTCGCAAAGAGCGTAACTGTAGAGTAGTCAGGAGTCGGAAGCCTGCCTGCCGGCAGGCAGGTTCGGAGTCGGTAGTATCGGCGTTCGATTTTGATAAACGTGTTGTACTAAAATGATCTATTTAGAAATAGAGATTAATAAAATAGAAAGGGGAAAGTAGAAAGTGTTGTACAATTCCTGAACATGTAAAAATCACAACCCGCATTTTCTTTTTTCAACTCTCTATTCACTATTGACCATTCACTATTCACTACCATGAACCAGATTCAGCGCAGTCCTATCAATTCCCTCGGATATAATTTTATTTCCGCGGAAAATCTGCCTAAAGGGAAGGACGAATATTATCTCCGCAATAAACAGAATACAAATGGTATTCGTTATCGTGGCTTATCCGCATACGAGATAGAAGCACTGGTACGCAATCGAAATACTTCCGACGACTGGAACAAGATATTAGTAAGCGATGCGTTTAACCCCGAACTGGTCCAGGATTGTAAATTTTTTGGGCTGGTACGAATCGGAAAATTAGAAGCCTATTACCTGGAGTTTCACAATCTTCGCCGACCAGTAGGGTTGTATAGCAGTACGATTATTAGTTGCGATTTTGGAGATAATGTAGTAATCGATAACGTAAATTATATCTCCCACTATATAATTGGCAGCGGCGTAATGCTGGTGAATGTGAACGAAATTGCTACTACCGAATACGCCCGATTTGGAAATGGAGTTTTGAAAGAAGGAGAGCCCGAAAGCAGGCGCATCTGGTTGGAAGTTTGTAATGAAAACGGAGGGAGAAGCATTATCCCATTTGATGGCATGTTACCGGGAGATGCATATCTCTGGTCGAGATACAGAGATAATGAAAAATTGCAAAACAAATTCAAGGAGTTTACAGACAATCGCTTTGATGGCCGCAGGGGCTATTATGGTACCATTGGCGACCGAACCGTAGTAAAGAATTGCAGGATATTGAAAGATGTAAATATCGGAACCGACGCCTATTTGAAAGGAGCCAATAAATTAAAGAACGTTACCATCAATTCTTCCGCTATTGCCAAATCGCAAATAGGCGAAGGATGTGAACTCGTAAATGGTATTGTAGATTATGGTTGCCGGATATTTTATGGAGTGAAGGCTGTTCGATTCTTTATGGCTTCACATTCGCAACTAAAATATGGAGCTCGTTTGATTAACTCTTATCTGGGAAATAACTCTACCATTTCTTGTTGTGAAGTATTGAATTCATTGATATTCCCTGCGCACGAACAACACCATAATAATTCATTTTTATGTGCCGCCCTGGTGGCCGGACAAAGTAACATGGCGGCGGGAGCAACGATCGGTTCTAATCATAACAGTCGTAGCCCAGACGGTGAAATAGTGGCTGGGCGCGGTTTCTGGCCCGGGCTCTGTGTTAGTCTTAAACATAATTCCAAATTCGCATCTTTTACAATATTGGCAAAAGGAGATTACCCGGTTGAATTGAATATACCAATACCTTTTAGCTTAATAAGTAATGACGTAAGCAATGATCAGTTACTGGTAATGCCAGGTTATTGGTTCTTACATAATATGTACGCGCTCGCCCGCAATTCCTGGAAATATAGCGATCGCGATAAAAGAACTGATAAAACACAATTAATCGAATTCAGTTTTTTAGGACCGGATACCATTAACGAAATAACAGAAGCAATTACCCTGATGGAAGAATTAACGGGGCGTGCTTTATTAAAAACAGGAGAGAATCATACCAACAGCAGTCGCGATGAATTGATCAGCGCTGGAAAAAAATTCTTATTAAAAGGATCAAAAGAAGCGGATCAGTTGGAAATAAATGCAGCTGGTTTTGAAAATTCGGCAAGGAAAGTAAAACTGTTAAAAATACCAGAAGCTTACCGCTTATTTAAGGAATTAGTTCTCTTTCATTCTGCTGAGCAATTGCTCCAGTTTATGCAGTTAAATAAGATTGTTACCGTGCAAGGGTTGACTAGTGTTCTTCCTGCCAAATTCACCCGTACTCAATGGATAAATACGGGTGGGCAACTGATTCTTCAGACAGAATTGGATAAACTGATAAAAAAAATCACTTCGGGAAAATTAAAAAGCTGGGACGAAGTACATGAATTTTATCAGCAGCAGGCAAAGCAATATACGTTGGATAAATTCCTTCACGCGGCCGCCTCCCTGAAAGAAGTCCATGGAATTGATCTCAAAAAAATTACAGTTGATTCTTTTCAATCTCTGTTGCAACAAAGTATCGCTACCAAAGAATGGATGGTAAAGTGTATCTATGAATCGCGTGCCAAAGATTATACAAATGAGTTTCGGAAAATGGTGTACGATACAACGGACGAAATGAACACGGTGATTGGGGAGCTCGATAAAAACATCTTTATAAAACAACAGAGAGTTGCTTTGGAAGAATATAAAAAACAAGTACAGTCTTTGATCCGGAAAACGAAATCTGCCGGCACCAAATCGAAAGCCGTAAATGCATGAGGAGTTCAGTTGAGGCTCCCTCCTGACCGCTTTCAGAAACTCCGGTCTGACAGCCTGTCCCGCTATTGCGGGGTCTCCGTCTGACCGCTTTCGAATCAATTCCTTCTTGCTATTCAAAAGAAATAATTGGTTTCAATAAGTTATTAATGGTCAGACGGAGACCCCCGCATGGGCGGGGCAAGCTGTCAGACCATTAATAACATAAAGAACCAGCATGATTCTTTATTGCTTCAGCAATCGCAACACATTCGACCTTCCTTCATTACTCACTGCGGAAATATAATAAATACCAGCGCTCAATCCGGAAAGATCGATGGGTATTGAATTGGTACCCTGAGTTAAATTAGTTTGCATCAGTTTCACCTGTCGTCCCTGTGCATCTACCATACTCAACTGAATAATACTGCGACCCGATGAAGCGATGGTAACAGTGGTTTGCTGTCTTGCAACGGAAGGCAATAAACTGATAAGCTCCAACCCGCTCTTTTCGTAGAAAAGCGCGGCTATTTTACTCAGCAAACTATTTCCGTTCTTTTCTACCGCACGTATGCGATAGTAATTAGTTCCCAATTTCAACGCGTTATCTATAAATTGGTACTGAAAAACATTTTTCTGCGCATTAATTTTCGCGATGGATGTAAAATTCCTGTTATCAGAAGAGGTCAGCACTTCATAATAATCTGCATCCGTATCAGCACTTACTTCCCAGTTTAATATTCCCTGGTTACTATTACGCCGGACCGTGAAAGCAATGAAATTTACAGGTAACGAACTGGTAAACGGATTCGTGTTGAAATCGGTAGAGGCGAATGTGAGAGGTCCGTAATTAAGCGCACTAACTTCAATTGTGCCACTGGAAACAGTTCCGGTAGTTCCCTGGTTACCCAGGTTGAGCCATCCGGTACCATCGAAGTAACCAATGACTAAACTGGAAAAATCATTCACCCCGCTATATGGTGTTATCTTAAATTTTAATGTCCGGTGTTCATTATTGGTACCAACCAGATTCCAATATTCCACTGAACTTATTTTGTCAATTAGCTGAGATAATATATTTCCATAAACCGATTTTGGATCACCCGGAAAATATTCCACTGTAAGAGTACTACCAGGAGTTGAACCTGCGGTAGCCACTATTGGAGAATATCTTCCTTGTTTACCAACATGAAAAGTGAAGTTCTGGTTACCTATTTTTTTAAATGGACCATCAACATACGAATTAGCAGATCCCCCCAGGAATGTGCTGTTATTACTCATTGTTAGCAGGATGGTACTGTTTGTTTTTATATTTCCGTTTGCCAGATGCAGGGTTCCACTCGAACCAATTGTTATTGCATTGTTCATTGTTAACCCCGATAAATTGGAATTATTCACTTTTAACGTACCGGAAACGATGGCAGGAAAAGCATTGCCGGTAAACTGTGGCAAACTGCTTTTAAATTCATAACTATTTACGCCACTTATATTGTAATTCCTTGCTCCCGTGATTTGAATATTACCTGCGGGACCGGAGGATTGCAATCCCGATTGGGCACCCGTTATTAACCAGCCGCCATTCCCATTATAAAACGCATCCCCAATTGCAAGGCTATATTCATCAAAACTCAGTGTACCGTTTCC
>Ga0157380_10001059_pt1 | contig 17617 bp, 13 predicted proteins | sample S35metaG_FD_119757 | JGI IMG/M metagenome (GOLD analysis project Ga0157380, IMG submission 119757) | Switchgrass rhizosphere microbial communities from Kellogg Biological Station, Michigan, USA - S3-5 metaG | ecosystem: Host-associated > Plants > Roots > Rhizosphere > Soil | place: USA... | reverse complement strand
TTCTCGGCAACTGGACGCTTTCGTCGATCATCTCGATCGAGAGCGGGTTCCCGTTCTCGCCGAACGCCAACTCGAATGATCTGTCAGGGCTCGGCGTCTTGATGCAGCGCGCGAACCCGGGCACCGGCGAGGCCTATACCGACGGTTCACGCGACGAGCGTATCGCTGGCAACTGGCTCAATGCGGCCGCATTTAGCGACCCGGTTGGTATCGTGCAGGGCACGCTGCCGCGTACGCTCGGTGACGTGCGGACGCCCACTCGAAACAACTGGGACTTCGTCGCCACGAAGGCGATTCCACTGCGTGGTTCTGCTCGCGCGGAAGTCCGTCTCGAGGTCCTGAACGTCACCAACACCGTGAAGGTCTTCTCGCCGACGCAGACGGTTGGCAGCGCCTCGTTCGGTCAGGCGCGGTCTCAGGCGGGCTTCATGCGACTGACGCAGCTGGCGTTCAGGGTCAACTTCTAGAGGTCTTGGGGCTTGGGACTAGGGTCCTGGGCCTGAACGAATGCCAAAGGCGGCTCTCACGAGCCGCCTTTGTGTTGTACTGGGCTAAACCTTGAAACGTCTTGTTGTTACGCTGGCAATGACTGGCCTGATGCTCGTGGTCGGGAGAGGTCAAGCCCCAAGCCTCAAACCCCAAGCCCCAAGTCCCGCCGAGGCTGAATTCCTGCGCGGCGTGACGTGGCTACACAGCTTCATGTACGAAGACGCGATCGATGCGTTCCGCGCGGCGCAGAAGATTGATCCGTCATTCGTTATGGCGTATTGGGGCGAGGCGACGAGCTTCAGCCAGCCGCTCTGGTTCTTCGAAGAAGTCGACAAGGGTAGAGCCGCGCTGGCTAAGCTCGGGCCGACGCCCGCCGGACGCATGGCCAAGGCCAGGACGGCACGTGAACAGGGATACCTGCGCGCCGTCGAAGTGTTGTTCGGGCCCGGGGACCAGGCGGCGCGCGCGGCCGCTCACGCCCGGGAGATGGCGCGCGTGGCGGCTGAGAGCCCGGCGGACGATGACGCGCAGACGTTCTACGCGCTCGCGCTGCTTGCGACCATGCCGCGTGGAGACGCGTCGCTGCCGATTCGCCGGCAGGCCGGGGCGATAGCGGAGAAGGTGTTTGCACGCAGCCCGAAACATCCCGGCGCCGCGCATTACATCCTTCACGCCTACGATCACGGCTCCCTCGCCTCGAAGGCGCTGATCGCGGCTCGCGCCTACGCGAAGATTGCACCGGAGGCGAGCCATGCGCTCCACATGCCGGCGCACACGTTCCTGCAGCTTGGTTTCTGGGACGAAGCCGCCGCGACCGATCAGGCGTCATGGAACGCATCGATCGCGTGGGCGAAGCGGCGCGGCCTGCCCATCACCGGCCGCGATTTCCACAGCCTGGCGTGGCTGCAATACGAATGGACTCAGCAGGGCAGGTTCTCGAAAACAAAGGAGGCGATCGGCTTCGTGAACGATGCGATGCGTGGGTCAAGCCCGCAGGCCCGCGAGCCCGTAAGCCCTCTGCATTCCGGGGGCCACGGTTACGGCGAGGGCAGTGAAATTGGCCGAGGAAGCAATGAAGCCGCACTGCGGAATGACCGTGGCTCGATGCGGGCCCGGTACATCATCGAGAGCGAGCGATGGAGCGAGATGAAAGGGCAGTCCACGTTCGACAACATCGAGGAACTGTTCGCGCTTGGACTGAGCGCTGTGAATCTCGGCGATGCCGCGCGCGTTCGCGTGGTCATCGACGAATTCCGCAAGGCATCCGCGCCGGCGCAACCCGCGGAGCTGAGGGAGCAGGCTGCCGTGATGCTGGCAGAAATGGAGGCGCTCGATCAGTACGCGCAGGGTCGGCAGAACGAGGCTCTTACGACCCTCGATCGCGCCGCCGCGCTGCAGGCGCGCATGCCGAAGCCGATTGGCCGGCCTTTTCCGGTGAAGGACGTGAACGAGCTGTACGGCGAGCTGCTGCTGCAGATGAAGCGTGCGAGCGAAGCGGTCACATGGTTCAATCGATCGCTGACGCGAACGCCGAATCGCAGCCGCGCGCTCCTCGGCCTGGCACGCGCGCATCGCAATGCCGGCGATGCCGCCAGCGCGCGCGCCGCCTATAAACGCTTTCTCACGAATTATCGACTCGCCGATCCAGGGCTCGCTGAAGTCGCGGAGGCTAGGGACGCGACGAAATAGGTTCCAGGGATCAGATCTCTTCTATTTTGACCTGCCGCAGGTAATACAGCGACTTGAGTCGTCGCTGCGGCACCGATTGATCGGCCACTTCGAGCGCGATGTCATAGACGCCCGGTTTCACGGGCTTCCAGCGGTATTCCCACAACGACCACATCGTGTGCGTCTTGGGCGCCGGACAAACCGCGAACGGCGTGAACGGCTGATCGTTCCCAAAGCGGATCTGCAGCCGATCGACGGGCTTGGTGCCGCCCCAGACGATGCCGACGATGCGATATTCGAGGCCGTTGGGACCCTTGCGTTTCTCGACGCGCACCGGAGTGGCGGCGGTCTGGATATCGGCGGGCGCGTAATCGCGCGCGTATTTGTGCGGTTGGCTCTGGTGCGTGCGTGCCGCGAACTCCACCATCTGTGATGTCGCGGGTTCGTCCGGCGCGACGAGACGGATTTCGTTGACCCACTTGATCCACGAGCATCCGTACCAACCGGGCACGGCGAGTCGGACCGGCTTGCCGTGATCGGCCGGCACCGGCTCGCCATTCATTCGGATGGCGAGAAATGCGCCGAGTCTGTCGAGATCGGCGAGCGGGAATACCCAGCTGGCGCCGACGATCGATCGCGGCGAATTCTGACCGATGTGATCGTAGCCGCTGACCAGCACCGCGGTCGCCTCTTTCGACGGCTTTAGTCGCGCGACGACCTCGGCAAGCGGAACGCCTTCCCATTCCGCCACGCTCATCAAACCGAAGCTCCGGTTGCTGCCATTGCCCGAACACTCGAAGAGGTGGGGGCCCATCTTCTTCGAGAGGCTGGTGAAATCGTCGAGCCTCAGGACCGCAGGGGTCGCGAGCAGGCCGCTAGTCTCGAGCGTCCACGGCCCCTGATGAGTGGCGGCCGCCGATGGGATCTCGGTGCGGATATACGCGAGTTCGTTCGGCGTGATCAGATTGTTGGGCTCGAGCAGCGACAGGTCGGTGTCGAGCCGCGCATCGAGCCCGACGCCGTCGTATTTGACGCCGAACTGCTGGGGCATTACCCGGTTCCGGAACAGCGGCAGGGTGCCGAGCAATTCTCCCGCCGGTCCGCCGGAGACGCAGGGGACATCGGCCGCGAGCCTGGCGAGGACTTCGCCCGGTTCGACGAGCATCGCCGTGCCCGCGACGGCAAACGTTCCGAGAATCTCGCGGCGTGAAGGATTCATCAGCCGCCATTATACTGACAGAGCTATGGTGCCTGGGGTGCCGGTGCCTAATGTGCCTGGGGTGGCACTCTCTTGATGCGTCAATTGCAGTGGACAGTTCTTCTCGTCGTCGGGGCATTGACGATTGCGGCCGCGCAGCAGCCGACCTTCCGCGCCGGCGTCACGCTGGTGAGCACCGACGTGATCGCGCGCGATCCGGACGGCCGCTTCGTCGCCGACCTGACGCGTGAGAACTTCACCGTGCTCGAAGACGACGTGCCGCAAACCATTTCGTCGTTCACGCTGATTCGCGGCGGCCGTACGTATAACCTCCTGCAGCCGACGGCTCCGTCGGCTGGGCCTGAAGGCCTCGTGTTGCCGCAGGCGAAGCCGCGGACAGACGACACCTCTGGACGGGTGCTCCTCGTCTTCATCGACGACCTGCACTTCGAGCCCGAGTACTCGCCGCACGTGCGCAAGCTGATGGAGACGATCGTCGACACGCTGGTGCACGACGGCGACCTCGTGATGGTCGTGTCGAGCGGGCCTTCCTATCTCGAGATTGGGCCGACCTACGACAAGAAGATGGTTCGCGAAGCGGTGGGGAAGATCCGCGGATCCGGTCTGCTCCCGGCTGAACTGTTCAAGATGCTCGAGTCCTCGCAAGGGCCGGGCGACATTCGCGATCGTGCGCGCATGGCGTTCTTCACCGCCTACAACCTCCTCGGCGACCTGGAGCGGGTCAACAACAAGCGCAAGGCTGTGATCTATGTGAGCACGGGCTACGATTTCGATCCGTTCGTCGAGGGGCGTCTTGGCCGCGATCGGATCCAGGGCGGGAGATTCTCGGATCCGATGCGCTATTTGATCGACACGGAGAATCCCTATTTCCGTTTGGGCTCGGTGACCGCTGACATGGATCTGCATGCGTTGATGCGCGAGCTGGTGCTCTCGGCCAATCGCGCCAACGCTACGTTCTACACCATCGATCCGCGCGGGCTCACGGGCGTCGTCGATGCCGGGCAATACCTGGATCAGAGTGAATGGCGGACGTATTTGCAGAAGACCGCCAGCACGCTGCGATTTCTTGCCGAGGGCACCGGCGGCTTTGCGGTGGTGAATACCAACGATTTCGCCGGCGAGCTGAAACGGATTGACGCTGAGACGAGCGACTATTACGTGCTCGGGTTCTATTCGTCGAACCCTGATCCGGCTAAGCGCACGCGAACGCTCGAGGTCAAGGTCGATCGGCCCAACGTATCGATCAACTCCCGCCACGCGTATTCGCTCAAGACCGAGGGCAAGGCGCCGGCGCCGCCGCCGCTCAAAATAAAGAAATAGCTTTCAGCCATTCTTCGGCGAGCCCGGAATTGGCGCCACCGGCGTCGATGTAAGCGCGGGCATGCCTCCTGAACCGCTCGGCATCGGCCGCTGACGGTGTCTTGCCGGCGCCCACGAATTGCGAATAGAGCGCGTGCAGCAGCAGCCATCGGGCGTCGTGATCGCCAGAGTGTTCGGCAAGATGCCGCTCCAGTGCCGCGACCGCCTCGGCCTCACGCCTGGTGGCAATATATGTGGCGGCAACTCGCGTCGTCTCGATTCGTGCCGGCGCTGAACCAGCCAGCTCGGTCGCCTTTTGCAGTTCATTTCTTCTCAAATACGCGTCGAGCAGCAGCTGTCCGGTGACGTCAGGAGCAAAAACTTTTGCCATCGCCACTTGCCATGCGGCGATCGCGTCCGGATCGCGCGACTGCATCGCGCGGGCCGCGCCGAGCAGGAATTGCGTCGGTCCGATTGGGGCGTCTTGATCGAGAGCACGCTGGAACTGCGCTGCTGCAGACGCATCACCAATTGAGAGCAGGGCCAGTCCGGTGAGCACCGTGCGAATACAGGCTTCAGCAGGGGCCACCGGCTCCTCAATCAGCAGATCTGCGGGCTTGCCGTTCTTCGCGACTCCCAGTGCGCGTGACAGCGCTGGCGACGGCGACGCGGGCGTCAACTGGTCGACGAGAGGTCCGAGCACGCCGGCCTCGAAGACGACTTCGCGCCGAAATGGCCGGCCCAGCGGCGGCGCCTCGGCAAGCAGCGATGCCGGTGTCGCAACCACGGTGAACGCGGTTTCGGTATTGACCACGGTACCGGCGATTCGATCGTTGACGCTGATTCGTAATCGATATTCACCGCGATTGAGCGTGGCGAGGGGCGCACTCACCGCGGCAAAGATTGGGTGCCCGAGTTTCGCGTTGAAGTCAGACGGTAGCGTCGTCGTGTTGTACGACTGCGGCCTCAGTGAGGCGACCGGCGATTCACGTTCGCCGTTGAGCTGGACGATCCTGAAGTTGACGACGATATCCGGCATGCCGGCGTCGGTCGAATGCGCGTTGATGATCTGGAATGCGACAGACAGTTTGCCGTCGCGCCCGTATCGCGTGGACAGCGCCGGCACGATTTCCATCAGCCCGATCGAGTACGGATGCGATGCCTGCTCGGATGGGGAGTAGGGCGCCGGCCGGACCGACACGCTGTCGGCAAGGATGACGCTGCTCGTGATGAGTCCGATCGTTCGCGCCGGCTCGAGGGTGATCGACTTGCGGACGATTTGCACCGTCGCCGCCGGTTTGGACGACGACGGATCCGCCCACGCCAGGAACAGATCATAGTCGCCAGGGCCGGCGGTGAACGCGCGCGTAATGATGCGCCTGCCATCGCTGCGGGTCGACCTCGATGCGAGATCGAAATCTTCGAATGGCACGGTGTTTCGCGCCGACGCCTCCTTGCCTTCGAGCTCGTTGCGGCGCTGCTTGTCGCGCTGCTCTTTGTCCTGGCGCGCCTGTTCGCGTTCCTTCTCCATCAAGCGGAGCTCGTTTGATCCGGTCGTCGTCGTGGGGCGCGCCGTCATGTTGCCGGTCGGCCCCATGATCGGCATCTCGCCGATGACGATGCCGGTCCTCGGCAGCAGGCGAGGATCCGTGCGGCTTCCCGCCAGCCACTCCTTGATCGGCGATCGCTCGGCGATCTGCTGGGCACCGGCCGGCGTCGCGGTGGCGAGCCGCAGATACAAAACGACCGCACCCGTCGGCAGGGGTGTGGCCGGCTCCGCCGAGAACGCCACGTAGTGGGATCCGTCGGACGCGCGCATGACGTGATGCTGCCACCTCAGGTCGTTGGTCTCGGGCTGCGCCGCGGCCGCCTCGACGGCGGTGACGATCGCGGAGAGAAGTTCGCGTTGCTGGCGAGTGAGATTGGGAGCGGGCGTTTGCGCGAGCGCGCTGCCACAGAGACAAGTGGTGACAACCAGCGCTGCGAGCCGAAGACTCATGCCTGTCACCTTAGCGCGTACCTTCTTGTCTCAACCATGAGGCTCAGGTACACTTGCGAGCTGTTTTTATCATCCTAAACCAATGCACCGCAACATATTCGCTTGCTCCTGTAGCGCTGGCTGTCTGTCTCTGATCCTGACGGCGGTCCTCGTCCCCATCCCGGTTTTCGCCCAAACTCCGCAGGTTCCGACATTCACAGCCGCCAAGCTCGATGCGTCGGCCGAAGGCCCAACCATCGACGGCCGCGTGGATGATCCGATCTGGCAGACGGTGCAGCCGTATACGAGCTTCACGCAGCAGGATCCGATTGAAGGCGCCCCGGCTACTGAGAAGACCGAGATTCGCATCATCGTCGGCAACGGCATCGTCTATGTGGGCATTATCGCGTTCGACAGCGATCCGTCGAAGATCATCGTGTCGCAGTCGCGGCGCGACGCGTCGCTCAACGAGACCGACTCGGTCGTGATGGTCTTCGATACCTTCAACGACAACCAGAACGCGTTCGTGTTCGGGACCAATCCACTCGGCATCGAGTACGACGGCCAGGTCGCGCGCGAGGGACAGACGAGCGGCGTGTCGCTCGGTGCCGGTACCGCGGCTGGCGGCACGCAGCGCGGCGGCATCAGCGCGTTCAACCCGAACTGGGATGGCGACTGGACGGTCCGCGCGCAAGTCACCGAGCGCGGCTGGGAAGCCGAGATGGCGATTCCGCTCAAGACGTTGCGTTATCAGGCGGGCACGAATCGCACCTGGGGCTTCAACGTGATGCGCAATATCCGTCACAAGAACGAGCAGGTCTACCTCGCGCCGATCCCGCGCGGGTTCGACATTTACCGCGTTTCGCTGGCGGCGAAGATGTCGGGTCTCGATGTCCCGGCCCGCCGCGACATCAAGCTGATTCCCTACGCGCTCGGCTCGGTGAACAAGGACTTCACGCGCGCCGCCACCGACGACCAAGTTGACGGCAACGGCGACTTCGGCGTCGACTTGAAGTGGGGAATTCGTCCAAACCTGACGCTCGATGCGACCTACAACACCGACTTCGCGCAGGTTGAAGCCGACGAAGAGCAGGTCAACCTGACGCGATTCGATCTGTTCTTTCCGGAGAAGCGTCCGTTCTTCCTCGAGAACGCGTCGACATTCCAGTTCGGCAATCCGCAACAGATCGATCTGTTCTTCTCGCGCCGCATCGGCCTGTCGCCGACCGCCCTGCCGATCGATATTCGGGGCGGCGGCCGGTTGAGCGGGAAACTCGGCGGATGGAACGTCGGGGCGTTGAACATCCAGGCCGATGACATCGAGGATGCACGCGGCAACAATATCGGCCCGGCGAACAATTTCAGCGTGGTGCGGATGCAGCGCGAGATCGGCCGCTCGAGCTACGGCGCCATTTTCGTCAATCGCCAGGGCTTCGGCTCGCGCGCGGTGGATGAAGACTGGAACCGTGCCTACGGCGTGGACGCCAACATTCAGATCAGCTCCAACCAGCGTTTCTCGGCGTTTCTCGCGCGGACCGACACTCCCGAAGACCGCAAGACCGGCCCGAAGGGCAGCGACTATTCCGCTCGCGGTTTCTACAACTACACCGACAACCTCTGGCAGATCTCAGCCGGGTATTCCCAGGTCGGCGACAACTTCAACCCCGAGGTCGGCTTTTTGCCACGCCGCGGTTATCGCCGTCCGGAGTTCCGCGCGGTGTTCGGACCGCAACCGAAGAAGGTCGAGTGGATCCGGCGCGTGAATCCGCACATCTCGTACAACTCGTTCTGGGGCTTTGACGACATCCTGCAGACCGAGATGTGGCACATCCACCCGTTCGAGATACAACCGAAGCAAGGCGGCAGGTTCGGCGTCTTTTACGACATCAACAAGGACAACCCGACCGTGCCGTTCGTGGTTTTTAATCGCGACGGCCGTAGCGTCATCATTCCGGCAGGCCAGTACAGCTGGGGGCAGACGGCCTTCGAGTACATACACGACCCGAGCGCGCGCGTCACCTTCACGTCGCGGTTCCAGGTTGGAAATTATTACGACGGCGACTTTAGCGGTTTCGTCCTGAACAGCGACTATCGGATCACGCCGAACGCGACCGCGAGCGTCGGCTGGACGCACCAGGACATCGACCTGCCGTACGGCGACTTTGTGAACAACCTCGTGCCGATCAAGGGGAACTATTCGTTCACGACGATGATGAGCCTCTCGGCGTTACTGCAGTACAACGGGCAGACCGGCACGTTCTCGTCGAACGTCCGCTTCGCGTGGCTCAATCGCAGCGGCACGGGCCTGTTCATCGTCTACAACGATCGCCGCGACACTCTGCCGTCGACGTCAATCGAAACGCTGGGCCGTTCGTTTGTCGTGAAGTACACAAGGCTCATCGACTTCTAGGCGCCGGCGGGGAAGCGTGCGATTCAGGCGCCGAGGCGCTTGAAATGGGCGGCGATGACGTCGTAGCACTCGCACGACGTGCGCTCGAGCTTCTTTCGATCGAGGACGATGATCCGGCCGTAACGGCTCGAGATCATGCCCGACTTTTGCAGCGCGCCCATCACCTTGGTGACCCACGGCCGCGTCGTCCCCAGCATGATCGCCAGGAATTCGTGCTTCAGTAAAAATTCATCGCCGCCGACCTTATCGTGGGTCTGCAACAGCCAGCGGCAGCAGCGTTGCTCGAGATCGTGGAGCGCGTTGCATGCCGTGCCTTGCATCAACTGCAGCATGTTGGCCTGGGCGTAGCGGCTGACCGCGTTGCGGAACGGACCGGGATCCGCTGTGAGCTTGAGGAAGCGGCTCACCGCCAGCTTCGGCAGCGCGCCGTCCGGCACCTGCAGGAGTGAGCGGCCCGTGCCCATCATGTCGCCGAGGAACACGTTGATGCCGAGCATGCCCTCGAAGCCGACGGTGGCGACCTCGACAAGCGAGCCGTCACGCATTTCATTGGTCACCGAGTAGACGCCGCTGTTGGGGAAATACACGTGGCCGATCGTCTCTCCGTGTTCCAGCAGCGTGTCGCCGACGCTGACCGGCGTCATCCGGATTTCTTTCGCAACTGATGCGTAGAGCTCGTTTGGCAGCGCCGTCAGAAGGCGGTTGCGGACGGGCGTACCATCAGGGAGAAGCCGTTGAGGCGCGCGCGCAGTGCCCATAGTCTCCGAGGAGCCGATCCTGACTCTCGCGTCAGGGGCTTCGATGAGACTGGTGGGCTTGGCAGGATTACCAGGCGCTAGCTCAGGAAAGCGAACCGACGGCTGAGATTAGCATCCCGCCATCACGCCGAATGTACAATACCGCACATTGTGAAGTAACATACATTTACCTACAGACTGCCACACGCCATGAAGACGTCGTGCCAGCCTCCAAGTCTTCTGGCAGGTCAGGTGCAATCGCAGAGGCGGTTATGGCAGACCCGTTTTCTCCAGAACATTTAGCCCGTCTTCGTGACGATGCGCGTCGTATCGCCACGCGTTCCGCCAGTCACGAGGGCGAAATGCGGAGGCACCTCGAAGCGGCGGAGGCGAATCTCGACCATCTCCGCACGGAGTGGTTGGAGCATGGCACGTCCGTGCTCGCTGGTTTCCTTTCGCAAGCGGTGCGCGGACAGTTGACGCACGGCTATGCGCAAGTCGATGCCGCCCAGCGCCTCTGCGTGAGCGCCGCCGAGAATCATGCTTCCGCCAAACGCCTGGTGACGGATCTCGGTGGTGAAGCGAGGGACGCGCGCGCCACTCCTGCCGTGCTCGTCGTTGACGATTATGAAGACAGCCGGGAATGGTTGTCGGTGCTGCTCGTGAACGCCGGATTTACTGTTCGCTCGGCCGCGAATGGTCTCGAAGCGTTGCTTGCGGCATACGATCTTCAGCCGCAAGTAATCGTGATGGATCTGATGATGCCGGTCCTCGACGGCATGGAGGCGGCGAGGCTGATCAAGGAGATCGACGAGCTGCGCAACATCCGTGTGATTGCCTACACGGCCCGCCAGCCGCCGCCAACGAGCGAGTTGTTCACCGCGATCCTGCGGAAACCCTCGCCGCCGGACGTGGTCGTGGATACCGTCAAGCGCTGGGCGGTTGCTGCGTAAGAGAACCCGGGCGATCTTTGAGAAGCGCGACGTTAGTTACGGAACAAGCCTACTGCCGGTCGTCTTATCTTGGGCTTCCTTCGGCTCGCGAGATGGGACGTAGCGCTCAAACACCGATCGGGCTGTTCGAGATCGGCGGCCCACACGACGCACTCCACCTCTGATGCGCCGAGCGCTTCGTTTCGAAATAACGTACGGCCGACGACGGATGAGCTAGTATTCGACCCACGGTGCCAAACATTCCCCCCTCAATCAATTCTCGAATCATCCTCGTCATCGTGTGGGCGCTGGCGCTAAGTGCCTGCGCACGAACTGCTGCCGAAACGAATCCGGCTCGAGGCACCACGCGCACCTACTACATCGCCGCCGACGAGGTGGTGTGGGATTACGCCCCAACCGGCACCAACCTCGCCGAGGGCCGCCCCTTCAACGACGATGAACGGCCATGGATGGAGGCCGGTCCTCACGTCATGGGCCGCAAGGCCATGAAGGCGCTTTACCGTGAATATACCGACAGCACGTTCACGACGCTGAAGCCGAGGCCGGCCGAGTGGGAGCATCTTGGGTTTCTCGGGCCGATGGTGCGTGCTGAGGTCGGCGACACGATCAAGATCCACTTCCGCAACAATGCGGCATTCCCTGCGACCATGCATCCGCATGGCGTGTTCTACGCCAAGGATTCCGAAGGCGCGAATTACGGCGATGGCTCCACCGGGGCCGACAAAGCGGACGACGGCGTGCCAACGGGCGGGACGCACATCTACACGTGGGAGGTGCCCGAGCGCGCCGGTCCCAGTGAACATGAGGGCAGCTCCGCCTTCTGGATGTATCACTCGCACGACAACGAGATTCGTGACGTGGCCAGCGGCCTGATTGGCCCGATGGTCGTCACGCGCAAGGGCATGGCGCGTCCCGACGGATCGCCGACCGACGTCGATCGTGAGCTGGTGGCTGGCTTCATCGAGGTGGATGAGAACCACAGCTGGTACATCGAACGGAACATCCAGACCTACACCACGGACCCCAAAGGCGTGATGCTGGGGAGAGGTCCGTTTGGCGATATGGTCGTCCTGTCGCCACCGCCCCCGCCGAATGCACCTCTGCAGCCAAACGCCATTGAGCCGCCTTTCGGAACGTTCTTCAAGGAGACGATCAACGGCTATTCCTACGGTCACACGCCCGGGCTGACCATGAAGGTCGGCGAGCGCGTGCGCTGGTACGTGATGGGTTCGACCAACTTCGAATTCCATGCGCCGCACTGGCACGGCAACGTTGTCGTCACGAATCACATGAGGACTGACGTCGGCATGCTCCTGCCGATGGGTATGTTCGTTGCCGATATGGTGCCTGACAATCCCGGCAAGTGGCTCTTCCACTGCCACGTGTCGCCCCACCTTCGGATGGGCATGCAGGCGTTCTTCATCGTCGAACCGCGACCGGCTTCGTGACAAGGAACGCGCTCGATGGAGACGTCGTGATCATCGGCGGCAGTGAGTTTTCTCTCAGGCACGAGCACTGTTGCCCACGTTCCTGGCTAGCGGCGCCTGAAGATCACCATCTGTTCAACAAGCCCAGACGTACGTGCCGCGAGCGTCTGTCCGTCTGACGATACCTCATAGGTGATCAGCGCGATGTTTTGGTTGCCCTTCCTCGCGACGAGCGCGAGGACCTGCGGCCCAACCCAGTTGGCGACATGAGTCACGCCGGCAATAGACGTGGCAGCCGTCTCCGTCCCGTCCGCGCGCAACGTCTCCTTCTCTGACTGTGTTTGACCGTTCGGCAGGGTAAATGAACTAGAAAGTGTCACGACGTTTCCTCTCACGCCAATCGTGAGTTCGACACCCTTGATGGCCATTTTGGCGTCAAGTCGAGACTGCGACAAATCGGCTGTCCAACTGCCTGCGAACGGACTAGCCGCTGGTGCTCTGGCCGGTTCTTTGGTCAACGCACTGGTACCAACCATGAGCAGGGTGGCGAGCAACACTTGGGTCATACCTTCCTCCAAGGCGCTTAGACACCGCAAAGCTACAGGCAGTCGCTCAAACGGCGCAGTTCGTGTAGTTCGCTATCGTCGTCGCCGGCGACGCGCCGAAGAATGCGACCGAGCGAATCAGGCGTTCAGCTGCTTGCGGCGACGACGAGCGGCCACGGCGCTCGACGTCGTGTCCGCTCTCAAAGCAATTTTCGTCCCAACAAAAATCGAGCTTCGTAGCGCCTGGTCTACGGGCTGACTACTGTCTCAATTGCGTCGAGCAGTCTGCACAACGCGAATCATTGTAAGTGTCAGCAGGACTTGGAACTTAGAGTGGTGGCCAGGGACGGAATCGAACCGCCGACACTGCGATTTTCAGTCGCATGCTCTACCAACTGAGCTACCTGGCCGCTAGGAGAGACTTCCGAGTATATCGCGGGGCTTTTCGAGGGCGCAAGCAACGAGCGTTTTTGATTGTCTTTTCCGATACAATCTCAAGCGCGTGATTTACATCTTTGAACGGAACACTGAGTCGCTCAGACTCGAAACCCGGTATCTGGCCGATTCAAAAACCTACGAGATCATCTGGCGACGGGCCGACGGATCAGTACAACGTGAGACCTTCCGAGGTGAGACGTCCTTCCGGACGCGGCTCGACGAGATCTACACGGAACTCGAAGAGGACGACTGGCGCACCATCGGTCCGCCGCATCTCCTCGCGGACGGCTGGAAAATCTAGCTGACCAAAGCCTCAATCAAGCCGGGCCGCGGACGCGCAGTCGTCCGCCCAGCACAAACCACGCGCAGGCAAGGCCGATGGCCACACCACCGATGACGTCGGTCGGCCAGTGGACGCCGAGGTAGACACGCGACACGGAAACGACACCGGCCAACGGCCAGAGGATCCAGCCGGCTGCCGGGATCATCTGCGTACCAGCGAGGGCTCCGGCGACAGCCATCGCAGCATGGCCGGACGGAAATGACTGATTGGTTGGGCGCTCGTCGATGAGCTGAATCTCCGGAAAAGACTCGTACGGCCGCGCGCGATTCATGAACGGCTTGGCCACGCCGTCGACGATGACGAACGTGAACGCGACGGTCAGCCACAAGCGCCACATCGCCGCGGTGTGTCTCGGAAAAACGCCGGCGATCGAGCCGAAGACGATCCAGATGAATCCGCCGGCGCCGAGCGCGCTGGCGAGAATCATCACGTCATCCAGCCACGGGCGTCGCAGTTGGATGACGTGATGCAGGAGAGAAGCGTCCACCCTAGACTGCGACGGCTTCGGGCGTTTCCTTCACCACCATCCCCAGCGCCCTGCGGACCTTCTCCTCGATGGCGGTGCGCAGGTCGATGTTTTCCTTGAGGAAGGCCTTGACGTTTTCCCGGCCTTGACCGAGGCGCTCGCCGCCGTAAGCGAACCACGCGCCGCTCTTCTCGATGATCTTGTGCTCGACCGCAATGTCGATCAAATCGCCTTCGCGCGACACGCCTTCGCCGTACATGATGTCGAACTCGGCTTCGCGGAAGGGCGGCGCCATCTTGTTCTTCACGATCTTGACGCGGGTGCGGTTGCCGACCACGTCCTCGCCGTCCTTGATCGCGCCGATGCGGCGAATGTCGATGCGGACCGATGAGTAGAACTTCAACGCGCGGCCGCCGGTGGTGGTTTCGGGATTGCCGAACATCACGCCGATTTTCTCGCGCAGCTGGTTGATGAAGATCAACGAGGCCTTCGATTTCGACACGGCGCCGGTGAGTTTGCGCAGCGCCTGCGACATCAGCCGCGCCTGCAAGCCCATTTGCGCTTCACCCATTTCGCCTTCGATTTCAGCCCGGGGCACGAGGGCGGCGACCGAGTCGACGACGACCACGTCGACGCTGTTCGAGCGGATGATCACTTCGACGATCTCGAGCGCCTGCTCGCCGTTATCCGGCTGCGATACGAGCAGGTTGTCCAGATCGACGCCGAGCTTTTTCGCATACGCCGCATCGAGGGCGTGTTCCGCGTCCACGAATGCCGCCATGCCGCCCTTCTTCTGGGCCTCGGCGATAATCTGCAATGCCAGCGTGGTCTTGCCGGATGATTCCGGCCCGAAAATTTCGACGACGCGGCCGCGCGGCACGCCGCCGATGCCCAGCGCGTAATCGATGCTGATCGCGCCGGTCGAAATCGTCTCAACCGGGGCGACGATATTGTTCTGGCCCAGGCGCATGATCGAGCCCTTGCCGAATTGTTTTTCGATCTGGCCGACGGCCGCGTCCAGGGCCTTTAGCCGTTCCTGTCGTTCATGTTTTTCGTCAATTGGTGGCATGTGAATGGGTCCTTTCGGGACGCGATTGATCCTAGAAACGCGCCAAGCGAAAGTCAAGCGTAAATCCGTGCAGTGACAGGTGAGTTCACGCCTGTTTTCAGCACTTTAGGGGAATTGACCACTTTCGCCTGTTTCGGGCGAAGATCGCAGGTTTTGATGGCCTTCGGTTTGACCGGCGTCTCGAAAACCTCGTACGGTTGAGCGTGCCCAGCCCAGTCGGACATGCCTTGGGAGGCGCCATCGTGAGCCTGGCGATGACGCCGAAGGGTCCTGGGGCTTGGGTCCTGGGGCCTGGGAATTACGCCTCCACGATCGTCGTGCTTGCCGCGGTGGCGCCGGACATCGACTTCGCCTGGGGCGGGCACAACCGCGAGACGCACAGCCTGGGCGCCGCAGTCATCGCGGGCCTCGTCGTCTTCGCGTGGAAGCGGAGTCCGCGCGTGGCGATCGCGGTGACGCTGTCGTGGGCCAGTCACGTGTTGTTCGATTGGCTGGGATCGGACGACACGCCACCACTCGGCGTGATGGCGCTCTGGCCGATCAATTCGAATTTCTATTTTGCGAACGCGTTCGTCTTCGAGGCGATTTCGAGACGCTACTGGCTGGACAACTTCTTCACGCACAACGCGTGGGCAGTGGTGCGCGAAGTCCTGATCCTTGGACCGCTGCTATGGATTACGGCCTGGTCGCGGCGACGTGGGCGAGCGATTGGAGGATGACCGGACGTCACGTTGAACGCGTGACGTCCGGCATCACTTACCTTATCGAACTTGCAGGTTGCCACCGCCCAGCACCTGTTCGATGGTCTTCACGCCGTCCCAACGGCTGGAATAGAGCAGCGTGCTGCCGTCCCATAACGTGAACGCCAGGGAGTCGGCCGTTCCCGGCTCGCCGCGGTCGGAAATCGTCATCTGGAGAGCGAGATTCCCGCCGAGCGCGATCGGGTTATACGGGTCAGTGATGTCCGCGAGGTTGGCCTTGGAGACGAATTGCGCGGCGCCAAGGGTCGGCGACGACACCTGCTGGGCTAACGAATCGATCGCGTTGGTCTTGATCTGGTACGTCTTCCAGACGGCGCCTTCGAGCCGCCGGATGATCACGTTGACGTGACCCTGCAGGGTCTTGGCGGACTTGTTCTTGACGTTAAAGCCGAAGTTGGCCTTCACGCCATTAGTGCCTGCATACTGTCCTGCCGAGGCCGCGTTCACGAGGTAGCCGCCGCCAGTGATGAAGCCCGTCAAGGGCTTCGATACCGTCACGAGTGTGTTGTCCGTCGCACTGTCACGGGCATACCAACTCACTTCGGTCGTGTCACCGATCACGATTCCGACCGTGAACTCATCACTGTCCGCCGACCCGATGCTAAGCGTCGTCGTGCATGACACGGTCCCGGTCTTCAAGTCCGCGGGGTCCACGAGGACGGGCGTCAGGTTGCCGCAGTTCGCAAACACGCTGTTGGCCGCGTCGCGATTGACGAACTTCACTCGAGCCTTGCGGATGTCGCCCGAATAGGCATCGTATTGCGGATCACCGATGACTGCGGTGATATCGCGGATCGTGGCGCTCAGGATGACGTTGACGGTGCCGCTGCTCACCGAGCTGGTGTTGAAGAACGTCAGCCCCGAGTAGTCCGCCCGGGCGTCTTCGCGCGTGACCTGGAGTCCAGCGCTCCCAGTGCTGCTGGCGTAGTTAGGCGTGTTGCTCGTGTAGACGGCGGTCACCGGAATCGGTTGTGCGCGCGGACCGGCAACAAGCTGCTGCACCGTGACCTGCGCAGATCCGCCGGCCAACGGCTGGAGGGTGCCGACGGCGATACCACCGATAAAGAACTGCACCGTTCCCGTAGGCGTTGTTGGACCGGTAACTACTGCGGCCAAGGTGACTTGATCGCTGTACTGCAGACTGGCCGGCGGCGCCGGAGTCACGACCACGGTAACTCCGGGCGTGGCGATCGTGATCACCCCCGTGTTGTTCGGGACCGGAACGACTTGATAGTTGTTCCCGCTGTTCCCGTCATTCACCGTATAGGTAGCGACGGCTAGCGTTTTACCGGTGCCGACGTTCGGAGTGTCATAGGTTTCGGTCAGCCCGGTGACCGTATCGTACACTTGCAGGCCGCTGATACTCGGGACCGCAACTGCGCTCGTGTCGCCATTGAAGACCTTGGTGTTCGTGAGCGCCGTGAGCGTCAGCGTCCGCTGGGTGATGTTCGCCGTGGTCGTTCCGACGGACGAGAGTTCGTAATTCAGTGCAGCGGATCCAGTCAAGGAGGCTCCGGTCAGCGTCACCGTCTTGCCCGTCCCTACGTGCTTGTCCGCGAAGGTCGCGACGCCGCCCGTCAGGTAGACACTGTCTCCTGGCAGCTTCCCACTCAGCGTCCGCGTCAGTACGGTCGCTGCATTCGTGCCGTCATAGATTTTGTTTGCTGCAGTAAACGCACCAGTGATGCTCAGCGCCGTGATGTTGGCGGTGAGGCCGGTCGGCGTCGTGACGGTGTAGTTGGCGGCGGCGGCACCGGTCAGCGTCAGCGTCGAGAGGGTGACGGGCTTGTTGGTGCCGACATTCGCGTTATTGAA
>Ga0157380_10001058_pt1 | contig 17618 bp, 13 predicted proteins | sample S35metaG_FD_119757 | JGI IMG/M metagenome (GOLD analysis project Ga0157380, IMG submission 119757) | Switchgrass rhizosphere microbial communities from Kellogg Biological Station, Michigan, USA - S3-5 metaG | ecosystem: Host-associated > Plants > Roots > Rhizosphere > Soil | place: USA... | reverse complement strand
TTGATGAAGACGACCTCGTTGCGCGCCTCGTTGTAGATCAACTCGTCGACGATCCCTTGCGTGATCGCGAGCCCCAGACCGCCTGGCCGGAGCCCCTTCTCTTCTCGCACGATGGCGTGCCGGATCGGATCGTCCTCCGGGTTGTTGACCGCCGCGTGCGCAAGGTTTTCAATACTGAACCCCTGGCCCGGATCGGCGATTCGGTACAACAGCATGCGGCGCGCGCGCAGGCAGGAGATGCGAACCATCCGCGTCGGATCGAGCTTGCCGCCCCACTCGACGGCGTTCATCAGCAGCTCGCGAAACGCCGTTCCAACCGACTCACGCGCCGCCTCCGGCAGGTCGGCCGGGAGTCGCATGACGAAGGCGTGGACACGATCGGCGACATGCCGCGAACACGGCACCACGAGTTCGACCCACTCCGGTCGTGACGACACCACTGTAATCGGCAAGGCGGCCGCCGGTGGCGCCTCGAGGACTTCCTCGACAACCTGCAGGATGTCTCCCGGTGGAAACGGCTTCGTAACGTACCGATCCGCCTGACCACGGATGGCCTTGAGCAGCGTTTCGGGCGTGTCGTCGCCGGTGATCATCACCACGCGCGGAAGGGCGGCCAGGTTCTGCACCGCTCCGAGGACATCGAGCCCGCTCATATCGGGCAACCCGACGTCGAGCAGCACGACGTCGAACGTCGCGCCTCCGAGCGCATCGAGCGCTGCGCGCCCGTCCGCCGCCTGCACGACGAGATGGCCTGCTCCCTGAAGCAGTGTGCCGATCGCGTGCCGAAACCCGCGATCGTCGTCGACGACCAACACGCGACTCTTCGCGACTGTTCCAGATGTCATGACGAGCCTCCCGGGACGACGAGACGGAATGGCGGATGTAGATCGGAAACCGTAGTGTAATACTGGCCGCTCCTTCAAGAGAGGTGTTGGGAATGGAGCCGCCCCTGAACCAGGCACACGCGCACACCCGCATGCACCAGCAGGTCGTCTACGAGACGGCCTGTGCCCTTGCGGAGTCGGCGACGCTCGTCGAAGCGGCGCCGCGCATGCTTCAGGCCATCTGCGGTGCGCTCGGGTGGGAATACGGCGCGTTCTGGACCGTCGATCGCACCGCTGCCCGTCTTCGTTTGACCGCAGCATGGCACGCGTCGTCGCTGCCATTCGACGAGTTTGCCGCCGCCAGCCGAGCGACAACCTTTGCGGCAGGCATCGGCCTGCCGGGGCGGGTGTGGTCGAGCCTCGAACCCGCCTGGATTCCCGACGTCGTCCGCGATCCGAACTTCCCTCGAGCGACTGCCGCCGACCGGGCAGGTCTGCACGCCGCTTTCGGCTTCCCCGTGCTGGGGCGGGTCGAGATCCTCGGCGTCATGGAGTTCTTTAGCCGCGAGATCCGGGAGCCCGACGCGGATCTGCTGGGGATGCTGACGACGGTCGGCAGCCAGATTGGCCTGTTCGTCGAGCGGAAACGAGCCGAGGAGGAGCTCGACCGGTTTTTCGCGCTCTCGCAGGATCTGCTCTGCATCGCCAACTTTGACGGGTATTTTGTCCGCCTGAATCCAGCCTGGGAGCGCACGCTGGGGATCCCGCGAGAAGAGCTGCTGGCGAAGCCGTGGCTGGACTTCGTCCACCCCGACGACCGCGAGGCCACGATCGGCGCCAAGTCCACGATCGTGAACGACACGGAGCTGACCGTGTTCGAGAATCGCTATCGGTGTGCCGACGGAACCTACAAGTGGCTCCAGTGGAACGCCGTCGCCTACAGAGATCTCGGCTTGATTCATGCGGTGGCGCGGGACGTTACGCACGCGAAGCGTGCGGAGCGGGAGCTCGAGAGGGCAAAGAAGCGGGCGGAGGAGGCGACGGTCGCCAAGAGCGAGTTTCTCGCCAACATGAGCCATGAGATCAGGACCCCGATGAACGCCATCATCGGCATGACCGACCTGGCGCTCCGCACCACCCTCACGGAGGCACAGCGCGACTACCTGCAGACCGTCAAAAACTCGAGCGAGGCTCTTCTCGGGCTCGTCAACGACATTCTCGATTTCTCGAAAATCGAGGCACGGCAGCTGTCGCTCGAAGAGGTCCCATTCGCGTTCCGCGACGTCGTAGAGGATGCCGTTCGACTTCTGGCTTCGCGCGCGGATGCGAAGGGCCTCGAGCTCGCCTGCCGCATCGCTCCGGACGTTCCCGATGCGCTCGTGGGCGACCCTGGACGCCTGCGTCAGGTGTTGATCAATCTGGTGGGTAACGCCATCAAGTTCACGGACCGCGGCGAAGTGATCGCCGACGTCGTGGTCGACGACAGGGCGAAGGCCACGGTGAGGCTGCGGTTCGTGGTATCCGACACCGGCATCGGCATTCCGCAGGAGAAACAGTGGAAAATCTTCGGCCCGTTCGTACAGGCCGATGCCTCCACCACCCGCCGCTACGGAGGCACGGGCCTCGGCCTCGCGATTTCCGCGCAGCTCGCAGAGCTGATGGGCGGACGGATCTGGGTCGAAAGCGCGGTCGGACAGGGAAGTCGGTTCTCGTTTGTCGCCCACTTCGGCGTACAGCAGGGGGCCACGGCACAAGCGGCGCCTCCGGAGTCCTCGCACCTCGGCGATCTGCGGGTTCTGATCGTTGACGACAACGCCACCAATCGTCGGATCGTCGAGGAGATGCTGACGGCGTGGCGAATGAAACCAACCTCGGTCGACGGCGCCCGCGCCGCGCTCGATGCTCTTGCGAAGGCCGACGACGCCGGTGACCCGTTCCGGCTCGTGCTGTCCGACGCTCTTATGCCCGACGTAGACGGCTTTGCGCTCGCGCGTGCCATCCGCGCGAACCCGCGGTTCGCGGCCGCCAAGCTGATCATGCTGAGCTCGATGGGGCTGCCACCAGGTCACTCCCGCGTCCACGAGGCCGGCTTCTCGGCGTACTTGAGTAAGCCCGTCAAGCAATCCGACCTGCTCGATGCGATCGTCGCGGTGTTCGCCCCGCACGTGGGCCAGGGTCGACAGGAGGCGCCAGCGCATCAGGCGACGCCGCCGCGCGTGCGAACGCGTCCGCTTCGCCTGCTGGTCGCAGAAGACAACGCGACCAATCAGAAGGTGGTCGTCACGCTCTTCGAGAACCGTGGGGACACGGTCGTCGTCGCGTCGAACGGTCGCGAGGCCGTTCAGCAATCCGCAGAGTCCTCGTTCGACGTGATTCTGATGGACGTGCAGATGCCGGAGATGAGCGGGCTCGAGGCGACCGCCGCCATCCGGGAGCGAGAGCAGTCGCTCGGCGGCCACATTCCCATCGTGGCCATGACAGCGCACGCCATGACCGGCGATCGCGAGCACTGTCTTGCCGCCGGCATGGACGCCTACGTGTCGAAACCGCTGCGTCTGGACGAACTGCTCGCTGTCGTCGATGGGTTGTTCACGGCGCTACCCGGGGCCCGACCTCTTCTCGATCCGCCGACGCTGCTCAGCGCGTTCGGCGGGAACCGTACGATGCTCGCCGAGGTCATCGACATGTTTCTCGTCGACGGCCCTCAGCTGACCAAGGCCATTCGGCAGGCGACGGACCAAGGCGATGGCCAGAGACTGGCATCCTCCGCCCACGCCCTCAAGGGGTCGGCCGGGCTGTTCGGCAAACAGGGGGCCTACGAGACCGCGAGGCGACTTGAACAGCTAGGGAAGAGCGGCGACCTGACCGGCGTTGGCGAGGCGTGCACTGAGCTGGAACGAGAGATGGACGCATTGTGCGCCACGCTCGCGGAGCTGCGCAAGGACTTGCTCTAGTAGGTGAAGGGCTAGTGTCGGCGTCTGCGCAGTTCCGCTCGGCGTTCGTCTCCGGCCCTTATCGCGGCGTCTGTGTCCAAATGGTCGCCGCCTCGATCGAGACCACTCCGGGTATAGGCCGCGTACATCGTCGCGCTGTCGACGACGTCCGGCCACCCGACGATTTCGACGGCATGCTGCAGTTCGTGTGCTATAGCAACTGACAGCTCGGCCTTGCGCTGGACGCCCGGCTTACCGAGTCCAAGCGGGAGCCGGAAATTGATCCGAATGTATCGAACGTCCGGTCCGCCGCCTGCCACCATCGCGCAGGCAATCGCCGGCCGTGGGCAGTTACCCCTCGCGAGATAGACGATGACATTCGAGTCGTCGATGACATCGACCAAACGCTGAATTACCGCGGAGCCGAGAAGACCGTCTTTCAGAACCGCGCCGATGACCGCGTCGTCGGATCGAACGTGCGAACCTGCGACGAGTGACGCCGTCGCGATGATGGTTAACATATTGGTTTCGTGCTGGCCAGCGTGCGATTGGCAACCGGTCAGCTTGGGGAGAATCGGCGGCCGTCGAGCCAGCCATCGGGGTGCCCATAAACGAGATTACTGGTGCCGTGGGCGGGCGAGGTATGACCGCGATCAAGGGCGTCGCAAGCGTCGTCACGTCCCTTTTCCGGTTTCTGCTGACGATGCGACGCGGTGTGCGAGCTTGACGGCACCGACGTCACCGCGATCCGTTCACGGCGACGCCGCAATTCAGCGGCTTCCCTAGCTGGGGCAAATGGTCAGTGCAGCAGCCATAAGCGAACCTCCAGCTTCAGATCGGATCAGTTCCGGCCCCTGTTGAGCTGCGATCGATGGGGACGCGTGAAACTGTCGGCAACGGACCGAAGACCGTCGCCGATATCGAAACAGAAGAGGAAGCCCCCGCATCAAGAAGCCGCCAAGCTTATTCGAAGCGCGTCCCAACGGCGGTCGCGCAGCCGGTGCCGATGACGCTGTCGGTGACATCGAGAATCTCGATAACCGAGCGGGAGGCAAACTCATCGCCGCTTGCTCCGAGTTCCAAGGCAGCCGTAACCCTCTGCGATCCGAGGAGAACACCGCTTGCGTTGTAGCGGTAGTAAGTGAAAGCGAACGAGTAGTCCTGCCAGCCGTGCTCGCGCTGCCACACTCCGTTGCCGGGACTGCGCAGGGCCGGGCTCGAACCGGGACCGATGCCATATTCCGACATGGTGCCGCCCTGGTTGAACGTGAACAGGCCGGCAAGAGTCAGGATCGCATCGCCCGTTTGACAGTTGCGCGGCGTGACCACCGTTCGCCACACGCCTTGGATGGTTCGTTCGTTGTCCGCTGACGATTGCTGGTGTTGATTGCCCTGCGCGGAAGCGATAGTGACGAAGACGAGAGCTGCAATCACCGCGAACGGCACGGTCCTGTTGCGTCTTATGAGATTCATCATGTCCTCTAGTCTTGGCTGAGGTCTCGAACCATTCTTGACGTGCGCGTCGCGAGACCCTGGAACACCGTATTCGGGTTGGTCTGGATCATCGAAATGTCATCCCCGTCTTTTGACAGGAACATGTCGTAGGTTGGCCCATTGAATGCGATCGTTCCCAAGCAGTTGTCCTCGACCGTGTAGGTTCCAAGACTGGGCAGGCTACGTCTGATCAGGCCATTCAGACTCACTGTTGCTGCAGTGACCTCCAGCGTGCCGTCACCATTGAAGGCGATGACTTCAACGAGCGCCTTCGGTTGCGGGATACCATCGACGATGTTGAACCCTGCCGCGGAAAACACATACGAGCCGCGCAGGGTTCGCTCCGTGCAACCGCCTTCATTTTTCGCCGGGGCGAAGCCGGACGCTTCGTAGCCGTTCGCGTTGCCGTGACCGCTGGCGCCCACTAACGGCACGCCGCCAATCGCCGCGGCTGCCACGCACGCCATCGTCACCGTCCAACCAATTCGTCGCATATGTCCTCCAATTGCGCCCTCGGGCCGACTTGGAAAGGGCTGGCTCCGTTGAGGCTCACTTCTACAGGCGGAATTCAGCGGCCGGACATGCAAATGCGCTTCAATCGAACGGTTCGGGTGTTCGTTAGCAGACATCCGCGGCCGGCGGCGGGGGGGTAGAGTCTTGGCCGTGATCGGCGATATGACCGGGTTGCTGCAGGCGTGGTCCGGTGGTGACGCGCAGGCCCTGGATCAGCTCGCTCCGCTCGTGCAGCGCGAGCTGCGGGAGATGGCGCGCCGGATGCTCTCGAGCGAGCGCCAGGCCGTCGGATGGCAACCGACGGATCTCGTGCAGGAGTCCTACGTTCGTCTGCTCGACTGGCACGCGGTGCACTGGCAGAACCGGGCGCACTTCTTCGCGACGGCGGCGGGGATGATGCGACGTGTCCTGGTCGACGCCGCGCGGGCACGACAGGCGGCCAAGCGCGGTCAAGGCGCGGAGGGACTGTCACTTGACTCCGTGGAGGTCGCGGCACCGGCACCCGGCGTGGACATCGTCGCCCTTAACGACGCCCTTGCTGAACTGGCGATGCTTGATCCGCGGCCGAGCCAGGTCGTCGAGCTGCGATTCTTTGGTGGGTTCTCAGTTGAGGAAACCGCTGAAGCACTCGACGTGTCGGTGCGCACCGTCATCAACGACTGGAATACCGCGCGCGCCTGGCTGCATCACACGCTCGCGAAGCGAGGCCGATTATGAACACCGAGCGATGGCGCGTCCTCTCCGAGTGGCACAACACGTGGCTGGCCGCACCCACTGATCAGCGCGCCAGATTGCGAGCCTCCTTCGCCACCGAGCACCCGGACTTGCTTCTGGTGGCCGACGAGCTCGCCGCCTCCAGTGGGGCGGTCGACGGGTTTCTCGAAACGCCCGCCTTGGTCCTCGCCGCTCGGGATCTGGCGCAGGACGAACCGACGCTCCCTGAAGGCACATCGGTCGGACCGTACCGGATCGTGGCGCTGCTGGCTCGTGGCGGAATGGGAGACGTGTACCGGGCGACCGATCTACGGCTCGGTCGAGATGTCGCGCTCAAGACGCTGACCAGCGCGGAACGCGGCGATCGGCACGCGGTTGAGCGGTTCCTGCAGGAAGCGCGGATCACCGCCTCGCTCGACCACCCCAACATCGTCAGGGTGTTCGACGTGGGGATGTCGAACGGTCGGCCGTACCTGGTCTCGGAACTGCTCGACGGCGAGACCTTGCGAGCCCCGATCGGCAGAGGGCCGCTTGCTCCGGCTCGCGCACGCAGCATCGCCTCCGCCCTGACGAGCGGCCTGGTGGCCGCGCACGCGCGCGGGCTGGTCCATCGCGATCTCAAGCCCGAGAACGTCTTCCTGACCACATCTGGCACCGCGAAAATCCTCGACTTCGGCATCGCGAAGCTCTCGCAGGATCCCGCACTGCCTCGCGGTCTCGCCACCCTCACCGGTGTGGTCCTCGGCACCGCCGGTTACCTGGCCCCCGAGCAGGTCAGAGGTGATCCGGTCGATGCGCGGACGGATCTGTTCGCGCTCGGCTCGATTCTCTTTGAGCTGATGACGGGACAGCGGGCCTTCGTGCGCGAACATACGATCGATACGCTCCATGCGATCGTTCACGACGACCCGCCCGATCTGCTGCCCCCCGGCATCGCGCTGACGTCCATCGTGAAACGCCTGCTCGCCAAGGCGCCGGATGCGAGATTTCAGTCAGCCGCCGATCTGTTGTGGGCCCTCGAGCAGATCGACTCGAGCGAGGAGTGGGCAGCGTCACCGCATGTAAGGCCGGGCAGCCGATTGTTCAACGTGCGACGAGGCTGGGCGATCGCGGGCGCAGCCGGCCTGGCGATCGTCCTGACGGCTCTCCTCAGTGAAAGGTTCGGTGGACTGTTACCGAGCCAGTCCAGCGAGTCCAGCCTCACGCAGTTCACGTGGTCGCTTCCAACGGGCACCACGCTCGACTCTGCCCCGATCGTCTCTCCGATCGGACGTCGTATCGCGTTCACCGCCGTCGGCGGCGACTCGCCGCCACGCCTATTCGTGCGGTCGCTCGACTCGCGCGATGCCTCCGTTATCGAAGGGACCGAAGGCGCGAAGCAGCCATTCTGGTCGCCCGACGGCATGTCGATCGCGTTTTTCGCACGCGGCAAGCTCATGAAAGTGGCGGTCGCCGGCGGCGTGCCGGTCGAGATCTGCGATGCGCCCGATGGGAAGGGCGGAGCGTGGAGTCCCACGGGGACGATCGTGTTCGGGCCTGACATGATCTTCGAGGGACTCGCCAGGGTGTCGGCGGACGGCGGCCCGGTGCAACCCGCCACGCTCGTGGACTTCGACCGCGGGGAGAATTCGCACCGATGGCCCGCCTTCCTGCCGGACGGCATCCACTTCCTCTTCTTCGTGAGAGCCAGCATCGATGAGCGGCGCGGGGTGTACGTCGCGCGTCTCGATCGGCCGGCGTCCACGCCAGGCTCGCCACTCTTCCGATCGGAATCGGAGGCTGTCTTCGTGCCGACATCCGCTCGAGAGCGCGGCGTGCTCCTCGCCGCGGCGGACGGCCAGTTGCAGGCGCGGCCGTTCGATGCCGCAGCGGTTAGACTCGTCGGGGATCCGCGCACCTTGCCAGTGGCCGCGGGTGCTAACACGCCGTACCACTCGGTGATGTTGAGTGCATCGTCGGACTTGCTCGCCACAGTGGCGACGCCGATCGCGTACGGCGTGCGACTGGGCACCGTCGCGCGCGATGGCACAGCCGTGCGAACGTCCGAACGCCAATCACAAAGTTGGCCGCGACTGTCCCCGGACGGCAAGCGAATCGCGAGGCAGCTGGTCGATCCGGTGCGGGGCAATCCCGACATCTGGGTCGAGGACCTCCACGACGGCAGCTTCGTCCGCGTTACCACGGCCACCGGTTCCGATCTCCTTCCGGTGTGGTCTCCCGATGGGCTGCGGCTGGCATACGGATCCGGAACCTTGAAAGAGCGGAGGTTGAGCATTGCAGCGGCCGATGGCACTGGCGTCGCACAGGAACTGCCGTGCCCAGGTGCCTCTTGCGAGCCGACCGACTGGTCACCGGATGGCCGCTCCCTCATTGTCAACACCCGTCTCACCACGAGTCGTGCTGGAGATGTGTGGCGCGTGTCGCTCGAGGCCGGTGGGTCGGCCAAGGCGATTCTTTCAGGACCGTTCCCCGAGTACGACGCGCGGATCTCGCCGAACGGTCAATGGCTCGCCTACGTGTCAGAAGAGACTGGCCGGCCGGTGGTTTCCGTCCGCGCGATGTCGGGCCCGCCGAGCCGCCTCGTCGCGTCCGGCGATGGAGGCAGCCAACCCGTCTGGCGCCGCGATGGGCAAGAGCTTCTCTACGTCGACCTTGACGGCCGTCTTCGTGGCCGGTCAGTGCTACGCCAACCGACCGGAGAGCTGACACTCGGTGTCGCCACTGCGCTGAGCGTGCCGCTCATCGGACCGGGACACTGGGGCACGCAGTACGACGTGTCGTTTGACGGGCAACGTGTGTACTTCATAGACCGGACGCCTGCACCGAAGCCGAGCGATATTCGTGTCGTGATCGGGTGGCGCGCGCTCCTCAAGTAGGAAGGCTGGCCCGAGAGTCGTACCGAATTCGTCGGAGCCTTACGCGGCTCTCTGGAAGTCTTCGATATGACGCTTCAATCTGACCGAAGTGGCGCTCGATGCGAACGAGTGCCACTTGGACGGAATTGACCTAGGCGGCGAAGCCGCCGCGGTCGGGGAGCAGGCTTTCGAGCAGTTCCCCAGGCGTCGTGCCCGCGAACTCGCGCACGTCGCGATGGAGGTGCGACTGATCGTAATAGCCGGACGCGACCGCGAGGGCTGCGAGATCGACAGTCTGGCCGGCACGAATCGTACGGACGACGCTTCCAAATCGCAGCATGCGGGCGAAGACCTTCGGCGAGACGCCGATTTCGTGCTTGAACTGTGCGATGAAGTGCCTCTGGCTCCAGCCGACCTCCTGCACGATGGAGGCGATGCTCGACCGCCCGCGCGAGGTAACCAACCGGTGCCACGCGCAACGCACACCCGCCGGCACGTCCAGCGGGTCACGCATACGCATCGTGAGGGCGTGGTCGAGGCACTCGAAGCGTTCGTCCCACGACGTGGCGTCATACAGGCGATGGGTCAACTCTCGAGCGAATTCGCCGAAGATCTCTTCTGGCGCAAACGCGCGATTTTTCATGTCTTCGATTGGCCGGCCCACGAGCAGGCGGATGCCAAGAAGGGTGAAATTGACCTGGACGCCGCTGGATGCTCCGTCCGATTCAACGAGTTGATAGGTGTCGTAGGCGCCGGTGACGAAGCTGGCGAGATCGACATGACGACGGGAGTCGCCTGGCGCGAATAGGTGAAACGGGGCACCGAAGTTGATGATGAGGGGTGCCTCCTCCGTGGGCAGCTCGCGACGGCACAGCGGCGGCCCCACATGTTCGCTCCACCCGACGTACTCGCGAGCGAACGGGCGCAACCGCTCAGCAGGCGGCGCCGTCGCCAGCTCCCAGCGCCCGAGCGCCGAGGTGTGCCGCGTCACTCTTGCGCGCGGCCGCGTTGACAGTGCATCGAATCGGTGCGCCATGACGTAGGCCGGAGGCGCTCCAGCTTAGCATCGAGCGCTTTGGACAGCAGGTCAGTTCCTTACAAGACGGCGTGGACAGGCCGGTTGAATACTCGACGACATGAACACCAACCGAATGACGCCCGACGCCACAACGAATGCCCTCGCGACCGAACTTGCGGGGATCGAAGAGGACTTCAACCGAGCGATGGTCTCGAATGACGTCGTGCGGATCAGCGCGTGTGTTGCCGACGATTGGGTGCTGGTCACACCCGAGGCGGGGGTTTTGCCCCGCTCGCGTATCTTGCACGTGATCGAGACCGGCGAGCTCAGCCACGACACGATGACGAAGGAGGTTGGCCGCGTGAGGGTCTATGGCGACATCGCGGTGGTCACCGCACGCGGCCGGAACACCGGTCAATATCGAGGGCAGCGAATCAGTGCAGACGAGTGGGTGACCGACGTGTACCGGAAAGTGGAAGGACGGTGGCTCTGCGTCCTGACGCATTTGACGCCGGTGGCGGCGCGATAGCCGACTCGTCTCGAACGTCGCTTCCACAACGCTCCCATCAAGCGATACGCCCTGCTGAGCTGCGAGCGATACGACGGCAGCGCTGACGGACACAAATCCACTGTGAAACGAGCGTGCTTCTGCCGCTCGGTGTGGGGACCAACCGCTCTATACTTTTCTGGCACCTATGCCTCTGCAGCCCGGTGCCCGTCTCGGTCCGTACGAAATTCTCGAGCCGATCGGTAGCGGCGGCATGGGCGAGGTGTATCGCGGCCACGACCCGCGTCTGGATCGCGCCGTCGCCATCAAGGTGCTCGCAGGAGACTATTCAACCGACGCGGAGCGTGTTCAGCGCTTCGAGCAGGAAGCGCGCGCCACGGCGACGCTGAACCACCCCCACATCGTCGCGGTGCACGACGTGGGCCAGCACGAGGGCGTCCCCTATATCGTGTCGGAGCTGCTTGAAGGCGAGACGTTGAGAGAGCGGCTGCGCACCGGTCCTGTGCCGCCGAGGAAAGCGATCGAATACGCCATCCAGATCGCGCGCGGGCTCTCGGCCGCGCACGACAAAGGCATCGTCCACCGCGATCTCAAGCCCGAAAACATCTTCATCACGCTCGACGGCCGCGCCAAGATTCTCGACTTCGGACTGGCGAAGCTGATCGAAGCCGGCGCGCCGCTGGTGCGCTCTGGGCTGCACACCGCGAGCATGACGGGGCTGCCCACCGCCACGCCCAACACGATCGCGGGCGTGGTGCTCGGCACGATCGGCTACATGTCGCCGGAGCAGGTGCGCGGAACGAATGCCGATCATCGGGCGGACATCTTCGCGTTCGGCGCGATTCTGTACGAAATGCTGTCGGGGCAGCGCGCCTTCGCCGGCGCGACGCCGGCCGACACGATGACGGCGATCCTCAGAGAGGATCCGCCCGATCCGCCGGAATCCGAGCCGCGCATTCCCCCTGGTCTCGTGCGAATTGTCGATCGCTGTCTCGAGAAGAATCCCGGCTCGCGCTTCCAGTCCGCGGGCGATCTGGCTTTTGCACTGGAATCGGCATCGAGCGCGTCAGGATCGGCCATTGCGATCGGCGGCGGCACGCCCGCGCGGACGCGCGAGCGGCTGGCCTGGGGCATCGCCGCGCTGTTCGCCATCGCCGCCTTCGTGCTCGCGGCGCGGCAATATCTCTCGAGCGGGTCGGCGCCCGAGCGTGTGATCCACGCGATCGTTCCGCCGCCGGATGATTGGGTCGTCAGCTCGCAACAAGCACCGATGCGCCTGGCCGTTTCTCCGGACGGCACTCGCATCGCGTTCATCGCGTCGACGGTGGAGAAGCCGGTACGGACCCAATTGTGGGTCCGTCGCTTCGACTCATTATCTGCACAGGCGTTCGCAGGCACTGACAATGCGCTGGGACCGTTCTGGTCGCCCGACAGCCGGTTCATCGGATTCTTCGCGGACGGCAAGCTAAAGAAAATTGATTCATCGGGCGGACCAGCGATTATCCTTTGCGACGCGATCGCCGGCATTGGACCAGCGACCGGAGCTACCTGGAATCAGGACGACGTCATCCTCCTTGCCGTCGGCGGCCGCGGCCTTTCGCGCGTTTCGGCGGCGGGAGGAACACCGACGGTCGTCACTGACCCGCGGGGTGTACTTCATCACCTGCCGTTCTTTCTGCCCGACGGCCGGCATTTTCTGTATCGGATTTCAGGACGGTTGCCAGCAACCGCCTCGGAAGGCTCGCAGATCCATCTGGGATCGCTCGACTCCGGCGATAGCCGCCTCCTTGTTCGCGACACCGCTCAAGCGATGTTTTCTCAGGGGCACGTTTTGTACGCACGCGATGGGACATTGATGGCGCAGCCGTTCGACGAGAGGCGCTTCGAATTGTCGGGAGAACCCTTTCCTGTGGCCGAACGGGTGCTGACGGGAGCCGGGGGCCCAAGCGTATTCTCAGTCTCCCGAAACGGCGTCCTCGTATATCAACAGGGCCCTGTGCAGCGGGGCTTCCGTCTCACTTGGGTCGACCGCACTGGCAAGCCGGTCGCCGCGCTCGACGAGGGCCTGTACGGCGACCTTCAGCTCTCGTCTGACGGCAAAAGGGTCGCGGTCAGCCTCGGTGCCGGAGCCGGTAATCTCCGCGACATCTGGATCTTCGAACGTGGGCTGAAGACGAAGTTCACGTCGAACCCGGCGAACGAAAATGGAGTCATCTGGTCTCCCGACGATCAACGCATCATCTTCGGCCGTGCGGGTGCGAAGAGCGGCCGCGATCTGATCCTCAAGGCCTCGACGAATGTCGGCGCCGAGGAAGTGCTGCTCGCCGATGGAGCCGAAAACTCCCCGGCGAGCTGGTCGCCGGACGGCCAGTTCGTGCTATTTGGAACAATCGGGCGCGAGACTGGCCAGGACCTGTGGGTCTTGCCGCTGGCCGGCGATCGAAAGCCGCGGCCGTTTGCCGCCTCCGAGGCCGGGGAAGCCGGCGGGCGATTTTCGCCGGACGGGAGATGGGTCGCGTATCGCTCTCAGGAAACGGGCCAGGCCGAGATCTTCATCGCGCCGTTCCCAGGTCCGGGCAAGAAGATAAGAGTGTCGGGTGAAGGCGGCGCGAATCCGAAATGGCGCCGCGATGGCCGGGAGCTTTTCTATCTCTCAGCCGACGGGATAATGGCCGTCGATGTCGACCTCCGCGGAACGGAACCGGTCTTCGGAACGCCCCACGCGCTGTTCAGCGCCTCAATGGCGCGAGTCGGGGTACAGTCGTGGTACGACGTCACGCCAGACGGACAGCAGTTTCTGATCAACGCAATGCGCGACACGTTGGGTCCGGTACCGTTTACGGTCATCAGCAACTGGCTCGCGGCCCGAAGAAAGTGAGATGCCGCCTCTGGAGTCTGGCGCTCGTCCCACTCGTTGATTTTCGCGAGCGCCTGGCTCCGCGATCCCTAGGGCCGTGTGAACTTGACCGTCACGGTCAAGACCACTGCTGTGGGAACGCCGTTCAGCAGGGACGGTTGGTACTCCCACTGCCGGACGGCGTCAAGTGCCGCCTGATCCAGTAGCGGCACCGACTTCACGACGCGTGCGTCGGCGACCTTGCCCTCCTCGTCAATCGTCGCTTCGATCACGACGTCGCCTTGTACGCGAGCGGATTGTGCGATGGCCGGGTAGATCGGAGCGACCTCCTTGATCCTGATCGGCGGACGAATCTGACCACCGACGCGAATCGCCTTGGCGAGCTTCTCGCGTCGCGCCGCAGCGGCCTTCGCCTTTCTCGCGTCATCCGCCTCCGCGCGTTCGCGTTCGCTCTTGGCATCGGTCGCGGCCTTATCGGCGGCGGTCTTCGCCGCAACGGCGAGCTCACGGGCGCGGTCGTACGACTTGATGAATTTCCCCTCCTGCGTCTTCAGCTCGGCGTCGAGGGCCGCCTGGGCCGTGTGCGCCTCCTTGAGCGAAGCGGCGGCGTACTTGTCAGCGCCCGCATCCGACGCACTAGCCATCGACTGACGCGCCGCATCAGCCTCGGCCGTAGGCGGCGAGCCACAGCCCGCGAGGAGAAAGATGAGCATCGGAAGGACTACAACGAACGCGCGAATTGGCATAGTTGGTTCTCCTTCACGAAGTTCGACTCAGCAGCCCAGTCGGTCTGCTATTCCTCAGGTGGATGTGTGCAAGATGACGGCCACACTGAGCCTTCGATTTCTTGCTCGACGAAACGCGACATACTGCTATGAGGCGCAGGCTCTCGAAATACGGGTCGTTTGCTGGCAAGACGGCTCGGAGCCGATGTCATGGCCACACAGAGGGAGCAGCCGGTGCTGAAAGCTAAGAAGTTACGCGTGGCGATCTGGTTGTTGTCACTTGCAGCAGCCTCCCCCGCACTGGGGCAAGCGCATTTGCAGCTGTGTCCTCCGGTCAACGAGCGGATCGACGAGCCAGGCCCAACCTGCTCGACCGCTAACCAAAGCGTGGGGCGACTGCCCCCGGGCCTGATCTTTTGGCACCTGGACACCTACGCCACACGTGCCGAGGCGGAGACAGCCAAAGGACCGCGTGGAACCGTCGTGGAATCGCTTGGAAAGATTTGGCTGTTCACCATCGCCGAGGCCGGCTGGCGCCCGCCTGGCGGCGAGCGCGTCGCGAAGATCGGCCCGCTCCTCGTCAAGCCGGACACCGAGTACACGGCGGTGTACCTGGAAAGCATTTTCGATCCGGGGATGACGGCACCGATTCACACACATTCAGGTCCGGAAGCCTTTTACACGCTGACCGGCGAAACATGTCTGGAGATTCCCGAGGGCGTACTCCGCGGCCGTGGTGACGGCAACGCGATCATCGTGCCCGCCGGTCCTCCAATGCTGCTGACCGCAACCGGCACGGCTCGGCGTCGCGGTGTCGTGCTCATTCTTCATGACTCCTCACAACCGGCGACGACCATGGGTTCGGATTGGACGCCGAAAGGATTGTGCAAGTCGTAACTCGAGCGACGTCATGACCGCATCCCGCACGAAATTGATCACGGCGCTTCGTCGCGGACTGCGCAACCGCTGCCCGCACTGCGGCGAAGGGCGGCTATTTTCGGGGTGGACCGACCTTGATCGATGTTCAACCTGCGGCCTGGTCTTCGTACGTAATCCCGGCGACACATGGGCCTTCACCATCATTGGCGATCGGCTGCCAATTGGCGCGATGGTCGTCTTGATCTATTTTGGAGTGATGCGTTTGCGTCCGGTGCTGGGCGTAGCGCTGCTGGTCGTCTTGATCGCGCTGCTGTTCTGGACGGCTCCCAACCGCTGGGGCGTAGGTATCGCCCTTCATTACTTGTCGCGAGTGTACTGGCCGGACCCCGCGGATCCCATCCCGCCGCCTCGACCGACCGTCGCTGATGAGGCGTAACTCGAAATCCTCAACAGAAACGCATCGTGAGTACGACTAGACTTCGGCCGCGGCCTCCGCGAGCGGGCGGCGCAACGCGAAGAACATGCCCGCCGCGATGACCTGTGTAATGACGCCGAAGGCGACGAGGGCGGTGATCGAAAAGCCATACAGCACGCCCATGATCGAGCTGCCCGCGAACCACGCTACTCCGTAGACACCATTGAACGTGCCGAACGCCGTGCCGCGCTTGTTCATCGACACCACTTGCGCGATGCCGGCGCGCAGCGACGCGTCTTGCACGCCGAGCCCGGACGCCCATAACAGCACCGCGATCACGCCGCTGGTGGCGCCGCCCATGAAACCCAATGGCAACGCGAACGCGGAGAGCGCGATGCCGTAGGCGAGCACCGACAATCCGTACTTGTCGTACAAGCGGCCGAAGATGAACGCGGTGAGGCCCGTCATCGCCATCGCTGCCGAGTAGAGCAGCGGGATCGTCGCCGGGCTGAAGATCTGCATGCGCTCGAAGTGCGCCGCCATCACCGGAAAGTCGATGAATCCCGTCGCGACGAGCGCGGCGGCAGCGACATAGGGCCAGAACACGGCCGGCATTGTCTTTCCCGGTTTCGCCGCCGGCGGTTCCACCTGCACGGGCCGCACCGCGCGTGCGAGCAGGATCGACAGCAGCGCGAGCGCCGCTGGAATCGCGAGCCATGCGAACGCCGGACCGACGTGTCCATACTTTGCGGCGAGGATGCCCATCAGCAGCGGCCCCGCGCAGGCACCCGTCTGATCCATCACCGCATGCACGCCGAAGCCAAAGCCGTGACCGACCTTGCCGGTTGCCTCCGACAACAACAGATCACGCGCCGGTCCGCGCAGCGCCTTGCCGGTACGTTCGATGGTGATGAGAATCGCCGCCTGCTGCCAGGTCGTGACGAACGCGAGCGCGGGAATGGCGACGACGTTCAGGACGTAGCCGGCGATTGCGAGCGTCCAGTAGGCGCGCGTGCGATCGGCGAGGCGCCCCGAGAAGAATCGTAAGCTCGCCGCGATCATCTCTCCGAAGCCGGAAATGACGGCGACCGCCGTGACGCTCGCGCCGAGATCGCCCAACAGAGGGCCGATGCTGCCGTGCGCGCCTTCGTAGGTCATATCCGCGAACAGGCTGACCAAACCGAAGCAGAGGATGAATCGAATGGCGGACTTGCGATCGGTACGAGAAGCTGCGGGAGCAACCGTGTGATTCATCCGGCGTCAGTCGACGAGGAGGCCGAGCGTCTCGAGCACGGCGAGCATGCCGAGGACGATCAGTGCCGCGGTTGCCACATAACGAATGACGCGCGGCTCGACGCGATCCGCAATCCACCGGCGCACGCCCTCGCCAAGCAGGCCGGCCAGCGCGCCCTTCGTCACCATCGCTGCAACCGCGCCAGTCCACACCAGTAACGCAGTTTGCCAGAGCGCGGCGGTCGACGTTTGCGCCGACCAGACATACTTCGCGGCCATGCCTGCAGCGGTGACCTGCCCGACATCGCCCCACTCAGAAAAGAAGATCGCCGCGAAAGCCACCGCCGCGCCAGAGAAGACGGTGCTGTCCTTCGCCTTTGGCCGTCGCACATCCGGCTTGCGCCAGACCGTGATCGCAACGCCGATGAAGCTGGCGGCGGTGAACGACGCGACCAGCCATGGCGGCAGCTGAGAGATGGCGGCGCCGATGGCTACAGCGACGGCCATCTTGCACATGAATGCCAGCGCCATTCCCAGCACGACAGCCGCCGATCGGTATCGGGCGGCCAGCACACCGGTGGTGTACAGCAACTTGTCGCCGACGATTTCAGCGACGAACACCGCGCCATACGTGGTCAGAACAAGCTGCA
>Ga0157380_10001056_pt1 | contig 17634 bp, 10 predicted proteins | sample S35metaG_FD_119757 | JGI IMG/M metagenome (GOLD analysis project Ga0157380, IMG submission 119757) | Switchgrass rhizosphere microbial communities from Kellogg Biological Station, Michigan, USA - S3-5 metaG | ecosystem: Host-associated > Plants > Roots > Rhizosphere > Soil | place: USA... | reverse complement strand
TTTGCGCCGGCTGTGGTCGTGAATTGCGCGCGCAACCAATTCCTTTCCTGTCCCCGTTTCGCCGAGCAGCAGCACTGTAGAATCACTGGGCGCAACGGTTTCAACCATCTCCAGAACTTGCCTGAGCGCGGGACTGTCGCCAACGATCTCATCGAAGTTCATCTCGCTCCGTAACTCTTCTTCCAGATAAAGCTTCTCCTGCGCGAGCTTGTCTTTGAGTTCGGAAATCTCGCGGTAGGCAAGGGCGTTCTCTACCGCGATGGCTATCTGATCGGCAACGTGCGTGAGCAGTTCTACGTCGTCTTCCGTAAACGCGCCTTCAGTGCGGCTCGCGATGTCCAGCGTGCCCAGCGCGCGGTCATGCGCGATGAGAGGAATAATGCAGCCAGACCTGAGCCCATCATTGTATGCGTGCCTAATCTGCGGCGCGCCAAACTCGTTCAAATCAAGCTTGGTTATCAGAACCGGTTTGCGAGAAGTAAACGCGACCCCCTGGGGGCTGCCTTCCAGCGGAAACAATGCGCCTTCTTCGAGGTCGGTCGCGTATTGCAGATCAAAACTGTGCAGTCGCAGTTCTCCGGTCGCTGCGTCGTGAAGAGTGATGGAAGCGGCATCATGTCGAATGACTTTGCGGAGCGCCTGGCAGGTCGCATGCAGAACGTTCGCGACACCCAACTGGGTAACCACGGCATTGTTGATGTCGAGCAGCAGTTGATAACGGTCGCGCTCGGCTTCGGCGGTGGCAAGGCGCGTCTCGTACTGCCGATCGCCACTGGCCGTCGGGAGCCGCGGGTCGTCGTGCATCAGGGCAGTATCTCCTTAATCAAATTGCCTCGTGCGGTGATGGAATTATATAGAGAGTTCACTCCAGGACAAACGGTTTAGTATTCAGGCGTAGTGGTACAGTTTGGCTCCCTCTCCCATTGGGAGAGGGCTGGGGAGAGGGCTTGAGCGCAAACTGCAACCACAACTTGCTGCGGGCTTCAGCCCGCAATCCGTTCAGCGATGCTTCGCCGCATCAACGGCCTTGAATAATTGAGTGGCTCCTCTCGATAATGGGCTAAAGCCCGGTGAATCATTCCCAGCCTTTGACGTACTAAGCCCTCTCCCCGACCCTCTCCCAAATGGGAGAGGGAGGCGAAACATACCACTACCGTATTCAGCAACGTCACCCCTAAGCGCGACCTCTTCATCGACCGAGCACTTACCAAGTTGCTCCGTCATTCGTTCCATGTCCGCGTACGTCGCAAGACGCATTCCCTCTGCCGCGGATTGGATTCACGCGCGGTTCCGACGAATTCAAACGAGACCCTAACATAACGTTTTCGCTATCACTTTCGCGACTCACCGACCTTCGCGATCAGGGGTGCCTCCTCTTCGCTTCCTGTTGAGAGTGACGATGACAGTTTCAACTCTTTCGACAGTTTCGACACGAGGTTTTTCTGCACCGCTCCAAATATTCAACGAATTCAACAAATCGTGCCTGCAGTGCATTCGGCACACTCGTTGCCCATGTCAAAAGCGAATAGGAGAACAGTGATGCTCAGAATTTACATCCACGATTATGTCCCGGTGACGAGCTTCGTGCTCCAGGGAAAACTCGTCGGGCCGTGGGTTACAGAACTGGAGAAATGCTGGTATGGCGCCTTGGCGACAAATCCTTCCAGGACGATGTTAGTGGATTTAGCAGACGTCAATTTTATCGACGCTGAAGGGAGAGCACTGCTCGCCAGGATGCGAGAAAAGGGAGCCAGGCTGTTATCAGCGGGAGTTCTGATAAATGCAATTGTCGATGAGATTGACGCTGAACAACGGAAACAGTGGCCGGTGCAGCCAGTGTGAACATGGAATAGAGCGACAGGCCTTTTGCCAGCCGGATGAGGTGAACAGTTAAGGAGCAACCAATGCTTAGTCGAATTATCTACTTACTGGTGGTCATGTTAATAGCAAGCCCAGTATCCATCCTTGGGCAGCAAAAGGACGATGCCACTTCGGCAGAAGTATTGACGCTGGAGGAGGCAATTTCTCTTGCGTTGCACGACAACCGCCAGGTAAAGAACGCACAACTGTCAATCGGCAAGGCCGGAGACGCGGTGGCGGCGGCGCGCACCCTGCGGTTGCCCTCGTTGTACGCGTATTCAGTCGTGTCACAGCAGTTCCTCAAGCACGACCTTGGCGCCAACAACTCCGAGACTAATGTCGTGCCCGGTGTCGGTCCGTTCTTTTCAATCGGGACCACGCGCGAGCCGACGGCGATCTTCGCAGGGCAGATTCTGCAACCGCTGACGCAGCTGCATCGCATCCACCTGGAGATTCGCCAGGCCGGACTGGCGCGCGAGGTGGAGGGCGAGAAACTGCGCCAGGCCCAGCAGACGACAATCAATCATGTCAAGCAAACCTACTACCGGATTCTGCAAAACCAGAATGCCCTCGACAGTTTGCTGGAATCCATCAAGTACTACCGGGAGTTGGATCGCGTCACGGTCGATAACGTCACCCAGCAGGTTTCGTTGAAAGCCGACAGCCTGGAGGTCAAGACGCGGCTGGCAAAGGCCGAGTACGAGGCCCTTAGCCAGACGAATCAACTGGAAACTGAGAAGGAGCAGCTCAACAACCTGCTGGGACGCGACGTGCGCGCCGAGTTCAGGGTAGCTGCGATCCGCGACGCCGGCAGCTTCGAGACAGACCTCGCGCTCGCGAGGACTCGGGCGCTAGATCAGCGGCCGGAGCTGCGCGAGGCGCGGCTGAAGGTCAGCCAGGCCGAAGTTGACCGGCGCATCAAGAAGTCCGAGTACATCCCCGACATAAGCGCGGGTTTCACCTACATGTCATTCCGGAATTTCAACGACGCGGTTCCAAAGAACTCCGCCGGCGTGGGAGTCGCGATGAGGTGGGAGGTCTTTGATTGGGGGAGAAAGAAGAACCAACTCGCCGAGAAAGACAGGACCATCGAGCAGGCAAAGAACACTCTGCGCGAAAGCGAGAGCGATGTGCTGATTGAGGTCGGCGACAAGTTCCGCAAGTTCCAGCAAACCCGACAGGCTCTGGTCGTCGCGCAACTAAGCCAGGAAACAGCGCGGGAGAACATGCGCGTCTCGGTCAACAAGTACAAGTTACAGGCGGCGTTGCTTTCGGACGCGCTGCAAACGCAGGCCACGCTAGCCGACGCCGGCTATCAATATCAACAAGCCCTGCTGGCTTACTGGATGGCTAAGGCTGATTACGAAAAAGCGATCGGAGTAGACAAATGAAATCGAGAACACTTGCGGCAGTTGTCTTGAATGGAAGCATCGTCCTGATGCCTCTGCTAACAGCCTGCCAATCAAAAAAAGCAGAGAAGCCGGCGGTGCCGGTGAAAGTTGCTGCGGTTGAGCTGAACTCCAGCGGCAACGGATCACGGTATTCGGCCACGATAATCCCACGCACAGAAGTGGAGTTGGCGTTCAAGGTGGGTGGATATGTTGACGAGCTTCAACAGGTCCGCGGCATCGACTTCAGAATGCGCGACGTGCAGGAAGGCGACCTCATTTCCACGGGCGCCGTGATGGCGCGGGTTCGGCAGAGCGATTACCAGGTCAAAGTTAGACAAGCAGAATCGCAGGCGAGCGAAGCGAGCTCAGGTATCGACGCGAGCAGGGCGCAATATCAGGAAGCCCTCTCCGACATCGCTTCGAGGAAATCACAACTCGCCGAAGCTGAGGCGTCATATGTGAGAGCAAAACTTGATTACGACCGCGCGCAAAACCTATTCGACAGCCAGAGCATGACCAAAACGAATTACGACGCGGCCAAGGCCCAGTATGACGTGGCGACAGCTAAGGTTGAGACCGCTCGCTCGCAGATCCAGATGATCCAGGCCAAAGCAGATGCTGCGAAGGCGAACATCGACGTCGTTCAGGCCAGGTCACGCGGTGCGCAGGCCGTGGTACAGGAGACGAGAATTCCGCTACAGGACACCGCGCTAAGGTCACCGCTCAATGGAGTAGTGCTGCAAAAATCGATCGAGAAGGGGACCTTGGTTTCGGCCGGGACCAGAGCATTCACAGTTGCCGACACGTCATCAGTCAAAGCGGTATTTGGTGTTGCGGACATCGTGGTGCCGGAAATGAAACTCGGAAGGACTCTATCCATCGAGAGTGAAACTATGCCGGGCAAAGAGTTTCGCGGACAGATTACGTCCGTGTTTCCCGCTGCCGATCAAAAGAGCCGGGCCTTCAATGTGGAAGTGACGATCCAAAACCCGGAATTCCTGTTGCGACCAAACATGATCGTGTCACTCAGAGTGGAAACCAACCAATCTACCTCGGCGCAACTGATCGTGCCTCTGAATGCGGTGTTGAAAGCTAAGAACAACTCCAATGGTTATCAGGTTTTTGTCCTGGAAGAGCAAGGCGAAAGACAGATCGCGCGGCTGCGTGACGTGAAGCTGGGCCAGTCTTTCGGCAACACCGTGGCGGTGACTGAAGGATTGAAAGAGGGTGAGCGGGTAATCACGACCGGCACAACTATGGTGAACGATAGCGATCAGGTAAAGGTGATTCCATGAAACGAATTAGAGTCTTATTGAGGAAAGCGCGCAGAGGCTTGCGCAAGTTGCATCGCAAATCGCCCGGCCAGGCCGTGGCAACGGGACACAGCGATGGAGCCCACGCGCAGAGCACTTACACCGTCGACCGGAATAAGAGCAACATCTCGCGCTTCTTTGTCGAGCACCGGCACATTAGCTGGGTAATGCTGATCGCCGTTTGCGTCTGGGGCGTTTTTAGCTATCGCAGCATGCCCCAACGCAAAGACCCGGACACGCCGGTCAAGACCGCCGTCGCGATCACCGTCTGGCCGGGAGCGAGCGCAGAGCAGATCGAGCAACTCGTAACCCGCAAGGTCGAAGAGAAAGTCGCGCAGAACTCGAACGTGGACAAGATCAAGTCGATCTCGCGGACGAACGTTTCCATTGTGTATGTGGAATTGGATGAAAACTTTCCGGGCAGCCAGACCGGCAAGGAGTTCGATGACATCGCGCTGAAACTCGGCTCAATCAACGATCTGCCCGAAGGCGCCGGACCGGTGAAATTCATCAAAGACTTCGGCGATACCGCGGCGCTGATGCTCACGGTCGCCAGTCCAAAGGTCAGTGACGCGGAGATCGATCTGCGCGGAAAAGAAGTAGCTGATGGCATCGCGCATCACCGGGCAGAGTATGCGCAAACCGGAAGTGGCCAGCGGTTTACCGTTGCCGCTGCCCTCGGTCATCCCATGAACTCGCGCCTGCTGCAGGACCCGCTCAATCTGTTTGTCGCTTACCTAAAAGAGAAGAACGCGGCCACCGATCTGCACGTCATCATCGAGCCAGGTTTCATTGGCGTTGACGGAGTATCTGAGTTGACCGATGAGGCGCTGCTCCGTTACACGCGGCAATTCACCAGTGAGCGATTGCAGGCAGTTGAATTTCATCCTGATAGCTGGCCTCCCGTAGTGATTCGTGATCCTCAGGAAGCGCGAGCAAAGCTGGTTTCGGTTGCGGGCGATAAATACAGCTATCGACAGATGGATGACTTTACCGATCTCATTGAGAAAGCGCTCAAAGGCGTTCCCCAGGCTTCGAAGATATCGCGCGCAGGCGTTCTGGCGGAGAACATTTTTCTGCTTTATTCCCAGGAACGCCTGGCCTCATACGGCCTGAAACCCGCTGACCTGCCGAATGTTCTGGCTGCGCGCAATATCACATCGCAAGGCCCGCAACTTGAAGCAGTGGGAAAGAACTTTTCCATCAATCCTTCAGGCGAGTTCAAGAGTGAAAAAGAAATTGGAGACGTCGCGATCGCCCACACTGACCTGGGCGCGCCCGCATATCTGCGCGACATCGTGGACGTTGAGCGAAGTTACGAGAGTCCGCCGCGCTACCTGAACTTCTATGACTGGCGCGACGCCAACGGCACGTGGCAGCGCAGCCGCGCGATCACCGTCGCCGTGCAGATGCGTTCCGGCGGATACATCGGCAAATTCGGCGAAAGTATCGACCAGACGCTGTCTGAGGTGAAGAAACAGTTGCCGGAAGATCTAATCATGGCGCGCACTTCGGATCAGCCGCGCCAGGTAACCGAGAACGTCAGCCTGTTCATGAACAGTCTCTACGAGGCGATCATCCTGGTAGTCATCGTCGCGCTCATCGGCTTTTGGGACTGGCGTTCGGCGCTGCTGATGGGATTGGCGATTCCGATTACGCTCTTTATCACGTTCGGAATGTCGCGCCTGCTGAACATTGATTTGCAACAGGTATCCATAGCCACGCTGATCATCGCGCTCGGGTTGTTGGTTGATGTGCCGGTAGTCGCAGGCGATGCGATTAAGAATTCACTGGGCGCTGGCTTGCCCTCACTCATTGCTTCGTGGCTGGGCCCGACAAGACTTATCAAGGCGATTATCTTTGCCACCATTACCAACATTGTCGCTTATCTACCGTTTCTGACTCTGCCGGGAAGCACGGGTGAATTCTTGTATAGCCTGCCGATCGTGCTCACGTGCTCGTTAGTGGCGGCATTGATTGTGGCGATGACGTTCATTCCATTCCTCGGCTACTTTTTGATGAAGCCCAAACTGGAACCTCCGATCGAGGAACGCCGCAAGAAGGGCTTCCCAGCCTTTTATTACCGCGTCGGCAGTTTCGCCATCAACAATCGCTGGAAGGTGCTACTTGGCTCATTTCTGCTACTGGCAATTGGCGGACTGGCTGCCAGTCGCCTCAAGACCGACTTCTTCCCGAAGGATCTTTCCTATCTTTCATACCTCGACATTTGGCTGCCGGAAGACACGCCGCTGTCGTCTACGAATGAATCTGCGCGGCGGGCTGAGGAAGTCGTGCGCGAGGTGACCGAAGAATACGGCAAGGAGCATTCTGAAAACGGTAAATCGAGTGAGGTTCTCAAGTCTCTGACGACATTTGTCGGCGGGGGTGGCCCACGCTTCTGGTTCTCGGTTGAACCCGAGATGCAACAACTCAACTACGCGCAGGTCGTTATCGAGGTGAAAGACAAACATGACACCAATCACCTGGTCGGCCTGATGCAGAAAGCGCTGGACGAGCAGGTTCCAGGTGCCCGCATCGATGTGCGGCAGTTGGATACGGGCAAGCCAATCAAGATGCCGGTGGAAGTTCGCATCTCGGGCAGCGACATGGAGGCGCTGCGCGCGGAAGCAGAGAAAGTGAAAACAATTCTGCGCGCCACGCCCTATGCTCAGCGCGTCCGCGACGACTGGGGTGAAGAAAGCTTCTCCGTCAAGCTGCAAACCGATTCAGACCGGGCGAACGCGGCGGGGCTCACCAACCTCGACGTAGCCGCTTCATCGGCGGCAGGAATCAACGGCAAACAGGTGACGGTACTGCGCGAAGGCGATAAACAGATTCCGATCGTAACGCGACTGCGGATGGAAGAACGCGCGCAACTGGCAGACGTGCAGAACCTTTACGTCTATGCGTCGCAAGGTACGCAGAAAGCGCCACTCAGCCAGGTCTCGTCCGTTAAGTACGGCATGCAGACCGAGAAGGTCCGGCGGCGAAATCAATTTCGCACGATCACGGTGTCATGCATGGCGGAAGCCGGCCACCTACCTTCCGAAGTCGTCAGCGCAGCTCGGTCGCAGTTGACAGCCTTTGCCAATCAGCTCCCGCCCGGTTACCACATGGAGATCGGCGGATCGGAAGAGGAAGCGGTCAAAGGTTTCAAGAACCTGGTGGTTGTGCTGATGATCTCAGTGGTCGCGATCTTTCTTAGCCTCGTCTATCAATTCAAAAATGCGATCAAGCCTTTCGTAGTTTTCGCGGCGGTGCCTTACGGAGTTGCGGGCGGACTCGTGGCGCTCTGGATTATGGGCACCCCGTTCGGCTTTATGTCATTCCTGGGAATCATCAGCCTGATCGGATTGATCGTCAGTCACATCATCGTGCTCTTCGACTTCATTGAAGAGAAGCATGCGGAAGGCGAACCGCTGAAGGAGGCGGTCCTCGATGCCGGCATCATGCGTCTGCGGCCCGTGATGATTACGGTACTCGCCCTGGTGATTGCGCTCGTCCCGCTGGCGATGCACGGCGGGCCGCTCTGGGAGCCGATGTGTTACGCGCAGATGGGCGGGATGATGGTCGCGACCTTCATCACTTTACTGCTGGTGCCGGTGATCTATTCGATCTTCGTCCTCGATCTCAAATTAATTAAGTGGGAAACGAAAGGCGCGGAGCCGGACGTCGCGGAGAAGGCGGGCGTGCCGGAAACGCCAGAGCCGGCAACGGCTGGCTGATGGATGCGGTCAATCGTGGATGAGCATATTGAGAGCTTTATGGGAACGACAGCAACCGAAAGATGGATCAACTTAAGCCGAGCAAGGCCTCGAGGTCTGCAGCTCACGCTTCGGTTGATGGGTGCATGCCTCGCGCTCGTGTTCTTAGTGGCTGCGCCCGCCCGCGGGCAGCAGAGGATAAAAGAGAGGATACAAGGTAGAGACGAAACACCTTCGAAGTCCGCCTCTGATCTGGCGCGTTTGCGCAGCCAGCTCGCAGAAGCGACCCGTGACTACAAGGCTAACCTCGAAAAACTGGTAGCAATTTATGAGGGCGACGCCAAACAGGCCGAAGGACAGTTACAGAAGATGAAAGAGTTGTCCGCGCAAGGACTGATCACGCGCCGTGAGGTGGAAGCGTCAGAAGACGCTGCTGCAAGCGCGCGAGACAAGGTCATGGACGCGCGGGCCCAGTTGAAGATCGCCGATGTGCAACTGGCTGAAGCGCTGGTCGAGGTCGAGGTCGAAGAGACCGCGCCAAAGCTCAGGGTAAGTTCGGCGCCGCGCGCGGTCGGCGGGCTCGTGCATACGACCGCTTACATCCGCTATGGCGGCGGGCGCGCATGGTCGCTGTCGGACGCCGGCGCGATCAAGCAGTTTTTCACGCTGAGATTTGGTCGCCCGCTGCCGATCCATGTGTTCGGTCAGTCACCGTTGCACGATCGCTGGGGCTATGACCACCGCAATGCGATGGATATTGGTCTTAATCCTGATAGCGCCGAGGGCCAAGCGCTGGTGGAATATTTGCGCGCCAATGGCGTCCCGTTCACTGCGTTCCATTTCGCAATCCCCGGTGTCGCTACGGGACCGCATATTCATGTCGGGCTTCCATCGCACAGGATTACAGCGACCGTGGCCAACAGGTGAGAACGTTAGAGAAGGAGGTTTTATGCCGGGAGAAGTAACGAGTGCTCTGGCGGCCATTATGGGCGCGTTAGTAGGAGGATTTGCCTCACTGACGAGTACGTGGCTTGGCGAACGCAGCCGCCATCGACGGGATTTGGTGCAGCGCGAAATCGCCAAGCGAGAGACCGCCTATGCCGACTTCATAGACCAGGCGTCCAAACTCTTCGTGGCGTCAGCTACGCACAATATCGATGATGACGATGTTGAGCTTGAGGGAACTGTCGCACTTTACTCCGTCGCCAGTCGCATTCGGTTGTTTGCTTCAGAGCAAGTTACGAAAGAAGTAGAACGAGTCCTCGATCTAATAATCACTCAGTTCGGGGCCGAAAATCTTTCCGTTGAGCAACTTCGTGAGACAGCAATGGAAAAGAAAGATCCTCTGAAAGGCTTCAGCGTCATCTGCCGGCACGAGCTGAAGGAGGTCCTGAGAGGGATGCCGTTTCGTTGGTAGGAGGCGACTTGTCAATATGCCGGAGAAAAGAGCCAAACTCATTCTTGAAGTAGCCCAAGCGATTGGCACTCAATTGGAGATGTCTGATTTGTTAGCGGCGTTGAATGACACGTTGAAGCCTATAGTGCATTTCGACGCAGTCGCGATCATGATATTAGAAGGCGACGCGATAGGAATTCAGTGGGCACATCTTGAAGGTTTTCCTCGCACGGTTGGTGAGTGTTTTGAGAGCGTCGTGACACGTTACGCCTCGGCCATAAAGGTCGAGCCCCCGCCAATGAAGCTGCCGGCGCAACGCCACCCGATCAGTGAGATCATGAAATCCGGCAGGCCGTACGTGGCTCCAGACCTGGAAGCCCACATGGGGTTTGATACCGACCAGCCCCTATTGAATTACGGATTCCGCAGCTACATCGACCTTCCGCTGATCAAGCAGGGCCAATTGATCGGCACCCTCAAATTTTTGTCGAAGGAAAAAGGAAATTATACCGACGAGCAGGTGTGCTTGCTGCATGATATCGCCAACGTCGTGGCCATCGCAGTATCGAACGCATTGGCTTATGACGAAATCAAATCTCTCAAAGAACAACTATTACTCGAGAACCGCGTGCTTCAGGAAGAGATCGTGGAGCGATCCATCTATGAAGAGATTGTTGGTTCATCGAGTTCGCTTCAGAACGTTCTGACCGCAATTGAACAGGTCGCGCCAACCGTTTCGACGGTCCTAATTAGCGGCGAGACCGGAACCGGAAAAGAGTTGGTGGCGCACGCGATTCATCGCCGCTCTCCACGTGCAGATCGCGCTCTGGTGAAAGTCAATTGCGCTGCATTGCCGGCGGAATTAATCGCCAGCGAATTGTTTGGTCATGAGAAAGGCGCCTTCACGGGCGCTATGCAACAACGCGTTGGACGATTCGAAGCTGCTAACGGCGGGACGATCTTTCTTGATGAGATCGCGGAATTGAGTCCCGAAGTTCAGGTATCGCTGTTGCGCGTTCTGCAAGAGAAAGAATTCGAGCGCGTGGGCGGCAACCGGACGATTAAGACAGACGTGCGCGTGATCGTGGCCACCAATAAAGATCTGCGACGAGAGGTCAACGAGGGTCGATTCCGCGCGGACCTTTATTATCGGCTCAACGTTTTCCCAATTCACGTGCCGGCTTTACGTGAACGCCTCAATGACATTCCGGTGCTGGTTGATTATTTCGCGGCGCGGCTGGCGGCGCGCACAGGCAAGAAAATAAGACAGATTGAAAACCGTTCGCTCCAGATAATGAAGCAATACTCATGGCCCGGGAATATCCGCGAGCTACAGAACATAATCGAAAGGTGTGTAATTCTGGCCGCCGGTGAAGTTCTGCGAGTTGACCCCACTATGCTGATGTACGAGCCGCCACCGATTCTCAGTGCACCGGCGATGGTGGATGGCGGATCAGATCGCAAATCTAAAATCGAAACGGTCCTGCGCGAGACGCGTGGCAAAGTCTACGGACCTAACGGCGCGGCTACTCGCCTTGGCGTTCCCGGAACAACTTTGGAGTCGCAAATTCGCTCGCTCGGGATAAAGAAATATCTCTATAAGTGAAAAGGTAAAGAGGCCGATAACCATAAGCACCCCCGCCTGAGTTAGGCCGCGTGCATGACATGTGAAGATCACTGGCTATTGTATGTAAGTAAACGAAAGCGTAGCATCAGCGGCAAACGCGGCCGCTATTCAAAGGTATTCATGGAGCACGTCCCCGATGAGCGCCAATCCCCCTGATCCTGTCGGTAAGGCATAGCCTTACCGCACTGGACAGCGGCAAAGCCGCCGCAACCGAAACGCGCGTACGCTCTTTAAGGGAACTTAAGAGACACTTCACTAGTCTCATCACCTCTAACACGATTCCACTGTTCTGCTGTAGCGCCGTATGACAAAAGGTAAGAGGCGAAGACGAAAGATAATTGTGCCGGGCTTGGTGATGGCATGGATGCTACTCGCCCCGTTATTACCAGGGTCAGCACCAGTTTACGCCCTCGACCCCAACAAGAGCGTTACGCAGTACATGCATACCTCTTGGCGAGTACAAGATGGCTCGCTGCCGGCCGGCATGTTTTCGATTACACAAACCTCGGACGGTTTCCTTTGGTTTCTGTCCTCTCGCGGTGAGATCTACCGATTCGATGGGGTTCAGTTTCGCCCTTGGCAGATGCCGGGCGATGCTAATTCAATCGGAAGGATCCGGAACATCGTTGGCGATGCGGCAGGTGGGCTTTGGGCTTTGGGAGCAGATGGTATCGCTCACCTGAAGGGTGATCTCGTTATTTCTCATGTTGCGTTGGATGGACTCATGCCCAATCCGGGCAATGTAAGCTTAGATCCTGACGGCTCCATTTGGGTGGTGCGAGGCGAGAACGGCGTTTCAGAGCCGCTGTGTCACGTTACCGAGGGCGTGGTTAAGTGTTTTGGAAAATCGGATGGAATACCGATCGCCCCGATCGATGCGATCTTGGCTGACGGAAAAGATGGCTTTTGGCTGGGAGGCCACGCTGCCCTTGTACACTGGCGTGCGGGCGTTTCAGAGATTTATCCGATCACTGGATTGACCGAAGGTGGAGCGCCGGGAGTCATGAGTCTGGCAAGGGATCCTGACGGATTTGTCTGGGTCGGTATAGTTGGATCAGGCCCAGGGAACGGACTTGCACGATTCGAGAACGGCATCGTCAAATCGTTCATCACGCCCACATTTGATGGAAGTAAACTCACCGTCTTCGCCCTTCGCTTCGACCGCGACGGCAACCTGTGGGTTGGCACCGGAAGCGAAGGCGTTGTTCGTGTGCGTGGCAATGTTGTCGCCCATTACGCGCGGGCGGAAGGCTTGTCCGGCGATTATGTCCGTACTTTCTTTGAAGACCGCGAAGGGATTATGTGGGTTGCGTCAAGCAATGGAGTAGACAAGTTCCACGATCCGCGTGTTACCACCTTCTCAGCAGTGGAAGGGTTGAGTAAAGATTGGGCTGTAGGAGTTTTGGCCGGCAGAGACGGCACAATCTGGGTTGCAAATGCCGACTATCTCGATCACATCGTCACTGGTTCCGTCTCCGCAGTTCGCAGTCCGGGTCGCGGTCAGGTCGCGTCCTTGTTGGAAGATCGCGCGGGGAACTTATGGGTAGGAGTGGATGACGGACTCGCTGTTTTCCAGGATGGGCGCTTTCGTCACTTGCCTGAACCGAATCATCAGCCGTTCGGACTGGTGGTTGGATTAGTCGAAGACTCAGATGGGAATATTTGGGCGGAATGCTCAGGCTCCTCGGGAAAGCTTATACGTGTCCGCGATTTCAAAGTGCAAGAAGAGTTTTCGCCCCAGCAAGTGCCGCCAGGCCGTATTGCCTCGGATCCGCACGGGGGAATTTGGATCGGCACTCGCAAAGGAGAGCTGGTGCACTTTCGCGAAGGTGCTTTGCAAAAGTTCCAGGTAAGTTCGAGTTCCAATCCGTTCCCCAATCAAATCATTGCCGAGGCCGATGGCTCTGTGCTGGCTGCCTTTGACGACGGGCTGGTCGAATTGCGGCAAGGTAAAGCGCAGCGGATGACGACGAAAAACGGCCTGCCGTGCGACACCATTTATTCTTTCGTTCAGGATCAGCAGAAGCGCTGGTGGCTCAATACCCAGTGTGGCGTGGTCGAGTTTGCAGATTCCGAGCTGCAGCAATGGCGGGCCAACTCGGACGCTGTAATTCAGCCCCGGCTTTATGATGTGCTGGACGGAGCGCGTCCATCAGCGCGACCACCTTTCAATTCAGCGACAAGCTCACCCGATGGGCGGGTGTGGTTTGCGAATTCGGGCGTCGTGCAGATGCTCGATCCTTCCCGGCTCTCGGAAAAAGCGCTACCGGCACAAACATACATCGAGTCAGTCGTCGTTGATCGAAAGGAGTTCCCGGCAAGCGGCAACGTCCGGCTCGCGCCGCACCCGCGCGACTTGCAGATTAATTACACCTCGCCTACGTTTCTGATTCCACAGAACGTGAAGTTCCGTTATCGACTCGACGGCTATGAACATGATTGGCACGATGCTGGTACACGCCGTCAGGCTTTTTACACGGACCTGCCTCCTGGCAACTATTCTTTTTCCGTAATGGCCTGCAACAGTGATGGCGTCTGGAATGAGAGCGCCACGATTTTTCATTTCTCGGTTACGCCCGCGTTGTATCAGACCACGTGGTTCCGCTTGCTGTTGTTGATCCTTTTTCTGGCCTTGCTTTGGGCTGCTTATCGACTTCGTGTCCGTCAACTTGCGACACAGTTCAATAGGACGCTGGAAGCTCGGGTGAGTGAGCGCACGCGCATTGCGCGCGAACTACACGACACTCTGCTTCAGAGTTTTCAAGGCCTGCTGCTCAGGTTCCAGTCGGTCGCGAAACTCTTGCCACAGCGTCCAGACGAAGCCAGACAACGGCTTGATAATGCAATTCAGCAGGCGGCCGAGGCGATCACCGAAGGTCGTGACGCTGTGCAAGGGTTGCGCTCGTCGGCTTTCGAAACCAATGATCTTGCCAACGCAATAGCTGCTATTGCGGAAGAACTCACGAAGGAAACGGTTGCGGGTGAATCTCCGGTCATTGATCTCGAAGTAGAAGGTGCGCCGCGCGGTTTGAATCCCGTCGTGCGGGACGAGGCATATCGGATCGCTGGCGAAGCGTTGCGCAACGCCTTCCGTCACGCGCAGGCGCGGCGGATCACGGTGGAGATTCGATATGATAAGCGGCACTTTCGCTTGCGCGTTCGTGATGACGGGAAGGGCATTGACGAGGACGCCATGCAGCGTCAGCCTTCAGGACATTTTGGACTGCCGGGAATGCGTGAGCGGGCAGAAACAGTGGGTGGACGTCTAGAGGTCTGGAGCAAGCCGAATTCGGGTACGCAGGCCGAACTGAGCATCCCGGGCGCTATCGCTTACGATGGGGCCTCGCACCAGTCTGTAACCTCACGGGAACGTCCCAAATAAACCGCAGTAGGAGTACGTTATGAATGAAGATCCTAAACGGATTCGGATTCTTGCAGTCGATGATCATCCGATTCTGCGTCAGGGCATTGTGGGCCTGATTGCCGATGAATCAGATATGACCCTCGTCGCCGAAGCCGCGAACGGCCGCGAAGCAATTCAGCAGTTCCGCACTCACCGTCCGGATGTAACGCTGATGGACTTGCAGATGCCTGAGATGAACGGCCTGGATGCCATGATTGCGATCCGCGGAGAATTTCCCAACGCGCGGATCATCGTGCTTACCACCTACACCGGCGACGTCCAGGCAACGCGCGCACTCAAGGCGGGTGCTCGCGCCTACCTTTTGAAAAATAGTCTGCACAAGGAGTTGTTGGACACGATCCGAGCGGTACACGCCGGAAGGAAGACCCTTTCCCCAGAGGTCTCTTTCGAGCTTGCTGAGCATTCCGCCGAGGAGTTGCTATCTGCGGCGGAAGTTCGCGTCCTGCGCCTGATTGCTGAAGGCAATTCCAACAAAGAGATTGCGGCGCTGCTTTCCGTCACCGAAGACTCAGTCAAGGGCCAAGTCAGGAACATTCTTTCCAAGTTGGGCGCCAACGACCGCACCCACGCCGTGACGATCGGGATCAAACGTGGGATCATCGAACTCTAGTTCACTTAGCTCACCCGAAAGAGCGTAACGAAGCGCCATTTAGAGTTTGTGGCTGGTTTTGGTTAATCGTAACCTACCAGCGATGCGGCGTCTGTTATCCACATTCGCAGATGGAATGCCCAGCCTCGGCCTCTTGCTGCTCCGGATGGTTGTCGCGGCGGCGCTGATTTTGCGTTTTGTGCAACTCCACAACCACACTCCGGTACAGAAGACTGCGCCACATGTGATTGCGGCTGTAATCGGCTTGCTCGTTCTGTTTGGATCGTGGACGGCTCTTGCCGGAATAATAATGGCAATCATCGAATCAGTGCTCGCCTTCTCGCACAATGGCGATCCGTGGGTGAGTGTTTTGCTGGCGAGCGTCGGCGTCTCCCTTGCGCTCCTGGGTCCAGGCACTTGGTCGTTGGACGCCAGACGTTTCGGATGGAAGCGGATTGAGATTCGGCGCCCCCGATGAGTGAATAAATCTAATCACCCGCATCTTCTTGCCGAAACTAGTGTCCCGTTTCTAACGTTCGCATGAAAAATCGTTGTCTTGAGCCTGCGGAGCAGGCGACAGCATAAAGCCTGGGGCGCAAGCCCCAGGGGAGAGCGCGAAGAGCTCCAAGCCCGCGAAAGCGGGCGACAGCAGGGTATGATGATTTGCGGCTAAGCGTTTCTTGTGTCTCGAGCGGAATAACTTCGCGCTATCGCCCGCTTCCGCGGGCTCGAAATGGTTACTCCGCTCGTCCCTGGGGCTTGCGCCCCAGGCTTTATGCTGTCGCCTGCTCCGCAGGCTGGCCACATTGCCGAATCCGAAAGAGCCTCTGCCGCGACTCCAAAGAGATCACCAGACCTACCCTTTTTGTCCAACCCGTCACCCTTTCGGCGTTGTCGGTGAGCGGACCTTTGCGCACAATCGACCACACACGAAAGGACCAACAAGAAATGAACACAGCTACGGCCAGCCTTTCCGACATAACGAATTTTCATTCGCAGCCAGGTCAATTTCCGACCAGCGCCAAAGTGGTGTCGATTCGAAGCCGTCGGGGACAATCTTTGATAGCCGGAGAGCATGAACGCGTTGATGCAGAGGAGCGCTGCGAAGATAACGCCTTAACGTTCCGCGATGTCTCTGAACTCAACGACAAACTCGCTCAGGAGAAGCTCTATCTCGAAGAAGAGTTACGGAGCGAGATGAACTTCGATCAGATCGTTGGCGATAGCCCAGCGCTGAAGCACGTCCTGGAACTGGTTGAGACGGTCGCTCCGAGCGATTCGACGGTGCTGCTCCTTGGCGAAACCGGAACGGGAAAGGAACTCATCGCCCGCGCCATTCACGACCACAGTCGTCGCAAAGACCGCACGTTCGTGAAGCTGAACTGTGCCGCGATTCCCACGGGCCTGTTCGAGAGTGAATTGTTTGGCCATGAAAGAGGAGCTTTCACGGGCGCCATCAGTCAGAAGATGGGCCGGCTGGAGCTCGCCGACCAGGGCACACTATTTCTCGACGAGGTAGGAGACGTCCCGCTGGAGATCCAGCCGAAGCTCCTGCGTGCTTTGCAGGAACGTGAATTCGAGCGTCTGGGCAGTACCCGCACCAAGAAAGTCAATGTGCGGATGATAGCGGCAACGAATCGCGATTTGGATAGGATGATCTCAAACCGTGAATTTCGGAGTGATCTCTATTACCGGTTGAATGTCTTTCCGATTCGCATTCCGCCTTTGCGTGAGCGGGAGGAAGATATCCCGTTGCTCGTTCGCTACTTCGCCCAGAAGTTCGCCCGGCAGATGGAGAAGCGCATCGAAACCATTCCGACGGCCACGATGCAGGTGCTGACTGAATGGGACTGGCCGGGTAACGTGCGAGAGCTGGCAAACTTCGTCGAGCGCGCGGTGATCCTCACGCGGGGAACATCTTTAGCCGTGCCTCTCGCGGAGCTTCGCAGAGTTTGCTCAAACGAATTTACGCAATCAGCGGGTCCGCAACGCTGGCAAGAGATCACCCAAATCGTAAGAGAAACTATCAACGCTCTCAATGTGCGGCATAGTGCGGTTGACGAACATGCCAGGAAGCAGCGGGACGCGATCCTTCGCACACTTACCGAAACCAAAGGTCGCGTGGGTGGCAACGATGGAGCTGCCACACGCCTCGGACTAAATCGGACTACGCTGCTCTCCAGGATGAAAAAACTCGGCATCCATCCAAAGCAGTTTTCCTGACCTGAAGCATTCACCGTTTCAACGTCACTATATGTTTGACTGACCGAATCTCTGTAATACGGCTAGTGCCCACAGCGCCGAAGGCGCGGCATTCAGTAGCCACGGCC
>Ga0157380_10001055_pt1 | contig 17644 bp, 16 predicted proteins | sample S35metaG_FD_119757 | JGI IMG/M metagenome (GOLD analysis project Ga0157380, IMG submission 119757) | Switchgrass rhizosphere microbial communities from Kellogg Biological Station, Michigan, USA - S3-5 metaG | ecosystem: Host-associated > Plants > Roots > Rhizosphere > Soil | place: USA... | reverse complement strand
GATCTCGCGCCGTCATTTTATCCAGGGCGCGGCAGCGGGCCTGTTTGTGCTGGGCGTCGGACGCAACTCAAGCTTTGCGCAAAATCCTGCCCAGACGGTATTGCGCGGCACCGACTTCGATTTGGAGATTGGGGGCATGAGCGCGAACTTCACGGGCGCTGCGCGTCCCGCCACCGTCGTGAACGGGCAGATTCCGGCGCCGCTGTTGCGCTGGCGAGAGGGCGATACCGTGACGTTGCGTGTCACCAATCGCCTAGCCGCGCGCAGTTCCATTCATTGGCACGGCATGATCGTGCCCGCCGACATGGACGGTGTACCGGGCTTGAGCTTCGATGGAATCGCACCGGGTGCTACCTACACCTATCGGTTCAAGGTCAACCAATATGGAACGTATTGGTATCACTCGCACTCGCGCTTTCAGGAGCAGACCGGTCTCTATGGCCCCATTGTGATCGAGCCGCGTGGTGCCGAGCGCCAGCAGGCCGATCGCGACTACGTGGTGTTGCTGTCGGATTGGACCGACTTCGACCCGGAACGGCTGTTCGCCACGCTCAAGAAGCAGAGCGATTATTTCAATTTTCACAAGCGCACTGCGGGGGACTTCCTGCGCGATGTTCGCGAGAAGGGTTGGAGCCAGACCGTCGCAGACCGCCGCATGTGGGGCGATATGCGCATGAACCCGACCGACATCGCCGATGTCTCGGGCTATGCCTACACCTACCTCATGAATGGCAGCACCCCCTCCGCCAACTGGACGGGACTCTTCAGCCGCGGTGAGCGTGTGCGCCTGCGCTTCATCAACGGCGCGGCGATGAGCATTTTCGACGTGCGCATTCCTGGATTGAAGCTGACCGTTGTTGCAGCAGACGGCCAGGATGTCGAGCCGGTCACGGTCGATGAATTTCGCATCGCGACCGCTGAGACCTATGACGTCATCGTGGAACCGAAGGACGACCGCGCCTACACGATTTTCGCGCAATCGATGGATCGCACGGGTTATGCGCGCGGCACATTAACACCGCATGCAGGGATGCAAGCGGATGTGCCCGCGATGGACGCACGGCCATTGCTTACGATGATGGATATGGGGATGGCGCATGACATGGGGGCTATGCAGGGAATGGATCACGGAGCGATGGGCGCAGGCGCCGCACCCAGAGTCCCGATGGAAGCGGATCATGCAGCGATGGGACATGGCGCAAGTCCCCAGGCGCCGATGGATCACGCTGCGATGGATCATAGTGCCATGGGTCACGGCGCCATGAAGTCTGGTGAGATGGATCATGCCGCCATGGGTCACGGCGCCGCTCAGGCAAGTTCGGTGCAGCCGGTGACGACTCATGCCGGCGCTGAATACGGACCGACAGTGGACTCACGCGCCGAGCAAGTGCAGACCCGACTGGATGATCCGGGGGTCGGCTTGCGAGACAACGGCCGCCACGTGTTGACGTATGCCGATCTGCACACGGTGGGGGGACCGATCGACCGGCGTGAGCCTGGCCGTGAGATTGAGCTGCATCTCACTGGACACATGGAGCGCTTCATCTGGTCATTCAACGGCCAGAAATTCTCCGAAGCGCAGCCGCTGCAGTTCAACCATGGCGAGCGCCTGCGCATTACGCTCGTGAATGATTCGATGATGACTCATCCGATTCACCTGCATGGAATGTGGAGCGAAGTCGAGAACGAGAAGGGCGAGTTTCAGGTGCGTAAGCACACGGTCACCGTCAACCCGGCGCAGCGCCTCAACTACGCGGTCACGGCCGATGCGCTTGGCCGCTGGGCGTATCACTGTCACCTGCTGTACCACATGGAGGCCGGCATGTTCCGGGAAGTGGAAGTTGCCGAGCGGGGAGCACACCAGGGAGATCACCAATGAATGGCTGCATCGCCTTCTTGAGCGCGGCCGCGCTCGTGCTCAGCGCAGGAATCGCCCGAGGGGCCGAAGAGCATTCGCAGCACGAAGACAGGTCATCGCAGCTGCAAACACCGGCCGCGGCGGAGCATGCGCAACACCAGCCACCTGCTGAACAGACGATCAAGGATCAGCATGCTCAACATGCAAGTCGCGCAATGGATGAGCCCACCGAAAGCGAGGCGAGACATGTCCCGCCGGATCCGCCGCAACATCCGATGTATGAGATGTCGAATGAACAAATGACCGAGCTCATGGAGATGGATGACACGTCCGCAGTCGGCACGCTGTTGTTGGATGAGTTTGAATGGCATGAGATCGACAACAGCAATGCCGTGCATTGGGACGGACAAGCCTGGTATGGCAACGACTACAACAAGGCGTGGTGGAGGTCCGAAGGCGAGCGTATTGGGGGCGAGTACGAAGGGCTAGCCGAGCTCTTTTGGGATCGTATCGTTACGCGTTGGTGGGATGTGCAGGCTGGGATTCGCTGGGATTTCGGCGACGGCCCGTCACGCACGTGGGCGGCTTTTGGCGTTCACGGACTTGCGCCGTACTTGTTCGAAGTGGATGCGACGGTTTATGTCGGTGAGGAAGGTCGGACTGCTGCGCGATTCTCGGGTGAGTATGAGCTACTCATCACGCAGCGGCTGATTCTTCAGCCGAAAATCGAATTCGATCTGTATGGCAAGGACGATCCGCGCAATAGCCTCGGGTCAGGCCTGGCGGACTCGGAGATTGGCCTGCGACTGAGGTACGAGTTGCGCCGGGAGTTTGCACCCTACATCGGCGTCGTCTGGACACGTTCTTACGGCAACACCGCGGATCTCGCGCGCGCCGCCGGTCATGACGATGATGATCTACAGGTCGTCGCGGGGTTGCGAGTGTGGTTCTAGCCGCAGAAATCGCGACGACACGATGACAATCGCAGTTTGATGACAGTCCTCACTTGGTTCGTACTTTGGAGACCAGTATGAAGATGAATCGCATTCTGACCATGGGCGCTACCATGCTCGCGTTGACCGGGATTGCGCGGGCGCACACGCATCTTGAAATGGCGATGCCGGCCGACAACAGCGTGCTTCCGAGCCCGCCATCGCAGATCATGCTGCATTTTTCGGAAGTCGCGCGGCTGACGGCTTTGTCCATTCAGAAGGAAGGAGAAAAGGAACCAAAAAGTATCACTGCGTTGCCGAAGGAGGCTTCCGCGGCCCTCAGTGTCCCAGTAGACCCGCTCGCGCCCGGCAAATATGTCGTCAACTGGCGCGTTGTCGGAGACGACAATCATGTGATGTCCGGCGCGTTGCATTTCACGGTAACCGGAAAGTGATCGCTGCAACTGGCAGGAATAGCGCGTGTTGACGGATGTCATTTCGGCGATTGTTCGTGCTCTCAGCTTCATTGCGTTGTTCCAGGCGACGGGGATAGCGATGTTCATCGCTATCTTCGGCCGCCGGCTGCACCTGGCAGCAGCGGCCATCCGTCGAGTGGGCTTTGTCTCGGCGATTGCCGGCATCCTGTTCGTGTCCGCGCACTATGGCCTTGAGGCGGCGCGGATGGCAGGCGCGTTGTCAGGTGTCTTCGATTGGTCCCTGCAGCACCTGGTGCTCGACTCATCCATGAGCATCGCCTGGGGAATGCGCGTCGCGGGGCTTGCGATCATTTCTGTCGTCATCAACCGCACCGGCAGGACCTGGACACAACTGGGCCTTGCCGGCGCGGCGCTGACGATCAGCGGCTTTCTGGTCGTTGGTCATACGGCGGCTCATGCCGATCGCGGCTGGCTGGCAGTGTTGCTCAGCCTCCACCTGGCGGTTGTCGCGTTCTGGTTTGGCGCACTGGCGCCGCTTTGCATCGTCAGCCGGAAGGAGACGGCGGATGTCGGCGGCGCGATCGTGGAGGATTTCTCTCGCATCGCGAGTTGGTGGGTGCCGGGCATCCTTCTCGCGGGTGTCCTGCTGACCGCAGTATTGGTCGATCGCTGGGCCGTGTTTGGCGAAAGCTACGGGATAGTTCTGCTCGCCAAAGTTGCAGGCTTTGCGGTGCTGATGGGCTTGGCCGCTCTGAACAAATGGCGCTACGGGCCGACTCTCGCCACAGTGCCGGGAGTTGCCGTGTCATTTCGGCGCGCCGTCGCCGCGGAATATCTGCTGATCTGCGCGGTGCTGAGCGCAACAGCCGTCATGACGACATTCTTTTCGCCCGAGCGTTAAATCGACAGACGCCGAGGTCCCGATCATCGAATCTGGCCCGATGCATGAGGAGAGAAGCGATGAAGAAGCTACTGATGAGTGCCGCCATCGTGCTGATGGTTCTCCTCGGGCTGGGTGCTCTCATCGTCGGCGCCGGCCTCTACAACGTTGCTGCGGATGAAGCACATTCGCCGCTCGTCTATCGTTTCCTTGAGACCGCGCGCGAGCGTTCGATAGCAGTGCGCGCCCGCGATCTCAAGGTGCCGAACCTGGAAGATGCGGCGAGTGTGCGGCGCGGCGCAGGCAACTACGACGCCATGTGTGTGAGCTGTCATCTCGCGCCCGGAAAGGATGAATCAGAGATCAGTGTGGGCCTGTATCCAGCGCCGCCCAATCTCACCAAGGTGACCGATGTGGAACCCGCAGAGGCGTTCTGGGTGATCAAGCATGGCATCAAGGCGTCCGGGATGCCCGCGTGGGGCAAGCGCATGGAGGACTTGTACATCTGGGACGTGGTGGCGTTTCTGAACAAGTTGCCCGCGCTCTCAGCTGAGCAGTACGCGCAGGAAGTTGCCGCAAGCGGCGGGCATTCGCATGGCGGCGGTGAGGCGACGGGTCACAGTCACGCGGCTGGCGAGGAGCACGAAGGGCAAAGCGGCGAGGATACGGACGAACACACCGATTCCAACCCAACGCTTGACGCCGACGGCAAGCAGCATGTCCACGAAGCGCCGGCAGGTACACCGGTGGCTGCAGTCAAGACACTCCACGAGGCTTTGTCCTCCGGCAACGCGAGCGAAGTCGAAGAACTGCTCGATCCAAATGTCCTCATCCTCGAAGGTGGCAGTGTTCAGCGATCGAGGAAGGAGTACGCCGGGCATCATCTGCCAGCCGATCTCAGGTTCATGAAGTCATTAGGCTACAAGCTCGAGCGTCAAAGCGGCGACACGGTGGGCGATCTTGCGTGGGTGGTGAGCGAAGCGCGTCTCAGCGGAAATCGTGAGGACAAGCCGGTTGACATCGTGAGCACGGAAACACTCGTGCTGAAGAAGTCCCCGGCCGGCTGGAAGATCGTCCACATCCACTGGTCGTCTCGCAGCGGCAAAGCGAATTGACTGTGAGCGGATGATTGTCAGAGAGGGGCACGCGCGAGCATGAACGCACTACCGATCAGTTTACTGGTTCTGCTTGGACTAGGCGCATGCGCGCAGTCCGGTGAGCCCGGCATGCCCGATGTGGTGGTGTACAAGAGCGCAAGTTGTAATTGCTGCAAGGTGTGGGCTCAACACCTGCGAAATGCTGGCTTCCCGGTGGAACCGCGCAACGTCGACGACCTGAATTCAGTGAAGCAGCGCGTTGGCGTCCCTGTCGCACTGGGCACCTGCCACACGGCGGAAGTGGACGGCTACTTCATCGAGGGTCACGTGCCCGCTGAAGACATCAAACGCCTGTTAAGAGAGCGTCCCAACGCGAAGGGGCTCACGGTTCCGAGGATGCCGGCCGGCTCGCCAGGCATGGAAGTTCCTTCTGGCGAGATCGAACCCTATGAAGTGCTCCTCGTCGCTCGCGACGGCAGCACCACCGTGTTCTCCCAACATGGGCCATAGGTGTCAAAGCAAGGACTCGAATGATGCTGGCGGCCATCTCGTCCATAGGCGCCTCTCTTGCGCAATGAATTTGCGTCGCGGAGCTTCACTACGAAGTGAAGCTGCATTGGTAGCTTCGAGACGCACCGGATGCACCAGAACGAGCTCCTGTTCGCTCGGATCGCTCCACGAGCGTGCGATATCGATGGCAGGTAAAAAAGATGTCAATCGCTATTGCGTGGGCCGTTTACGCGCGGCTACTCTTGCGCCATCACTTGTATATACAACCCGTTTGCAATCACTGGCGCATCACGTGAGCAACAGCCGTCCGAAGTTCGAGAACATCGTACATTTTGCTCGTCGCCGTATTCGCAGTGGGTCATGGAAGCCTGGTGACCGCGCGCCATCGGAGAATGAACTCAGTGAACGGTTCGGCGTGAGTCGCATGACGGCACGTCGCGCTCTCGATCAACTTGCGCGTGCAGGGGACATCGTGCGCAGGCAGGGAGCGGGTAGCTTCATAGCGGACGACAGCGTCCGCTCTTCCTTTCTAGTGATCCGCAATATTGCTGAGGAGGTCGCTGACACTGGACAGCGCTACGGTAACCGGATCGTGCGGCACTGCACTGTGTCCTGCGATGCGGAGGTGGCCGTTGCACTTGATCTCGAGCGCGGTGCGCCGGTCTACCACTCACTCATTACCCATCTGGCGGACGAGAAGCCGGTGCAGCTCGAGTATCGCTACGTTCGGCCCGACGCCGCGCCTGAGTTTCTGGAAGCCGACCTCACACTGGAGACACCCAACCGTTACTTGCAACGCATTTGTCCGCTCGTTGAAGCGCGGCAGGAGATCTCAGCCACGCTGCCGAAGGCGAAACACTGCGAGCTGCTGGAGATCCAGCGCAACGAGCCCTGTTTACTCATTACGCGGGTGACCTCGGCTGCTCGAGGACTGGTGAGCTTCGCGCGAATTCTGGCCCCCGCAAGCCGATATCGACTTGCCGGGCGACTGCACTTCACGAGCCAGATCAGTCCATGACGAGAGATCGCTCCAGCGTCGGATCACGCGTGCCCGAGCGTTGCGCACTCGCCTCGCCAAGGAATGCGGGTATCGATTGACCAGACATGCAACAGGTGAGGGGAGTTTATGAGACCGTCTACTAATTGCTCATCGCTGGCCGTGCTGGCCGCAACGTGTGCGACGATTTCGGTTCCGGCCAGCGCACTGGCTCAGGGAACCTCGGACACGCTCGAGGAGGTCCAAGTCACGGGCAGTCGCATCAAGCGGCAGGATTTGGAAGGGGTCGGACCCGTGACGGTGTTCAGCGCGAAGGATATCGAGGCGACCGGTGTGACCTCGACCGAGACGCTCCTGCAGCGCTTTTCCGCATCCGCAGGCTTTGCCGGCAATCAGACGAATGCGTATTGGGCGGACAATGGCTACGGTACCGCGCAGGTGAACTTGCGCGGCCTGGGCATCAATCGCACGCTCGTACTGCTCAATGGCCGCCGTGTCGTCAATGGCGGAACCGGAGCGAACAGCGCGGTCGATCTCAACATGATCCCCACCTCGATCATTGAACGCATCGAGGTGTTGAAGGATGGTGCGTCGGCGGTCTATGGCGCGGATGCGGTCGCAGGCGTCGTGAACATCATCACGCGCAAAGACTTCGACGGCATGAAGATCAACGCCAAGTTCGGCCAGACCTCCGAAGGCGATGGCGAGGAGTTCGCCGGCGACCTGACGTTCGGTCTCACCGGCGAGCGTGGCAGTCTCATGGCATCGATGAGCTACACCGAGGGCAAGGCGGTCAACATGGCGGACCGCGCCGGATGCGCACTGGCCAATGCGGGCGACGGTACGCTTGCGTGCAGTGGCAGTTCCAGCACCTCAGGAGGACGCGCAACCTTTCTGACCGGCCCGAACGTAGGCCAGCGCATCAATTTCAACAACGACCCCAGCGGCAATGGCGACCTGTTCGAGCCGTATAGCGGCGGCCGGCACAATGAAGGCTATTTCCAATGGCTGAATGCCGTCAATCCGATCCAGAAGACCACGTTCTCGATCTTCGGCAACCTCGATGTCGCGCAGAACACGCGGTTCTTCAGCGAGATGATTTACAGTCATCGTGAGTCGGATCAGATCGCCACGCCCGGTACGCTGCTCGACTACTACCGGCCCGGCGTCGGTCGAACGTCGTTTGTGATTCCGGCGAGTCATCCGACCAACCCCACCGGGCAGAACATTCGGCTTGACCGCAAGCGACTCGTGGAAGCGGGTGTGCGCGAGTTCTTCCAGGAAACCGATACCTGGCGAGTCGTGGCCGGCTTCGAAGGAAACTTCACGTCGAACTGGTCCTGGGACATCGCTTACAACAAGGGACGAAACACAGGTATCGATGGTTCGACCAATGTGGCGAACCTGGATCGCGTCTACCAGACCGTATTCGCCTGCGACAACATCACCGTGCCGTGCGCTGACTATCTCGGCAACGGCGACGTGTCTCAGCAGGTTCTCGACTACATTCTCTACACGCAGCGCGACAGCGGCGGTAATGAGCAGGAGTCAGCCACTGCCAACATCACCGGAAGCCTGTTCAACTTACCGGCGGGACCATTGGGCTTTGCAGCGGGTGTCGAAAGACGCGAGGAGTCGGGTTGGCGCGATCCCGATCCGTTCGTCGTTGCGAACATCGCGAATACCAACCAGCAGGATCCGATTGCCGGCGACTATGAGGTGGATGAAGTCTATGCCGAGTTCGTGGTGCCACTCTTGCACGGAATCCCGGGCGCAGAGCATCTGGAGCTGAGCCTGGCAGGCCGCTATTCCGACTACGATCTGTTCGGGGACGACACGAACTACAAGATCGGATTGTTGTGGCAAGTCGTCGATGGCTTCAAGGTGCGTGCGACGAGTTCGACTGCGTTTCGTATCCCGAATATTCCTGAATTGTTCGGCGGTGTCGCCGAGGGCAACCTGACGACCTCCGATCCTTGCAGCGCGTGGAGCCAGCGCAGTCCCTCCGATCCGATCTACCAGAGCTGTCAGCGCGCCGGCGTACCGGCCAATTACGTCCAGCTCGGCAACACGATCCGCACGACGGTCGGCGGCAACGCTGACCTGCAACCCGAAGATGCCGATACTTTCACCGTAGGTGTGGTGTGGGAACCGACGTTTGTGAAAGGTCTGTCGCTCACGCTCGATTACTGGGAGGTCGACATCGCGGACTCGATCCAGGAGATCCCTGGCTCGGAGAAGTTGGCCATCTGTTACGAGACCGGCACGCTCGACCATCCGTTCTGTGCCCCGTCGAGTCACACACGCGATCCGTTGACGGGCGAGGTGAATTTCTTGTCGTCTCAACCGAGCAATGTCGGCTCGGAGACTGCATCAGGCATCGATCTGGGTGTGGTCTATGCCACGCAGGTGCGGGGGCTCAAGGCGGGTGTGAGCTGGAATATTTCGTATCTCGATGAGTACGACGTCACACCGTTCAAAGGTGCGGAGCCGATTGAATACGCCGGCATGATCACGGGTGGCAGCGGCAGCTACACGCATTGGCGATCCGATGCCACCGCGACCGTGGGCGGCGAGCGGTGGTCGGGCACCTGGGGTGTTCAGTACATTGGCAAGGCCGACGACATCAATACGGATACGGGGCCAGGTAGTCAGGTCGATAGCCTGTTCTACCACAACGTTCAGTTCAGCTACCGCATCACCGATGACATCGATCTGGCGGTCGGCGTCGACAATCTGTTCGATGAGGACGCGCCTTACGTCGCCAGCTGGACCGATGCCAACACCGACACGATGACCTACGATCTGTTGGGTCAGCGTTGGTATCTGCGCGCCAGCTGGAATCTGTAACTGGACGATGGGCACGGCGGACCTCGGTCCTCCGTGCCCGGACCGTCGCGAGGGTTGTCGATGAATCTGGCGATCTTTTCCCGCAAGGCTCACAAGTGGCTATCGCTGGTCGTGGGTGTGCAGATTGTGTTGTGGACGATCAGCGGTTTCTACATGGTGGTCGTCGATCTCGACTTCATCCATGGCGACCCGCTGGTGCGCAATCTCAAAGTGCCGGTGTCGGCGCAATCGGACCGGGTACCGTTTGCCGAAGTCGCGCGCGCCTACCCTGAAGTGACGCAGGTCTCGCTGAAATCGCTGCCCGGATTCTCGATGCCACTCTATGAGGTCACCTCGCGTGGTCGAAAGGTGCTGCTCGACGCCACGAGCGGGCAGCAGATCTCGCCACTGTCGGATGAGACAATCCGATCGCTCGCACGGTCTTACTACGCGGGCAAGGGTGAGCTCGCCTCGCTGACGCTGCTGGAGCGAGAGCCACCGCTGGAGATTCAAACGAGGCCGCTGCCGATGTGGCGGGCAGATTTCAATGATTGGCTCGAAACCAGCCTCTACCTGCATCCCGACACGGGCGTGCTCGTGACGCGTCGGCATCGATTCTGGCGCTGGTTCGATTTCCTGTGGATGTTGCACATCATGGATTACGACCAACGCACCGATATGAACAATGGCTTGCTGCGCGCATCGACCGTGCTCGCCGGTATAGGCGTCATGAGTGGCATGTGGCTGCTGTACTTCAGCTTCAGACGCAATCGCCCGTCAGCCGCTGCTCAACGTGAGAGTGCACCATGAATTTCCTCAGAAAGCTTCATAAGTGGTTGGGTCTGCTGATCGGTATCCAGGTGGTGCTCTGGACCGTGAGCGGTCTCATCTTCGCGTGGCTCGATCATCATGAGTTGATGGCTGAACACAGCGTTCACGCGCCCGAACCTAGCGTGCTTGGGGCGCAACCGGCCTTGGCTGAACCGTTGGTATGGCTCGATGAGTACGCCGGTCGGGAAATCTACGAGATTCGACTGATGTCGCTGCTTGACCAATGGCTGTGGCGTGTGGAGACGGCAGACAGCGTCGAGCTGCGCGGCAGCGATGGCCGCAGGTTCGCGCTGGATGAGGCGCTGGTCAGCAAGATGGCGCAGGCGCACTACCAAGGAGACGGCAAGCTGCTCAGTGTGGCTTTTCAACCGGAGTCAGGGCTGGAGACGCGTGACGCCGGTGCGGTCTGGCAGGCAACGTTCGGTGACGAACCCCAGACCACGCTGTATTTCGCCGCCGACGATGGACGGCTGGAAGCCACTCGCAACTCGACTTGGCGGCTGTTCGACTTCTTCTGGATGCTGCATACGATGGATTTCAAAGGGCGCGACAACTTCAACAATCCGCTGGTCATTGCAGCCGGAATGGGTGCGTTGTGGTTGTCGCTGTCGGGACTGCTGCTCCTGACTCGCAGCTTCCGGCGTCGCGACTTCGAGTTTTTGGGCCGACTGCGACGTTCATAGGGTTCACTTCGAGAATCCAGGCTCCGCAGTCCAGCACTCTCAGGTGCCCCCGCTAACGGCATCAATTGGCGTGCATCACAACAGCTAGCGCTGTTGCGCCGTAGAGCATGGAGGCTTCGTCCTACGGGCGCTCAGGCTGATTCTCGCGTCACGCTTGACCTTCCCACTGTGGCAAGGTTCAAGATACGGCCATGAACAGGACTGTGAGTATCCCAATGACTGCCGGCAAAGCTCCCGATGAACTCGCCATAGCGAAGGAGCAAGGGTACTTCAGCATCGGACGAGCGGCCGAGATCTCAGGCGTCACGCCAAAGATGATCCGGCACTATGAGTCCCTCGAGCTGATACCCAAGGCTCATCGAACGCTGGGTGACTATCGCGTGTACACTCAAAGCGATATTCACGTGCTGCGTTTCATCCGGCGGGCGCGGGATCTTGGATTTTCCATGGCTGAGATCAGCGATCTGCTGAGTCTCTGGCGCAATCAACGCCGGGCTAGCAAGGAGGTCAAGCGCCTTGCGCTCAAACATATCGCCGAGCTCGACACCAAGATCCAAGAACTGCAGTCGCTGCGCGCAGCCCTCTCCGAACTCGCCGCACACTGCCGCGGTGATACGCGGCCCGACTGTCCCATCCTCGACGACCTCGGTCGCATCTCGGCTTCCGAGTGACCTCAGGACACGACCATGAAACACCGTTCGAATACACGTGACCAGACTGCAGAGAACGCGCAGTCCGCCTCATGCTGCTCGACCCAAAAAGTGACGCCGCTACCATCACACCGTCACCAGAATCATGGTCACGATCAACGCTCGACAGAGCATGCCTGCTGCAGCACCAAGGGATTGGCACAGGCGCGCTCGACTGATGTGCCCGGCACTGACGACAATACGATGCTCGATCCGGTGTGTGGCATGACCGTTGCGAATAGCTCCCCACACACCGCGACACACGACGGAAAACAGTATGTATTTTGTTCGGCCGGCTGCCGCGCGAAGTTCGTTGCGAAGCCTGACGCATATCTAAAGACCGCTGAGAAGCACGCGCACACGCACGCTCATGAAGCGCATGAGCGCAGGGCCGCGCCTACTGCCGAAGTTCCGACCGGCACCATCTACACGTGTCCCATGCATCCGGAAGTGCGGCAGGTCGGGCCTGGCACTTGCCCGAAGTGCGGCATGGCGCTCGAGCCGGAAATGCCGAGTGAGCATGAGGATGTGAGCGAAGTGGAGGCTGTACGGAAGAAGTTCTGGATCGCCTTGGCACTCGCACTTCCTGTTGTAGCCATCGGGATGGGTCCACATCTGTTCGAATTTAAAATCTCTCAAACGGCTGCTGACTGGCTTCGCGGCGCCGAGCTGCTGTTGACCGCTCCCGTGGTTCTATGGGCGGCGCTGGACTATTACCGGCGCGGCTGGATAGGCATCGTGAATCGCGCCCCGAACATGTACACGCTCATCGGACTGGGTGTGATCGTTGCGTTCGTATACAGCATCGTGGCCACTGCGGCGCCCGGCGCGTTTCCCGGCGAGATGCGCGATCACCACGGAATGGTCAGTGTCTACTTCGAAGTGGCCAGCGCCATCATCGCGCTCGTGTTGCTCGGCGAATGGCTCGAGCTGCGTGCGCGGGGCCGTACGAGTGCGGCCATTCGTCAGCTGTTGGGGCTCACACCGAAAACCGCACGACTCGTCACAACCGACGGTCGCGAAGAGGACATTCCACTAGCGCACGTTCATGTGGGCAATCGCTTGCGCGTGCGTCCGGGCGAGAAAATTCCCGTTGACGGTCGAGTGGTCGAAGGACAATCGAGGGTGGATGAGTCGATGCTCACCGGAGAACCGATGCCGGTTGAGAAAGGGGCCGGTGACCGCGTGGTCGGCGCCACGATCAATCAGACCGGCACGTTGGTGATCGAGGCAGAGCACGTGGGCGCCGAAAGCCTGCTCTCGCAGATTGTTGCTATGGTCGCTCAAGCGCAGCGCTCGCGTGCTCCGCTACAACGATTGGCCGACCAGGTGTCTGCGTGGTTTGTCCCGACGGTGGTTGCGATCTCCGTACTGACCTTCATGGGCTGGTTCTTCTTCGGTCCGCAGCCCTCTCTCGCGTATGCGATCGTGAACGCAGTCGCGGTATTGATCATCGCGTGTCCGTGTGCTCTGGGTCTCGCCACTCCGATATCGATCATGGTGGCGAGCGGTCGCGGCGCACAGTTGGGCGTGTTGTTCCGCGATGCGCGCGCCATCGAGAATCTACGAGACGTCGATACGCTGGTGCTCGACAAGACGGGCACGATCACGATCGGCCGGCCGGTCCTCGATCGCGTCATGGCACTTCCTCCCTTCTCAGAAGCGGAGGTACTCTCATGGGCAGCGGGCTTGGACCGTACCAGTGAGCATCCTTTGGCGCGCGCCATCGTTCTGGGCGCTGAGCGGCGCAAAGCTGTGCCTGCGGTGGTGACGGACTTCGCGTCGGTGACCGGTCAAGGCGTTCGCGGTCGAAGCGTTGGTCGCGCGCTGGCGCTGGGCAATGCTGCCTTGATGCAATCAGAAGGAGTCAAGACGGACAGCTTGACCGCGATGATTGAGCCACTGCGGCGAGAAGGCCGGACGGTCATTTTCTTAAGCGTCGATCGGCAGCTCGCAGGCGCCATCTCAGTAGGGGATTCGATCAAGGAGTCGACGCCCGCAGCGCTTGACGCGTTGAGGCGCGAGGGACTGAGACTGGTGATGTTGACGGGGGACAACCGGGAGACCGCACAGGCGGTTGCATCGACATTATCCATCGATGAGGTCATTGCTGAAGTACAGCCGCAGGACAAATCCGATGTGGTTGAACGACTGCAGCGTCAGGGCCGGCGTGTTGCGATGGCGGGGGATGGCATCAACGATGCGCCTGCGCTGGCGCGCGCCGATGTGGGGATCGCGATGGGGACGGGGACCGACATCGCGATGGAGAGTGCGCAGGTGACACTCGTCAAAGGCGATCTGCGAGGCATCGTGCGTGCACGTCAGTTGAGTCGCGCGACGGTACGCAATATTCGTCAGAACCTGTACTTTGCGTTTGGCTACAACGCGCTCGGCATCCCCTTGGCCGCCGGTGTGTTGTATCCATTCACTGGATGGCTGCTAAGTCCGCTCATCGCCGCGCTGGCCATGAGTCTGTCCTCGGTGTCGGTGATCACCAATGCATTGCGGCTGCGCGGTACAGGAACCCTCTGAAGGATGTATGAACCCGACGACACAGTGAGCTCGGCGGCTCGAACACAAACCTCGACGGCATCGGTTCGTACGATTCTTCCATTGGCCATCGTCACCTGTACCAGCATGCTGGCGATGGACCTGTATCTACCTGCGGTACCCAATCTTCAGGCATCTCTGGGCATCGATGTCACGCTGGCCCAGGCCACGATCTCGCTGTTCTTGGCGGGGCTGGCCGCATCCCAGTTGGTGTGGGGAGAGGCATTGACGCGACTCGGACCTCGCCGTTGCGTGCAGATCGGTGTGAGCCTGCTGGTGGCGGCCAGTGTGTGCTCGGCCCTCGCCCCTAATATCGAAACCCTGTTGTTGACACGGTTCGTGCAAGGCATCGCCGCGGGCGCTGCCACGGTCGTGGCGCCGAGCGTGATACGTGCAACCCTTCCAGGCCCCGATGCGGTGCGCGGGATTGCGGCCGTGTCCATGGTGGAAGCCCTCGTGCCGGCTGCAGGTCCGGTCATTGGTGCGGTCTTGCTTACCTACACAGACTGGCGCGGCACCTTTTGGCTGTTGAGTGGACTCACGCTGCTGGTACTGCCGTTCGTGGTCCGCGCGGCGCCGCGAGCACTGCCAGGCCTGGATCGTGCCATCGACGCGAAGTACTCGACCATCATCGCAAACCGTAAATATCGACAACTGGCGTTGTCGCATGCGTTGAGCATGGGGGCTCTGCTGACCTTCATTGCGAGTGCGCCGCAGTTGCTGACGCATGCACTCAATCGAGGGCCGGCCGGCTTCGCAATTCTGCAAGTCTCCAGCGTGGCGGTCTTCATGCTAGTGGCGAGCCAGTCGGGCCGCATCAGTGAGCGCCTGGGCCCAGCACGCGCAGTTCAATGGGGCGCAGCGATCCAATTGGGACTCTGTGTCGTGACCTGGGTCAGCACCTTCCTCATCGACCTCTCCTTGGCCGCAGTTACGGTGTTCTGGTGCATCTTCTGTGGCGCACTAGCGGTTCGCGGTCCCTCAGCATTCAGCGAGGCGTTGTCCGTTCCTGCCTCTCAGATGGGTAGAGCATCAGCAATGCTGGTGCTGTCCATTCTGGCGGCGGGGGCTGTCGGGACGCAGCTGATTGCACCGCAAATGGACCGTCGCTCGACAGTGCCGCTCATGTCGGCGATGCTCGCCTTCAGCATGGCTAGTCTGTGGCTGGTCGTTCCCTATCCGAAAGGCGAGAAATGCAGCTAGCGTCTGAACCGGCATACTCCAGTGTTCTCTGTGGCCAGACATAGGGATATCTCACTTGCGACACGATTCGTAGCGATCTCCGCGATCAAAATCTGGCGCCATCAATGACCCGAGTGGCCTTCACTGCGAGTCAACCTGCCCTAGACTGGACGCTTACTTCTATCTCACCGATGAAACGAGATCATTTCGTGTGACGTATTGGTCGTGACCTGATAGGCAGGTTTTGGATTCTTCGCGGAAACTCAACCTCAAGAGTATGGACGTAAACAGCGCGAGCAAACCGAGCGCCCCACCTGGGGCCGCTCGGTCGTGAACTTCGCGCCGCGATACCCGCAGGCTGTGCAGCGCATGCGCTCGCCGACTTGATCAGCCTGCGCCCGCCATCCAGCGCTTTGCGCAATCTTGTAGAAATTGGCGACAGTAAAGCGGCTGCACTTGCCGCACACGATGTAGACGGCGCGACCGCATTCCGCGAGGTAGGCAAGCGTGCCGCTCTGCGCAGGCTTTTTCGCGGGCATGCGGCGAGCACGTCAGCACTAGAGCTCGTCGCAATTGGCGCAGCGCCCGAATTGCGGCGTTTGCGCGATCTCACGCACGATCTGAAGCTTGGGAACGAGAATGCTGATGCTCAATCCCACCTCTTTGCAAGTGCGGGCCTGTGACGTCAGCTCGTCAGTGTCGGACGACCGCCCGGTCACTTCGTTCCGCAGGATTTCGGCGAGCATTTCGAGATTCTGGATGGTCAGGTTTAGCAGGTCGCAGGTGTCGATCAGCATGGAGAACTCCTGTCGTCCGCAAAAATTTGATCTTGGTCTCTGGAGTAGCCAGCTTTCGTAACTATGGCATGATCACGGCGTGCTGAGTTCCTTCTCCATCATCGTTCGACTGGCCTGGGACCTGGTCCGTTGGTGCGGGCTCTTGCTCCGGCCGCGCGAGTCGGTAGAGGCGGAAAATCTGTTTCTACGTCCGCCAGCTGGCGCTGTATCTGGAACGCGGCGCAAAGCCGAGGCGAGTCGATGCGGCAACCCGAGTGATGCTGACGCTTCTATCCCGGTGGTTCGACTGGCGGTCTGCGCTGGTTGTCGTAAGGCCGGAGACGCTGATCGGCTGGCATAGGGCGGGCTTTCGGCTCTTCTGGCGATGGAAGTCACGAGCTGGGCGGCCACCGATTCCGAAAGAACTACGCGAACTGATCCGACGGATGGCGGAAGAGAATCCGATGTGGGGTCAAGAGCGCATCGCGAACGAACTGCTTCTGAAGCTCGGCCTTCGAGTGTCGCCGCGCACGGTGGCGAAGTACATGCCGCGACCGGCGGCAGGCCAACCAACCAAGGGGAGGTCAGCGGTGGTCGACCTTCCTTCGCAATCACGCACGGGGTGTTATCGCCTGTGATTTCCCTGTTGCGGTGACCAGCACGTTCCGCGTGCTGTATGTGCTGGTCGTCATCGAGCATCACACCCGTCGACTCATTCACTTCAATGTGATAGCGCATCCGACGGCGCAATGGACGCGGCAGCAACTGCGAGAGGTGGTGGGACTCGAGGAGCGATACGAGTGCCTGCTGCACGATCGTGACAGCATCTTCTCGGCTGAGCTGGACGAGTCCATCCAGCGGCTGGGGCTGCGCGTATTGAAGAGCCCGCCGCGAAGCCCCAAGGCGAATTCCATCTGTGAGCGCGTGATCGGGACGATTCGCAGAGAGTGTTTGGACTGGCTCATTCCGCTCTCAGAAGCGCATCTACGGCAGACGCTGAAATCATGGATGGCGCATTACAATCGCGGGCGCCCACATTCGGCCTTGGGGCCAGGCGTTCCCGATCCTCCCGAGGATTTATCGGTGCCGTTGCCGAAGTCGCGGCATCGACTCGCCGATTTTCGCTTCGTGCATGCCAAAGCAATACTCGGCGGGTTGCACCACGAGTATTCGCTCGTGCGCGCGTGAAGGAATCGACGGCACGCGAACCAGCCCTGATTGATAGCCTTCGGACGGGGCAGCTTCGGGAAGAATAAATGCGGAGCACAGGGATACTTTCCGGTCATTGGCGAGATATGAGAGGAACGCCTCAACTTCTTTTGCACCCATCTCCTTCGGATGTTTTACATTGTGGAAACGAACGAAGAAGCGGGCCCAATAGACATAAGTCTTC
>Ga0157380_10001054_pt1 | contig 17651 bp, 14 predicted proteins | sample S35metaG_FD_119757 | JGI IMG/M metagenome (GOLD analysis project Ga0157380, IMG submission 119757) | Switchgrass rhizosphere microbial communities from Kellogg Biological Station, Michigan, USA - S3-5 metaG | ecosystem: Host-associated > Plants > Roots > Rhizosphere > Soil | place: USA... | reverse complement strand
GTCTTCGAGCTGCGAGGCCTGAAGGCCGAGCCGGGCGCCGATGCGCGTGGCGTATTCGGAGACGCGGTAGGAGTGGTGTTCGGTGAATTCGTCCTTCGACATCAGGTGGCGCAACAGCACGAGCACGCCGTCGTGGGTCTGCCGCAGCTCACGCACCTGCGCGTTCTTGATCTCGACGACCGTACCCATCAGGTATCCGGTCACCAGGAGCATGCCGCCCCAGGCGATCAGGTCGGCGAGCTGTTGCGGCTGCTGGAACATCCAGGCACCGCTCTGGGCCGTGGGCAGTGCGGTGACGAGCAGCGCCAGCAGCACGCTGCCGAACGCCGTGAGCACGGCGTAGCGCCGGCCATAGAGATAGGTGGCAGCGACAGTCGGGAGCGAGTAGAAGCCGAGCACGATGCGCTGTGCATCGGCGAGCACATTGAGCAGCCCCGCGATCAGGAACAGCGAGAGCAGGAGCAGGAGTTCCTTGTTGACGGTTTCGAATCGGCGCGGAGCCTTCGGAGGCATAGGTCACGGCGGTCGCAAGAGAGGTGCCCGGCGTGGTGGCTCAGCCCGCGGGTTGCACAAATGACTCCAGCTCTGACAGTTGGGTGCCGCGCGCGCCGGTGCCCGGCTGCGACCGGTGAGCGCGCCACGTGCCGCAATGGAACACCAGCGTGTACCGTGGTGACCCGATTCGGAACAGCAGGATCAGACGCGGTTGCGGACTTCGGACCCGCCTTTACGATGCCGGTAGTTCGACGTGGTCCGGGTAGGCGCGCTCGCCCGCCAGCACCTTCACCGGCAGCCGGTTCTCGGGCAGCGGAATCGGGCAGGTCGTGTAGGGATTGAACGCGCAGGGCGGGTTGTAGGCCTGGTTGAAGTCGAGCACCGCCGTGCCGTCGTCGCGCAGATCGGCGTAGAGGAACCGCGCAGCGCCGTAGGTTTCCTCGCCGCTCGAGGCGTCCTTGAACACGAAGTAGAAGCGCTTTGGCCGGGTCGTGAACGGCCGCAGCCGCAGCGTGCGCCCGTCGAGAGTGAACTCAACGACGCCTTGGGTGCTGAACGTGTCGAGATCGCCGAAGGTGTTGGCCACCTGCACCTTGCGCGGCGCCGCGTCGGCGATGAAGCGTCCGGTGACGCGGTAGTCGCTCTGGATCGGGAACCACGTGAACCCCTTGAAGCCGCGTGCCAGCGGGCCATCGGGGTCCCACACGCGGAGGGAGCGGCGGTCACCGCTCACGTGCACCGCCATCTTCACGGTGCCGGTGACGAGCTCGTCGGCGCCGGGGGCGCCGTCGTCCTTCAGCACCACCGGCGCCGTGACCCGCGCGCCCTTCAGGTCGACGGCCGCGCCCGGGGCTGGCTCGAAACGCACCGAACTGCCGCTGACGACGAATCGTCCCAGCGTCGGCGGCGCAGACGCGGGCAGCTCCACGTCGTGCGTCTTGTCGCTGCCGGCCGTCTGCGTACCTTCGCGGAGGAAGTGCAGGCCGGCGATTGTCACCCAGTCGCGGCGGTAGTCGGCTTCGTGCTTGGCGCGCCAGGCAGCGGCCTCGGCGGTGGGATCGGCTGCGGCGGCGTTCGAGGCCGACGTTTCGGGGGGAGGCGTCACAGAGCCCTGGCAGCCCGCGCCCACCAGTGCGCACGCGAGCAGAACGGCGTTGCGCGCGTGGGCACGCCCCTGAGCTCGAGAAGCGGGCGTCGGCATGTCGAATCGTAGTGACCCGCCCGGAGTGGCGTCAACCGCGTACAGACCATTCGCCGGGGGCGCGATGCACACGAATGTCCCACGCCGCATGGGGTTGGCCGTCAGCATACGGCGCCACTGCCGGGGTAAAGTATCCCGTGCCGTGGCGGAGTCAGCCGTGGAAGGGGAGCAGGCGATGAAGCGAACGCTCGTGCTCGGCGTACTGGTGGGAATCGGGGTCCTGTCGATCGCCGTCGCCGGTCAAGCGCCGCCGGGACCGTCGGCCAAGTCGATCGAGGCGACGAAGATCCAGAAGGTCAAGAACAACCTGTACGTCGTCACCGGTTCGGGCGTCGAGGATACGGACGCGTTCAGCGGCGGCAACGTCGCGGTGTTCGTCACCGATGCCGGCGTCACCCTGGTGGACTCGAAGCTGCCCGGATTCGGCCCCACCCTCGTCGAGCGGGTCAAGTCGGTCACCAGCAAGCCGATCACCCGCATCATCAACACCCACACTCACGGTGACCACACGGGCAGCAACACGTTCTTCGGCGCCAGCGTCGAGAGCGTCGTGCACGAGAACGCCAAGGCCAGCATGGCGGCGATGGACGATTTCAAGGGCGCCAATGCCAAGCTGCTGCCCGGCCGCACCTACAAGGACAAGCTGACGATCGGGTCGGGCAAGGATCAGATCGACATCTACTACTTCGGCCGCGGCCACACCAACGGCGACAGCTTCGTCGTGTTCACCGCGCTGCGCACCATGCACGTCGGCGACATGTTCGCGTGGAAGGCGCTGCCGTACGTGGACGCCGACAACGGCGGTAGCGTCGTCGAGCAGCCGAAGACGCTGGCGCGCGCCGCGGCGACCGTGAAGAACGTGGACACGATCATCAACGGGCATATTCCCGTCGGCACGTGGAAGGATCTGCAGGAGTACGCCGGCTTCACCGCCGATTTCGTCGCCTACGCCGAGCAGTCGCTCCAGGCGGGCAAGAGCGTCGAGCAGGCGGCGAAGGAATACAAGGTCGATCCGAAGTACAAGGGCTACGTGGTGAGCGCCAACCCGATGTTCGGCGGCGCGCAGGCCAATCTCGAAATCGCGTACAAAGAACTGAAAAAGTAGGGTCCGCCTTCAGGCGGACCGATAAGCGGAGGCGACGGCTATGGCCACACAGTTGACCCGACGGGAAACTCTCACGCGCGGCGCGGCGGCGGCGATGTTGTTGGCGCTGCCCGAGTGGGCGCTGCCAGCCCTGGCGCAGGGCGAGGTGGACGTTGCGTTCACCGACTACCCGGACACCTTCGTCGCCTCGCCCGCCAACGGCGAGCGCCGCTTTCTCGATCTGCGGAAGCTTGACGGCCTGATCACCCCGAACGATCGGTTCTTCTTCATCCAACACTACAACCGGCCCGAGCTCGACGCCGCCGCGCACCGCATCAAGGTGACCGGCATGGTCAAGAAGCCGCTCGAGCTGTCGCTCGCGGATCTGAAGGCGATGCCGGCCACCGACATCGTCAACGGCTACGAGTGCTCTGGCAACAGCCCGCGGGCGATGCAGGGGTTGTCGTCGAACGGCCGCTTCACGGGCGTGCGGCTGCGCGAGGTGCTGAAGCGGGCCGGCGTCGGCGACGCGGCGCGCGAGGTCGTGTTCTTCGGCGCCGATCGCGGCAAGGAAGACGTGGTGTTCCGGCAGCAGACGTTCAAGATCGAGCAGCAGTTCGCGCGCAGCATCACGCTCGAGAACGCGCAGAAGCCCGAGCCGATGCTGGTCTACGCGCTCAACGGACAGCCGCTCACCCGCGACAGCGGCTTCCCGGTGCGGCTGGTGATGCCCGGGTGGTACGGCGTGGCCAACGTGAAGTGGCTCTCGGAGATCCACCTGCAGGAGGACCGCTTCCTGGGTAATTACCAGGCGCGCTGGTACCGCACCGTTCGCACCGTCGGCGGCACCGGCACCGAGACCGACCCCGAGACGCAGTGGGTGGAAACCGAGGTGACACGCCTCAACCTCAAGTCCGTGATCGCGCGCGTGACGAAGATGGGCGGCGCGCACAGTGTGCGGGGCTGGGTGCTCAACGACGGCACGCCCCTGCGGTCGGTGGAGGTGAAGGTGGACGACGGTCCGTGGAAGTCCGCCGCAATCGAGCCCGCCGAGAAGCACTCGTGGAAGCTCTTCACCTACACGTGGGAAGGCGCCACGCCCGGCGAGCACACCCTCATATCCCGCGTCACCGACGTCAACGGCCAGGTGCAGCCGACCGTGGCGGAACTCTCGCGCAAGAAGAGCTTCCTCGAGGACAACTCGCAGATGCCGCGCAAGGTGATGATCGCCTGACGCTTCAGACCAGGTGGGTCTGGTAGGGGCGCCTGAACTAGTGTGCGGTCGCCTGCGCGGCCGCGCGCTGGGCGATCCAGCCGTAGCCTGAGGCTTTGGCGTCGTTCGCCAGCGAGGCAAGTCGCTCGCGCGGTTCTCCCTGCTCCGCTTCTATTTCACCGAGCGCGAGCCGCGCAGCGAATGCGTAGCCGACGAATCCGACCTTCACGGCCTCGGCCCTGATTGTTTCCAGAGTTGCGCGGGCGCCCGCCTGCCTGCCGGATGCGGCATCGACGCGAGCCCTGACGATCTCGACCTCGAAGCGCGGCAGGCGGCTCTGACTTCTGCTGGCCAACGCGATCGCTCGCGATATGACCTCGCGCGCCTCCATGGGTCGCCGCAGGGCCAACAACGCCTGCGCCCACACGACCCGAGCCAGCGCCTCGTCGTCGGCTGACTTCTGCGCGGCAAAGGTCGTGACCGATTGGCGAGCGGCGGCCTCCGCGCCCTTCGGGTTTCCCTCCAGCAACGAGAGCCGCGCCAGCGCCAGGCGACTGTTGGCCACGGTCCCGAGCTCTTCGAGCTTCTGGCGAATGCGCAAGGCTTCCTCGTGGGACCTGCGCGCGGCGACGAGTTCGCCTTGCGCGGCCGATATTTCTCCGATGCGGTACTGAACGCTGCCCACGCCGCGAGCCTCGCCGAGTTCGCGATAGAGGGCGAGCGCATCCTCGGCAGTCTGCCGGGCCTGCAGCAGCTTTCCCTGGTCCTGCAGCAGGTGCGCCATCGTATTCAGCGAGCTCGCGATAACGCTCTTGCCGCCGATGGCGCGCCTGATCGCCAGCGATTCCGCATACATCGTTGCGGCATCCGTCAAGCTTCCCCTGTCGGCCAATACGCCCGCAATGTTGGCCAAGGCAAGGGCGATCCCGCTCTGATCCTCGATCTCGCGGCTGATCTTCAGCGACTCTTCATACATCGCCTTTGCGCCCGCAAGATCCCCTTCGTCGTACAGGACGTTGGCGAGGTTGTTCAACGTAGACGCGATGCCGTTCTTCACTCCAAGCTCGCGCCGGATCGCCAATGCTTCTCGGTACCGAGCTTTGGCGCCGGCGGCGTCGCCCTGCTGACGCAGCACGATTGCCGTGCTGTGCAGGACCTGAGCTTCACTGCGACGGTCGCCGATCCGCCGTGAGGCGGCGAGGGCTTCCCGGTAGCGGGTGTTTGCGCCTGCGAGGTCACCCTGTTGACGCAACACGTTGGCCAGATTGCTCGTGACCGCCACGATATCGCGCTGATCCCCAATCGTGCGGTACACCGTCAACGCCTTGCCGTACATGGCCTTGGCCTGCGCCAAGTCTCCTTGTTGCCGCAGCACGATGGCCGTATTCTGCAGCGCGCGCGCAGCACCACGGCGATCGCCGGCTTCACGGTAGATGCGGTCCGCCTCTTCGTAGGCCCGCATCGCCTTTGCAGGCTCGCCGAGGCCGACGAGTGCTTGCCCTTCCAACAGGTGCGCCTGGGCGACCAGCAGCCGCGCACCCACAGAGTCCCCTCTGAGGGCCGCAGTGGCGGCGGCAGCCTGCTGCCTGCGGAAGTCCGAAAGCGACGCTGCGGCCTCGGCTTCCGCGATGTCGATTTTGGGACTCGCCTGGACCCTCGCGGACCGCTTTCGCAGCAGGACCACTGTCGCAAGCGATTCCTTCGCCCTGCCGCCCGAGACTTGGGCACGCGCCAACTGCAGCCCATAGTCCTCGTTGTCGGGGAAGAGGCTCCAGAGCGCCGTGTACGTGCGAATCGCGTTGTCCCAGTCGCGGGCCGCTTGCGCCTTTTGCGCTTCCACGACGAGGCGGTGCTCTCTGGAAAGATCAGCGGAGAGCGCCACCGCCTTCGTGACAGCGTCTGCGGCTTTGGCGTCGTAGCCGAGTGCCGACCACGCGGCCGCGAGTGCTGACTGGGTCATTGCGTTGGCCGGATCGGCGGCCGCGGCCTTTTCCAGAAGGGTTGTCGCCGACAGCGCGTCGGACATCCGCAGCCTGGCCAGCCCTTCGGCATAGAACCGCGCCGCCATGGCATTCGCCGGGCGGGAGGCCTCGAGCGTCGCGGCTTCGTCAGCAGACAACTCTACGCCGCCGAGCTGATCGCGTAACCGCCGCCCGATTCGAGAGACCACCTCGAGCAGCTCATCCTCGGTGCCAGTTTCGGCGAGCGACACGAGGGTTTCACCGGTTTCCGCGTCCTGCATGCGCACGTCGAACTGGATCTTGCCGCCCACGGCGGTATAGGAGCCGAGAACCACCAGATCGCTACCAAGATTCGACCGAATCCTGGTGAGCGTCTCCGGCGCAAAACTCTCCGCCTCGCCGACTGCGAGGTCGCTCCTCATGCGTGACACGTCTTCGCCCGGCACCGTCCGTAGCCGCGTGCTGACTGACAGCTCGGTCGTGAGCATCTCCGACAGCGCCGTGGACACCCACGCGGTAGCTGAACGGCCCGAGAGGTCCTTGAACCCGAGCACGGCAATCGCGCGACGGGTCTTGATTGGTTCCGGCACCGGCGCTTTGTTACCGTGCGCCGCGGTAGCTCCATCCGGGAGCGCTGTCGCCCGACGCCAATACGCCGCGCCTGCCGCCAAGGCCACGATGACAAGCCCCGCAGCGGCGGCCAGAGCCGTCCGACTGCGGCGCCGCCGCATCAAATCACGACCGGGAACGCTGCCAGTCATGGAGCATGTGTATCGGTCCGCGAGGACGGCCGTCAACAGTTTCTGATCGCGCGATGGGCTCAGGCCAGGCCGCAGGAGACCCCAGGCGGCGCTCACGGGCGGCGGCCAACGCCGGCGTGCGCCGGATACTCTCGGAGGTGAGGCTCGGAAGTCCGCCTACCTGGCCTCTAGTTCAGATCCGCGCTCTGCAGCGCCGGTGCGTGCCAGGCCTTGTTGCGGACGTGGGTGCGCGACTTGATGCGCCAGCCGTTCGGCGTCTTCACGTAAACGTCCTCGTAGCCACCGTGGCGCTCGATGCTGCCCGGTCCCTTCATGCCCATTTGCAGCAGGTAGATGCGGCCGCTGGCGCCCTCGGCGGCGGGGGTGACCACGAGGTTGGTCATGATGTGGCTCCAGTCGGTCCATACCAGCTTGGTCTTGCAGCCGCGTGAGCCGCCGCCGATGAGCGTTGCCAGCGCCTCACGCCCGCGGGCCAGCACGCGGCCGCCCTGCTTGAAGCCCTCGTCGGAATTACGGTCGACGAAGACGCCGTCCACGGTGAAGACGTCGGCATAGTCGTAGCCGTTGTTGGCGCAGGTGTCGATGCCGTAGGCGTAGCGGTTAGTGAGCTGCGCGATCTCCTGGTAGTCGGCCGCAGAGAGCTTGGGCGTGCCCGCCGCGCTCACCCCCGGTTGCGTCATCCACACCGCCGTTGCCCCGCCAACCACCGCGCTGAGTACTACTGTCGCTAGCCACTGGAGTCTTTTCATGGATGCTCCCTGTGAGGCGAGTGAGGCGGGTGGGGTCGACGCCTTCGGCGTCGATGAGGCGGGTAAGAACCAAAGCGATGTCGTTACCCGTCCCACCGGCCGGAGGCCGGCCCTACCCGTCCTACCCGCCTGTCTATCTGTGGAACCGTCCCACCAGCACGGCCTTGCCCAGCACGTGACCGTCCATCGCGTTGACGATCGCCGCGCGGGTCTCGGCGGCCTGCTGCGGCGTGCCCTGCGGGACGTCGAGCCTGATGTCGAGCGCGTAGAGCTCGAAGGTGTAGTGATGGTACGGCCCGGGCGGCGCGCCGGGTCCCATGTAGGCGTTCGACCGCAGGCTCACCTGACGGCTGCCGTCCGGCAACTCGCCGGGCGGCACCGCTTCCGGCAAGCCGGTGGCGGTGGCCGGGATGTTCCAGATCACCCAGTGGGTGATGTCCACCTTCGAGCTGCGGTTCAGGACCGGCTCCGGGTCGTGCATGATGAGCGCGAAGCTCTGCGTGCCCGGCGGCACCTGCGACCACGACAGCGCCGGCGATACCGCCATGGGGCCTGCCGCCTGCGTGTACTTGTCGGGAATCACGCCGCCGTCCTCGAACGCGGTCGTCGTCATCAGGAGCGGTGGCGACTGCGGGCCGCGTCCGCGTCCACCCGGCGCCCCGCCCTGCGGTGCCTGCGCCACGAGGACTGCGGCCCCCGCCGCGCACAGGACCATCATCGCGACGATGCCCGCCGCCGAACGCACGTTCCTTTTCATCGCTCTCTCCTTGCCGCTTGCTCTGACGGGCGGGGCTAGAGCCCCGCCGTACGCCTGGGGACCCGGTTAGCGTGCCGAGCAGGGCGACGGCGCCCAGCCGTCACCGTTCGGCAGACCCTTGAAGTCGGAGCTCGTGAGGTAAGCCCGCGTGAAGTACATCGGGTCCTCGACCTTGGTCGTCACGGTCAGCCAGCGGTCGCCGTTGGGAGCCGTGTTCATGTCGAAGTACTCGGTCATCCTGGCCTTGTCGCTGTACGGCGCGCCGTTCTTGCGGACGTATCCAGGCCGCAGGTTGGTGGTGATCACCTTCAGGCTGCCGGCGCGCGCGTCGCCACGACGCCCGCCGGCGTACATCCACTCCGCCGCCGACACACCCTGCCACGTCGGCTCGGCTGGCGTCGTGGCGGACCCACCAAAGCGAAGCGTCCGGGTCTGGCTGCCGGCGTCGGTTTCGATCCGCAAGGTCGTGTCGTCGACCCATGAAATCCGGAGCCGTCCCGGCAGGCGCATGATGTTGGCGGCGCCATAAGCGCGGCACTGCTCGCCGGTGGCCTCGTCGCGCGCAGGGTCCCAGGTGTCGCCGACCCGCCGCCCTTCGGCGTTGAGCGTCAGCGTGTCGTAGACACCTTTCTTCGGCGTGACCATTCGCAGCTTCCAGTCCTCCGTGATCACTGAGACCCAGTAGCCGGAGAGATCGATGGCCGCGGCCGCGCGCGGCGTCGGCGGCGGTCCGCCGCGCCCGGTGCCGCCGCGCTGCGCGTCGAGCTCCTGCGTGAGGAAAGCCACGGCGCACAGTGTCACCACGGACGTCACTACTGACGCCACGACCGACGCGGGTCTCGAGACCCGCAGCCACGCTGCGGTGACCACCACGCGAAGGCCGAAGACAGTGTGTGTCATCGCTGTGACGATCAATCCACCGCTTCGCCGGCGCGCGTGCCCCAGCTGAAGCCGTCGCTCGGGCGTTTCAGGCTCACCATCAGCACCCGGTATTCGTTTGGCACTCGAGACGGCCGCCCGACGATCACCACGCCGTCGCCCACGTGGAGCGTGTCGCGGGTGATGCCGTTGTTGGCCAGCTGCGCCGTGCCGCTCCATTCCACCGCCCACCGCTGCGACGCGCCGTTCTCGTCCGGCGCCTGCACGTGGACGAACGAATGCGGGTTGCGGAAGGCGAACTGCACCAGCTTGCCCTCGAGGCGGATCTCGCGGCTCGTGTCGTAGGTGGCACCGTAGGAATGATGGGCGCGGACCGATGTCGTCGTGGCAGCAAGCGCCGCCGCGATCGCCATCGCACCGGCGAGCCGGGCTCCAAGTGTCATGGCTGCTTCTCCGGAAGAGTGCGGTATACCGCGTCCACGAACATGTCGGTGGTCCAGGGGCCGGCGGTCGCGCCGTAGCGACCGTCGAAGTCGAGTGTGGGCCTCGCTGCTTTCACCTGCGCCGGCGTCTGCCCCTTCTTCTTCAGGTCCTGCACCCGGTCGCGAATCATCACCAGCATGTTGCGATAGGAGGCGACGTCGGCGGTGTCGGACAGCCGGCCGCGGCTCGGGATGATCCAGGTCCCGCCCTGTGCCCGGTACTCCGCGACGGCCAGGTCGAGAATGTGGTTGAGCCCGTCGATCACGCCCTGGATCGTGCCGCCCTTCTCGAGATCGAGCACCGGATAGCCAACGGTGGAGAAGAGGCTGCCGGCGTGAATCACCTCGGAGTGACGGAAGAACACCAGGCTGTCGGCGTCGGTGGTGGCGGCGGGCGCGTGATAGACGATCACCGCTTCACCGTTCATGTACTCCGGCAGCTTGTGCAGTTCGTCGAAGAAGGTGTCGGTGGGCCACGCCGCTTCGGGGTAGGCCGGCGGTTGCTTGTTGACCGAGGTGCTCATGCGGGTGAGCACGTTCTCGTGGGCGATCACCGACGCGCTGCGGGCGTTGGTGGCCACGGCGCTGCCGAATCCACCGCCGCGCGGAAAAAAGCCGCTCGTGGCGATCCTGGCGTTGCCGCCCACGTGCTCGGCGGCGTCGTTGGTGTTGACGATGTAGCGCAGCGGCCGCGGCGGCTGCGGCGAGCTGATCACGGTGTTGATGTACGGGCTGGCCCAGCCCCACTGCAGCCCGGGACAGTTGGCGCCGGCGCAGCGATTGGGCAGCGGAGCCGCCGTCGCGGTCGCCGCCAGTTGCGCCAGGGCCGCCTGCACTTTGTCGGTCATCGCCGCCCCGCCGGAGTTCACGAGCAGCACACCGTCAGAGCCAACCGATGCCGCCAGGTTCACGCCGTCGGCCATGAGCATGTAGACGTTGCCTTGCACCGGCAGCACGTGCACGTCGCCGTCGCGGGGGGCTTGATCGTTGATCGCACTGGAGAGTGTGAGCGACGAGCGCGACGCTGGGACCTTCAACGTGGCCGCATCCGAACCGGCACCCCGGTACTCGGGATAAGTGGTCTTGACGCCGCCGCGGGCGGCCGGTTCGGGCACCCACGGCTCGTTCTTCAGCCATTCCCTCCACGCCGTGTTCTGGCCGGGGAGGAAGTGCGGCACATGATGCCGGTCGGTGCCGCCGTTCTCGGCAAACGCCGAGGCGTTGCACGTCTCCATCTGCACGCTGGCCGTCGGATCGTAGACGTAGGTCGTGGACTGCACGTACGGCTCGTCGAGATACACCGGGTCGTCCACGACGGTGGTGATGGTGAGGATGTCGTCGTGGCGGGCGAGGTACTCCGTCATCGTGTAGAGATCGCTCGTCTGCGGTCCGCCACGTTTCAGATAGCCGTCCTTGAGATGCGTCGTCGTGACCTTGAGCGTGTTGCCCACCCACTGGCCGGTCGAGAATCCGGTCCAGGTGTGTGGTGCCCATGCCGGCGGGTGCGGGCGTCCGTCCATGAAGATCGGACGATCGAGCGAGCGCATGAACTGCACGTGGTAAGCGCGCACCTCGCGGGTGAGCGGATCCTGTTCCTTGAGGATGCGGGCGCCGCCGAGCCCGCGCCACTGGTGCGGCGCCGAGTGCGGGCGGCACTGGTATTCCGGCGTGCCCCAGATCGACTCGGCCGACGTGTCGGCGCGCAGGCGCCCGGCCTCGTTGAACGGAATGCCAAGGTAATCGCCGAGCGGGGGCTGACCGAGACCGCCCACCACCCCGGGCTCCTCGTCGTTCTGCAGCGCCCACTCGCCCGAGATGTCGGGCGGCGTCAGCGTGCGCGGCGGCTGAGCGAAGGCGGCCACCGGCAGCCACGCCGCAAGCAACCCCGCCGTGATGATTCCGGATCGTCGATACGTCCCGGGCATATGTGGCCGGAATGATACTCGCAGGGGCGCCCGTCCGGGCTACCACTTGCGGGCTATGATCCGCTGTCTCGACCATGCTTCAGGTGCGGACCTCATGAACCTGGCGTGGCTCTCGGTTGGCGCCCTGGTGGCGGCCGTGACCCTGAGCTGCACCACCACCATCAACGTCGGCATCCTGTCGATGGCGCTCGCGCTCGCCGTCGGCGTCTTCCTCGGCGGCATGACGCCGGCCGCCGTCCTGCGCGGGTTTCCGGCCGATTTGCTGGTGACGCTGATCGGCGTCACGCTCCTGTTCGCGATTGCCGAGGTGAACGGCACGCTCGAGCGGCTGACGGCACGGGCGGTGCGGGCGTGCCGCGGCCACGCCGGCGCCCTGCCGGTGATGTTCTTCGTCGTGGGCTTCGCCGTGTCCACCATCGGCGCGGGCGCCACTCCCGCGAGCGCGCTGCTGGCGCCGCCCGCCATGGCCGTCGCCGGCCGCGCCGGCATCCCGCCGCTGCTGATGGCGATCATGGCGGGGAACGGCGCGCTTGCTGGAACGCTGTCGCCGTTTGCGCCGACCGGTATCGTGGCCCACGGCGTTATGGCCCGCATCGGCCTCGGAGGCGTAGTGGGCCGCACGTTCGTCTACAACGCCCTGGCCCATGCCTTCGTGGGCATCGCCGGCTTCCTCCTGCTCGGCGGCTGGCGGCTGTTCGGCCGTGGCGCGGTGCGGGAGTCGGCCGACGAGCGTGCGCTGCCGTTCGAGCGTGCCCACTGGCTCACGGCGGCGGGTATCGGCGTGCTCATCGCCAGCGTCGCCGGCTTCGGCTTCGACACCGGGATGATCGCGCTGCTCGTGTCGGCCGCGCTCATCCTGCTCCGCGCAGCCGACGAGGCGCGCGCCATTCAGCGCATGCCCTGGGGTGTGATGCTGATGGTCACCGGCGTGACGGTGCTGATCGCGCTCATGCAGTCCGCGCAGGGGCTCGAGTTGATCACCGGCGCGATCGCCGCGCTCTCGACCCCGGCGACCATCGCGCCCGTCGTCGCGTTCGGAAGCGGCGTCGTCTCGGTCTACAGCAGCACGTCGGGCGTGGTCCTGCCCGCGTTCCTGCCGATGGCGCCGGACCTCGCGCAGCGGCTCGGCGGTCTCGACCCCCTTGGCATCGCCTGGTCGATCAACGTCGGGGCGAGCCTCGTGGACCTGTCGTCGCTCTCGACCGTCGGGGCGCTGTTCATTGCCGGCGCGCCGCCGGGCACCGACACGCGGGCGCTCTTCAACGGGCTGCTCGCCTGGGGGATGACCATGGCGGTCGTGGGCGCGGCGCTGTGCTGGGCGGCGTTCGGCTGAACGCGCGACAACAGGGAGCGAGGGCCATCTATGCGCATCAACCATAGCTCTGCCTCAGCCGTCCGGCCTCGACAAACCACGCCTCCCTCGGCGTCCTTGAACACCGGTCGAACCAGGGGATAATTCAAGCCGCTGCTACCGCGGGTCGAGGCGCGCGATTAGCCATTCGCCGCTCCTTGCGCCCCTTTCGCCGCGCCGAAGGTGGCGTTGGCCCCTTTTGTCGAACGAGTGACAACATGAAACGACTCTGCTGCGTTTTGCTTGCCCTGTCGATGGCTCTCGTGTCCGATGGAGGGCTCGTCGCTTCTGGTGATCGCGCGGTGTCAGGCGCGGGCGGAGGCGCTCCTGATCGGCGCGGCGCCGCCGCGGCCGGCCACGCGAAACCGCTGCCCCCGTTTGTCGAGAAGCATCGAAAGGAACGGATCGCCGCCGCGGATCTGGTCGCGCGTGGACTCGTGGCACCGGACGCGAACGGCAGGGTCACGCTGCGGAACGGTCGTTTCGTGAATTACAAACTGCAGGGTACGGAATACCTGACCGCCGTCCTGATCGACTTCACCGACGTTCAGCACGGTCAGATTCCGGCGCCCGATCGATCGATCGACAACAGCACCTACTGGTCTGCCGATGTCAGCCCGGCGCACTACGACGACATGCTCTTCACGCCGGGAGGCGGTTCATACGGGCTTCCGTCGATGCACGACTACTATCTGGAGCAATCGTCCGGTCAATTCACGTGGACGGGCCAGGTGTCGTACTGGGTGCAGGTGAACGCCAGCGCAGCCGACTTCGGTGGAAACCTCCCGAAAACGGGCGCGGGAGGTGACGACGCCAACGGTCCGGTGTACCGGGTCGTCGACGCTGCGCTGAAGGCGCTGGCCGCATCGGGCAACTACGGTGGTCTCGATCTGGCGAAAGCGGATCAGATCGATCGCTACGACTGTGACGGCGACGGCATCTTCGCCGAACCCGATGGGTATATCGATCACTTCGGCCTCGTGCATGCCGGTGCGGGCGAGGAAGCCGGCGGCGGCGCTCAGGGCGGAAACGCCATCTGGAGCCATTCGTGGTACGCGAACGTCGATGACGACTCCGGGCCCGCCGGATGCCTTCTGGGCGGCTACAACCTGCCCGGCACGAACCTGTGGGTTGGCGACTACACGATCCAGCCCGAGGACGGCGGGGTTGGTGTGTTCGCGCACGAGTTCGGCCACGATCTCGGACTGCCCGACCTCTATGACACGGCCGGCGGCCCCGACAACGGCACCGGATACTGGACGTTGATGAGCTCAGGGTCGTGGGCGTCGGATTCGCCGGATGCCATCGGAGACCATCCCTTTCACATGGGCGGATGGGAGAAACTGGCGCTCGGCTGGCTTGGTGACAACCTCGCACGCGTTGCGCTCGGCGCCAACGCGACGGTGGAACTCGGCCCCGCGGAAGGCGCGACACGTGGACGCTATCAGGCGCTTCGTGTCGATCTCCCCAACATCTCGAAAACGCTCACCCCGTTTCCCGTGGACGGCAACGACCCGAATTACTTCTACTCGGGGCAGGGCGACAATCTCGACAACCTGATGACGAAGTCCTTTGCCGCCGCCGCGGCGACGCCGATTTCCTTCCGCGCGATGTGGGACATCGAGACCGACTGGGACTACGCCTATCTCGTGGCTCAGGTGAACGGCGTGTGGCAGACGGTCCAGACGAGCGCGTCCCGGACCACCAACCCGAACGGCCAGAACTTCGGGTTTGGCATCAGCGGCGCGACGCGCAACTGGACCACGGTGACGGCCACTCTGCCCGCCGGGACGACGTCGTACGGGTTCCGCTACTGGACCGACGCGTTCGTGGCGCGGCCGGGGTTTGCGGTCGACTCCATCTCGGTCGGCGGAGTCGTCGACAACGCGACCACGACGACCGGCTGGACCACGGCGGGATTCCAACAGCTGACGAACGGCCAGTACACGCAGACGTTCTTCCACTACTACTTGGCGGAATCGCGCAGCTATCAGCGAAGCGATACGAGCCTCTGTGGCGCCTACAATTTCCTCTTCGGCAACTGGCTGGAGAAGCAGTGCTATGCGGCCGGCTTGTTGATCTGGTATCGCAACTCTTCGGTGGCGGACAACAACACGTCTCAGCATCCCGGCTCCGGGCAAATCCTCCCGATCGACTCGCACCCCGCGGCCAACGCCATGCCGGACGGAAAGTCGTACTGGCGCGCACGTTGGCAGACATGGGACGCGACTTTTGGCGTGGACACCAACGCCGTGACCCTGTCGCAGATCGATAAGGCTGGCCGGACACGTAGTCAGACATACACGGCTGCACCGGTCGCCTCATTCCACGACGCGTCGCCGACGGCGTACTACAATTCGGCGATTCCGTACAACTCGGTCAAGACCGCCGGCTCGGGCTTGAAGATCGACATCACCGGCGTCAGCAATGATCGAGGTTCGTACCAGGTGCGCGTGTACAAGTAGCGTTGTCCTGAAGTTTGATTTTCGCGTGGCGCAAATCGTGTGGTACAGTCCGCACCCATCGAACGGAGACCGGTGATGTCGAGGCGATTGGCCCTGTGGGGCGTACTGGGAGTGCTGGCGCTGTGTGGCGCGGCGCGCGTGCAGGCGCACCATTCGTTTGCGATGTTCGACACCACGAACCGCATCACGCTCACCGGGACCGTAACCCAGTTCCAGTGGACCAACCCGCACGCCTATATCGAAATCGACGTGCCCAACGGCGCCAACCCGCCGAAGCACTGGACCGTGGAGCTCGGGAGCACCAGCATCCTCCAGCAGGGCGGCTGGAAGTTCACCGACGTGAAACCCAAGCAGACCGTCACCGTCGTGATCAGCCCGTTGCGCAGTGGCCAGCCGGCTGGTCTGCTGGTGCGCATCACGCTGGCTGACGGCCGCGTGCTCGCCAACGGGCCCGGCCCCGCGGGAGGGCAGCCGTGAGCGGACGCCTGGCGTGCGTCGCGCTGACCGCGACGCTGCTCGTCGTGCCGCTGACCGCGCAGCAGGCGCCGCCGGATCTGTCGGGCGCGTGGGCGCCGTATCGCGGCGGGCGTGGCGCCGACCCGAAGTTCGCGGCTCCGCCCGCGACGCCGATCCTGCTGAAGGGCACGTACAAGACGTCCTGGGACGAGCGCCGCGCCGCCGAAGACGCAGCCACCAAGCGTGGCGAGCCGCTGGCCACGCCGGCCGTGGACTGCATCCCGTACGGAATGCCGCGCATGATGTCTGTGGCACTGTACCCGCTGGAGATCATTCAGCGGCCCACGCAGGTCACGATGGTCACCGAGGCCTTCAGCGAGGTGCGCCGCGTGTTCATGAACCAGCCGCAGATGCCGATCGACGAGGTGCCGCCCGGCTATTACGGGCACTCGGTCGGGCGCTGGGAGGGCGACACGCTGGTCGTGGATACGGTCGGCATCAAGACGACCATTCCGGCCTACCAGATGATCCCGCACAGCGATCAAATGCGGATCACCGAGCGGATCCGGCTGGTGGCGTCCGACTACCTGCACGATCAGATCACGATCGAGGATCCGATCGCGCTCGAGAAGCCGCTCACCTACACGTTGGCCTACCGCCGGATGCCCAACTACAAGATGGTCGAGTTCGTGTGCGAGAACAACCGCGAGTACGTGGACTCCAACGGCGCGGTACGGTTGCGGCTCGGGCAGTGATTCGGAGGAAGGGCATGAGGGGATCGAACGTATTCACCGCCGCCGTCGCAACGCTGCTCGTCGCGGCGTCCGGCGGGGTGGTTCGCGCGCAACAGCCGGCTGCCGATCCGGCCGCACCGCTGGGCGCGCTGGCGCCCGCGAACTTGAACAAGGCGCGGCCGGCGCCGCCCTTCGACATCACCGGCACCTGGCTCAACGACCTGCGGTTTGCCGGCTCGTGGCGCTTCGGCCCGCCGCCGCCCACCGTCAAGCTCACGCCGGCGGCCCAGGTCCACTTCGACGCGGCGCGCAAGGCGCAAGCCGAGGGCAAGGTGTACCGCGACGACATCGGTCAGTGCTGGCCCGCCGGCCTGCCGATGATCATGACGCGTGTGTGGCCAATCGCCATGGTGCAGAAGCCCACGGTCATCTACATGGTGAGCGGGTTTATGAATAGCTTCCGCACCATCTTCATCGACGGCCGCCCGCATTCCGATCCCGACATCGTGGTCCGCAGCTTCAACGGCGAGTCGATCGGCCGCTGGGAGAAGGACACGCTGGTGGTGGACACCAAGTACTTCGTGGGTCACCACCACTGGATCGACTCCGGCGTCCCCGCGAGCGATGAACTGCACATCGTCGAGCGGATCAAGCCGGTGAACAGCGGCGCCGCGCTGGAAATCGAGTACACGCTCACCGATCCCAAGGGGTGGGAAGGCGAGATGAAGTTCACCAAGCGATGGAACCGCGTGGACGACCAGGACATACAGGAAGTGCAGTGCCTGCCCGATCTCAACCAGCACATCCCGAGCACGCAGTCGAAGGACAACGTTCGATGACCTCACGCATTGTCGCCACTCTCGCGATCCTGTCTCTCGTCGTCGCCACGGCGACGGCGCACCACGCTGCCGCGGGCATCGACCGCTCGAAGACGGTGGAGCTCAAGGGCACGATCAAGGCCTTCAGCTGGCAGAACCCGCACTCGTGGATGGAAGTGGAGGTCGCGAGCGAGGGGAAGGTCGTGACCTGGACGGTCGAGATGACGGCACCGTCGTACCTGGTGCGCGCCGGGTGGAAAGCTACCACCGTCAAACCCGGCGACGAGGTCGTCGTCTCCGTCCGCCCGCTCAAGAACGGC
>Ga0157380_10001053_pt1 | contig 17653 bp, 11 predicted proteins | sample S35metaG_FD_119757 | JGI IMG/M metagenome (GOLD analysis project Ga0157380, IMG submission 119757) | Switchgrass rhizosphere microbial communities from Kellogg Biological Station, Michigan, USA - S3-5 metaG | ecosystem: Host-associated > Plants > Roots > Rhizosphere > Soil | place: USA... | reverse complement strand
GCATTACTCTTGAAGTCATACTCCTCTACCAGGTAGTTCTTGAAGGCATTGTTTAGCGGGTTGGTGTCGAGTTGCGTCATGAAAGAGGGAGAGACAACGTCGAAGATCTTGCTGATGTAAACGACGTTGACCATCTCTGAACTGCAAGCCGCTGTCCATGTGGATCCCTGAGTCAGAGCCGTTGCGAGCGCATCAGTTCGCAGAGCTATGGCCGAAGCCAGAGCCACGAACGAAAGGGAAGAAATGAGAATGGTGTGCCGGGAAAGGTTTCGTGGAATCATGACATCTGCTCCGAGGATTGAAGGGAACCCAGGATACAAGAACACGATGGTTTTGTGTGCGTATGTGTGTGCGAATCCTGAAAACTGGTGCCCCCGGCGCGATTCCAACGCGCGACCTTTCGCTTAGGAGGCGAACGCTCTATGCAGCTGAGCTACGGGAGCACACGGGTTAGTGAATCGTAAATGGTAAATCGTGAATCGTAAAGTTCGGCTCCGAGCATTCGACAGAATTACAGGATTACAAGATTTCAAGATAGCATTAAAGACGACGAGGTAGTCTGCTTTCTCATCCTTGTATTGTTCATTCTGTTAATTCTGTTAATCCTGTCCAATAACAAAAAAGGCGCGGCGGGTTTGCACTCGCCGCGCTCTTCTGTTGTGACGATCTGGATCTCAGATTCTAAGATCTCAGACCTATGGTTATTGACTCAGCGGTACGGTCACCAGCACGGTCTTGAATGTGTGGTTACCGTATTGATCAGTGCACCGGACCGTGATCGTGTAGATTCGACCGGTGCCGATTCCTGATCGCTCGGCGCGCAACCTCACCAGATGGTTGTTGACGATCTGCCAATCTGGTGCTGTGTCGCCGTCGTCTGTTCCGTTGACCGGTTCATTGCTTGTCACGCTGGATATTATGCAAGTGATGTTTCCAGCGCTGGTGCAATTATCAGTCGCAGAGTAGCTAACCGTCACGTTCCTCATCTGATGGTTTGGTGGCCATAATGATGATGGACTCGCGATCGGGTCTGTGACGCTCGGCCCTTCCGTGTCGTTGACCGTCACGGTGAAAGGACTCGTGTCAGTCGTTGAGTTATCGATTGTGCTCGTACCAGTGGCGAGAACATTCGTCACGCCGACTGGGAAGAAGGATCCCGACGGCGGTACGTACGTGATCACACCACAACTACCCACGATTGTAGGAGCCGGATAGTTGACGATCGCACCGCAGAGACCTGGATCGTTGGCCTGAGTAAGATTAACGACTCCGATGCTGCACGCCTGCGCGTTGCACAACGGGACAGCTGTCGTAATACTCAAGCTCCAACCTCCGGAAATTGAACCGACGTCGACGCCAGCGTCGTCAACCACGTAGAGACTCCAGGTCCCATTCGGGTTCACGCCGTTGAATATTGACAACGACGTAGCTGGATAAGGTCCAGCCGGAGCGGGCGCTGGGAAAAGATCACCTGCACCAATATTGGTCGGCCGGAACGTGCCCGAGACGACAGTCGCACCGATTGCCGGTCCGGTATCGTCAAAGACCAGGTTGGCGTCGACGGCATCAGTTCCGCCGCCTACGTCAGACATCAGAAGAAGTTTCTGTCCGCCGGGACCGACGAGCAGAACATCGGCGTCACTCGGGAATGTGTGACTGAAGCCGGTGAGCGTTGCCGTCACCTTGGTGACGGTCCCAACTACACCCGCGATGTTGATGTTAGAAGGATAGGGGTTAGCCGGAGCTCCAGTCGCAGCGCCCGTGCCTACCCCCGGAATCACGATGTTAGTGGCGTTCGATCCAACCGTATTCCCTACCAGAGTTGCACCTATTTGAATTGTGAAGGTGACAGTGCCGAGATTCATTGCACCATCCTGTAGTTGGAAGGTTGCGGTGATGTTCCCACCACAAGTTCCACTCGCCACGAATGTAAAGTCGCGCGAGACAGCCGGATCAACTGGACTGAACGAGCCGTAGTTCTGCGGACCGCTCGGAGCGTTGACGCCGCCGCCAGGTAGAAGCGTAGCGACCAGGTTGGTAGTTGGGCCAGTACCGACGTTGACGAGCGGGAAGCTCATCGTCACAGTCTCGTCAGGATCGGGTGCGCCGTTAGCCGGCGCAACACTCTCGCTGACCATAACTGCCGGCGGTGCGGCGCTGATGATTGGCGTGCCTGCAACACCACAGCAGAAGTAAAGCTGCGGTTGAATCTCAATCGTCGCGCAACCGAGGGTGCCGGTGTCGAGGTTGGCAGTGTCATTGACTCTGAGCTTCCAAACTCCGTTCATTTGCTTGCCGTTCAGCGCCGACAGAGCCTGATCTGAACGGAACGTACCTGCAAACGGTGCGACCCCCGCACTAATTGGCGTACCTGCCGCGTCGTCAAAAACTGTCGGTGTGCCTGAGCAGTCGTTGGCGCCATTACCGTAGTTATCACCAGCACCGCCGCGGTTGTTCGCGAGCGCGACCGATGTGCCATCCGGCGCGATCAAGCTGATCACCAGATCTCCGTCGAACGTGTGATTAAGTCGGACTCTGACGTTCACATCGCCGACGAAACCAGTGTCAGGTACCGTGATTGGGATGTCCGTTGTCGTCACATCCGGCAGCGGAACTGCAACGTTTCCGGTGCTGTAGGAGACGGCCGGGCCCATACTTGTTGGTGCACCAATCTGCAAAAGGTATGTCTTGGTGACTGGTCCGAAACTACTGTTGATGTTGATTGTGAGCGCAATCGTCTCACCGCAAGTCGCTGACGACGGTACCGTGTAGCTGAGGTTCCGTGTAGCACTTCCGAGACCAGCGATGTCGCCGTAGCTGGCGCTGCCGCCACCCACGATCTCCGCAGTAACACCCGTCGCTGTCGCACTGAGCGGATTTGTCAACTCAACTGCCAACTCAATTGATTCACCCGGATCCGCGTGACCAGCCGAGGGGCACGACTCTACTACGATGTTGACGTCGCCAATCTGGAGGTTCGGTGTGTCGAACGATTCCCCAACTGTGATGGGGTTGCTATTCGCGGCCGAAACCGTGGCGCCGAAGCCCATGCCTCGAGATGCGAATCCTTCCCAAATCGCCTTCTCTTCAAGCGGACCGCCACCACTCGCGGCGCTCGCGGCAAGAATGGCGTCACGGGCCTGGAGCATTGTCGGATCAGCAGGCTCAAGTTTCATACCGTCAATCGCGAGTTGCATTGCACGTTGATTGCCGACTGCGAAGCCGTGCAACGCGATCAAACGGGCGCGAACTTCGAGCAACACCATGCACCAAACCTCACCGACGTTGTGCACTTCAGCCGCGGTCGCCGAACCGATTGGACCACGAGGAAATGCACCGTCAGTAAGATTGATCTTCGACTGGTCCACGTCCGCAAAAGTTAACGGGTTATGTGGCTTGCCGTTGAGGCCCAAGGTTGTTTTGAGCGCGTACGGGAAGCGACGAATACCGTAGTAGTAGTTGTTTTGATATCCGGCGACGATTAGTTGAGTTGACCAACCACCAGCGCCGTAAATCCCGTTAATGTCCTCGCTGGCGTCGGAGAGAATTGCGCGTCCAAAGAAGTCGCCCCAACCCTCTCCCATTCCCCCGCCCTGTGCGAAGTTGAGGCCGGCAGCGTTGCCATGCAGGCGATTCGACACGCCGTGCGTCAACTCGTGAATGAGAATTTCCTGATCGAGGCCGGAGCTGCGATCGGGAGTAGGTCCGGTGAAGATGAACATCTGCATGCGACCCGATGTGCCGTCTGGCGGCGTCAAGAAGTTCGCATTGTTTGTATTAGAGAAATCTTGTCCCTGGGCCAGCACGCGATCGTTACCCACACCGCCTCGGCCATAATTGTTTAGCTGGAAGTTTCGCGCTCCTTCAGTGAAGCCGAGCCCATATAGGATGTCGTGGAACTTATTTGTCCAATAGAACATGTTCACGACCTCCCCGAAGCGAAAGTTGGCCACTGTCGGGGCGTCACCCGGCGGAGGACTTCCAGGAGCCGGGTTGTACGCGAAGTCGAAAACGCGTAAGGGAGCACCGATCGGCCGCGTGGCTGGTTCGATCCCATCGGGCGCGACCAGGTCCAGTCCGGCGTCTACGTTGTTTCCGATGGTCGTATTGTCACCATCGTTGAGCCATGGGTCATTAAACAGCGGGTGCTGCGTGATTAGCGTGAAACTAGTGCGAGGAACAGCGGCTCCTTGAATCGTCGGAACCGTCGCCGTGAGAAGTTCGCTCAACGGCAATGGCGTAAGAGGCGCGGGACTATCGGAGCTGTAGACAACGTATGTTGCTGTTTGCGTCTGATCATTAACGAGGTTCTTACGCCACAGCAGGTCACCGCTTTCGGCGTCGACGAATGTGTAGTAGGCCGGTTCGTCCTGATACAGGATCATCGACCACGCCAGCGTTACTTCACCGGCTTTCATCGGGAAGTATTGGAGTTCAACTTTGATGTCGTTAGCGAAGGGACCAGCATTCAAGATCACGACGTGCCCATCACTGTCCTGCTCCTTCACTGTCAGTTCGTTGGGATTGACAGTGATACCGAGAGAAGCAGCGCCGTGAGCTACTGCCTGTGCCGCGCTCAGGGTGGGCTCCGGTAGGGCTTTCATAGAAGCAGCTCCGCCCTTGCGGCCGCTTTCTTCGTCGTCATTCAACCCGGGTACTAAAGTGCTCACCGTTTGGAAGAGATTGCCGTCTGCATCAAACGCAGCTCGCAACTCGGCTTGAAAGACAGGGAGGCCATCCAGCTCTTGCTTCAAATCGATCCAGGAGAGATTGCCTTCGGGGTTTTTGTATTCAGAAATCTTTTTGAGTTTCTCAACTTGCCTTGTGGTAAGTCCGTAAAGGCGTGCGTTGCGACCCAGGAAGTCACGCACCAGGCTTTCGCCGGATAAACGCCCCCGTGCCTTTTTCGCCAACCTCTGGCTACCACGTGCGCGCACAACTTGGGGAGCCTGTGTTTGCTCATCAACCTCGATCTCCACGCCCGGGGCAACGTCCTTGAAGGCGGCGCGGGCGAGAGAGAGATTTTTAACGACACTCGCATGCTTGTCACCAAATCGCTCGGCATTGCGTTGTCGTCTCGCTTCAAACTTGCCCTGCGTCTCTTTGTCTCCATTTTTGCGACTGTCGATATTCTCGAGGACGCGTTTCTGTTTTTGTCTTTGTCCCTGTTCCTGTCGGGCCGCGTGCGACGAAGGATCCCACGCCAACCCCAACAGAACCAATGCTGTGAGTGCCAAGAGGGCCCAGCCTGTTCTGCGTTTCATTTAAAACTCTCCTTGACGGCGTTTGAGTTTAGTAACGGAGCGGTACTATCGGGTCTCGTTTTTCGACTGATTGAACCGCATTCGAATGAAAGCGGCGGCCGCAATAAACGTTGTGGGTGTTCCAGACATACAGGAACGCCGACAGAGTGATTAGCGTCCCGAAGTATTTCTGAAGTGCTTTGTAATGCTCCGCGTGCGAGTCACGCGACCCGCAGCCGCACAAATCTGGGAGCTGGTTCCCAAGAACCTTGACGAGAGTAGTTCTCGACAGAACCCCTTGAAGAGGGAGGGTCGTACCGCTATCTGGGCTGGGCTACCGACTGACCTGATTGATTTTGCGGAAGATATGCGGGCGAAGTTTAGAAGTCAAGAAAAACTTTCGTAAGTTCTTGATTCCATAAACGAAATGATTTGATCCGATAAGTGAAACGATTCCTGTGTCCGAAAAACTTCGGTGAGTCTTTAACGCGCATCGTCTTCAGTATCCCGACATGTCGGGATAGCGCGTGGCCGTTGAGTGGTATCCAGCAACGCTACTACGACTGATACTTGATCAATGATCGCACGTCGTATCCAGTTAGTTTTTCTCGCCCCGGCAGGAATTCCAATTCAACAACAAATACGAGACCGACGACTGTGCCGCCTAATTGCTCCACTAGATCAACCACGGCGCGCGCTGTACCGCCTGTTGCGAGTAGATCATCTGCGATGATGACGCGATGGCCGTCGCCAATTGCATCCCGATGGATTTGCAGTGTGTCTTGTCCATATTCGAGGTCATACGAAATCGACGCGCATTCTGCGGGGAGCTTTTTCGGTTTTCGAACAGGAACGAAGCCGGCATTGAGGTTATAAGCCAGGGCGGGAGCGAAGATAAAGCCTCGCGCCTCTACGCCGATAACTGAGTCGACTTTTTGTCCTTCAAACTCAGCGGCCAGTGCATCCACGGTATTGCGTAAACCTTCTGGGTGTTTAAGCAGCGTGGTGATGTCGTAAAAGTTTATTCCCGGTTTGGGAAAGTCGGGAACTTCGCGAATGAGTTGTTTCAGATGGTCCATTGTTATTTTTGATTGTTGATTTTAGATTTTTGATTTCTGATTTCTGATTGTTGACGAAATCGCTTTTCACGACCGGCCTAAATCTACAATCTAAAATCAAAAATCAAAAATGTCCTTATCTCTCAATTCGGAAAGACGAATACATCCCCGTTGGCTCGAGATTGATTTCTTCAACTTGCTCAACGACTGACCATTGGGGGCCCGTAACGAGATCGTGCTTGAACGATTCAACGTTAACGGCTGGACCTTCAGCGAACGCTTCAACTGTTCCGTCCGGTCGATTTTTTACATAGCCAACTACCTGATGCCTGGCAGCTGCGCGTTGAGCAAAGAATCGATACCCAACGCCTTGCACTTCACCACTGATCAAAAACTTCCGAGCTACTGTTTGCATTCAGTTTTGTGAGTCTAAGCCCTATTTCTTTTTGTAAGCCACGCATTCTAGCCAAAGCGTTGCGGTCATGCACGAAGGCAGACCGCTCACGCATGTAACGCTCTTCTCTTAAGCACACCACCCGTGGCATCAGCGAGCCCGTGCACTACAACGAATGCATCCGGATCAAAATCGGCGACCAAAGTCTTGACCCTTCCGATTTCCAAACGTGTGACGACGCAATACAAGATGTCTTGTTCGCTGTCGCTAAGTCCGCCGCGTCCTTTGTACACCGTCACTCCGCGACGCAGATCGCGAATGATTGCATCTCGAATTAACGCGTTTTGATCCGAAATGATTATTACTGCCGTGTGTTCCTCGACGCCGTGCAGCAAGAAGTCGATCGTCTTCGACGCAGTAAAGTAAGTCAGAACTGAGTACATCGCAGATTCGATCCCTAAGAAAAACGCCGCGGCTGAAAAGATCACAATGTTGACCAGGAGAATGACATCACCCACTTTAAAAAGATGACTGGTCTTACTAACGAGAAGGGCTGCGATCTCCGTTCCATCGAGCACCGCGCCTCCTCTGATTGCCAAACCAATTCCGGCTCCGATAAAGAGTCCACCAAAGACGGCGGTGAGTAGTTTGTCAGGAGTAACGTCGGGAAAACTGACGAAAGCGAGACACGCCGATAGTCCCGCTATCGCGAGCATGCTCTTGACGGCAAAAATGAGACCGATTTGCCGATACGCAAGGAAAATGAACGGAAGATTGATCACGAGAATGAGGATCGAAAGCGGCCATCCCATCACGTTCGCCAGCAGCATCGAAATACCCGTAACGCCACCATCGATGAAGTGACTTGAGAGCAAAAAACCTTTTAGACCAAGACCCGCCGAGAAGATACCAGCAATAATCAAGGCAAAGTGCCCTGCCTCACGAATGGCTTTTTTCATCATCAGCTCCGCTCCGATCCACAAAGAGTATCCACAGATTACATTAACAGGGAGCAGGAGCAGCAGGCAGGAGCAGGAAGAATTCAGCCGCAGATTCTCACAGACAAGCACAAATCAGAACAATCATAATAACTATTAGATCGGGTCCTTATTGGTTAATTCTGATCTGTGTTTATCCGCGAAATCTGCGGCTGAATTCTTCCTGCTCCTGCCTGCTGCTCCTGCTCCTGTTCTGTGTAATCGGTGGATTCTCTTGGCTGGTTACTTCTTTGCGCGCCGATTAGCAATCACGCCCGTATCAACTGTCTCGCCGGTTCGCGAAATTGCCTGGAAGTACAACTGGTTCCCAACAACCTCGAACAACATGAAGTGCATGTCTTTATCAAACGCCCGGTCAGTTAATGGCGACTTCGCATCAATGTCGCCGCTTCGCAGTTTTCCACCTGCGCCGGACACGAAGTAATAAATGCCTTTTTGCGGCTTGATGCGCTCGTAGACGTGGTCATGCCCCGTAAGCACAACATTCACTCCATACTTTACAAAGATCGGTTCAACCACATCTCGCAACGAATCATGTGAACCGTGTTTCTTCGCGGACGAGTAAGGCGGGTGATGAAAGAAACAGATTTTCCATTCCGAAGTGTCGGCTGCCAACTCACTCTCCAGCCACTTTATCTGTTTCTGATCCATGTAGTTGCTGTTCAGCGAATAGAACGCCACATTTCCACGTTTGAATCGGTAGTATTCCTTTCCGTCCATGTTGAAGTTAGCATAGTTAGCCTGCACTGCAAGATCGTGATTTCCCAATGTCGCAAAGAACTTCACTTTTGCATCAAGCAGAGGTTTGTATACCTCAGAGAATTTCTGTTCGAAATCTTTAGGCGTCTCTCCGCCGTACATGTTGTCACCTAACAACAACACAAACTCGAAGGGAAATTGCTCTCGTGAAAGTGCCATCAGTTGGCCAAGTTGGTACTGCTGTTTGCTGCCGGTTCCGGTGTCGCCTATAACCGCAAATCTAAGTGAACCTTCCTTTCGCGGTAAGCTGATTCGAACGTTAGCAGCCGGTAGGGTCCCTTTCGTATGTGACGCGTTCTGAGAAAACGCGCTTGTCCAGATGCCTCCACTGATTAGTGTGACGCATAACAAAACCGACATCAGCGATCGATTCATTTGTCCCTCCCCGTTGTGGCTACGGCAGCGCATTAACCATGTAGTCGACGATCAGATTGTTTTCCCGGTCCATGAGAAGCATGTTTCGGCCAACGAATCGATAGCGTACTTCTTTCGGCAGTTGCGGCAATTCCAACAAGAGCTTCGGCGGCATCTCTGTATATTCCTTACTCGTCGGATATGGATAGTTGACCTTGAGTGGTATCGATTTGTTTTCTGCCTCGAAAATTGTCTTTCGCAGTTCAACGCGATCGTCGCCTCGAAAGTGATTCTTTAGCGTGGCCCGAATAGCCTCGGAAACAGCGGGCTTAAAAATCTCTCCTGGCTTGGCCCCTGAGCGTGCCGCTCTCGTCGCATCCTGAAACGCCATCATGAAGGTATGTATCTGTTCAGGAGTCGCCTCCTTTGGAAGTTTTGGGACGTTTTCTCTAACGCGGTTGCGCAGCTTCACGTATTCCTGCACTTCGCTTTCGAACATTTTGACCGCTTGCTTTTCACTAACAGATTGCGCGTTCGCCGACGCCACCAGAGCCCAGAGTACGCCGACGTAGATCGAAATCGTCAGACGCAAGGCTGTTTTAATGGTGTGTTTCATTTGCTTTAGGATTGTGCAAGCACGGTGCCGCGATAAAGACGTGGTTGTAGTAAAGGTTTTTCGAGCCTGACGAATGTTTGTCAGACAGTGTGTGTAAGTTTTTGACACGATTTGCTGTTAATCAGCCGGGCGAGAGCTTCCTCCAAAACACCAACGCAGAGGGGTTTTGTTGACTTCAATCCATGTCAGGATTATGGTCTACGCGCTTAGGTAATCTGTCTATATGCTTCGGCGTACCTCGCTCCGGAGTTGACCTCAAACATTTCGACAAAGGGGTTACATCATGCGCATACGAAGAATCGTGTTTCTTTCAGCTATTGCTGTGTTGATGTTTTCGTTCTCAGCATCCACACAACGAACCAGCGTGGGCCGTCAGTTCCCTGTATATGACAACGATGGGCAACCTGACCTGACAGTAGATCCTCAGCGCTTTACGTCTCAGCTGGAAATCATTGATCGACTGTTCGAACCTGGCAGCTGTGCTGTAGTAGAGGGAGCAGTTCGCGCTACTGGCTACCGCCGGATTCTACGGTTTGACACTGTAGTGATGAATGGCGGAGACGGCGATCTGATCGTCGGCGATCGCACCGATCCAAATAATCCGTACGCAGAATGGTTTTACTTTGCGCCTTGCCATGGCCATTATCACATTCGCGATTTCTCAAACTACGAGCTACTGACGTCCGACGGCTCGTTAGTCATCGCCGGGCAAAAAGGCGGGTTCTGCTTTGAAGATTCTTTTAAATATTCCGGCAGCAGGAGCAATGGTTACAACTGTGGGTTCCAGGGAATCACGTCGGGCTGGGGCGATTGGTATTACAAACAGCTAACCGGGCAGTGGATCGACATAACAGGTATTCCGGAAGGTGACTATATCGTGCGCGTTACGATTAACGCCGCTGGGGCATTCGACGAAGGAGAGAATCGCTATCCCAACGTGGTGCAAACCTCTATTCACGTTCCAAACCCACGGAATAAGGTTGCTATAGACAATTCACCTGAGCTCATCGACCATTGAAGAACGTGATAGATCGCTTGCGATAGTTTCACAACGGCTATCCAACTCGTGCACCGACGGCCGATAATAGGTTTCGGAGATGAAGCCTATTTCGACTCGCCATACACTTCTGAGTTACCTCGACGACTATGTACGTCGGAGCGATACCGCCTTCGTCCAGCGACAGGGCCTGCGTCTAGTTAGTTGGTCCTACAAAAAGCTGGTTCTCACATCACGCCGCACAGCTCGCGAATTGGAATCGCGCGGTATCCTCCCCGGTTCGCGTGTGATCTTATGCGGTGCAAATAGTGCTGAATGGGTGGGTGCATTTTGGGGCTGCCTGTTGAGGGGCGTCGTTGTAGTACCGATCGATCGGCAAAGCTCGGCGGAGTTTGTCTCCTCGGTACAACAACAAACCGATGCAAGACTCGTGATTGCGGATCGCGATGCAACAGCTCTAAATCAACTGCCAGTCCCTTTGATTCAACTCGAACAATTAGTTGAATTGACCGCAGCCCATTCATCTGAGCCCTACATAATAGATGGCATCAATCGAGACACCCTCGCGGAAATTGTCTTCACGTCGGGCACAACGTCGACACCAAAAGGCGTGATGCTCACGCATGGAAACATCCTCGCCAACCTGGCTCCGCTCGAACGCGAGATCGGCAAGTATCGGAAGTGGAGACCACTGGTCCATCCGCTGCGATTTCTTGTACTGGTGCCGCTGAGCCATGTGTTTGGACAGTTCATGAGTGTGTTCGTACCTCAGTTGTTGGGAGGCGAAGTGCACTTTGATCACACGCTCAATCCGGCCGAGATAGTGCGTCGGACGCGCAGGAGTCGCATCTCGGTAATTGTTCTTGTGCCGCGCATGCTTCGTAGTCTGCGCGAGTGGACAGAGCGGGCTCACAATGCAGCAAATCTCTCAGGCAACCTGGGCGGCGCCGACAAACAAGGTTTCCTTCGCCGATGGTGGACTTTTCGGCACATTCATAAACAGTTTGGATGGAAATTCTGGACCTTCCTTTCCGGTGGCGCGACATTGGATACGCAAACTGAAGAGTTCTGGAGAAGACTTGGATTTGGAGTTTTGCAAGGGTATGGCATGACCGAAACCGCGTCGCTTGTGACCGTCACTCATCCTTTTAAACGACGACAAGGTTCGATAGGCAAACCTCTCCCAGGTTACGAAGTCAGGTTAGATGAGTCGGGAGAAATCTCCGTGCGCGGCCCAGCTGTTTCACCCGGCTACTGGTCCAAGTCAAATGGTTTAGATCGAACGTCGAATGGCTGGCTACATACAGGAGATATCGGCGTGATCGACGATCAGGGTCACGTGTATTTCAAAGGACGCGAAAAAGATGTCATCGTCACGGGGGCAGGGGTAAACATCTATCCGGAAGACCTCGAAGCCGCTCTGAATCGCCAAACGGAGGTTCGCGCCAGCTGCGTCGTGACGTGGGAAACCGAGAGTGGCGACGAGCCACTTGCCGTCATCATCTTGCGCCATTCCGAGACCAACCCTCTCACCATCATTGAGAGTGCCAACGAGACCCTCGCAGAACAACAGAGGATTCGTCGTTGGCATGTTTGGACTGAGCCGGATTTTCCACGCACTCCGACAGAAAAGATTCTCAAGCGGGAAGTCGTTGCGACCATTCAAGACCGCGAACGATTGAACAACGTCGATAAGTCCTGCCGGACCTGCGCGCAATCATCATTCATTCTGGCGACGGCTGCACGGATTGCCGGAGAAACTGCGCAGGCGGCGGACGATCGGTCACTTAAACTTGCCACTGATCTAAAGCTGGATTCGCTGGGCCGAATCGAACTTTTGAGCGCGATTGAAGAGCGATACGAGATCGAGTTGGATGAAGCAGCGTTCACCGCGGCTACAACGGTTGAAGACATTGAAAGAATTGTTCGGGGCGAAACAGAGCAGCAGATCACACCTTATCCCTTTGCAAAGTGGCCCGGAAAGTTTCCGGTTCCGTGGCTTCGCGCGGTGCTGTTCTATGCACTGATCTATCCAATCACACGATTCATGAGCCGGATGAAAACCGAAGGACGTGACAAGCTAAACGGCCTCCGTGGCCCAGTCTTATTCGTCGCAAATCATGTCACGCTCGGCGATCAGGCAATGATTTTGGTTGGTCTTCCGTTTCGTGTCCGTCATAAGTTGGCGATTGCAATGGAAGGTGAGCGATTACGCGACTGGCTCCATCCTCCAGACGAAACCCCCTTGTTGATGCGATTACGCCTGCTGTCGCAGTACCTTTTAGTGCGCACCTTTTTTCATGTATTCCCTCTGCCCAGGCGCAGCGGCTTTCGTCGAAGCTTTGCCTATGCGGGCGAATGCATCGATCGAGGGGAGAGTGTGCTGGTTTTTCCTGAAGGGCTTCGTGCGCCGCGCGGTCAGATGCACCTGAGTTCGTTCAAGACTGGAATAGGAGTGTTAGTAAAGGAGCTAAACGTTCCTGTGGTACCGGTTAATTTGAAGGGTCTTTATGAACTGAAGAAGAAGCGACAGTATTTCGCCGCGCCGGGTACGGTGACCGTAGTTTTTGGCGAACCGATTAAGTTCGATCAGGAAATGGACCCGAAGCAAATTGCTGACGAGCTACAGCGTCAGGTCGAAGAGCTGTCCACGGGCTAGTGCTAGACGCGAACCGATTTAGAGCTCTCAATTAAGCCGTTGATCTCGGATAGCAGTTTCTCATTCTCGGCTGGCTTAACGAGATAGCCACTAGCGCCCGCGTTAAGAGCGTTTCGCAAGTCCGAATCATAAGCAGCACCGGAATAAAACAAAATCGGTGTCGTCTTATCAAATTCGCGAATCCATTCAGTGAGACTTAGTCCAGATGAATCCGGCAACCAGCCATCGACTAGATAGAGATCGAAGGGTTGCGACTTAGCGAGCATGAGGGCCTCTTTCGCGTTGTCAGTACAGACCGCGTCATAACCTGCGCATTGCAGCACAACAAGTAGCAGCTCACGGGTATCTGTGTTGTCTTCGGTACAGAGAATGCGGCCCTTGGGGGAAGGCATAGGGTTGTATTTCCTTTATTGCTTAAATCGAAAAGAGAATGTAGACGTCGGGAGCCTGGAAACATTTTTAGACCAATTCTGAGGCTGAAGTCAATGCTTTTTAAAAGACCGGGCTACTTTGCGTTATCTGAATCTCAGATGAGGACACGACCGAGTTACAACACTCTGAGCATCTTGTAATCCCTAATCCTTGGGACTAGTTCCCTTTCATCCTGGCTGCCACGTACTCGTCGATTGATGCGCCCTTGCCCAGCTTCGGATCCAATTGGTACGCAGTTCGGAAGTTGCTCATCGCCTGATCACTCTGACCTTTCTTCAATAACAGATCCCCTAACAATTCATGGAGAGATCCGTTCTTGGGATGGAGCGCGATGCCCGCACCGACGAACTCAATGGCCGCCACTTGCATTTCTGGCCGTCTCAGCCAACGTCGACCAAGATCAAGAAATGTTCCGGCAGCCATGACACCGCCTGGGTTTGACTCGAAGGCCCGCTGAAAATAAACCAAAGGTCGTTCGTACTCACCGAGAAGTTTTCGCACTGCAGCACGTCCTTCATTCGTCTGCTCAGCGATAATCAAGAAGTAGCCAAGATTGAACAACAATTCATCTGACGTAGGATAAAAATCAGCTCCGAGTTTGCTTGCAGTGAGCGCGGCTTCACCTTGCTGAATTCGTTGCAGATCCATCGTAAAGTCTGGATAGACTTCTGCATCGGCAAACTCTTTTCTTAAACGCGTACCGATGGCGGCTATATCCGACGCCGGAGTCAATTCCACATTTCGCGTGTAATCATTCCATGTACGCATCCAATCGGTATTCCAACGCTCAATCAGTTTTTCGAAGGCTGGAGTAAATCTGAGTTCTGCCGGAATCGTGGGATCTCTCTTGTAGAGGTGTACATAATCCACAAAGAAAGGTAACGCACCAGCTTTAGAATATTTTGTAAAACTTTCCCGTCCATTTTTCTCAACCAGCTTCGAGGCCATGAACGATCCGAGTTTAATGAAAGCGTTGCCACCAACCGGATGACGGCCGTCGCGGATTTTTTGAGATGTCTCCGCAGCTGCAGTTCGTAACGCATCCTCGCTTGTGTTGGTTTTGAAGTAACTGAATGCTTCAGCAAGTTCCTGAGGATCAACGGTCATAGGCTGGTGATGTTGCCAGTAATGGAGTGAACCGTAATTGAAAGCGCCGTCGATCGCGATGGCTATTGGCGCAACCACTCGATCCTTTGTCGCGAACCGAGCGCTCCATTCTTCACCAGTTACCGCTTCATACAACCGGCGAACATAACCCCCTAACGACGAAAATTCCAGATTACTTAGCGCGACAAAAGCCATGCGCCTTTCGGGGAAAACAAAGAAAGCTGCTTCAGTTCCCTTTTGACTGCCACCGTGATTAATGACGAAATTACCGTTGAGCGGACGCACCATCCACCCGAGCGTGTAGTACTCGTCTGCATCACCAATGCCGGACCAACGACGTCTCGTAGTTGTAACAGGCCGCAGCATCTCTTCGTGCCATTTAGGTGAAACGACTTTTTGATCAATCACTGCCTGCGCCCAGCGCAAGAGATCCGGTACCGTGCTCGTTGCTCCTCCTCCTCCAATTCGTGAGCTGACATTGATGAATGGCGCATTCTTCAATTCACCATCAGCTAGGTCGTACCCACGCACCCGATTAGGCACCAGCCCACGCACGTCATCGATTCGCGTATCATTCATGCCTGCTGGCAACCAAAGATTCTCTCGCAAATATTTTTCAAATGATCCGCCCGTGATGTTTTCGATAGCCGCCGCGAGTAAGTTGTAATCAGCGGTCCCGTAAATAAACCGCGTCCCGGGCTCGACCGTGATTGGTGTCGCTGAAATACGAGCAACTAACTCTTTCATCGACACTTGTTCAGGTCCTAGACCTGACGGACCCTGACCGCCACCGAGATGCGTAAGCAACTGTCGAACAGTTACTGGCCATTTCTGTTTTGGATAATCTGGAAGGTAAGTCTGGATTTCTGCGTCGAGATTGATCTTGCCGCGCTCGGCGAGTTGGACGACGGCTGCGCCTGTCATTGTCTTCGTAGTCGAAGCAATGCGATATGCCGAATTCGGTAGTGCAGGAGTTTTGTTTTCGACGTCGGCGTATCCAAACGCCTTTACCCAAGTGGCGCCGTCTTTCAAAACGCCGATTGTCATCCCGGGAATACGGTCGCGCTCCATCTGCACGCGTACAAAGTTTTCAAACTCTCGAAGCTGTGCGGTTTCGGGAAGGGTCCGAGACGTTACCGGGTTCTGATTGGATTGACTGAACAGGTAACCTGGCTGACATGCGCACACGAGCAACAGAATCCAAGGGTACAGTCTTTTCATTTGGGATCCTCTATCGGAGTCTTTGGCCGGGAGAAGGCGTGTGCGAATAATACTTCTGATTCTTGATTGAGAGAAGCATATCCACAGACTACACAGAACAGGAGCAGGGGCACCAAACAGGAGCACGAAATCTCCTGCTCCTGCTCCCTGCCCCTGCTCCTGTTCTGTGTAATCTGTGGACCTGCTTATTCCCTATCAATGAATTGCTGAAGATCTCGCGCCAAGCGTTCGGGTAACTCCCATGTTGGACTGTGACCAGTTTGCTCATACACACGCAACTCGGATTTTGAAATTCCCGATAGCAGCGCGTCTTGTTCCTTTCGCAAGAAGACCGTTTCACCATCGCCCCAAATGATGAGTGTCGGAGACTTGATCTTCGTTAACTCGGCATCGGCGCCAGTCAATAGATCCTTTATCACTTCTTTCCAAATGCGTGCCGGCATTCTGCGACTTTCGGCGATGACCTGGTTGATGAAATCGTCGGGTACTGGTTGTACAACCATTCCAACCTGGAAGTCGCGAACGAACTTCTCAGGGACTGAATCGCTCAGGGCATTAATGTCTCGCTGTAAACCGAGAACAGCACTATTTTTGGCGCTGGGGGCTGAACCAATCAGCACCAGCTTCTTAACCCGTTCTGGCTCGAGCGTCGCGATGTGCTGTGCGACAAAACTTCCCATTGAATGTCCGACCACCGTCGCTTCGTTAATTCCTATCGCATTCATAAATGCAAGCACGTCATCGGCCAACACGCGCGGCGTGTAACCATTGCGCGGTTGATCAGAATCGCCGTGCCCGCGCTGATCCAACACATAGACGTGGTACTTCGGATCCATCGATTTCAGCACGCGACTGTAAGAAAACCAGGAATCGGTGAATCCGTGCAGCATCAACACGACCGGGCCTCCGCGCTCACCTTGTTCGGCGTAGTGCAGTCTGACACCGGTGTTGAGTTGAATATTGGAGAAACGAATTCGCGTCGCTTCGGTGGAACACATGTTTGAGGCGTTGGACGTTTGAACAAACATCGTCGCGAACATCACTGCCAGTGATGCGATTACTTCTGGTTTTAACTTCAATCGACTCATATGAATTCCTCTTCACACAGTCCTCTCAATTGATAACGCGTAAAAGATGAGGCGTTAGGGCCTCTTTGCCGTTGCACAAAACCAATCGCTGTCGGCTAAACTCACAAAGCTCAATTGATCCAATCTGCCGGAGGACCTTACCGCGTGCGCCTCTTATCAGTGGTTGTTATCTGCTTTTCGCTAATATCCGGGCTTGTTGCTACAGCTCAAAACCAATTGCCAGTACCTCCATCGCAAACTCCGTCACCGGCAGCGTCGCCATCACCCGTACCACTCCCACCACCGACCGTGAAGATCGACAACTACCGCGCAGCTGCTGCGCGAATCATCGGGGCTGCGCTAACGAGCGATAAAGCGTACGCACGACTCGCCTATCTAACCGACCGCATCGGGAATCGTCTTAGTGGCTCAAAAAACCTCGAGAGGGCCATTGAATGGGCCATCGCGGAGATGAAGAAGGACGGTTTGGATAATGTGCGCGGTGAAAAAGTGATGGTGCCGCATTGGGTGCGCGGTGAAGAAAGCCTGGAGTTGACGAGTCCTGTATCTCAGAAACTTACGATGCTGGGATTGGGAAACAGCGTAGGAACACCAGCAGAAGGAATCACTGCAGAAGCCGTCGTGGTTCGTACTTTTGATGAGCTGAATGCTTTGGGCGCAAGTGTTCGCGGCAAGATTGTTGTTTATAACGCCCCGTTCACCAACTATGGCGCAACGGTTCGATATC
>Ga0157380_10001052_pt1 | contig 17662 bp, 18 predicted proteins | sample S35metaG_FD_119757 | JGI IMG/M metagenome (GOLD analysis project Ga0157380, IMG submission 119757) | Switchgrass rhizosphere microbial communities from Kellogg Biological Station, Michigan, USA - S3-5 metaG | ecosystem: Host-associated > Plants > Roots > Rhizosphere > Soil | place: USA... | reverse complement strand
ACGTCGCCGTTGAGCAGCGCCGTCGCCGTGAAGTTCTTGCGCGCATCGCCCATCGACGGACCCGCGCTCACCGTACCGAACTGCCCGCCGACAATGTCGGAGCTCGAGAGCACCGACGCCCCGACGTTACCGCCGATCACAATCACGCGCCCATCCGGCAACGCCGCCGCCGCATGATTCGTGCGCGGGCTCGAGAGCTGGCCGACGAGCGGATAAAACGCATTGCCGGTTGTGTCGAATACCTCGAGGCTCGCCAGCACACCACCGGCGTTTTCGCCACCAGCGATGATCACGGCGCCGCTGGCTCCGTCGTCGCCGCCCACGAACGTCGCCGTATGATTCCGGCGCGCCACCGTCATCGAAAGCGGTGTCCACGATTCCGATCCAGGCGTGAAAACCTCCGCGCTCGCTGTGGCATTGCCGTCGGCGCCAGTGCCGCCCGCAACGAGCACGCGACCATCCTTCAGCTTCGTCGCCGTGTGGCCCTTGCGCGCAACGTTCATGCTCGCGACGGCCACTCTGCTGCCGTCCGCGCCGACAATCTCCGCGCTCGAAAGGACGCCGGACGCGTTGGCCCCACCAGCCACGAGCACACGCCCGTCGTCCAGCATCATCGCGCTCGCGCCCTGGCGCGCGTCGACGAGCGATCCGAGCATCTGCCACGTACCGGTTTGTTGTGGGATTGGCGCGGCGAACGTGAACATTCCAAGAACGCCGGCGAGAACGGATACGACTGCAATCGAAAACGTACGGCGGATCAGCATTTGAGGCTCCAAAATCTCCCGTGAGTCTCGTGATTGACGCTTACAGTTCTGGCCCGCAACGAACTTCACCCTGTTGCGGCGGACTTGACCTGGAGCAAGGTACAAGCCAAGTCAGCGCGCCGCAGGATTTGCGGCGAACTCGCTTGTTTTACTGAGGGTTTCTTAGAGTGTTCGCTGTGAAACTTGACTAAAGTCTGAAGGAGAGATGACTAGCTGAGACCAACGCGAACGGAATTCCTGCACACGCTTTCACACTGCACGCACGCAGTTTACGTGCAAGAGTTCTTTGGTTCTTGTTTACCCAAATAAGGCTTCGTGCGCTTCATTCTTCATTGTGAAATCACACCGCCTCCACCGCCGCCGCGTCGTCCCGGCGACGTGCCGTCCGCGTACTTCACAATCTTGCGCGTCTTCATGTTGTAGACGTCGCCAGCGCCGAGCACGTAGTACGGCTTCTCCCACGGCTGATACATCTGCGTGTTGTCGTGCACGGCGACCTTCCATTTGCCCATCACCTCGAACTGATCGCCCTTGACGACGATAGCGGTACCTTCGGAGAGGCCGATGCCGAGCAGATTCGGATACTTCTTGATGACGGGAATCAGATCATCCCAGCGCATGCGCGTGTTGATGTGCTGATCGATCGCGACCTTTCGCAGGAACTCGAACGCCTTCTGATGATGTGGCTCTTCCGTCATCATCACGTTCGGGCCCGACGTATCGCCGCGCACGAGATACTCACCCTGGATCGTCGCGCCGGCCGAGCTGCCGCCGATGACACCGCCGCGCTCGAGCACCTTGTGAAATTCCTTATACGTCAACGTGTTCGCGTAGGAATCGACCATGTTCCACTGACGGCCGCCATTCATCCACACGGCGGTGGCATCGCGCAGCACTTTCGCGAATTCTTCCGTGTTTGCCACCTTCGGATCGTGTGTGTGCAGCATCACCACGTTCTTCAAACCGCGCGCTTTCCACTGACGCAGCTGCTGCTCTTCCTGATAGACGATGAGCTCCCCGTTCGCATTGCGATTGCCGCCATTCGTCGGCACGATCACGAACTTCCCATCCACGCCGCCGCCGAGCTCGACGAACTTCTCCATGATCGTCGTGCCATCTGTCGACCCGCCGCCGACAATGACGAGCGTGCCTTTGGCGGGGCCGTACTCCGGCGCGGTCTGAGCCTGCGCAGCGGCTGTTGCCGCCGGCGCCTGCGGCGCGGACGTCACCGCACTCGGCGGGAATCCAACCAGAAGCAGGAACACAACCGCGGCCGACAGGAGAAGTTTGCGTGGCGTCATGGGAGAGAATTCTTACACGAAACGACGGGAACTAAGGGAACGACGGGAACGACCGGGAACTGAAGCGATGATGGGAACAGGAACTCGATGACGATCAAAATCTCCACCGATGGCCCGCGTCTGGTGGCCCGGCTCAAAGAAGGCGCTACCGAAGTCGAGGTCGTCGGCTGGGGCGCGGCGTCCGTCGCGGCACACCTCCAGGGCGCCCTCGATGACGCCGAGGTCAATGGCTACGGCGAATGTTTCTGGCCGGAACCGACCGGACATTATTGGTGGATGTTCAAGCGCGAAGGCCAGACGCTGGAAGTGGCCGTGCTCTGGAGCCGAAGCAGCGCAGTCGGCTGGCAGGGCGTGTTTCGCGCCACCGACGAAATCGGCTACGTGCGAGACCTCGTGAGAGGCGAGCTCTCGCGCTGCATCCACCCTCCGACGCGCTGATCAGCTGGCCTTGAGAAATCTGGCGAAGAACTTCGCGAGTCGCGTCTCGAACTCCTGAGGCCGCATCTTCAGAAACTCGGCATGACCGACCGACGGCTCGAACCACAGCTCTTTCGGTTCGGACGCGGCCTCGAAAAGCCTGGTGCCGCTCTCCGGCGACACGACTTTGTCCGAACCACCCTGCATCACAAGTACCGGGCGCGGCCCGATCGCGCGCATCCACTTCTTCGCATCCACATCGTCGACGTCGCCGTGCAGCTCGCGCTCGGTCCAGAACAGAATCGCCGGAGCAAACGGAAATGGCGGCAGGCCGGTGAAGAATCGAACGCTGGTTTCGACGGTGTCCCGGATCGATGAAAATGCGCAATCGCTGACCAGCGCGCGAATCCCGGGATTCTGCGCCGTGTACCCAATGCTGATCGTGCCGCCCATCGACACGCCGAAGAGACCGAAGCGCCGCCGATCGACGTCCGGACGGGCGACGGCATACCGATAGAACGCATCGAGATCGGCGAATTCCCGCAACCCGAAACTGATCTGATCGCCGTCGTTGTCATCGTGTCCGCGCAATGACGGCACGACGACGTTGAATCCGTGCGTGTGCAGGATCGACGCGACGCCAAGCATCATGCTGCGCGTGTCCTTGTACCCGTGCACGATCATCACGGTCGCCGGTCCCGCGCTGGGAATGAACCATCCTTTCAGGTGCATCCCGTCCGTGGTCGTGACCGCCACATTGTCGAACGCCAGCCCTCGCGCGGCAGGCGTGTCCGTGACTGTTTTTCTGGTTTCCCGGGGATTAGTGACCAGCTTGTGGGCTTCGCTGCGCGTCCGCCAGGCGAAAAGAACTGACGCAACCACCAGTACGAACAGGACAACTCGCCAAAAAAACCTGCGACGCACTCTCACGCTGTACTAGTGGCCGCCGCCGAGTTTGAGGTCTTGCGCGAGTTTCTGGCCGTCGCGCAGCGTGATCTTGAAGGACGAGGCGGCGAGCTGCGTGAGAAAGGCTGCGTCGTTGAGCTCGTTCTGCTCCACCGCGGTGACCGCGCAGACGAAGTACTCACCCGCGGGAAGTCCGACAATGCGATAGCGGCCGTCACTCGCGGGCCGGCCCTGGCGAACGCGGCGCGAGCCCGTGACCCAGGCCGTGCGGTCCGTTGAAAACACCACGATCGGAAAATCTGGAGTGATGCGCCCGGCCTGGTCGTACACAGTCCCGGAAATCTCTGTTGGATGATCCGTGAATGCCACGACGACGCCGGAAAGATCCTGCTTGAGATCGATCCCGGCGTCCGCGACGTCGCGGCCGGCGACCGTCACGGATTTCAGCGTCCAACCCTCATCAACGGTCATCGGCATCGGTTGAAGTGACCGCATCACCTCGGCGGGCGTCAGCAGTCGATACCGTCCAGGCGAGAGGCCTTTCGCAGTGAAGGCGCCGTCCGCCGTCACCGAGACGCCGCCGCCCAGCATCGTGCCCATGAGGGCGCCGAGTCCGCCCATGGCGCCGTTGTCCATCGACGAGATCGACAGCTTCACGGTCGAAAGATCCTTCGGCACTTCCATGGTCGTCGCATCGAAGAGCACTTTGCCGGTGATGACGAGCGATGGCCGCAGCACGAGCGTGAGATCGCTGATTTCACGACCAGCCACGTTCAATTCCTGCGACGCGTAGTGCGTGCCGCCGGCGCCGCCGCTGAAAATCCCGGCCATGGCGTCCGCCACAGACGGTTTTTCAGAGGGCTTTTCCGTCGGTGGACGAATGGTGGCCTGCACGGACAGCGTGTATTGCCCGGGACGGACGGCGTTGAGCGTGAACGTGCCGTCCTGCAGAGTGCGCGCTCCCCCGCCTCCCCCCAATGCGGCGATCGGCTCGAAGTCAAAAAGGCTGAGGTTGGTGGTCCCGCCGCGCAGCGACACGGTAGCGCCGGCTTGCGGCCGGCCCTGATCGTCGAGCACTCGGCCTTTTACCTGCGCGGTAGTAACGAGCTGGAGCGCAAAGTCGGTGCCGAGCCGTTCTTGTCCCGCTTCAATCGTGATTGTGGCGGCATCGTTGATGACGGTCGTACCTGGATAAAACACCGGCGCGTACGACTGCGTCGGCCCGGCGGGCGGCGGTGCGGGCAGGACTGGCGCAGCCGCTGGTGTCGACCCGGCCAGGACCTTGTCCGCCCACTGCAACTGCTCGCTGGTCACCTGCCGGATCTCTTCGCGAACGCTCGAGCCCATCGCCTGAACGGACACGTGGTACGTCCCAGGCGCGAGTCCGTAAATGCGATACACGCCGCGATCGTCGGTAATGCCGGCGGTCGTCATCGACTCCGCCATGGCCTGAAGGTTCTGATCTTGCGCGGCGCGCGTGTTGAGCGCTGTCACATTGACGTTTGCCGCCGGGCGGCCGCTCATGGTGCGAACAGTGCCGCTGATGACGCCTCCGCGCACCAGTTTCATGCGGACCGCTGGAACCGCCTTACCGTCGAACACGGCGATGGCGACGCCAGGCCCGCGCCACGGAATCTTTGAACCGTAGTACGTGCGAACGAATCCGGGTTTGACCGCCGTGAGCGTGTAGTTGCCAGCCGCGATTCCACGAAACACCGCGCGACCCTCGTCATCAGTCACCACCGTGCGAGGCGAAACGAGTTCACCGGCCTGCAGCGACACGCTGACCCGGCGAACCGGCCGGCTCGCCGCATCGTCGCCGACGACGAGGACAGAAATCTCGTTTGTGCCGACGACGGGAGCGGCCGAGCGGGGATCGCGCTGTTGCGCGAGGAGTACGATCGGAAAAAGCATCGCAAGTGTCAGCGCCCGGCGGGCCGTCGACTTCACACGGGCCCGCCCCGCCGTAGCCGCGAGCGAAGCGAGCGTTCGGCGAAGGCGGGTCATCTGCGCACCCTCGCCGCCGTCAGGTCCAACGTCTGCTTTTCGCTGGTCACAGAAACCCGCACAGCAATGCGCGACAGTCCCTCGATGAACGCCGGGTCCTGCATGTCTCCCTCATCCGACCGATCGACGGCGGCCGCCAGATAATCGCCACGCGTCAGCGGCCCGAACGAGTACGTGCCGGCGCTCGACGCGCGTACGGTTTTGGATCGCCGCGGGTTCATCCCGTTGGCGATCCACGATTTGAAGTCCGCGGGGAACAGATACACGATCGCATCCGCGGGCTTCTGTCCGGCGATCGCCGTCACCGTGCCGGTCAGGTTGAGCTGCTCATCGCTGAACGTGATCACGACGTCGCTGAGCTCGCCATTGAGATCGATCGGCGTGTCGTACACATCCCGTCCGCCGACGGTCGCAGACACGATCTGCCACGGAGCGGGCATGCCCTGTTGATTGAGGAAATACTTGCCAGGCGCCTGATTTCCCGTTTGGAACGTGCGGGATTCCGTGACGCGATTCTGACGCGCCATCGAAAACAGGCTCGGCGTCCGGCCATCGGCCGGCGCAAGCAGGATCGAGATATTCGTAAACGCCGTCGGCACCGCACGGCCCGACTTGCTCGGCTCGAACTCCACCCGCCCGGACACCGTGAAGCCCTCAACCATCTCGAAGGCGAGATTCTCGATGTCGGCCGATCCAACGCTCAGCGTTGCCTGACCAAACAGCGACTTCGCGGGACCGGTGTTGGCGCCCGACGCAAACATTCCGCCCAGCGCCGCGGCGCCAGGCATCTCCGGTCGCGCTTCCTTCTGCGCGCGCAGCAGGAATTGTCCCGGCGGGACGCCGAACAGCGTGAAGCGGCCGTCGGGGCCGCTGACCGTGGAGGCCACGTCGAACTCGCTGTCGCTCGTTACACCATCGGCCGGAACGACCAGACGCACGCCAAGCGTCGCGATCGGCCCGCCCGGGCCTGTCGCGATGCCGCTCACACGAAATGTCGGCGTCACCCTGAGTTGAAAGTCGACGTTCGACCGGTCGTCGCCCGACTTCAGCGTCACGACCGACGCCTGAAGCGGAACCGTCACGCCTGCATAAAACGCCGTCTGAAACGCGAACACTCTTCCGTCGGCCGCCACTATCGGCAGCGCGCCGCTCGCGGACGCCACAATGTAATCCCCGATGCGGACGCCCTGCGCGGCGGCTGCGATGTTCGCGCCTGACGTCATCAGTTCGGCGAGGCCCATGACGTCGACGTTGGCTGCAGGCCCACCGGCGCCGAGCGACATCATTCCCTTCGCCATGCCTTCCATCAGCCCGGCAGGAATCGCCGTCGGTGCCTGCGGTGACACGAAGATGTAGTCGCCAGGTAATAGCGAAGCGATGCGGTACATCCCGCGATCGTCAGTTTTTCCGCTCGCGGCCGGCGCGTATCGCGCGCGCCCCGCCACCATGACACGGCGCATCGCCTGCACCAGCAATCCAACCGCCGGCTCGCCTCCATCGTCCACGACTACGCCGGTCACCGACGCGTGCTTCCACATCCGCAGCTTGAGATCGTTCAACTGCTGACCTTCGGTAAGCGTCACGACGGACGGGTTTTCGTTCGCGGTCATACCGCTCACGCCCATGAACGCCATGGCCGTCTGCGGCAACGAACCGGTGAGGCTAGATGAATACCCGGTCAGCGTGACGGTAAGTTGATACTGCCCTGGCAGCAGGCTGTGGAAAACAAACCGGCCGTCGCCGCCAGTCAGCAGGCGCTGTTCGGGCGCCGCTCCTCGGCCGCCGAGCATCTGCGCGCGCATCTCCGGTGACATGTTCGCGAGTGCCGCGGGCGGGATGTTTGGGGCGCCGGCTCCGCCGCCGCGCACTCCCCGTCCGCCACCCATCTGCCGCAGAGTGACGACAGCTTCGGCGATCGGTTGACCAGCCGTTCCGTCCACGACCTGGCCCAGGATGAATGCCGTGCTCTTTGGAGGATCAGCTGCCGGTGCGCTCTGCTGCGACTGCGGCGGCGACTGCGCCAGCAACAATGGCGACAAGACCAGCGTCGTGCCGATGGCGACGACGATCAGACGCGCGGAGGCTCGTTTCGCGGCGGTGGAACGGCGTCCCGTGGGATCGTGGCTGATGGCACCGCTTCCAGCCTTGTGGCCAGCATCGCGATCAGCATGAGCAACAGGAAGACCAACGCAATCCATAACAGGTAATTGTCCTGGTAGAAGACGTAAATGATAGCCGTTGTGATCAACCCGAGCGCGGAAATCGTCGTGAGCAGCGCCATGGACGACAAGCGGAGACGCGCCCCGCATTCCGTGCACGGTTGCACCAGCCGGCCGCTCATTTTGGCGGACATCCACCAGAGCCGCGACCATTCATAACGCGTCAGCGTGACCTGACAATTCGGGCACTGACGGCGATTTGAGCCTGCAGGTGTCATCTGTTTCCTTGGCCGGGAAGATCCCGGCGAACTCTACCAGTATTGCCAGTCGCGCGTGACCAGAACGTAGGCGCCCAGCGCGGCATTTGTGACGGCGTGGGCAACAATGGCCGCGAAAAGACTCCTGGTCTGTCTGATCCAGAACGCATATGCCAGGCTGGCAATGATGGCGACGAGCCATTCCGGGTGCGCAAGTGCCGAGGCTGCCACCATAATGCCGAGTGCAGATGCAGAGAACGTGCCGATCGGCAGTTGATGGAAATCACTCCGCGTGAGGTACCGCAGCAGAAACGAGCGCCAGAAGATTTCTTCCATCACCGGAACCATGATGGCCAAGCCGTAGAAACGCACGCACAGGAACACCCCGAACCACCAGGAACCCGAGAGTTGCAGCGGATCGAAGGCCGTGCGAGAACCAAGATGTGGGTAGCCGACGAATTTGTCGAGCCAGATCCAGATGAAAAAGACGGCAAGACCGAGAATTGCGGACGGCAGAATCAGGCGCGCGTCGAATCGGATCTCTAGCAACGGCCGCCGCCACCACAGCAGACAGGCGGTGACCGCCACTGCTTTGAACATGTAGGCGAGCGGGAACCAGTCGAGTGGAACGTAGCCTTCCGCCAAGGTCAGCACGCCAAACACGACCATGGGAATCCAGTAGTCAATTGTCGACGGCGGCGACTGCGGGCCCTCCTGCTCGGCCCGTGATGATTCCGGCATCCGATGAATAATAGATGATCGCGATGACCGGCGGCCGGCCGCTCACCTACGGAGTACGCGCCCTCATCGCCGCAGCCATCGCGGCGCCCTTCTGGTTCTGGAAGGGAGGCGTGCTGGAGCTCGAAGTGCTGCAGTTCATTCGGCAGTATCTGGATGAGCGCAGCGTTCTCCAGAAAGTCTTCGATCCGTACCGCAACGATTTCGGAACGTATCAGGCGCGCGAGCTGAGCTACTTCATCGATTACCTCGACGCGCAGGTGTTCGAGCGCCTGATGCGATGGCACGTGACGTCATTCATCCCTTTGTCGGCTGTCGTGGGGTCGATCCTCGGGGTCACGGTCTTTCTCTTCGCGGCCCGGCGCTACAAGCACGTGCCGGCGCTGACGGCGTCTCTACTGTTGCTGATGTACGTCGCCAACTACACGCACCTCGTCACCATGGGCATGTTCTATCGATCGACGAAGCCCCTGCTCGCAGGCGTCCTGATGACGACGGCGTTCTACGTGGCGTCAGTGCTCAATGGAACACCGACCCCCAAATCGTGGCGCCGGCCAGCGGCGATTTTCGGGCTGTTCTGTCTCATGAGCCTGCTCGATCGGCAGGGCTTTTTCTACTCGATCGTCGGCACAGTGCTACTTGCCGGTCATGCGTTGTGGTCGCGGCGCGACTGGAGTCTGGCTGCCGCCGGGACCGCGGCGGTGATTGTCATGTTCGTCGAAGACATCTGGCTCGGTCCGCTCATCGTCGAAGCCGTCAACCACTACGTGCCGAACTTGTCGTATCAGCAGGTGTCGCGGGAGCCGTTGCTGCATCTCACGCCATACCGCCAGTCGCTCGAGTTGCTGAGCGAAAGTGTCAATCTTCTTGCTGGAAGTACGTCGACATGGATCGCGTGCAGCTTGCTGGGGCTGCTCTGCGCGGCCGGAGTGTGGCGATCTGGGCCATCACTCGGTGCGCGTGCGAAAGCCGCCGCCGCGGTGCTGATCGTGTTGGGCTCACAGGTCGTTATGTTTGCCGCGATGACCGTCCGCCATCCACCGTTGTATGAGTGGCTCGACCATCGTTATTGGTATTACACGCTTCCGGCACAGGCGCTGCTCGTCGCGCTGGTGATCATTCTCCTGAACCGAGTGGTTGCCGGCTGGGCGAGTTGGAAGATGTCTGTCGTGAACGTGGTGTTGGTGCTCGCGATTCTCGGCAACGTCGCACACTGGACGTTCTACCGCGATCGCATGCTCACGTCGCGGTGGTTCTCGCGCGTCTATCCACAGACCGAGATATTGAAGACGTCGCTCGCAGCCGGTCAGCCGGATCCGCGGCTGATCAAGCAGTATCGCGAATTTTTTGACTTGTGCGTGGCACTTCGGGGAACGGGACGCGAGTAGGAGCTATCCCTTCTTCGTGTAAATCACCTTGAACGCGCGCGGTTTCTCGCCCTCTGCTGTTTCACTGAAGTCCACGACAAGTCGTCCCTGATCGTCGATCGACCAGATTTCAGTCGATTTCGTTTTCATTCCGTTCGGATAGGCCGCATCGCTGGTGAGCACGAGCTTGTTCCCGTCCCATACGGCTTTGGACACGATGTTGATCGCTTCACCGCGAAGAGACATGGACGTCTTGTGTTCCGCGCCGTCGAGTTGGTACGTCGTCTGCCGTCCCCCTGGAACACCGCTGCCGACCGACAGTGCCTTGTCGTCCTGTTTCACGACTTGCTCTCGTCCCGCACCCTCGGGCGGGCTGACGATGAGCCAGCGGCCGGAGAAATTGGGCTTCTGGCGCGCGGCGAGCCCAGTCGGCATCACAAGTGCGGCGGCAACGGCGGCGACGAGGACCATGCGGACTCGCGTCATGCCGGTAAGTGTACGCGCAGTCGGCGTCGGGCCGGCGATTGGACAACTGTATCATTGTCTGATACTGTTGCACTGTGATTCGAATTGATCTGAACGACGCCAAGCCGCTGGAGGATCAGATCGCCGGCAGTCTGCGGCAGGCAATTGCGCAAGGTGCGGTCGGTCCGGGCGAAGACCTGCCGTCCGTGCGGCAGCTGGCGGGCGACCTGGGCGTGCATTGGAACACGGTCGCGCGAGCCTATCGCCGGCTGGCCGACGAGGGACTGATGACCGTTCGGCGCGGGCGAGGCGCGGTGACGCGTGACCAACCCCGCTCTACCGGCCGTCTCAGCCGGGTCGCGCTGCGCGATCGGTTCACGGACGGCGTCGCGGCCGGTCTGCTCGGCGGGCTATCTCGTAAGGACATCACTGAGGCTTTCAAAGAGGCGCTCGCCGGTTTCGGCGATCGATCACGTCATGACTGAACAGAACATCGCACCCCCGCTGTTTGCGCAACTGCTTGGCACGCTCGTCGCTGTCGGCACGCCCTGGCTGGTCGTGTCGATCGTTCGTCGCATCACCGGCGTCAGACCGGGCTCGGTCGAGAGTCAGGCCAGCTGGCATCGGTTGGTACTCATGACGCTCGTCGTGACGATCGTGGCAGTGGCAGGATCGCTCCTGCTGCCGCGACCTTCGCCTTGGATCTTTGGCATCGACCTCCCCGCGTTCGGCCTGCTCGCGGCGTTCGCCTTTCCAGCGCTCACGGCAATCGATAGAGACTCACGCGCTCAACGGATCGTCGAGGTGACGGAACGAACGGCGTCGCTGACACCGAGACGGGCCAGCGATCATCTGCCCTGGACGTGGCGCGGTTGTTTCTACGCGATCGGCGGGATTGGTCTGACGTGGTTTGTCGTTCGCTTGATGGAGCCGGTCACTGGCCGCCTCGAGCTCGTTCCGTCGGTCTTCGCGTTCGCGGCGCTGATGTTTTTCTGGTTATACGAAACGTGGATAAAGCAGGTCGTGACCGGACCACGTGTCGCAGACGATTCGTCAGTGACCAAGTCGCAACTCGCGCGAAGAATCTTCGTCGTCGAGCTCGTTCTCGTCGGCGTTTCCCTGACCGTGGCTCACGTGTTGCTCGATATCGATTGGACCGTTCACAGCTCGATTGCTTCCGCCTTCTCGCTCGCCGGTGGTTTCATCGGGATCGCCGGCTGCGCGGTGGCACTCTCATCTGCTCTGATCGGTCGCCGCTACGCTGCGGTTAAATGATCCGCGCGGTTACCGTGCGGGATACTCGGGCACGCCCTGACCGAGGACGATGTCCCTGGTCACGAGCCATGTACCGCCGGCGTCTTTCTTCGGCGTCACGACCCCAAAGCCGCCGCGGCCGCGCATGTGCGACTTGCGCTGTTCAGGCGTCAATTTCGGATCGTCGGTGAACACGATGTCGTCGATGTAGTACGTGCAGCGGCCCGGCTCGATCACGTGCATATGCACGTGCTGCGGAATGTCTGCATTCGGGTATCCGCCGGGGCGGATGGTGTCGAAGCGGTACCTGCCCGCCGCATCGGTCTTCGCCCACGATCGCAGTTGTCCGTGAGGGGTCGACGATTTTGCCGAGCTGCGATCCGCGCCGGGATAAATGCCCTTCGCGTCTGTGTGGTACGCGTACACGATCACTCCCGCCACGGGTCTTCCGCCCTGATCGCGCACTACGCCATCGATCCGCATCGGCTCGCCTGGCTCCTTCGCCGGCGCGATTCGCGAGACCGATTCAATGGTCTTGGGAATATTGGTGAACACGGTCCCGCAGTCGCCACACGGCAAACCGACGACGGGCTCACGACCCGTGACTTGAGCGGCCGCTGACGCGCTCGAGACAAGGCTAGCGGCAACGACCAGCGCAACGGCGAATCTCATAAAAACCTCTTGTCAAAAAGCTTTACCTTGGGGCACATAGGGGACATGGAGAAATCGCTTGTCATGCAGCGGGGCGTGGCCTGAGAGACTGGGCCTGGCGGCCGCCTTTGGCGGCCGGCGATGACGAGACGCAATCGGGATCGACACGAGCCGAGATGGTTTGTGCTGTCGGGCTCGTGTCGATCCCGATTGCGTCTCGTCATCGCTAGCCCGGCTTCGCCGGGCCACCAGGCCCAGTCCTCTATGTCCTCTATGTTCCCCAAGGTGAATCCGAAATGACATCGCCCCGTCGCAGTCTGTGACGGTAGCTTCACCCGTTTCGTTGCTGCCGGTGCTTGTCAATCCACCAGGCCCACATCACGAAGAGCCAACTGGCGTTGCCGACGATTCCAAGCATCTCCACATTCGGTGGCGGCGGTGACCAAGGTTGCGACACCCAGATCGCGATCTGAAAAACAATCAGAGCCCAGAAGCCGATCGACCCGATGCGATCGCGTGCGCGGGTGGCGCGCACGTACATGCTGATGCCAATGGCAAAGATCGCGCCCTCGACCACGAGCGTGGCCGGAATCGAGTTCCACAATCCCAGCCCTAGCCTCGGCGATGCGCCGGGCCACAGCGGCATGTCAGGGCGATGCGTGATTACGTCGAGGATCCAATGGCTGACGACCAGACTAAAGATGATGAACCGCGTCCTGGCATCGGCGCGGCGCACGACCATCGCCAGTAGCGCGCCCCAGATCACGACCATCAGCAGACTGTGCGACCACGGATACGACTCGAAATCGAGCGGGGTAAAAACAGTGTTGCCGGGATCGATGCGGACGTGCTCGATCCCGATGAGCAGAAAAATCGGCCACAGGAGATCGATCAGATAGGCCGCCACAACCAGCAAGCCAAGCGAAGTTTTCGGCGCCTGGGACTTCGCGGCTAGTGCGACGGCCGTGTGACCAACAAACATCGCTCGCCTCCTACGAAGTCACCAGCACGCTCTTCCTTACATAGGTCGGGTCCTGCAGTTGTTGGACGAGAAAGGCGCCGACGTCTGCGCGTGAGATTTTCGGGAATCCCTTGAGCGCGAGACGTTCGCCGGCCTGAAAGGTCCCCGTGCGAGGACCGTTGGTCAATGTGGTTGGGTGCACGAGCGTCCAGTCCAGCGGACTTTGACGGATCAGATTGTCGCCGGTGACCTTGTCTGCGTAAACGGCGCGCAGTAGCGTCTTTATGAAGATGCGCGGAATCGTGGGTACGTCACGAATGGTTTCACCGACGCCGTAGGCGGAGGTAAAGACCAGCCGCTTCACTCCCTCCTGCGTCATGGTCTTCAGAATCGTCGGCACGCTTTGCGCGATGAGTCCGTTCGGCTTGAAGGAATTGCCGATGCCAAGCGCGCTGACCACAGCCTGCTGATCGCGCATCGCTTCCGTCAATGGAGTCGCATCCGGCAGACTGCCGACGACAACGCGCACGGTGTCCTTGTTCGGGCCGAGCCGGCTGGGATCCCGAACAAGAACCGTCACTTCGTGTCCCTGCTGCAACGCCTCGGACAGCACGCGCTGTCCGGTACCGCCCGTCGCCCCGAGCACAAGGAGCTTCATGACTGCTGCACTATGCGGCCGGCGCGTCCATCCCGGCCCACAGGTTCATGGTCGTGAGCTCTTCGCGTCCGCAGGCCTTCAGATAGTTGAAGAGCTGCGTGCGATACGCGGCGTGACCACAAAGAATCACGTTCACAAGGAATGCGCCACGGCTCTGCGTGGTACCAAAGAACGTGACCTCCTGACGGAAGTCAGCATCCGACATCGAGCCAATCTCCGTGGTGTAGAAGTCTCCGAGAGCCGAAATGGCCGAGACCGTCTGATCGAAGTTCCGGGCGAGCGCCGCCTGCTCGTCGGCCTTCCACGCGGCGGGATCGAATCCGGTGGACCTCGTTGCGCGAATGAGGTTCGATCCCATCATGCTCATGTACTGAAACCACTCCAGCGTGCTTCGCTGTTTTGGCGTCGGACGGTAGTCGAGCTTCGAGCGATCGACCTTCGTCGCAAGATGAACCAGGATGCGGCATTCCTTCTGGAGCGAGCTGATTAGTTCGGCTTTTGTGAAAACCATTGGGACCTCGGAGAAAATGACGAGCCAAAAGGGCTTGTCCACCGTAGCGCGCAGCGCGAAGGTGGAAACGAGAATCATAGAGCAAGTAACGGAGAATAAAACATCGTGAAGCGCCCGTATTACGGCTGGCTCGTCGTCCTTGTCGCCGCGGCGGCGATGGTCGGCACCTTGCCCGGCCGATCGCAGGGCCTCGGACTCGTCACCGAGTCCCTGCTTGCGGATCTTCATATCGATCGTGTGACTTATGCCGGGTTGAATTTCTGGGCGACGATCGCCGGAGCTATCGGTGCACTCGGAATCGGCCGCCTCGTCGATCGTTTTGGATCACGCGTGATCCTCACCGTCGTCTCGCTCTCGCTCGGGCTGGTTGTTGCCGCCATGAGTCAGGTGACCAGCGTCTTTTCGCTCGCGGTGACCCTTGCAGCCACGCGCGCGATCGGTCAGGGCGCGCTCTCAGTGGTCAGCATCGCCATGGTCGGTCACTGGTTCAAACGACGGATCAATACAGCGATGGCGGCGTACAGCCTGGCCCTCTCTATCGGTTTCATGATGGCGTTCCCGCTTGTGGGATCGCTCGTGCAGTCGTGGGGATGGCGGCGTGCATGGCTCTCGATCGCCGTGACGCTGATTGCCGGGCTCACCCCGCTCGCCTGGCTCGTCGTGCGCCGCAGCCCGGAGTCCATCGGACTGACACCCGACGACGCCAATCGCGTCGACGGCGATGCCGGTCAAGCGGAAGTCGAGTCATTGAGTGGCTATCGATTGACCGAAGCTTTCGGCACGGGCGCGTTCTGGGTCTTCGCGGTTGGTGCCGCGCTGTATGGCCTTGTGGCATCGGGCATCGGCTTGTTCAATGAATCGATCCTCGCCGAGCGCGGATTCGATCACAGCGTCTACTACCAGACGCTCGTCGTCACCGCGATCACCGCTCTCGCTGGAAATTTTCTGGGTGGCTGGCTTGGATCGCGCGTGCCGCTCACCCGGCTCATGGCCGTCGCGCTGTTTGTGCTGGCGGCGGGCGTGGCGGCGGTGCCGCACTTGTCCTCGATCGGCTCCGTCATGATCTGGGCCACGGCGATGGGTCTCGGCGGCGGACTGGTGATGGTGCTCTTCTTCAGCGTGTGGCCGAAAATATTCGGCCGCCGCGATCTGGGACAGATCCAAGGTGTGGCGCAGGCCATGACCGTGCTGGCTTCCGCGATTGGTCCGCTCCTGCTTGCATGGTGCGTGGACGCCACCGGCAGCTACGCTGCCATGTTCAGAATCCTGGCCGCGTTGATCGGATCTGCCGCCGCGATGTCCGCGCTCGTTACTATGCCGGCGCCCGCCCCGGTAAGCGCGCACGCGTGAACGTCGCCCTCTACGTCACGATTTGGCTCTCGCTGGCACTGTTTATCGCTGGAGAGTTCGGCAAACGCGCCGGTCGGAGTGGCGTTCTGCCCTGGGCGTGGCGCTGGTCGGCCGCGGGCGCGTTCCTGATGGTGACGCACATCCTCATTTCCATGTCCGTCGCACACGCCTGGAGCCACGCTTCCGCGCTCGCCGCCACAGCCATGCAGACGAATGCCGTGTACGGCCTCAATTGGGGCGGCGGTGTGTATGTGAACTATCTATTTATTACTGTGTGGGTTGCGGAGCTTGCCGTGTGGCGCCTGGCGCCCGCGCGATATGCCGCACGATTGTCGTGGCTCAAGTGGACGCTTCGTGCCTTCTATTTCGTGGTCATCGCAAACGCAGCCATTGTCTTCGCAGGCGGCTGGCGCAGGGTGCTGGGCGTTGGATTAGTGGCCGCGTTACTCGCGAGCTGGCGGCGCTAGGGCCGCCAGAACAGCTCTAGTTCTGGGATTCCGCGAGCACGTCCTGAAGCAGGGTCGCTATGCGCTTGCCGATCGTCCGATCCCGGCTGGCCCGCGGACCCGCCACGTTCAGCGTCGCCGGGTTGATTGTCTGCAGCCACACGCGCAGGTACGAGACTGCCTTCGGATGCGGGATGCGTAACAGATCGATGTGCAGCACCGGCCGCTTCAAGCGGCTGGCCTCGCGATAGGTCAGGAGCGATCCGCCACGCAGAGGACCGCGTGAAACGATCAGCGTCGCGTCCGAATCACGGACGTTGAGCTTCGTGCGAACCGCAGGTAGCTTCGACGGAGCTTCTTTCAATCCCATGTATTTCTCAGGAATGAGGCCGTCTTCGGCGAGCCTTCCCTTCGGAATCCAGCCGCCGGTTTCGATTCCGCACTTGAGGGCCGCGTCGAGCGCCCCTCGATCGGCTCCCGTTTGGCCGCCTGAAACGATCTTTTTGATCATTGTCCGAAGCGCCGTCCAGGTTTGGAATCGTGTGTTGCGATTATACGTCCAGTTCCTCAGCCTCTTCCGCGCGCTCCATGATGAACTTGAATCGTGCGGATGGATCCTTCCCCATCAATTCATTGATCACACGATCCGTCAGGATTTGATCCACGATTTCCACGCGCAGCAGCCGGCGCGTCTTCGGGTTGAGCGTCGTCTCCCACAGCACCTTCGGCATCATCTCGCCCAGGCCCTTGAACCTGGTGATGTCGATCTTGCCCTTGCCGCCGGCGCGCTTCAGGATGTCGGCTTTGTGTTTGTCGTCGAGCACCCAGTGAGTCTCTTTTCCAATGTCGATCCGGTACAGCGGTGGCTGAGCCAGGAACACTTTGCCCTCGCGGATCAGCTGCGGCATGTGGCGATAGACGAACGTCAGCAGCAGCGTGGCGATGTGATGGCCGTCCGAGTCCGCGTCGGCCAGGACGATGATGCGGCCGTAGCGGAGCTTGTTGATCTCGAAGCCCTTGCCGATGCCGCAGCCAAGCGCGGTCACGAGGTCCGACAGCTCCTTGTTCTCCAGTACCTTCGCCGCGGACACGCCTTCGGTGTTCAGAACCTTGCCGCGCAACGGAAGAATCGCCTGCTTCGATCGGTCGCGGCCCTGTTTCGCGGAGCCCCCGGCCGAGTCACCTTCCACGATAAAGAGCTCGCTGTCTTCACGGCCGGAACTCGTGCAGTCACTGAGTTTGCCGGGCAGCGTGAGTCGCGATGACGTCGCGCTCTTCCGGGTGACCTCCGCTTGCGCGGCGCGGCTGGCTTCACGCGCGCGGGCCGCAAGAATGATTCGCGCGATGATGGATTCCGCGATCGTCTTGTTGTGATTGAGCCAGTGCTCGAGCGCCGGGCGCGCGATCGAATCGACGATGGCAGTGACTTCGGGATTGTTCAGCCGATCTT
>Ga0157380_10001050_pt1 | contig 17674 bp, 14 predicted proteins | sample S35metaG_FD_119757 | JGI IMG/M metagenome (GOLD analysis project Ga0157380, IMG submission 119757) | Switchgrass rhizosphere microbial communities from Kellogg Biological Station, Michigan, USA - S3-5 metaG | ecosystem: Host-associated > Plants > Roots > Rhizosphere > Soil | place: USA... | reverse complement strand
GCGTGCCGACGAACACTCGGCCGTGCCTTCGGCGAGGCGGCTCGTGCGTGAGCGTCGAGAGCCGCGGCGTCAACACATCGCGCACTTCGCGCAAGGTCACTGGCCCGATCGCGGAGAGCGGGGCGAGCTCGCGCAACATGCGGAGCACACGTTCAGGTTTGGCGATCACCCGCGGCGCAAGCCGCTCCAGCGCGCTCAGCCAGTCGCCCCACGACTGCGCTTCAGGCCAGTCGGCCATCTCCGCGAGGATCGGTTCGGCGAAAGCGCGCAGCGCCCGCAGTTGCTCGCGATCGCGCACGAGGGCGCGCACGCGCGATGCGTCCGGATCTTCCGAGCTCGCTTCGCGAACGCGCCGATCGTATTCGTGCTCCAGCCCCTTGAGGCGGCGCTGCCACCGATCGAGACGGCCGATGACCGCGGCTTCGACGATGAGATCTTCCCAGCGCCAGGGCGCACGAAGGGTTCCCGCGAGATCGCGATCGGATTCGCCTCGAGCGATCTGCGCCGCGGCTTCGTCCTCGGGCTGCGCATCTTCCGCGCGATCATCCGGGGGAAGGACCGCTTCGACGATGTCGTCTGCGGGCGGCGACCACCGATCGGCGTTGCCGGCTTCGTTCAGAGGCACCTGGCCGAGGGAGACGTATTCGGCAAAACGGCGCGCCGATAACTCTTCGTCCGCGCACGCGAGGAGTGCGAGAAGGGCCCGGCCCGCCGGATCGGGCCGCCGGGTACCGCGATGGAACCACACGGGAATGCCGGCTCGTTCGAGGGCATGTTCGAGAACACTGAGATACGTCTGCGGGGCGCGAAGGAGGACCGCCATCCGATCGAACGGCACGCCGCGCTCGGCTTCCTGCAATAGGCGACGGGCAATCTCGATCGCTTCGCGGCCTTCACCTGGCGCTGAAAACAACACGACGGTGTCGTCGACTTCGCCTGCAGGTGGAGCTTCGTCGGCGAACAAAAAATGCTGCAATCGCTCAAGTGCCTTGCGGGCATGGGGTGCCTGAGGTGCCAGGGGTGCCTGAGGTGCCAGGCGCAAGTGCCCCAACGTGCTCGTGTCGCCGGAAGGGATCGTCGCGATCACCAATCCTGCGGCCGCTATGACCGCGCTGATGAATTCGGCCTCGGCCTTCGAACCGATGGCAACATCCAACAGCAACACGGTTTTTCCGCCAAGCTGACCGCGTTTCGCCTGCAACTCCTCCGTTGCTGTGGCAAGCATCGTCGCGTAATCGACCGCGCCGGCGCGCTTGCGCTCTTCGATGGCGCGCGCGAGTAACGCCGACAAATCGCTGTTCGCCTCGTGACCGGTCAAGCGGGATGGGTCGAGGGCGGCCATTCGCAGTTCGCCGAGCGTGCGGCTGAGCGCGCGCGGGAAGCCGGGCATCGCCGCGACCGGCGCGAAGTAGGCGAGCTTGCCTTTCTTGATCAGGTCGTCGGTGACGCGCGCCGAGACGGCTTCGTCACTGAGCGGAGCGCTGGGTGTCAGGCCTTTGCGTGCCAGCGCGGGCACCGCGAGCTTCGCCACCAGCTCGGCGACGCTCGAGCGCGTAATGCCGAACGTCGCGCCCTTTGCCTCGGCGATCGAAAAAGCAAATTCGTCCGCGGCGGCGCGGGTGGCAGCAACGATCACAAGCGGCGGTTCGATCGCGGCGACGCGGCTGCGTGCCTCGGCGAGGCGCGACGCCGCCGACGGCAAGACGATCGATGTGAGGGTTTTCATCAGGACAGGAAGGATTCACGTCGAGGATACCTTCCGCCTTCGCCAAAGGCTACGCCGACAAGCCACCGAGTGTCGGATGGGGTCAGTTGACAGGATTCAAACAAGTGTTTTATACATATGTTTTACCTCCAGCTCTAGCTTGATAAATGGCTAAACGACTTGTCGCCCTTGCGTTGATTGCCGGCGCCGCTTACGGCGCCTACTACTACTTCTCGCTACCGCCGTCATCGCTGGTTCTCACAGGCATCGTCACCACCAACGACGTGGCCGTCGCGCCGCAGATCGGCGGGCGTCTCGTCTCGCTGACGGTGAAAGAGGGCGACAGTGTCACGAAGGGCCAGCAGGTCGCGGAGATCGATCCAGGCGAGCTCCAGGCCGAGCGCGCCTACTACGAACACAGCGCCGAAGGCATCGCGTCGCAGGTCCGCGAAGGTGAGGCGGCGCTGCGGCTGCAGGAGCTGCAGCTCATCGATCAGGTGAAACAAGCGGAGTCCGCGGTTGCCACCGCCGAAGCCCAGCGCGCGGCGGCGGCAGCTGATGTCGAACGCGCCAAGGTCACCCTCGATCGCACGCGCGAGCTCTACAAGCAACAGCTGGCGCCCGCGCAGACGATGGACGAAGCGCGGACTTTGTACGAGGCGGCGCTGGCGCGCATGGAATCGATGGCGCGGCAGGTGGATTCCGCACGCTCGGCGCTCGCGCTCATGCGATCGAATTTCGAACAGGTAACGGTGCGCCGAAGCCAGCTGCAGACCTCGCAGCACCAACTCGCCGCCGTGGGCTCGCAGCGCGACAAGGCCGACGTGCGGCTCGGGTTCGCCAGAGTCCTCGCGCCGATCGACGGCATCGTCGACGTCCAGCCGGCCCGCGAAGGCGAAGTGGTGAATTCGGGACAGACGCTCCTGACGCTGATCAATCAGGACGACCTCTGGGTCCGCGCCGATGTCGAGGAGACCTACATCGATCGCGTCCGCATCGGCGACAAGCTGACCGTGCGGCTGCCCTCGGGTGAAGAGCGTGAAGGCACGGTCTATTACCGCCGCGCGGACGCATCGTTTGCGACGCAGCGCGACGTTTCGAGGACGAAGCGCGACATCAAGACATTCGAAACGCGTCTGCGGGTCGACAACAAGGATCGGCGGCTCGCGGTGGGCATGACTGTGTATGTGATGTTGGTCTTAGGGTCTTAGGGTCTTAGGGTCTTAGGGTCTTAGAGTCTTAGGGTCTTAGGGTCTTAGGATCACGACGATGGCTGCCATAGACGTGCAAGACATCCGCAAACGCTTCGGCGACTTCACCGCCGTCGACGGCGTGTCGTTCGCCGTGCAGCCGGGCGAAGTGTTCGGCCTGCTCGGCCCCAACGGCGCCGGCAAGTCGACACTCATTCGCATGCTGACGACGCTCCTGCCGCCGACGAGCGGAACGGCGCACGTCGCGGGATTCGACGTAGCGAAGAATGCCGACGGTGTCCGCCGCTCGATCGGCGTGATTCCGCAGGCGATGACGAGCGACACCGAGCTCAGCGTCGAGGAAAACCTGATCATCTTCTCGAAGCTCTACGGCGTGCCTCGCGCGAAGCGAAAGAAGCTGATCGACGAGCTGCTCGCCGCCGTCGACCTCAGCGAGTGGCGCGACAAGCAGGTCATGTACCTGTCGGGCGGCATGCGCCGCCGCGTCGAAATCGCGCGCGGCCTGGTGCACGAACCGAAGATCTTCTTCCTCGACGAGCCGACAACGGGTCTCGATCCGGTATCGCGCGTCGCCGTGTGGGAAATGATCAAGAAGATCAAGGACGAACGCAGCCTCACCGTGCTGCTGACGACGCATTACATGGACGAAGCCGATCGACTTTGCGATCGCATCGCGATTGTCGATCACGGCAAACTGGTCGCTCTCGATTCGCCGTTGAAGCTGAAGGCCTCGATTCCCAGCCAAAACGCCATTGAGGTCAGTTTTTCGACGGTGCCTGCCGACTGGTCCGGCCGCCTCAAGAGCCTGCCGCACGTTCAATCGGTCACCAACGAGGATCACATCTTCCGTATCGCCACCGCCGATGGACCCGCCACGACGATGGCCCTTGTTGCGGAGACCGAAGCGGCAGGTATCGGGATTCAGTCGCTTGCGGTCAAGAGCACGACGCTCGACGACGTGTTCGTGCACTACACCGGGCGCGACCTGCGCGATGCGCTGCAGGATCCAGCGCCGCGGCGATTCATCATGCGGAAGGAGCAGCACTAATGCATCGCACCTGGGCCATCGTCGAGCGCGAGTTGCGCCGCTTCCGGCGCAGCCCGCTGCTGATCATCATGTCGCTGATCTTCCCGCTGCTGCAGCTGATCGTGCTTGGCTACGCCTTCGGCGGCAACGTGCGCAACCTGACGATCGCGGTCGTCGACCAGGACGGCGGCGTTCCGGCGGTGCGCGTGCGCGAGCTGGCCGGCGCGGTCGGCGCCAATGCGAAGACCTTTCAGACTGTCACCTACGGCGACGAAGGTACGGCGCTCGACGACCTCCGCACCGGCCGCGTCAACGGCGTGCTGACGATCCCGCCGGACTATTCCCGGCGCGTCGTCGGCGCGCGCGAGCCGCGGCTGGCCATCATCCAGGACAACACCGACAACTTCGTGGCCGCGACGATGGCGGCATCGGTCGGCGGGCTCGTCACCGGACTCAACGCCAAGCCGAGCGACGAGCGGACGTTCACCTCGACACGCCTCGACGTCGTCGAGCTCTATCCCTACGTGCCGTACGTGCAATACCTGCTGCCTGGATCGATCGTGATGTCGATCTTCATGATGGTGATGATCGGCGGCGGCATCATTTTCATCGACGACAAGGCGCGCGGCCTGCACGAGGGCTACCTCGTCACGCCAATCAAGCGGCTCGAGCTGATCGCCGGGTTCAACCTCTCCGGCACGATGAAGGCGGTGCTAGCCGGGCTGGTCTTGATGACGATCGGATCGCTCATCGCCGGCGTCCCGGATCCCTTCGATCCGATGCGCATGTTGCGGCTGTTCGTGGTGATCGTCATCACCGCCCTCGCGCTCGTCAGCATGATGTTTCTGATCATGGTGCGCGTATCGGATCCGCTGATGCCGCGGGCGATTTTCGGCGTCCTCAATACGCTGCTCTACTTCCCGAGCGGCGCCGTGTATCCGCAGCAGGCGTTTCCGGGCTGGATGAAAGTGATCGCCGCAGTGGATCCGTTTACTTACGCCGTGCACGCGTTCAAGAGCCTGCTGCTCAAGAACACCGGCTTCAACGCGATTACGTTCGATCTTGCTTACCTCGCGGTGTTTTCAATCGTGGCAATGACCTCTGCCACACTTCTCTTCAAGCGGACCTTGTGATGACGAGCCTGATGGTTACGACGATGCGAGCGCCAAAGACGAACCCGGCCAGCGCCGACACGCGTCAACGGCTGATCGACGCGGCGGCGACGCTCTTTGCCGACAAAGGTTTCCAGAACGTGACGGTGCGCGAGATGTGCAAGGCGTCGAACGCCAACGTCGCGGCCGTGAATTATCACTTCGGCGACAAGGCCGGCCTCTATCGAGCCGTCGTGACGTACGCGATCGAGGTGATGCGCGAGACCAACGAGCTGTCGCAGCGCGCCGGCGACGGCCTGTCGCCGGAGGAGCAAATTCGCGGCTTCGTGCGCGTGTTCGTCGGGCGCCTGACGAGCGATGGGCCGAACGCGTGGATTCACCGCTTGATGGCGCGCGAGATGGAACATCCCACCGATGCGCTCGATCAGGTGATGACGCAGGTCGTCAAGCCGCGCCTCGAATACCTGAGCGGTGTGGCGGGACAGGTGATGGGCCTGCCGCCGTCTGATCCACGAGTGAAGCGCTGCATCGCCAGCCTGCAGATGCAGTGCCTGATGGGCGCGCGACGGATTCCGCCCGCGCTCGAAAAGACCTTCGGCCCGGTCATGCGCGACGTCGAAAGCGCGGTCGATCACATCGCCGAGTTCTCACTTGGTGGAATGAGGGCGATCGCCTCTGGAAAATGAACCTGCCACATTTTTACGGTTTGCGTAAAAATGTGGCAGGTTCCTTTCCCGAATGCTCCGGATCGTCCAGGCCAATGCCGTCTACGACGCTGACGCAAAATCGCCGAACGACCTGCTCGATCTCTATTTCACGCTGACCGAGTGGAGCAGCGCGGTTGCCCGCGCGGGCGCCGAGGTCTCGGTGGTGCAGCGCTTCCACACGGCCGCGACCATCGAGCGCGACGGCATCCGCTATGAGTTTGTCGCCGACAAGCAGACGCCGTGGCTCTCTACCAGCGGCGCGCCCCCGCCGTTCATCGCCGCGATCGTCAAGGACGCGCCGGCGGTCGTCCACGTCAACGGGCTGATTTTCCCCGGGCTGGTCGCGGCGATTCGCAATCAGGCGCCGCCTGCGACCGTGATCGTCGCGCAGCATCACGGCGGCGAGTTTCCCCTCCGTGGGTCCGGGCTGTCGGGCATCTGGTTACGCAGGCGTTGGTATCGAGGGCTGGCGGCGGCCGATGCGCTGTCATTTACCGCAGCCGACCAGGCCGCTCCGTGGCGTGCGGCGGGCGTGATCGCCAACCAACGCGTGATCGAGATCATCGAAGCGAGCACGACGATGCGATCGGTAGGCCGGGAGCGCGCGCGCACCGCGATCGGCGCAGACGGATCGCCGTTGATCTTGTGGGTTGGCAGGCTGACCACGAACAAGGATCCGCTGACGGTGCTCGACGGCCTCGAGCGTGCCCTGCCGCAGCTGCCCGGCGCGAAGGCACTGATGGTGTTCGGCGACAACACGTTGATCGAAAGCGTCGACCAGCGGGTGCGCGCCTCTGCCCTGCTGCTCGACAGGGTGACGCTCGTCGGGCGTCTCGACCGCGCTGAACTGCCGAACTATTACGCGGCCGCCGATGTGTTCATCAGCGGCAGCCACTACGAAGGCAGCGGATACGCGTTGATCGAAGCCATGTCGGCCGGGGTCGTGCCGGTCGTCACCGACATCCCGTCCTTCCGGGCGATTGCGGGTGAGACGGGTGCACGATGGACGCCCGGCGACGCCGATGATTTCACGCGCGTCCTCGTCGATGCGTGCGGACCGGATCTCAACAGCCGGAAAGACGCCGCGAAGGCGCGGTTCGATCGGGTCCTGAGCTGGGAGGCGATCGGCCGGCGTACGGTCGCCGAGTACAGCGCGATCGCGCGAGCATGAAGATCGCGATAGTCGTTCCCGGCGGTCTTCATCCGAGCGGGCAGCATGAGATCGTGCCGTCGTGGCTCGCGCTCTTCGAGGGGTTGGCGCGGTCGCATGACATTCACGCGTTTGCGTTGAAACATCTCGAGAAGCCGCAAAGCTATTCGCTTCGTGACTTCACCGTTCACGATCTCGGCCGGCCGGCTGCGCCGTTCGGACTGACGAGGCGGGCACAGGAACGCGCGCTCGCCGGCGCGCTCGACACGCACGGTCCTTTCGATTTGATCCACGGCTTCTACGCCGACCCGGCGGGACAGCTGGCGGCACGGGCCGGACGGCGGCTCGGGATTCCGAGCGTCGTGACGTGCGATAGCGGCGAGTTCGTCGCGCTTCCAGACATCAAATACGGATCGCAGCGCACTTCCCGCGGAAGGCGAGCGGTCACCGAGGCCTGCGCGCTCGCAACGAAGGTTCATGTCTCGACGAGCTTCATGGCCGCACTGGCGGCGGCGCAGGGAGTGACGGCGGATGTCATTCCGTTGACGTCGGTCGACTCGAGCGCCGCGATGATCGCATCGCCAAGGGCGGGCCTCGATTCGGAGACCTTCCGGCTCCTGCAGGTCGCGAGCCTCAGCCGCGTCAAGAATCAGCGGCTGCTGATCGATGCGTTGCCGATCGTTCGGGCAAAGGTGAACGCGCACGTCGATCTGATCGGCGAGGACACCCTCAACGGCGAACTGCAGAAGCACGCTGCCAAGACCGGCGTCGGCGATCACGTCACTTTTCACGGTTTCCTACCGCACCCCGGCGTCCTCGAGGTCCTGGCGCGTTCGGATCTATACGTGCAGACTTCGCTTCACGAGGCGGCGGGCGTGTCGGTGCTTGAAGCGGCGGCGGCAGGCGTGCCCGCGATTGGCACACTCGCAGGTTACGTGGCCGACTGGTCGCCGACGAAGGCGCTGGGCATCAGCGACGCGACTCCAGAATCGCTCGCCGGTGGCGTCCTGGCACTGCACGGGAATGCCGATCGCCGACGATCGATCGCGGCGCTGGCGCGCGCACTCTCGCTCGCGCACGACGTCTCGTGGTCCGCCGGGCAGTTCGATCGGTTGTACAGGACCCTTCGCGCCTAGACGGTCCTCGTCAGCGGCAGGTTCAAACTGCACACACATCGCCGGCAGGTATCATCGCGCTCGACGCCGAGCGATTGCCTGAAGGCGATCGCCCCAGGCGAATTCAACGCTTCCTCGAGGCCGGCCGCAGCGGAACCGTAGACGGGATGAAAGAAACAGGGGCGCAGGTTGCCGCCGGGCTCGAGCACGGCTGAGACCCACGGCGCGTTGCACTCGACCGTTGGGAATTCGGCGCGACCGCCGACGGCCAGGTAGTACTGCAGGATTCGATCGAGCGACGCGCGTCCGCCGACGATAAAGCCGTCGTGCATCAACCGCGGCGATTGCGCGGCAGCGAGCTCGATCGCCGCTTCGAGGGCGGGAAGATCATCGGCGCCGACGGCGACCTCGTCGATCCGTTCGGCGCTCCAGGGTTCGACTCGATTGAATGCCGATGACGAGAGATCAGCGGCGAGAAACGAGAGCTCGTCGAATCCCAGGCGGTGCGCGGCGACGATGGTCCGGTGCAGCGAGCCGCAGTTCCCGCGTTGCACCACGGACCGCGCGATCAAACGAGGCACGGCGTGCTCAGCGCGCAACGCCGTGACGCCGCACGCGATGCGGTCGAAGCCGCCCTTGACCCTGCGAATCTCGTCGTGGATCTCTCGATCGCCGTCGAGCGAAATCACGACCGTATCGACCGATGCGGCGATGTCAGCGGCATGGCGATCGATCAGCAACCCCGTGGTCACGAGCGTGATGCGAATGCCGAGCGCCTGCAGCTGCTTGCAGAGCGCCCAAAGATTGCGATGCAAGAGCGGCTCGCCGCCGGTCAGCATCACGCGCTGCACGTGCAGCGCGCGAATCGCATCGACATGTCGTTCGAGATCGGCCGGGGAGATCTCGCGCTTGTCACCGTTGGCCTTCCAGATGTCGCACATGACGCAGCGGCAGTTGCAGGCGCTGTGGACGCTCAATGCAAGGATCGGCAGGCTTTCGAGGCGATGCTTCACACGGCCGCGGGCGCGGCGCGCCATTTCGACGGGTCCCACCATCAGTTCCCCCGCCCTGAGCGAATCTCGGAAGCGAAGCTTCCGGGATGAGTCGAAGGGAGCACCTCGAAGCCGGGTTCCTCGAGGCGCATTCGCTGCACGTGACGTCCGATCCATCGCGCCACCAGCCGCGGTGATCCGTCGAGGAGGGCCGGCGACGAATCAACACCGGTCGCGGCAAAGAGGCGGACGAGTGATGGGTCCGCAACCATTGGCTCGCCGCTGATCATTGTCAGGCGCACGTCGCCGCGAGAGGCGGCGACCAGGGTCTCATACGGGCAGGTCGCGTTGGCCTTGAAGACGGTCAGGTCCGCGCGCACCCCGGCCTCGATGCGGCCGCCATTTTCCAGCCGGAGCAATTGTGCCGCCCCCGCGCCGATTGTGCGCGCCAATCCCTCGGCGCTCAGCTGGCGCGTCGCGTGGGCCGACTGCAGCTCATCGAGCAGATCGCGATCACCGCTCAATCGTGAATCGCTCCCGAGCGCCAGCCGATCCGCATCGTCAAAGGCGCGCACGTCGGCCGTGGCGTCGAACAGGAATCGATTCGAGGAGGGGCACCAGACGAGCCCCGCCCCCGCGGCGATCACGCGGTCAGCAGCAGCTCGGCAGAACGCCACACCGTGGATGAAGACGGTGTTCGGCGAAAGGCAGCCCAGGCGATCGAACGTGTCGAGCTCTGCCTGCGCGGCGGCGTCGAGACCTTCGGCGGCGTGGATCATCCAGGGCCAATCCGACGGCGTCCGGCGATGCGACGCGGCGACCGCATCGCCGTCGATATGAAGCGAATGGCTGTAACCGAATCGCTCGACGAGGCGCACGGGAAATCGGCGGCGCAGCACGCGATGCATCGGGTTGTGATGACAAACGGTCGTGACACCGGCAAGGACGTTCTTCAGCCCGCCCACCCACACCCGATCGTCCAGCGTCTCCGCTCGTGTCACGGCGAGCGCGGGATCGCGATCGAAGCGGGGCTGAAAGTCGGCGATCCAATCGCTGGCGTTCGTGTACTTGTCGCGCCACTTGAGACGCGGCTGCGAATTGAGCTCGAGATGATCGTGCGCGTTGATCAGTCCGGGAAACACAAAGCTGCGATCGAGATCGATGACCTCGTCGCCCCTGTCTGGCGCAACGTCGATGCCGTCGATGCGCCCGCCGCTCACGCGCAGGGTTCGAGCCAGCCGGCCCTCCGGCACGACCACTTGCGCATTCACGAAGGTTAGCGCTCGACTCCAGAACAACAGACATCCGTTCTACGGCCGTTCTACGACCGTTCTACGCTCGTTCTACGTTCGTTCTACGGCCGTTCTACGGCCGTTCTACAGGTGGACGCACGAACGACCAGGACCGCGCGCTGGCCTTCGGCAAGCCCGGGCTCTCGCCAATCCTCAATCGTGAGTCCCGCCGCCGCGCAGGCCTCGCGGTGTCGATCGAGGGAGTGCCAGTGGCCATCGATCGCCCACTGGCGCCCGTCGCTTTCGAACGTCCGCGACCAGCCCGCCGCTTCGCCGGCGGGATGCACCACCGAATACACGACGCGGCCTCCTGGACGAAGCACGCGCGCGATCTCGGCCAGCGCGAGCTCGAGCTCCGCGATGTCGCCAAGTGCAAGACCGCAGACGGCCAGGTCGATGGTCATCCCGCCGAACGGCAGCGCTCGCACATCGGCGCGCGTGATGCGCCTCGTCGTTGTGCGAGCCTGCTCGAGCATGGCAGTCGAGAGGTCCATGCCGATCACCCGCGCTCCGCGATCGCCAAGCGCCCGGAGATAACGACCGCTGCCGCAGCCGGCGTCGAGCACCGTCAGCCCGCGCACGTCGGGCAGCAGCGTCAGCACGGTGGCGTGCTCGAGCTCCATCAGCGGGTTATGCGGCCGTGGCGGATACGATTTCGCCCACAGTCCGTACGCCGCCTGTGGATCGAGCCATTCGACTCGGCCGGCCTCCGCCCGGCCTCGCTCAGGCCGAGGACGCTCGATCGCAACATCGCGACGACGGGCAAAGGGCCACCGCATGCCTAGAATCCCGTCGTCTCCGGGCGCTGATACCGGAATGCGCGCTGCAGCAGGTTGAGCTCCACCGGCCGCGTGTAGGCCTTCGCGTGGTACCTCCATGCCGATGCGGCGCGCAACAGACGCCGCCGCGCCGGAGTCATGCGCGTGTCGGTGACCGTCGGGTAATAGGCGTTCAGCACGCTTTCGAAGTCGCGCACCTTCTGGCGCACCTCGCCGTGCGACCACGGCGTGCTCGGATCGCGCCGCAGCGCGAACGTCTGCCAGCGCTCACTCACCCACCCTTCAAGCGTGTTGGGGAACGCGAATCCCTGCTCGCGGGCAGCGTCGTAGAAGTTGCCCTCCATCGGCACCGGCGAATACACGTAGAGGATGATCTCGGTCGCGTCGTTCACCTGCTTGAGGTGGCGAATGAACGACAAGGTCTGCGCCAAATCGGCTTCGGGATCCGGCGGGTTGCCGACCACAAACGAGAACTCAGGCACGACGCCATGTGCCTTCATCCGCGCCGCCAGCCCAATCGTGAGCTCTGCCGATGCGGTACCGCCCTTATTCATTCGCTTCAGCATGTCGGTGGATCCAGACTCGGCGCCGCAGAACACCATCTTGAGCCCGCTCTGCCTCATCGCCGTCCACGTCGTGTCCTTGTAGCGCATCAGCTCATCGACACGACCGAGCGCCCACCACGCCATGCCGAGCGGCTTCAATCGATCCGCGACCGCCTGCGTGCGCGCTTCGGAGATAAAGAAGTCCATGTCATGGAACTGAACGGCGTCGGCGCCGTAGAGACGGCTGAATTTTTCGAGCACCGCTCCGACTCGATCGGGCGACTGCGCCACCCACTTGCGGTTCGACATGCCGACAACCGCGCAGAAGTTACAAGCGAACGGACATCCGAACGACGAGTGATGGGTCGCAACGCGACCGCCGAGATAGTGCTTGTGGAAATAGCGTTCCATCGGCAACTGCTGATACGGCCAGTCGGGCAGGTCGTCGAGCGGCATCAGCGTGCGCGGAGGCGTGCGGCAGATCGTGCCGTTCTCCCGGTACGCGATTCCCGCAATCGACGACAGCGGTCCGCCGCTCCTGATCGCGCGCATCAGCTCGCGGATCGTCTGCTCGCCCTGCCCGATCACGCAGATGTCGACGGTCTGCTCGCTCAGGCACGCATCGGCATGCTGGGAGGGAAAGTAGCCGCCCCAGATGATCGGCACGCCCGGCAGCACGCGTTTCAGCTGGCGGCTGCACGACACGGCGGCGCGCAACTGCGGTCCGGGCATCACGGTGACGGCGATCGCGGTGATCGGCCGCTTGTCGGCGATCGCGATGATGGCGCCGGCGGCATCGGGCTCGATGTTGCCGTCGACGATCGTGTACTCGAATTCGCCGTCGAGCACGGAGCCAAGCGCCAGCAGCGACATCGGCAGCGGCTTCTTCGGCGACGGCGTGCTCCAGGGATTGAGGAGAACGATCATCGTTCTCTCCAATTGGCGGTGACAGCCATGCCGATCCTGCCGACGAGCGCCGAGGATGCGGAGCGCGCGGCCTTCCCGTACCGGCCGCAGCGCCAGTGCTGATCCTTGGCGACTTCAGCGGTCATCCAGCGGCGGGCGAAATCGTAGTAGGTGCGCACCGGCCTGCCGCGAACGACGAGATCGCGATCAGTGGCCTCGCCCCACGATTGTGGCGCGAGCCGATCGGCGACCTGATCGTAATAGGGCGTGCCCTTGATGGGATACGACACCGTGGTCAGGAAGACCTCCGGCGCGGTCTGCTTCAGGTGATCGACCGTAGCCTGCAGATCTTCCATCCGCTCGCCGTCGTAGCCGAGCATGATGAACATGCCGACCTCGATGCCGTGGCGGCGCAGCCTCCGGGCGCTGTCGCGAACCTGCTCAACCGACACCTTGCGTTTCATTGCATCGAGGATGCGCTGCGAGCCGCTCTCGGAACCAATCCACACCCGGAAGCAACCAAGACTCGCCAGCGCCGCCGCGACATCATCGTCGATGCGTTCCGCGCGCGAGATGCACTCGAACGGCAGCCGGATACGGCGGCGCTCGAGCTCTTGCGCGTACGAGATCGTCCACGTGCGATGAATCGCGAAGACGTCGTCCGCGTACCACAAGCGCTCGGGGTGATAGCGATCGACGATCGCCTCGACTTCGTCAGCAACGTTGCCGACCGAGCGGCGGCGATGGGTTTCGCCGAACACCGATCGGCTGCACCAGGTGCAGGTGTACGGACAGCCGCGCGCCGTTATGAGCGATACCGTGCCGCTGCCATGGCGATCCCGCCACGCGCTCAGATAGCGCGGCAGGTCGATCGCTTCGCGATCCGGATACGGCTGGCCGTCGAGATCGGGCAGGAGCGCGCGGGCCGGCGTGCTCGCGGCTTTGCCGTTGTCCCCTTTGAAGACGATGCCGTTAATCTTCGCCAAATCAGGAGCAGCAGCCTGTCTCGCCGTAGCCTTGGCGGAGGCGGAGAGCGCCACGATCAGCTCTTCGAGCGTCTGCTCACCCTCGCCGATGACGACCACATCGGCGCCGGCGTCGAGGTACGACGCCGCGTGGTGCGGCGGATCAGGGCCGCCGATGACCACCTTCGCGCCGCTCTGTTTCGCAAGCGCGATCATGGTCAGCGCGTTGCGCTTTGTCATCAGGTTGACGGCGATGCCAACGATCGGCGGGCGCTCGCGTTCGAGCGTGGCTGTGAAATCGGCGATTGAGAGAAACGTGCCGTCGAACACTCCGACAGCGAAGCCACGACGCTTCAGGTGGGACGACAAATACAGCAGGCCGAGCGGCGGATGCGGACGCATCACGCGCTGCTCGGCGGCATCGAGCGACAGGAAGTAGCCGTGGGCGAGCAGGATATCCATTCAAGACACCTGCTGGGGTGGACGCACGAAGTCGACGATCAATTTTTCGACGGGCAGGCCGTACCAGTCGTGTTCACATCGCCACTGCGACGCGGTTCGCAGCGGCCATCGCCACGCTCCAGGCTTCCACGCGTGCCGGGCGTAAAACTTGAACCGCTCCACCTTCTTCCACTGATCGGCAGTGATCCATGGACCGCGGCCGCCGACGTAATCGAAATCGGCCCACTCCTCCAGGCCCTTCGGGAAGACGTAGCCGCGCTCGGCACACAACTCAGCGAGGGGATTGCCGGGGTACGGTCGGTAATAGAAGATCGGCGTCTCGAAGGCCGGATTCCATCGCCGCAGCTGCTTCGCGAGCGCGAGCGTCGCCTGCATGCTCTCGCCGGATTCGCCCGGGAAGCCGACGATGAAATTGAAGATGGCACCGACGCCGTGGCGCGTGCACATGTCGGCGGCGACGCGGACCTGTTCGAGCTTCATGTCCTTCTGCAGCCGGTCCAGCATTTCCTGCGAACCGGATTCAACGCCGACCATGACGCGGCGAAGTCCCGAGCGCACCGTCTTTGCGAAAAGCTTCTCGCCAAGGCGACACGCCTGGTCGGCCCGCAGGGTCGCCGTCCACGTAATCGACAGGTTCCTCTTCAGGAACTCGTCGGCCAGCATATTCACCCGCATTGCGTGCGTGAAGAACGTCTCATCCTGGAAGGAGACGTCCTCAACCCCATAGCGCTGATGCAGGAACGAGATCTCATCCGCGATCCGCTCGGGCAGGAGTCCCGTCCAGCCGCGATTGAAGACCGCGGGATCGGCGCAGAATGCGCAGCGAAACCGGCAACCTTGCGACGAGATGTAATCGATCTGCCGCGCGCCCTTGAGCGCGAAATATTTTTCGACGGGGATGAGCGAGTAGTCGTGCGCCGGATACGCGTTGAGATCCTTCATCGCGCCCGATTCACACCCCCGCACGCTCTCGCCGGCGATCAGCCGATCGACGATGTGCTTGAACGTGTCTTCGCCCTGGCCGGAGACGACAATGTCGACAGAGGGTTCATCGAGGCATTCGGACGCGAGTAGCGACGGATGCCAGCCGCCCCAGGCGATCGGCGTCGAAGGATTCTCCGCCTTCACTGCCCTTCCCACGGCGAGGGCATCGTGAATGGGCGCGCCGGTCAACACCGTAATGCCGACGCAGACGGCATCGCGCGATGCGGCGACGACCGCTCCGACTGGGTCCTTCTCGAGCCTGCCGTCGATGATGACAACGTCGATCCGATCGCGATCGAGCGCCGACGCGATCGCGACAAGCGCCAAGGGCATCGTGTAGAAGACGGCGCGCGGATTGTACAAGACGACGCGGGGCCGGTTCATCACGATGGGTCACCGCGGCGGTTCAACACGATGGTTCAACGCGAAGGTTCTGTAATCGCCATCTTGTGACGGCGAGTGCGGAACGGTTGTAGATCCACGACGCGGCTCGGCGCGCATGCGAGGGCCGCATTTCCCACGGGGTCCTGACGAGCGCCGACAATGCGCTCGCGGACTTGCGCGCGCGGAACTCGTGATGCACGAGGCCGTGCACGCGACGGTAAACCTCCGGCGCATAGGTCGCCTTGTACATCGTCGCGAGATCGCTCGAGTCGAACCAGTTCTGCTTGACGCCGAGCTCCTGCCTGACCCGCTCGTAGAATCCCGTTCCCGGCAGCGGATAGGACACCGAGACGCCGATGTCGGCAGGCTCGATCTCACGGGCCAGCTGCAGCGTCGCTTCGATGTCGGTCCACGTCTCGCCGGGATAGCCGAACTGCAGGAACACCCCGACGTCGATGCCCGCGCCCTTCAGCAGCCGGCTCGCGGTGCGAATATCGTCGACGCGCAGTCCCTTTTCCATCGCGTCGAGGACCTTCTGCGATCCCGACTCCGCTCCCATCCACAACATCCGGCAGCCCGCGCTGGCAAGCGCCTTGGCGACGCTCTCGGTCACCTGATCGGCGCGCATCAGGCAGCGGAACGGAATCCGCGCGTTGCTCTCGTTCACGAGCGCGGCAAACTCCTCCACCCAGCCGGGCTTCAGTCCAAAGACGTCGTCCACGACCCAGAGGTGATCGGGCGCGAAGTGATGTTTCAACCACGCGATCTCTTCGACCACCGCTTTCGGGCTGCGCGTCGCATAACGCTGGCCGTAGATCGGCTTCGCACACCAGTTGCAGTGATACGGACAGCCACGCGTCGTCGCGATGTTCATCGAGTGGTAGCCGTGATGGCCGTGCCAGGTCTGGCGATAGCGATCGATGTCGACGAGATCCCATGCCGGAAACGGCATCTCGTCAAGCGACTTGATGAAGGGACGAGGGTTGGTCCGCTTCACCGCGCACGCATCATCGAGGTAGGCGATGCCAGGCACATCCTCGATCGACGCCTTGGCGAGAATCCGATCGGCCAGATCGGCGAACGTGATCTCGCCTTCTCCGATGATCACCGCAACGGCTCCGCGGCGGAGGTATAGCTCGGGATGATCGCTGGCATCGGATCCTGAGACGACGATCGGCACGTGCGCGCGGACGGCATGATCGATCATCTCGAACGCCGCTTCCCGCATGCGCAGCAGGCACATCTTGCTCAGGTAATTGAAGCTGTCTTCGTAGACCGCGGCCAGTCTCGGACGCTGCTCCTCGATCGCGACGGCCCACGCCGCGACGGACTCCGCGAGCATGGCATCGAACAGTGCGACGCTGTGGCCGCGCTGCCTCAGGTATGAGGCCGCGTAGAGCGTGCCGAGCGGCGCGTAGGGCTGTTGCGCCTTGAACAATTTCGGGTCGAAGCGCAGGTAATACGCCTGGCCGAGCAGCAGATCAGGCATGGCTCGCCCGCCGTTTCACCCAGCGAGACATGGTGTGATCGCCAAGTTGATTGATGAGCGGCCACGAGCCGGCCATTCGATCGACGCCGGCCGCGGCGCGCCGCAATACCCGCGGCACTTGCCGCCACCGCGACTCGAGATAAGGGGGAGGGACGAGCACACCGACGCCGATCACACCGTCCCTGACGAACGTGTCGCCGAGAGAGGCGCCGATGTCGCTCGTGCGGTAGTAGAACGTCGGCACGGCGATGCCTGCGACCGGTACATCGGCTGTGGCGCCGCGACGGCGCGCCGCCTTTCCGCGATCGCCTCGGACAAGAAAATATGCCGTCTCCCAGAGGCACGCGCGGCCCATGAGTCCGATCGCCATGGCACCGCCGGCGCGCAAGTGGCGGCGGCCAATCACGCCGAGCGGATCGAGCGACGGCGCGCAGTTGAGCGCGCCGAAGTTCGAGACGATGGCGTCGAAGCCTTCGGCATGATCGAGGGCGTCGAGGAACTGTGGTAAATCCCTCAGCCCGCACGACAGGATGCCGACACGATCGCCGAAGCCCGCGGCCTCGAGGCGGCGCCTCGCGCGGCTCAACATCTCTGCCGACGGATCGCACGCGATGACGCGGGCGCCCAGACCCGCAAGGAACTCCGTGTCCGCCCCGGTCCCGCAGCCGATCTCGAGGACACGGAAGCCTGACCGAATCCACCGCGCGAGCAGGCGATGCGTCTGCTTTCGCTGCAACCGAAAAGCCTCGCCGGCAGCGAGCGCGTCATACGCGGGTGCCAGTCGATCGAATGCCAGTTGCGCGGTCGTCATGACAACCGGCTCCTCGACATCGACTTGACCGGTACGCG
>Ga0157380_10001049_pt1 | contig 17675 bp, 17 predicted proteins | sample S35metaG_FD_119757 | JGI IMG/M metagenome (GOLD analysis project Ga0157380, IMG submission 119757) | Switchgrass rhizosphere microbial communities from Kellogg Biological Station, Michigan, USA - S3-5 metaG | ecosystem: Host-associated > Plants > Roots > Rhizosphere > Soil | place: USA... | reverse complement strand
TGCGCCGCCGCACGAGGTCGTAGACGAGCTGCTTCGGCACGTCCTTGATCACCGCGAAGCCGCCGGCCATGTCGCCGTAGAGGGTCGCGTAGCCGACCGACATCTCGCTCTTGTTGCCGGTGGTGAGGACCAGCCAGCCGTGGCGGTTGGAGAGGGCCATCATCAGGTTGCCGCGGATCCGGGCCTGCAGGTTCTCGGCGGTCAGATCGGGCTCGGAGGGTTTGGTCGGATCGCGGGGGACGGCCCGGTCGGGCTCGTCCTGGTAGCTGTCCAGTCCCGCTTCGAGGCTCGCCATCATCGGCTCGATCGCGACCTCGATCAGCTCGCAACCGAGGTTGGCGGCGATCTCGCGCGCGTCCTGCTGGGTCTCGGAGCTGGAGTGGGGGGAGGGCATGACGACGCAGGTGAGGCGATCCGCTCCAACCGCGTCGGCGGCGATCGTCGCCACCAGAGCCGAGTCGATCCCTCCCGAAATGGCCAGGCCGAGGTGCTCGAAGCCGTTCTTCTCGACGTAGTCGCGCAGGCCCAGGGTCAACGCCCCGTAGACCTCGTCGAGGTCGGGGAGGGGCTCGGCCAGGGGGCCGGTCTCGTCGTGCGGCACCTCGCAGACCAGCAGCTCCTCCTCGAACTGGGCGGCGCGGGCGATCACGGTCCCGTCGGGAGCGGTGACCAGGCTCTGCCCGTCGAAGACCAGCTCGTCCTGGCCGCCGACCAGGTTGCAGAAGGCGAAGTAGGTGCCGTAGGAGCGCGAGCGCTCGGCCAGCATCGCTTCCCGCTCCTGCCCCTTGCCGCGGTGGTAGGGGGAGCCGGAGGGGTTGGCGATCAGCCGCGCGCCGGCTGCGGCCTCGCTCTGCGCCGGCGGCCCCGGCATCCAGATGTCCTCGCAGATCGTCAGCCCGACGCCCATGCCCCCGACCTCGACGGTCATCGGCTCCTCGCCCGGCACGAAGTAGCGCTGCTCGTCGAAGACGGCGTAGTTGGGGAGGCGGTTCTTGCGGTAGACCGCCTGGACGCGACCGTCGGCGAGGACCGCGGTCGAGTTGAAGGCGTGGCGGGGGTCGACCCGGTCGGCAACCGGCTCGGCGAAGCCGACCAGGGCCGTGATCCCCTGCGCGGCGGCCGCCAGATCCTCGATCGCCTCCTGGTTGGCCTGCAGGAAGTGGCGCTTCAGGTAGAGGTCCTCGGCCGGGTATCCCGGGATGCTGAGCTCGGGGAAGACCACCAGCTCGGCGCCCTCCTCGCGGGCGCGGCCGATCCACTCGGCCACCTTGGCGGCGTTCCCGTCGACGTCTCCGACGGTGGGGTTGATCTGGGCGAGAGCTAGGCGCATCCGGTTTCGGACTGGCTTCCCGGCAAGTTGGTTCGGGAATCCTTTCCAGAAGTATCTCCGTCGCGGGGCTCCGAGGTACTTTCGCCTCCCATTAGGGTTTCCTGGGCATGCGCAACCGCCGCCGGCACCTGGTCGTCAGCTCGGCGGCGCTTCTCGTCGCCCTGGCCGTGACCGCTTCCGCCTGGGCAACCTCCACGCCGACGGGCCCAAAGCCTCGATATGCCTCGGGAAATCGTCCCGTCGGCGAAGCCGAACTCGCTTCCGACGCGCAGAAGCCGTTCATGCAGCCGCGCCTGCGGCCGACCGATTCCGAGGATCCCAACCGCAACGCCTACTCGGTGCCGGAGGCGCCGCGCTCACCCGCCTGCTCGCGCCACTTCTGCGTCCACTGGGTGGCGGAGGGGCTCGACGCTCCCAACCTCGGCGACCGCAACGGCGACGGCATCCCCGACTTCGTCGATCGGGTTCTGCGGGTGGCCGAGCGCGTCCACCGGGTCGAGAACGGGAGACTCGGCTGGCGGGAGCCGCGCAGCGACGGACAGCGAGGTGGCCGCAACGGCAAGACCGACGTCTACCTCTCGCAGATCGGCGGCGAACTGTTCGGCTACGCGGCACCCGACCGCGGCCAGGCGACGAAGCAGCACCGGATCCCCCGACGGCTGCACGGATACCTGGTGCTCGACAACGACTACAGCCCCTTCGAGTTCCCCGGCACCAAGCCGCTCGAGGACCTGCAGGTGACCTTCGCCCACGAGTACAACCACATCCTCCAATTCGGCTACGACGCCTACCAGGACCCCTGGTTCGCCGAGGCCAGCGCGACCTGGATGGAGGACCAGGTCTACAACGGAATCGACGACTACCTGCGCTACGTGCGGCGCTGGGTGAAGCTCTACGAAACGCCGCTCACCGCCAACTCGATCAAGGAGTACGGCAGCGCCGTCTGGAACCAGTGGCTGGCGCGGCGCTACGGCCCCGAGATCGTCCGCAGGGCCTGGGCGGGGGCGATCGACGCCAGGCCGGGAGGCTTCTCGGTCGCCACCTACGAGCGGGCGCTGCGCTCAACCGGTCCGTCGGATCTGAGCCGCGACTTCACCCGCTTCGCCGCCGCGGTGGCGGAGTGGCGCACCGGCCGCGGCTTCCGCGAGAGCCACCTGTTCCCGGACGCCCCGCGGCAGGGCAGCCTCCCTCTCGACGGCACCGGCTTGACCCGGATGCTCAACCACACCACCTTTCAGCTCCTGGGGGTGCGGCCGCGCGACGGTCGCGCCGTGGTCGTGCGGCTGGCGGCGCCGCGGGGGACGACGGCGGGCCTGGCCCTGGTCGGCCGGCGCGGCAGCGAGCGCAACGGGTGGTCGGTCCTGCGGGTCGACTACGCGCGCGGGGGCGGGGAGCTGGGCGTGAGGCTGCCGCGGCCGGGTCGCTTCCGGCGGATCACCGCGGTGATCGTCAACGCCGACGCGCGCGCCAGCGGCTTCGACATCGGCCTGCTCGACTGGGACTACCTGACCGACGGGCTGCCGTTCGAGCTCAGCGGCCGGCTGATCCGCTGAGCGGCCTCAGGAGGCCGACTCGGCCGTGACCGGGCCGCTGCCGTTGCTGGACGTCGCAGCGGCCTTCTTCTTCTTCGACTTCGGCTTCTTCTTCGCGTGTGCGGCCTCGATGACCTCGCGGGTCGCGGCCTCGAGGTCGAGGGCGAAGCTGTCGAGGTCGGCCATCGCGTCGTAGTCGCCGATCAGGCCGAAGTTGACCTGGCCGTTGTAGGACATGATCCCGACGCAGAGCGCCTGGCGGCGGGCCAGCGGCACCATCGGGAAGATCGACTCCATCTTGCGCCCGAGCACGTAGAGCGGGAACTGCGGCCCCGGGACGTTGGTGACGACGAGGTTGAAGAAGCGCTGGGCGGGCTGCAGGCGCGCCGCCTGGGAGGCGATCGTCGAGGGGGCGAAGTCGGTCAGTTTGGTGAGGATCTCCGCCCCGACCGCCTGGCCGGAGGTCTTCAGGTCGCCCATCTCCCCGGTCATCAGTTGCAGACGCTCGATCGGGTCCTCGCACCAGACCGGCAGCGGCGCCATCATCGCCGAGATCCGGTTGCCGAGCGCGCCGTGATCTTCGTCGGCGCGGACGCTGACCGGGACCATAGCGCGCAGCTCGAGGCCGGCGGTGTCGTGGCCGCGGGCGCGCAGGTAGCGGCCAATCCCGCCGGCGACGATCGAGAGGATCACGTCGTTGACGGTGCCTCCGTGGGCGTCCTTGACGCGCTTGAGGTCGTCGAGGTCGGTCTGGACCATCTGGAAGCGGCGGTGCGGCCCGATCTCGACGTTGAAGACGGAGTGGGGGGCGGACATCCCGGCGCTGACCATCTTCGAGGTCGCGCCGAGCCCTTTCAGCACCTGGCGCGGGCCGCGCAGCGCCGCGCGGAAGCCGCGGTAGATCTCCGGCGGGCTGGTCAGACGCTCGCGCCAGGCCTGGCTCAGCAGCTGGACGTTGCTCGGCTCGGGCCGCGCGAGCCAGGGCGGCGCCTTGTCGGGCGTGCCGGAAGGCTCGGCGTCGAGATCGAAGAGAACGGTGGTGATGTCGACGCCGGAGACGCCGTCGACCAGCGCGTGGTGGCTCTTGCCGATGATCGCGAAGCGGTCCTCGGTCAGGCCCTCGACCAGCCACAGCTCCCAGAGGGGCTTCGAGCGGTCGAGCTGCTGGGAGAAGATCCGCGCGGCGAGGTTGCGCAGCTGCTCGTCGGACCCGGGTGCCGGCAGCGCGGTCTGTCGCACGTGGTAGTCGAGGTTGAGGTGCGGGTCGTCGACCCAGACCGGCCGGCCCTGGTCGAGCGGCACGAAGCGCAGCTTCTGGCGGAAGCGGGGCACCAGATGCAGGCGCGAGCCGATGTGGTCGCGGAACTCCGCGTGGGAAGGCGCTTCGCCCGCGAAGACGCTGACCGAGGCGACGTGCATGTGGGCGCCGGAGCGCTCCAGGTGGAGGAAGGACGTGTCGAGGCCGGTGAGGCGGTCTTGCTTGGTCACCGTTCCCATGTTCGCACACATGTCCAGGGCGAACGTAACGGTTAAGACTCGCCTGTAGAGCCAAGTTTCAAGGAACGTTGCAGTCTTCGGAATATGTGCGACTGCTCACATTTCCGCTGCCGAAGCGGCTCTAGCGTGTTCTCTCCGAAACGACCTGCCGAGTCCCCTCGCCCCTGGGCGCAGGGTCAGCGAATCCGCTAGGCAGCAGAAAGCGAGCTGAACACAGATGCGAAAACTCCTGCCCGCGGTGGCGGCTGCCACTGCATTCTCGCTCGGCCTGGCGCCGGCGATGGCGCAGACCGAGCGTAAGGCGGACCACGAACGGTCGCGCTCCCACGTCTCCCTGCACCTCTCCACGCACTCGCTGCTGGTCGGCAACGGGGCAGCGGTGCGCGGAAAGGTGCGGCCGAGCGGCCGGCACCGGTTGAAGCTGGTCTTCCGCGGGCCCGACGGCGGCGTCCGCGGCGTGACCACGAAGGCGAACGGGACCTTCGCTCTGCGCTGGGTTCCGAAGGAGACCGGCAGCTACTCGGTCCGGGCCTATCGGCTCCACGACCGACGCAGCCGCGCCTCGCTCAGCCTCGCGCGCAAGCTGACCACCTACCGCTTCGCCGAGGCGTCCTACTACGGACCCGGCCTCTATGGCAACGGCGTTGCCTGCGGCGGCACCCTGCTGCCGGGGACGATGGGCGTCGCGCACAAGACGCTGCCCTGCGGGACCAGGGTGAAGCTGCGCTACCACGGGCGCTCGGTGACGGTGCCGGTGATCGACCGAGGTCCCTACATCCCCGGCCGCGATTACGACCTGACCGAGGCGGTCAAGGTCAAGCTCGGGTTCCCCGGCGTCGGCACGGTGCTGTCGAGCCGTTAGGAAGGGAGGCCGAGCTGGAGCTGACCGGGTGTCGGCTCCGGTTCGGTTGCCGCTTCGGCGCTGCCGAAGGCGGCAAGGCGGACGCCGAGCAGGCGCACCGGGCGCTGCGGGTCGTAGGCGCGCAGCAGCTCGAGGGCGACCGGGCCGACGACCTCCGGGTCGTTGGTCGGCTCGGGCACGGTGTGGGAGCGGGTGACGTTGGTCCAGTCGTCGAGCCGGATCTTGATCCCGATCGAGCGCCCCTCCAGCTCACGTTTGCGCAGTCGCCGGCAGAGCTCCTCCGAGAGCTCCGCCAGGTGCCGCTCCAGCTCCGCCCGCTGCTTGACGTCGGTGTCGAAGGTGATCTCGGTCGACTGCGACTTGGTCTCGTGTTCGGGGACGACCGGCGTCTCGTCGAGGAGCCGGCCGCGGGCCTGCAGCCAGGCGCCGGAGCGGGGGCCGAAGCGCTCCTCCAGCGCCGGCCGCTCCCAGGCGCGCAGATCGGCGAGCGTGCGAATTCCCATCTGCTCCAGGCGGGCGACGGTCTTCGGCCCGATCCCGGGAATGAGACCGGGGGAGTGGTCCGCGAACCGCTCCAGCGCCTGGTCGCGGGAAAGGACGACGAGGCCCGCCGGCTTGCCCAGCTCGCTGGTGATCTTGGCCAGCATCCGGCTCTCGGAGATGCCGACCGAGCAGGTCAGCTGGGTCGCGGAGCGGATCTCGGTCGCGACCCGCCGCATCGTCGACTTGGGGGAGAAGAGCCCGGTCAGGTCCAGATAGGCCTCGTCCAGGCCGACCACCTCGACCACCTCGACATTTCGCCGGAGCACGTCCATCACCTGTCCCGAGGCCTCCCGGTAGGCGGGGAAGTCCGGTCGCAGATAGACCGCGTCGGGCAGCCGCCGCCGCGCAACCGCCGCCGGCATCGCCGAGTGGATCCCGGCCAGCTTCCGCGCCTCGTAGCTGGCGGTCGTCACCACCGCCCGCGGTCCCGATCCGCAGACGATCACCGGCTTCCCCCTCAGCTCGGGCCGCCGCCGCATCTCAACCGACGCGTAGAAAGCGTCGAGGTCGAGGTGGGCGATGGTGCGATCGAAGCTCACCGGTCGATGGTAGGCCCGCGACTCGACGGACCACCCCGAGTACATCCGACTGAGGGTCTAGCGTTGGTTGCAATGCGGCTCAGCGGTTGACAACTCCGTAGCGCATTCGCTGCGGCGACCAAACGTCTCACTTTAGCCCTATCCGATTATTTATGTACTTATTTATTGGCTGTATTTTTCTAGGAAACCGGGATAAGTACAAGAACCGCTGGGCCGCATTGAGCAGATGACCGAGGCCCGTCCGCTGTGCTCTCGTGCCGATGTGGCACGCCTCCTTGAGGTTCGGCTTGAAACCCTGACCTATTGGGCCGTTGCCCTGCCTCCGGTCAAGCGCTACGAAAGTTTCAAGATTCAGCGGCGTGGCGGGGGGGAGCGCATCATCCATGCTCCAGCGAAGCCGCTCAAGGATCTACAGCGTCGGCTTGCCACCGATCTGACCGAACGTTACGACCCACCTTCCCGAGTCCATGGATTTGTGCCAGAACGCAGCGCTGTCACCAATGCACGGACCCACCGCAATCGAGAGTGGGTGCTGCGAGTCGACCTCGCGGACTTCTTTCCCTCGATCAACTTTGGCCGGGTAAGGGGACTGTTCATGGCCTGGCCGTTTGAATTTGGCGAGCCGGCCGCAACGCTTCTCGCTCAGATCTGCTGTTTTGATGGGGCCCTCCCCCAGGGCGCACCGACCTCACCGATCATCTCCAACTTCATCTGTCACGGCCTTGACAGAGACCTCGCGCACCTAGCCTGGTCGGAGCGATGCTCGGTGACGCGTTACGCCGACGATCTTTGCTTCTCGACCGACCGAACCTTCTTCCCGCACCGCCTTGCCTACGTCGACCGTGGCAAAACGATTGCCGGGGAGGCTGTGGAGGACATCGTGCAAGGGAACGGCTTCCAGGTCAACTCGGCCAAGTCCCGCCTGATGCGAAGAACCCAACGCCAGCGAGTGACTGGTCTCGTCGTCAACGAGACCGTGAACGTGTCGCGGAACTACGTAAGGGACCTGCGCAACCTCCTCTACATCTGGAAGCGCCATGGCGAACCAGATGCGATTGAAGCCTGGAAGAGGGCCAGCGGGGTCCGCAACTGGCCGCCTGGGAAGGCCTCACCACGATTCGCTCAAATGGTCCGCGGGCGGGTTCAGCACGTCGGCAGCGTCAAGGGCTTCACCAGTTCCACCTACCTCAAGCTCGCGGCCACTCTGGAGGAGCTTGACGAGAACTTCGTCTTGCGGCACAAAGCTCCGCCACCAGACCCCAGCGAGAAGCGCATGGTCCGACTGCTCACCGAGGGCGACACGGACATCCTTCATATCCTCGCTGCACAACGCCATTTCCACCGGAAGGGCGAGTTCCTCGACCTGGAACTTGTCGCAGACGAGGAGTTCGATCCGGGGGGCGATAGCAAGCTACTGCAGAGATGCGAAGCCCTGGCGACGACGATGCAGCCCGTTCCTTGTGTTTGTCTCTTTGACAGAGACAGCGATCAAGCTCTCAAAAGGGCAATTGGGCCATCTGGGAACTGGCGGAACTGGGGAAGAGGAGTAACCGCGGTGGCGCTGGTCGAGCCCGACGGAGAGCGAGCGTGCATCGAGACGCTCTACGACCAGAGCGCCAGGGAAATCGCTGACGAGCACGGCCGGCGACTGTTTTTGATGAAGGAATTCAACCCACGCAGCGGTCTCCACTCCAGCAAATTGTTTTCCACTCCTCATCCAGACAAGAAGAAGCTGGTCCCCGAGTCGGTGTTTTCTGTCGAGAGCGGTGACTCGGTCGGACTGACGAAGGCGGACTTCGCGGCTTTGATCGACACAGAATCCGGAGCCTTCGGGAAGGTGAGCTTCGAGTCATTCCGACCAACCTTCGAAGTCATACGGCAGGCGCTCGCCGCAACGGTTCCATCTGGCTAATCTTCGGTTGTGACTTCTCCTGAGGCGAAGAACCTCGAGGCGATCTCCAAGGCGATCGACCAGCACAACGCCAACTGCCCCTTCCCGGCGGCGGAGGTGCGGATGAACCCGTTCGAGGTCGAGCGGTTGGGCTGGGAGACGATCCGCGGCCTGCCGGTGGTGCCCGACGGCGAGATCGGAACCGGGCGGTTCCGGATCGTCTGCTCGCGCGACATGGAGGACGACGGCCTCGAGGTAGTCGAGGCCGTCGGCAAAGAGCTGGAGACCGTCGCCCCGACGCGCAACTGACTCGCGAGTCCGCGAAAACCCTTACGGAGTCCGGGTTCTGGCGACCCCGGTGATTCAGACCTCGTTGAAGAAATCGAGGCCCAGGTTTTCCATCCAGTTGATCGCCTCGATGTTGAGCTGGGAGATCTCGCCGGTCCAGATCAGGACTCCCATCGCGATCAGGATCAGGCCGCCGACGGCGACGATCGCCTCGTAGTGGCGCTTGACGACGGCGAACGCGGTGGTCATCTGCGAGAAGGCCACCGCGGTGAGGATGAAGGGGATCGCCAAGCCGGCCGAGTAGACGGCCAGCAGCAGGGCGCCGTGGGCGGCTGAGCCGGAGAGCGAAGCGGCGCCGAGGATCGCTCCCAGGGTCGGTCCGATGCACGGGGTCCAGGCGATCGCGAAGGCGGCGCCGGCGACGATCGGCCCGCCCTTGCCGGCCCGCTCCAGCAAGGCGTCGACATGCCACTCGCGGTTCAGCCTGGTGATGAAGAGGGAGCCGACGAAGAGGAAGCCCATGGCGATGATCAGCGCCGCGGCGACCTTGGTCAGCAGCTCCTTGTGGTCCTGGAGCAGGGACCCCAATCCGGTCGCGGTCAGCCCGAGGAGGATGAAGATCGCCGAGAAGCTGGCGACGAAGAGGAGGCTCGGCCCGAGTACCCGGCGCCAGCCGACCTTCTCCAGCTCGTTCGGGGAGACGCCGCTGACCGCCGAGAGGTAGCCCGGCACCAGCGGCAGGACACAGGGGGAGAGGAATGAGACGACGCCGGCGGCGAGCGCGGCGAAGATCCCGACCCCCGCGGCGGGATCGGTGCTGGCGAGGGCGATTACCACGGGACCTCAGGTTACCCTCAGGCCGGTGCCGTCCCGCCGCTCCTCACAGCCGCTGTTCAACGCCGCCGGGACGGCACGCCGGTTGCGCGCCGCGCCGCTCTTCGCGATCGGCCCGGCCGAGCCCGGACCGGCGATCCGCCGCGGCTTCCTGCTCTCGGTTCCGATCGGCCTCACCCTTGTCCTCGAGCTGGGCTTCGACACCGCGAGCGCTGGCGCGATCGCGACCGGCGCCCTCGTCAACGGCTTCCCCGGGATGGACGCGCCCGCCCGTCCGCGAGCCGCCTGGCATGCCGCCGGGGCGCCGCTGATCGGGATCGCCGCCGCGCTCGGCATCCTCAGCGCTCAGACCGGCCCGACCGCGGTCCTCGCCCTCGGCCTTGTCGGAGCGATCGCCGGCTACTGCTTCAGCGTCTCGCTGCGACTGGCGATTCTCGGCCTCTCGGTGACGCTGGCGATGCTGATCGCCCAGGGCCTCTTGCTGCCGGCGGGCGACGCCGGCGGGGCGCTCCTCTTCGGGACCCTCGGCGGCCTCACCCAGGTCGCCTGGTCGCTGATCGTCTGGCTCGTCCGCGACCGCGGCGCCGACGAGCCGGAAAAAGCCTGGAGCACCCCGGCTGCCCTCGCCGCGCTGCGCGCCAACCTCACCCTCGACTCGGCCAGCGCTCGCCACGCGATCCGCTTCGGCGCCGCCCTCGCGGCCGGGGTGGCCACCTACTGGCTGCTCGGCATGGACGATCACGGCTACTGGATCCCGCTGACGATCCTCTTCGTGATGCGTCCCGAGCGCGACGAGACCAACCACCGCCTGATCCTGCGCGCGCTCGGCACCGTCCTCGGCCTGGTCATAGCCACCGCGATCGCCGAGGCCTTCGGCGGCGACGACCTGGTGATCGGCGTCGTCCTCACCGTCGCCGCCGCCCTCAGCTTCGGCCTGCTCACCGTCCAGTACGCGCTCTTCACCGCCGCGATCACCACCTACGTGGTGGTGATCAGCACCGTGATCGGCGACCCGGCCTTCCGTGCCGTCGACGAGCGCGGCATCGGTACCGCCCTGGGCATCCTGATCGCCTTTCTCGCATGGCGGCTTTGGTCAAATCCTGCCGGCACGGTAGATTTGGCCAGTCAGCCAAACATGGGAGGAGCGAGGAGTTGAGCAACCGCACGTTCGTCATCGGGGTCGGCATGACCAAGTTCGAGAAGCCCGGGACCAAGGAGGGCGATTACCCCGACTGGGCCAAAGAGGCGGGGGAGAAGGCGCTCGCCGACGCCGGCATCCCATATGAGGACGTCGAGCAGGCCTATGCCGGCTACTGCTACGGCGATTCCACCTACGGCCAGCGGGCTCTCTACCAGCTCGGCCTGACCGGAATTCCCGTCGTCAACGTCAACAACAACTGCTCGACCGGCTCCTCGGCGCTGTTCCTGGCGCGCCAGGCGGTCAAGGGCGGGGTCGCCGACTGCGCCCTGGCGCTGGGCTTCGAGAAGATGGAGCCCGGCAGCCTCGGGGTCAAGTACACCGACCGCACCAACGCGCTCGACAAGCACGCGATGCGGATGTTCGAGATCCGCGACCCGGAGGCCTCGCCGCCGGCGCCGCAGATGTTCGGCAACGCCGGCCGCGACCACATGCAGAAGTACGGCTCTGAGGCCGACCACTTCGCCTGGATCGGCTGGAAGAACCACAAGCACTCGGTCAACAACCCCTACGCCCAGTTCCAGGACGAGTACAGCCTCGAGGACATCAAGGCGGCGAAGATGATCCACGACCCGCTGACCAAGCTGCAGTGCTCGCCGACTTCCGACGGCTCGGCCTGCGCGATCGTCGCCTCCGAGGCCTACGTCGACAAGCACGGACTCTGGGACCAGGCGATCGAGATCGCCGGCCAGGCGATGGTCACCGACCTCAGCTCGACCTTCGACGAGAACGCCGACTGCATGACGATCGTCGGCTCCGACATGTCGAAGACCGCCGCCGACGCGGCCTACGCAGAAGCCGGTATCGCCGCCGCGGAGATCGACGTCTGCGAGCTGCACGACTGCTTCAGCGCCAACGAGCTCATCACCTATGAAGCGCTCGGGTTCGCCGCCGAGGGCGAGGCGCACAAGCTGGTCGAGGCGGAAGCCACCACCTACGGCGGCGACGGTCCGGTCGTCAACCCGTCCGGCGGGCTGATCTCCAAGGGCCACCCGCTGGGGGCGACCGGCCTGGCCCAGTGCTCAGAGCTGACCTGGCAGCTGCGCGGCGAAGCGGACAAGCGCCAGGTCGACGGAGCGCGGGTTGCGCTTCAGCACAACATCGGCCTCGGCGGTGCCGCCGTGGTCACGGTCTACAAACCGGCGGCCTAAGGGTCGCCACCACGGGGTAGGAGGAGCACGATGGCGAAGGAGCGGCGTTCACTCAGCGGCAAGGTCGTGGCGATCACGGGCGGTGCCCGCGGGATCGGCAAGGCGACGGCCACCGCCCTGGTCCGCAAAGGATGCCGCGTCGCCATCGGCGACCTCGAGCTCGAGCTGGCGGAGAAGACCGCCGGCGAGCTCGGCGGCGGCACGGTGGCGCTGCAGCTCGACGTCACCGACCGCTCCTCCTTCGAACACTTCCTCGACGAGGCCGAGCGCCAGCTCGGTCCCGTCGACGCGGTGATCAACAACGCCGGGATCATGCCGGTGACGCCGTTCGAGGACGAGAGCGAGGACTCGGTCCGCCGCCAGATCGACATCAACCTCGTCGGCGTCATCACCGGCACCCAGCTGGCGATCAAGCGCCTGCGACCGCGCTACAGCGGTTACATCGTCAACATCGCCTCGCAGGCGGGCAAATCGGGCCTGCCGGGGATCGCCACCTATTCCGGGACCAAGCACGCCGTCGTCGGCATCAGCGAGGCCGTTCGGGCGGAGCTGCGCGGCAGCGGCGTCGAGGTTCTCTGCGTGATGCCGACCGTCGTCAACACCGAGCTGACCAGCGGCGTCGGCCAGAAATGGGTGAAACCGGTCGAGGCCGAGGACGTCGCCAGCGAGATCGTCGACGCGATGGAAGTGCCGCGCTTCGACGTCTTCGTCCCGCGCGCCAACGGCGCTCTCTACAAGATCCTCAGCCCGCTGCCGCGCAGCTGGCGCGAGGCGCTGGGCCGGGCGATGAAGGTCGACAAACTGATGACCGAGGTAGACCACGGCGCCCGCCAGGCATACGAGGACAGGGCCGCATCCAGCGAGCCCGGCCAGGACGAGGCCTCAGAGGCGCCGGCGCCCCAGCGCGACGCCGCGTAGGTCACGATTGATGAGTTGATCGCCCTATAGCCGGCTCAACTCATCAAGGGAGTTCGAAGATGGGACGGATCTACGACGCAACCTGGGGCCGGGGCTTCTCGGCCCTCTACGACCGCTGCTTCAAGGCCGCGGAAGAGGCGGGGCTGCGAGACATGCGCCGGGAGGTGCTGGCCGGAGCGCGGGGGAGGGTCATGGAGCTGGGAGCGGGAACCGGGCTCAACCTCGAGCTCTACCCGCAGGACGTCACCGACCTGACCCTGGTCGAGCCCGACCCGCACATGGTCAAGCAGCTGCGCAACCGGGTCGCCGACCTGGGAAGCGCGGCGCAGGTGGTCGAGGCGCCGGGAGAACAGCTCCCGTTCGAGGACGAGAGCTTCGACACCGTCATCGTCACCCTCGTTCTCTGCACGGTCCCGGATCAGACCGCCACGCTGGCCGAGATCGAGCGCGTTCTCAAGCCAGACGGCCAGTTCCTCTTCTTGGAGCACGTCCGCTCACCGGACCCAGGCCTGGCCATGTGGCAGGACCGGCTCGAAAAGCCCTGGCGCTTCCTCGGCGACGGCTGCCACTGCAACCGCGACACCGAGGCGGCCCTGAAGGCGGCCGGCTTCGAGCTGAGCGGCGTCGAGCACCCCGAGCTGCCCAAGGCGCCCCCGATCGTCAGGCCGATGGCGAGAGGGACTGCGACGCCGAGGGCCTGACTCAGACCACCAACGCACGATAATGGTGGTTATGTCAACCTGGCCGGGGAGCGACCGGGAAACGGGCTAACCGGCGCCTTCGATGGCTTCTTCGAAGGCCTCCGTGGAACTGGGCGTGCCGAGCGTTTCCAGCCCCTTGGTCCCGGGGCCTTCGATCGCGAACGACGGCGTGCCGCCGAAGCCCAGTTGCTGGGCTTCCTGGCTGGTTTCTTCGACTTCCGGCCTGAGCAGCTCGCGGTCCTTGTTCCATTTCGCGAGGTTCTCGACCCCGGCGCCTTCGGCAACCGCTTCCAGGAAGGCGTCGTCGGCGTAGCCAGCGTTCTCGCCGCCCTGGTTCCTGTAGAAGAGCTCGACGAAGTTCCAGCCGCGGCCCTGGGCGCCGGCGGCAAGCGCGGCGGCGCCGGCGTCGAGGGACTGCGGCCCGATGATCGTGAAGTTGCGGAAGTCGATCTTGACCTCGCCATTCCTGACCTGGTTTTCGATAATCGGCGGCAGGATTTCCTCGGCAAATCCCTTGCAGACCGGGCACTGCAGGTCGCCGAACTCGACCAGTTCGACCGCCGCCCGGGGATTGCCGAGGACCATCTCGTCCTGCGGGATGCCGTTCAGGCTCTGGGAAACCTCGGCCGCGCCTTCGAGGTTGTCGGCGTCGCCGCCGCTGTCGCTGCTGGAGCTGTTGACGACGATCAGGACGACGACCACGACGATCGCCAGGAAGGCCGCTCCCGAGGCCAGCTGCATCATCTTCGTACGGCGGTCGCCCTCGCTCATCGTGCCTCCTGCAATTCGTTCCCGCCGTAAGCGATCAGGCGGGTCGCGCTGAGCAGGAAGAGGATCGTCATCAGCACGGCGCTGGCGACGCACCACTGGCAGATCGCTTCGATCTTGAAGACCTCGATGTAGGTGAGGAAGATGCTGTAGCCGAAGCCGCCCAGGGAGACGAGGAAGCCGCCGAAGCGGGCTGCGTCGTTGGCGAAGAAGGCGGTCGCGAGCAGCAGCAGATATCCGATCACGCCGAAGATGGCGATGTTGACGCCGGCGACGTGCGAGTAGGAGCTTTCGGCGACGGTGTGGCAGCCGGTGCCCCCAGCCAGGCAGACCGGCGAGCCGCCGCCGGACTCGACGATCGCGATGTAGGTGGCGATGCTGACCCCAAGGGCGGCGACGAAGGCGATCACGCGGCGCAGGGTGTCCTCGCTTGGGTAACTCACGGCGCGGAAGATAAGGCTTCTGCGTAAAAGGCCGCTAAGGCGCGCGAGAGCTTGCCCCCCTGCCAGGCCAAAGGCGACTCCCCGGGCTCCTCGCTGACCAGCCGCCCTTGCGGCAGCGCCTCGGCGTAGGCGACGGCGGACCCGTACGGGTGGCCGGGGTCGGCGTCGTCGCTGCTGGCGACGACGAGCGCCGGCACCTCGAGCTCGCGCAGCTCGGCTAGGGACTCGAACGGCCGCGAGCGCGGCACCTCGCGCAGCGCCTCGACCAGCGCCCCGAGGTGCTCCTGGGCCAGCAGCCGCTCCCCGGTGAAGCGCAGGACCGAGTCGCGCCAGCGCGGGTCGATCCCCTGCCGCTCGTCGATGTAGGCGACGAAGCCCTCGACGCCGCCGGTCTCCAGCGCCCCAGCCAGCCCGTCCCAGTAGGCCAGCGAGCCGGACTCGATCGTGCCCGCGTAAACCGGGCCGATCAGAACCAGACCCGCGAGCCGCTCCGGATGGTGCAGCGCGTAGCCGATCGCCGTGTGCGCGCCCATCGAGTGGCCGCCGAGCAGGAAGCGTCCCGCGCCCACGCGGTCGGCGACGATGCGCTCCAGGTCTTCGACCAGCCGCGGGTATCCATAACCCTCCCCCACCGGGGCCGGGTCCGAGCAACCGTGGCCGCGCGCGTCGTAGGAGATCACCTCGTAGCCGGCCCGCGGCAGCGCTTTCGAGCCGTGCAGGACGTAGCGCCGGGTGGCCGTGATCCCATGACAGAGGACGACCGGCGGTCCCTCCCCCGTCGCCTCCCCCCGCAGCGTCGGCGCGCTGCCGACGGCGAACGGCCTCGCCTCGAGCGGCATCAGCCCAGCGTGGCGAGGGCGCGCTCGAGGTCTCCGACGGACTCGTATCTGGCGCCGGTGCGCGAGACGGCACGATGGCGGATGACGCCCTCGCCGTCGATGACGAAGATCGCCCGCTGCACGTAGCGGCCGCCCGGCGCGTCCTTCAGCTCGGTGAAGCGCGCCAGCGGCCCGATCCAGCCGGTGACGCCATAGCTCTTCGCCACCGTCAGGTCCTCGTCGGCGAGCAGCGGCACGTTCAGTTCCTGCTCTTTGACCCAGTGCTCGTGCGAGTCGACCGACTGGGGCGAGATTCCGAGCACCGCGGCGTCGAGCTCGTCGAGGCGATCCCCTTCGTCGCGGTAGGAGCAGAACTGCTTGGTGCAGACGGTCGTCGCGTCGCCGGGGTAGAAGGCGAGGATCAGGTTGCGACCCTGGTAATCGGCCAGGCGGTAGGTCTTGCCACCCGTGCCGGGCAGCGCGAATTCAGGTGCGGGATCGCCGACGTCGACCTTGGCCACGGTCCGAGCTTACCCGTGGTGGGCCGAACGGGATTTTGGTCGGGTCGCTGGGAGCACCTCCCGGCCCTCCAATCCCCTACCGCTCGAGCGTGGCTTCTTCGATCAGAACGGTCTGGGCCGGTTTTTCTTCTTCCGTCCCCAGCGCGTCGATCTTTTCCACCACGTCATAGCCCTCGCTCACCTTTCCGACCAGCGCGTATTCGGGCGGCAGGCCGGCGTCGGGGGCGGTGACCACGTAGAACTGGCTGCCTGAGCGGCCTGGCGGCTCGGCCGAGCTCTTCGCCATCGCGACCACGCCTTTGGTGTAGGCGAGGTTGGCGGGCGGTTTCTCGTCGACGCTGTAGCCGGGGCCGCCGCTCCCGGTCCCTTCGGGGTCGCCGCCCTGGATCACGAACCCGGTGGCGACGCGATGGAAGGTGAGGTCGTCGTAGAAGCCTTCCTCGGCGAGGAAGGCGAAGGAGTTGGCGGTCTTCGGGGCGCGCTCGGTGTCGAGCGCGATCTCGAAGGTGCCGCAACTGGTCTTCATCACCACGGTCGCCTCTTCGCCCTTCTCCACCACCTCGCCGGGCGCTTTGAAGCTGACGTTCTTCGGCGCGGGGACTTCGACTTCCTCGCAGCCCCCGGCGCTCGCCTCTTCGCTCGAGGTCGAGGTGGACGAGGTCGTCTCGTCGTCCGAGCCGCCACTCTGGCCGATCAGCACCGCACCGACCACGATCGCGGCGACGACCGCGAAGACGGCGAGGACTATCCAGCGGCGGTCCGGTTTCTGCTCCTCCACGGCCGCGAACCCTAGTGGAGCCGGCGGAGGAAATTCGCCCGGCGACCTACGATCCACCGGTGTCCCCCTCCCCCCTGCTCACCCCACTCGCCGCGGCGGCCCTGCACGTCGGCGATCCGGAGCGGATCCTGCAGATCGAGTGCGGCGACGGCGACGGGCCGCTGTTCCTCGCCCGCGAGTTCCCGAGCGCCCGCGTGCGCGGGGCCGACCGCTCGGCCGACGCGGTCCACGCCGCCGCCGCGCGGGTCGGGCTCGACCCCGAGGGCCGGGTCGCCTTCAAGCAGGGCGGCCCGCGCTCGCTGCCCTTCCCCGACGACCACTTCGACCTCCTCGCGGCCCTCGACGCCCGGCCCTCGCCGGGCGAGTCGCTGCGCGTGCTGCGCCCCGGCGGCTTCCTCGTGCTCGCCGAATCCCACCGCCGGGATGCACCTGCCGGCTTCGGCGGCCGCCTCCTGCGCCGGCGGCTCCGCCGGGCCGGGTTCGATCCGATCTGGGCGCAACCGGCCGGCGACGGCAGCTTCTCTGTCTTTCGCCTCGGCAACGGTGAAACCGCGCCCCGCGGCGTCTAGTCTGCCTGCCGGATGGAGATCGCCGGGATGCCCCTGACCCTGCTCGTCAACCCCCACTCGGCCGGGGGCAAGTCGCTGAAGCTGCTGCCGAAGATCGAGGCGGCGCTGGACGCCCGGCGCGCGGTCTTCCGGGTCGAGCGCACGCGCAGCCTCGAGCACGGGGTCGAGCTGGCGCTGCGCGCGGTCGAGCTCGGCGAGGTTCCGGTCGTGATCAGCGGCGACGGCCTGATCGGCGCCGTCGGTGGCGCGATGGCCGGGGTCGAGACCCCGCTGGGTCTGATCCCGGGCGGCCGCGGCAACGACCTGGCGCGGGCGCTGGGCATCCCCTCCGACCCCGAGCAGGCGGTCGAGGTGATCCTCGCTGGCCGCAACCGCCGGATCGACGTCGGCGAGGCCAACGGCAAGCGCTTCCTCGGCATCGTCAGCGTCGGCTTCGACTCCGAATGCAACCGGCTCGCCAACGAAACCAACTTCATCCGCGGCAACCTCGTCTA
>Ga0157380_10001046_pt1 | contig 17695 bp, 17 predicted proteins | sample S35metaG_FD_119757 | JGI IMG/M metagenome (GOLD analysis project Ga0157380, IMG submission 119757) | Switchgrass rhizosphere microbial communities from Kellogg Biological Station, Michigan, USA - S3-5 metaG | ecosystem: Host-associated > Plants > Roots > Rhizosphere > Soil | place: USA... | reverse complement strand
TCAAAGGCTGTCAGATTCGAAATAATTACGTTTTTCGAACGGGACAGAGTGCGATACAGGCCTATGCCATTAAAGGCTGTGTAATTGAAGATAACGACTTCGAATCGACCGGAGGTGGCGGAAACCCGACTGTGTTCACCACTCATACCTGGAATACGACGTTTAGACGCAACAACTATAGAGATCGCCCCGGCTTGAAGGTTAATACACAGGCCGGGTTCGTTGAGAAGTGTGGGCGAGACAATATTTACCAAAACAACCTCGTGAATGGGTCGCTGGTGCCAGTGGTTAGCCGCCAGCCGTGCGATTGATTCAGTCTAACAACGCTATTGAAATATTTTCTTCCGCTCTATTTTATCGCCTACATTTTCGTCGCATTCTTCTGGCGTTCGTATAAGGTCAGGCGGATGACTGGCATTAATCCCATAGTCTTCAAAGCATCTGATGACGCCCACGGTTTTATCGGTCGCGTTTTCAAACTAATGTTCGTCCTCGTGGTGCTCTTGATTCTAGTTTCTTCATTCCTTCCGGCAGCCAATCGATTTGCTGGTCCAATCACCTGGCTCGAACTGCGAACAGTGCAATGGCTGGGGATAGCGTTGTTACTGGTGTCGTTGATCTGGACAGCTATCGCTCAATACCAGATGGGTCAGTCCTGGCGTATCGGTATCGATCGAGACCATCGCTCACCGCTCGTGGAGAAAGGGTTGTTCAAGTTTTCGCGAAATCCGATATACGTCGGCCTGGTGGCTACGCTGCTCGGACTCTTCCTGGTAGTTCCTAACGCGCTGACGCTTTTAGTGTTTGTGCTCGGCTTTGTAGTGATTTCGATCCAGGTGCGATTGGAAGAGAGCTTCTTGTTGGAATCTCACGGTGCTGCGTACACGGAATACCAACGTCGCGTCCGGCGCTGGCTCTGAAATAAAAACAAGTTAATAGCCACTCCTGACGAATGTCCGATACGCTTCACAGCTTGTCGTCGACGTTCCCAACATTCAACATCCGTGAAATGGATCAACTTCGAGAGTGCGCAACGAATGTCCGATACGCTTTAGCTTGTCGTCGATGTTCCCAACATTCAACATCCGTGAAATGGATCAACTTCGAGAGTGCGCAACGAATGTCCGATACGCTTCAGCTTGTCGTCGATGTTCCCTACATTCAACTTCCCAGAAACCGCTCAACGAATGTCCGATACGCTTTAGCTTGTCGTCGATGTTCCCTACATTCAACTCGGTAAGAACCAGAGACTCCTCCGCGCTGTCAGTTCATTGAGCTATTTCAGGGATGGTGAGCGTAGGGAACGTTGACGACAAGCTGAAGCGTATCGGACATTCGTTGCGCACTTTCAAAGTTGATCTGTTTCTGGGAGGTTGAGTGTAGGGACCGTCAACGACGAACTGAAGAGACTCTTGCAAAAGTCCGTTTCTCATTCTCCCCAGGCTTTAGCCTGGGGTCAGTGCTCTTTTGAAAGCCGAAAACCGTTTCAACGGTTTACATGGAAATATTGAAGATTTCGGTCGCAGCGTCGGAAACCGTTGAAACGGTTGCCGAAATTCAGCATCCCGCTGTGACCCCAGGCTAAAGCCTGGGGAGAATTAGAAGTTGAAGTTTGCAACAGCCTCTGAAGCGTATCGGACATTGGTTGACCGCTTTCACGTTGACCGGGTCAGCAGCTCATTCAGTTGTGCGCCGGGCGAGACCTCGACAGGCTCCAGTCCCTTTCGAAAGATCCGTGCGCCGGTGGATCCTTTCAAAGTTATCTCCCCGTTCTCGATTCTCATCATCGCCCCTTCACGAAGCCCTGCGACTGGCGTTTCGTTCTCTTCAAGGAATTGAAGTAGCCGCGTTTCGCGCGTCTCTCCCATGTGACGAGAATTGGGATCCGGATCCAGAAAGTGAGGGTTTATTTGAAAGGGAACTAAACCCAGCGCAGCAAAAGATGGTGGCTCCACAATCGGCATATCATTCGTTGTCTTAATCGTAGGTCCAGCAACGTTCGATCCCGCACTCGATCCAATGTAGGGCATTCCGCCTTCGACGCGCCGTCGAATGGGCGCCAACAGATCAAAATCGTAGAGTGCTTTCAATAGCCGAAAGGTATTTCCACCGCCAATAAAGATTGCATCCGTTTCATTCACGGCCTTAACCGGATCTGACGAAGTATGAATCGACCTCAACTCATAACCCATTCGTTGAAATCGTCCCGCCGCAGTGGCCGCATAATCGTCACGATCGTGTAAGGCGTATGGAACGAACAAGACTCTGTTTAGGTCCCCTAGAAAATCCTGGATCTCCGCGGCTGCATGATCGAGATACCCGCTGCCAAAGAGCGTTGAGTTACTAATCAGCAGAATTCTTTTAGTTGTTTCGGGGTGCGCCATTCGCTTTCACGTCAACCCAATGGATTGCGGGAAGCGCGTATTCTAAAGCAGGATGGACAAGACAGCGAGCGAACAGTTCGGTCGATTGCGGATTTCGGAATGCGGATGTCGAATTTATGAGCCGCAGATCTTCGCAGATGAACACGGATAAAAAGGAGAGAATGAATTAACGTCCTGGTTTTTTAGAATGGTTTGCTCAGTGTCTATCTGCGAAGATCTGCGGCTCATAAATTCGAAACCGCATTCCGAAATCCGAAATCAACTGGTGGTGGGTTAATTTTGGGGAGACTACGCGCACGATTTAAGTGCGGTAAAAGATGCTCGTCTCGCACGCACGACCACCGGAAAGAACTCAGTGCCGTAGGTAATGTCGAAAACAGAATCCAGACGGGTGATCTCAAATATTCTTCTGAGCGGTGGGCTTACATTCATAAGTTCGAAGCGCGTTCCTCTGGCGTGCGTGCGCTGACGCAACTCCAGCAACACCCCCAACCCATGGGCATCGACTATGTTCACTTTCGCCAGATCAAGGACGACTCTCCTGGTGTCCGGAAGGGACTGAAAAGCCCTTCGCAAAACGTCCGTTTCGCCCGTAACAATCTGGCCCTCTGCACACAGAACACTGAAGGTTTCCAGATTTTTGATGTTTATCTGCAACATAACTGCTCTCCCAGTGAAACCCTTGGTTTATTAGGTCAGCGCGATGAGCGCCTCATCTACTTAACGGTCGGCTTTGCCTATTTGTTAACGCGTCAGCCGCGTTATTTGTTCCTTGTAGAGAGAACACCGCCGACCCTGGGTTTTCGAACATCTTTTTTTGACGAATTCGTTGGGTCAACTGTAAGCTCGCCACGCTACCTAAAACACCTCAATTCGACAAAAGTTACAGGCTCGTTACGAGAAATCTGGCTCCGGTAAGTTTTGTGTCGTAACGGGCTGATCGCGTCTGAACGCGCGTCACTTTTTTCGGGGGCCGATCATAGATTTCGGATTGCGTTTCTAGTTACCGAACCACTGATCCGATGTTCGCTATCGTTGCACCTTTGGTCATCGATGGCACGGCGCACACATACAACACGATACCGGCGATCGGCGCGCGCGCTTCGAATATGACGTTACCGACGTAGTCGGTCACATATCCAACTTTCATTCCCTGCTCAACGTATGTTCCGCGCTTCACCAGCGGGTAGAAGATCCCTGTTTGTTCGCTCGCAAGCGTGCCAATCTTGTCGATCCAAATTGGATGTTCCACGAGTGACGTTGTGCCGGGCAGCATCTTCAGATACCGCATTACGTTTAGAGAACCGTTAATCAAAACATTCACGTCGTCTGTTTCGACAGTGCCCGCGTGTCCAGCTTCGACTGTTATCGAGGGTCGGCCGCGTGTGGTTGCAGTATTTTCCAGATAACGCGAGGCTTGCGGATCCTTGGGCCGGTCAGTAGAAATGATTATGTGATCGAGTCCGAACGCGAGAACCATGTCGCGGGATATCTGATCCTGTTTATCGTTTCCGGTCTTGGTCCAATAGCTATAAGGCCGGAGGCTTTCGTCCGTGTCGCCACCATGAAAATCGATCAGGTGATCGCTTTGCTCAACCACTTGTTTCGTAATTAGAAATGACGCGCGCTCGGTTTGTGTGCCGTCCATCTTGCCCGGATAAAAACGGTTCATGCTCTTCTTGTCTACTGGATTGACATGAGGAACTTTCTGCTCGAACGAAGGAATGTTAATTAACGGAATAATGATCACCGTGCCGGAGATCTCCGCGGGATTTACCATTGCGATCAATTTCTCGAGAGCAATGATGGAGGCATACTCGGTGCCGTGCGCGCCCGCGACAAGCGCGAGAACGGGTCCGCGTTTCGCGCCATGAATCACTGCTACCGGGATGCTTAATGCAGCATCGGTGCCCGCGGGAACTTCAATCGTGCCGGTAGCTTTCTGTCCACGAGCTGCGGTCGCGGTGCCCACGGTAAATGTCTTGCGATCCTGTGCTGCACCACTGCTCAAAGAGAGAAGCACCAGCGAAACGATGGCTATCAACCGTTGCATCATGATCAACCTCCTGGCGAAGAATAGTGGGGGAATTAGCGGGTCCATCGGCCATTGGGCATTCGCACTGGCCCAGGGTGAAAGAACTTTTCCGGAGTCATCACTCCGTCCTTTTTGAAGACCGTTCCGTTCTTCATCACAAACTGAACATTGCGGAGAGAATCGATATTGTTCAGTGGATCGCCTGAGACTGCGATCAGATCGGCGAACATCCCTGGCTTGATTGGCCCACGTTCTTTGATAACGTCTGCCGCCTTGTATCCGTTGATCGTCAAAGCATAAAGAATATCGCGGGTTGGGATATTAGCCGCCTTCCACGTGTCGAGAAAAGCAATTGTCATATCACCGCGACTCAGCCACTCTCCGGTCTTCGGATCCTTCATGCGTTCATTCCAGTAGTCGAAGTCAGTTGAAAAGGTAAGCGGCACTTTCTTCTCCCACGCATCACGCAGCTTCGCGACTGTTTGCTTGAAAGCCGCGTCGGTGCCGCGATAGTTGGTGAACGGCGTGTCAGTGCCCGCGCGGAAGATTCCTTTCTCCGCCATCTGCCGATGATGTTCGGGAGTCAGCGCATTGCCGTGGGCGATGATGTAGATGCCCGCATCGATTGCGCGTTGTGCTCCTTCGGCCGTCTGCACGTGGCCTTCTACTTTGCAGCCACCCTTCGCCGCTTCCCGTATCGCGAGTTTGATGTCTTCAACTGAATAGCCCCAGGGTTTGCAATCGATGCACAGTTTGATTGTCCTCGCGCCAAACAACATGTTCTGACGAATCGCTTTGACGATTTCATCGGGACTGTCTGCATCGATGTATTCGGGAAACATGATGTTGTGACGCGTGTACATCTCAGGCGTCGGCCAAAACTGTCCGCCAGTGCTGCCGATGATCGGGCCGGAGGGAATCACAGTTGGACCAGGGAGCCAACCCTGTTCAATTGCCTGGCGCAAGGCGGTGTCGGCGTAGAGCGCGTTATTGCCGACGTCGCGTACGACAGTGAACCCGGAGCTGAGAAGCTGAATACCGTTGGAAGCAGCTTGAATCGCGCGCAGTGGCGTAGAGTCCATCACGTTCGTGAGGTAGTAGTAATTGTTCTCCGGTTGCTCCTTGTAGGTGAGCGCCATGTGAGTGTGCGCATCGACCAGACCCGGCAAGACAGTGAGTGTTGACAAGTCGATCACCGTCGCGCCAGCAGGGATCGCTAGGTTGGCTCCGACAGCTTTGATCTTCTCGCCTTCAACAATGATGACTTGATTGGAGGTTACCGTTGCCGTTTCTGGATCGATCAAGCGGCCCGCCTTAATCGCCGTGATTGGAGCCGGCGACGTTTGTCCGGCTATGGAAATGGCTAAGGCGCTCACGAGTAAAGACAGACACAAGGCCTCAGTAATGAAGCGCATATTTCTCTCCTTCGTTATCCGGGTTTAATTCAGCTTGTGAAGCAGGTCTTAAGTATAAAGCCTGATTACTTAAAGTGGGTCGTTTTCAATCTCGAGCGGCAGCGGATCCTCGTTGCGATTGAGTCGACGTAACCAATGCGGTTCATCAAACAGTTGGGCCAGACCTCGCACGAGCGCATATCTCGGATCATCTGCAATGCGAACAGGTAGTTTAGTTGTTTCCCGTAAGAAGTCGTCAAGGCCGCCAAAAAGCGATCCGCCGCCGGTCAGGATCAGACCACGCTGATAAATATCACCGGCTACTTCGGGCGGCAGTTCTGAAAGAGTCTTAGTGATGCCATCAACAATCTTGCGAACCACTTCCTGGGCGATAGGATAGATCTCGCCTGCCGTGATTTCGACGGCAGCAGGGGCCCTCGTCAAAACGTCGCTGCCGCTGACTGAAGTTACGCGTGAAAGATCGCCGGGGAGAGTAGCGGAGGCTAGTTCAAGCTTGAGACGTTCTGCTGAATGCGCGCCAATCAGTAAACCGCGGTGACGGCGAATATGATTGATGATCGCGGCGTTTATGCTCGACCCTCCGATGCGATTCGCGCTCGAGTGCAATACATCGCCGTTGGCTACAACTGCGACGCTCGTTGTTCCACCGCCAATGTTTATGACCGCGGACGCGCGTTGATCGTTTACGTTGACACCAGCGCCAAATGCAGCCGCGAGTCCTTCTTCAATCAACCACACGCGACCGATTCGCGCATGCTCAGCGGCATTCATCAGCGCACGCCGCTCGACAGGTGTGATACCAGCCAAAACACTGATTAGGGCACGCCGGCTAAAACTGGAGATGCTGCTGCGCGCAAGCCGCGCAAAATGCGCGAGCATGTGACGAGTCTTTTCAAAATCCGCGACGACGCCATCGGCCATGGGTGCAATGACTGTGACGTTGCGGGCTTCGCGCCCATACATTTTCTGCGCCTCGGAACCGATTGCGATCACTTCACCAGTTATCGTATCGACGGCCATTAGTGATGGCTCATCGACAACCACCCCACGGCCGCGTACGTAGATGATCGTTGCGGCGGCACCCATGTCGATAGCCATAGAGTCTGAGAGCAGATCTCGTAGGCCGGCAAGACCAATGAACGCTGCGGTTTTGCTCATGAAGGACATTGCGGTTCGATCGGTGGTTAAACTCGCAACCGTAATTTTATCGGTAAACGAGTGTAAGAATCGGCGAAAATTTTTACGAAGCGATGGCGGTTAGTTGGAAGCGCGGGTCTCGGTTGAAGTCGATGCGGAAGCGCCGTTCGGATTCAAACGCGAGGAGGCCCCCGGGTGCCAGTCGTCAGCTTCAAACCCAATCAAGTTGCATTAGACCAGCCATTGTGACCGAAATCTGCCAGACAAATCCACCTTCGCTCTGCGTCGTATATTTTAGTTTAAACCACTAAGCTCCAATAGCTTACGTTAATCGACGACTAACTGAAGAGAAGACGGCATACGCGTTGCTCCATGTCCTGACGTGCGCCGACAAAGTGCACGAAGACTCACAGCACTTGATGCCCCAAAGAAAAAAACGCTAAGGCGAGCGGTCATGCGGTCCAATACTCGTGGCAGCAAGCTGAGAGGACGAGCACATGAAAAACTTAGAATGGTCAGACGCAACATCGAATTTGCTCATATTTTCGTCAGTATTACTGGCGTTCACCCCCTTCCTACTTGGGGACCAGTTGGTTCTAATTGCCAGCAGCGCGATCAAAGAAGGCGGAGTGATGATCGATCAGTTCGGCGCTTATCTCGCGAGTTTCTTCTAATCGAATCCAGCAACCGACGTCACTAAACCTCACATTCCAACCCACAAGCTTAGATCAATATTCACCGTACCCGGCCGAGTCTTGTCCAAAGTCCAAGGTCCAACTTTGGACTTTGGACTTTGGACTTTGGAAGACGACTGTCTTGCCATGCTACTCAGTGATGCGTAACCTAACGCAACATGAGCACACTGAGAACTCTTTACGATCCAATCGAGCCTTACGATCAAGGCCATCTTAGAGTCTCCGATATTCACCAACTTTATTACGAGCAGTGTGGCAATCCGCAAGGAAAGCCAGTCGTGTTTCTACATGGTGGACCAGGAGCAGGCATAACCGAAGACTATCGACGCTTCTTTGATCCGAAAGCCTATCGCATTGTCTTATTCGACCAACGCGGTTCCGGGAAAAGCACCCCGCACGCATCTCTTGAAAACAACACTACCTGGGATTTAGTTGCCGACATCGAGCGTTTGCGCGAGCACTGTGGAGTGGAACAGTGGCTTGTCTTCGGCGGTTCATGGGGCAGCACACTCGCACTCGCGTATGCGGAAACGCATCCCGATCGAGTTACCGGTTTGGTGCTGCGCGGGATCTTCCTGAACCGCCCAAAGGAAACGAGTTGGTTCTACGAAGACAGTCATGGTGCTGCAGCGGTGTTTCCAGAGACCTGGGAAAAGTACGTGAGCATCATTCCTCAGGCGGAGCGCGATAACATGATCCGCGCCTACTACGACCGATTGACGAGTGAGGATGAATCAGTACGAATGGAGGCAGCGCAGGCCTGGACCATCTGGGAAGCGAGCGCGTTGAAATTGATTCCGGATCAGAAGTTGATTGACGACTTCAGTGAACCCGACAAGGCGCTGGCGTTGGCACGGATTGAGTGTCACTACTTTCTAAATGACTGCTTCTTTGAAACCGACAACTATCTCCTCGACCACGTCGATCGCATTCGACATATACCGGGTGTGATCGTGCACGGCAGGTATGACATCATCTGTCCCTTTATGAGTGCGTGGGATCTGCATCGCGCGTGGCCCGAGGCGAAACTGATGGCGATTCCTGACGCAGGGCATTCTGTGTTTGAACCAGGAATCACTGACGCGTTGATTATGGCGACAGACGCGTTTAGGTAACTCGCTGCAATGCCCGACAGCGAGGACTTCCTCCCGCGTCGAGCTACCAGCACCCGCATTTAATACTCGGCAAACGCGTCATCGGGATAACAATATAGCCAGCGCTCGCCGGGTTCGGCAGAAGCGATAACCGGATGACCACTCGCACCCGCGTGTTTTGTCGCGTGCCGGTTCGGGGAACTGTCGCAACACCGCGTCACTCCGCAGGTTTGACAGGTTCGGAGGTGCATCCAACCGCTCCCAATCTTTACGCACTCGTCACACTCGCGTTTCTTCGCAAGTTGAATTTCTGAGATAGCCTGAATGTGAAGGCATGTTTCGTTCGACATGACTTGCAGATTATACGTCTACCTGCGTTTACGAGGCGCCGTCGAGGACCAAGCGACATCAACGCGTCTAGGGCTTAACTACTTTGAAGTCTGAAACAAATACCTCTGTATTGTGAGCGAATCGGACACCGTAAACGCCGTCAGTGGATTTTAGTTTTCCTGCAGTCACGACCGCCGACTTGTCATAACTGCCAACGACCTTGTTATTGATCGAACACTCGACCTTGTCGCCCTTCACCGACAACGCGATATCTTGCGTAACGGGTTCCCCCACGCCTGCGGCCTTATTCACTGCAGGATCTGCAGTCGGTCGTGCGCCATTCACCTGAAAAGGCGCTGGGCCAAAACCGCGAACGATGAAGTTGCCGTTCCCGTATGCAGCACAATACAAGTAGCTTTGTTGCTCGGTTCCCAGGTCGTTGCCCGCAATCATAATTCCGTAAGGATGAGGATGATTGTTGAGGCTCATGTACTTCGGTTCCTTGAAGGTTGCCCTCACGGTGTAATCACCGGACGCAGTGTTTTTCGGATTCCAGTACGTGACTGCGGGGCCAGTGACCACATGAAACGCGTCGGCTTCTTTCGAGAACTTCGCACTATTGAGAGTCAAACCAGCGGCCGTTTCTTTCGCATCGATTTGGCCAGTCCAACCAGAAACCGATATGCCTCCGCCCGCTACACTTTTGGAAGTTTCATCCTGAGCGGTCTTCGTGGCCTGGCCGCCCTGGGAAAAATTGGAAACCGGAACCAGCGCGGCGGCGAGTAGAACAAGTGCGAAAAGATATGCGTGTCGCATATTCAAGATCCTCCTTCAATGCGTATCGTGGGTTGATTGCGTCAAGACAGCCTTGGCTTTAAATCCTGTGCGACGTGTATACCACTCCTTCGTGCCTGGAGTGAAGTCGGAGCCCAGGTGTTGAGGTCTAAAACGGGCGTGGAGGGATGTCGTTGGGGTGAGCGCTAAACCACTGAGCCCGACCTTGGAACCGTGCGCGCATCGAACGTTGTGGATCAGACGTGATTGAGTTGCGACGCGCGAGTTCACGTTGCTGGGCCGCGGTCAGTGGTATTGACCCCCTCATATCTTTATCCGGTTCAGGCCCCAGGTAAACAAAAGCATCGATGTAGTCCGCCACATTTTTCGATGTCTCTTCGTAAGCGACGCGAAGCGACTTCGGCCATGGTATGTCAGTTGGGAAGCGTCGTGCGTCAACAAAAAATGTTTGGTTAGGGTCGCCCACCGCCGCCAGATAGTTGCGCTCATCGGGACGAAGTTCTCCGATTCGGCCGACGACAAAAAGTTTCGATCGACCCAAAGCGTATTCGAGGTCCGGCATGAAATTGTTTCCCTTGTAATGAATGTGGGCGTCTCCGTAAACGACGAGGGTGCGATTACCGGGTGCCTTCGCCAGGTGCTCGACAATCAAGTGCGGCATGAAATTGGTTTTGAACGGATACGGTGCGAGATCCTCGGTGACTTTTATCTTTGACCAGTCAGTTGGATCGTTCCCACCAACCAGGCGAATGCGTTTCGCAGCGGGCAGTGTCTTGTTAACATCGTGGAGCGCCTTGAGTGTCTCGCGCACTTGAGGAAGCGTGGTCCACATCGTTGGCGCGTCTGTGTCGAACCAGATGGGCGCCAGATCCTCCATGCTTATCTCTTCGAGACCGAGGACGTAGCGATCGATCAAGCGCTGTTGACCTGAACTGGCCCACTCAGTGACAACATCTGTTACACGTTCTCTAAACGCTGGCCGCGTGACGAGACAAGCGAGAAACTGTTCTATCTTCAAATCTCCATGTGTACTTCCAATGAAAACGAATTGATGCTGGTCAAACTGTTTCGCCAACTCGTCAGCGGCCGAGGCTGCTGCCACAGAGCAGCGACTGGAACTGATTTGTACATCCCGCGCGTTGAGCGATCGTTCAAGAGGGATCTGCGCTAGCAGCGTTAACGCAAGAAAGATCGTTATCACAAATCGCATGATTGTGTTGTCTGAGACTTATGTCGCTGACCGACCGCTACTTCTTAAGTTCTACGAGCACAAGACGGATGGTAGTGTCACCGATGTTCTCCGCCCAGTGCGTTAGCGGATCGCGGTAGACCACATCGCCAGTGCGAAACTCTCCATCACTAACTGTTCCGTCAACCGCGTGGTTACGGACCTTGCCGCCTGCGATGACGTAAATGACGTAGGCTGGATGTGAATGAGTCTTTTCTTTATCACCGGGCTTGAGAACCGCTTCAAGAACACGAACTCGATCGTTCTCTAACCTTCGGCTAATAGTGTTTGAGTTTACCGTCAGCGGGTCTTGCTCGCGCATTGCACCGGCGTCGCTGCGAACAAAACCTGTTGTGAGCAATACAAATAACAGAATGCAAACTCGCTTCATATTAATGCTCCTTTGGTCGAACCGAGATGATCAGTTGAAAACTCAAGAGCGTTTCGTTGAAACCCACCTCATCCCTTCACGCGCGACATCAGCGGGTATTTCATGATCACCATCGAACTCACGGAAGGTAACCTCGTAGCCCCTACCTTCCAGGGCCTGAGCGATCCGTCGCCCACAACTGTTGATCGGAAGAATGTGATCATGTGTTCCATGCGAGATGAAGAAGCGAGGTTTTGTACTGGCGAGGAGATCTGCCTGAGCTGCTCCTGCCTCAGGTACAAAACCTGGAGAGAAGGCCGCGACACTAGTGAACAAGTCGGTATTGAGCAAACCGAGTCCAATCGCATACGACGCACCATCGGAAAACCCACCGACGCAAATGCGTGCCGGATCTATAGCGGCGCTTTCAAATATACGTTCAAGCGAACGGTTCAAGAAATCGACATCTGGTCCGAAGCTTCCACCGATTGCATCCCACGTTGTATCGCGCGAGTTCGGAGCGAGCACGGCAACTCCCGCTTCTTCGTGTGCTGAGCCGAGATACCAAAACATGTCTTCAGCATTTTGCGTGGCGCCATGAAGCATCACCAACAAGGGCAAGGGCGACTCGCTCTTTGGTAAATGAAGAATCGCATCACGCCCGCCCGAATCGAGTCCGAGTGGGATCCGACCGGTTGCTGTTGTCTTAACACCTTGATGCGGTCGCGCGCTAATCCGGCCGCCATGCAAAAACGTAGAACTGCCGGTAAGTCGACACGCGGTCAGAGTGCTTAAAGCAGACGAGGCAAGGAATGCACAGAAATCACGTCTACGTAAAGTCATAGAAATGTTTTCAGGAGTCTCGACATTCAAGCAGAGGGAACAACGACAGACAAGGGTCACCCCCCACGTCCCTATCACTCAACCGCCAGCGAAAGATTCAACGGACATAATCATCAGGTCTCAATCTTCATTGAAACAACTCAATGCGGATAAATGCAGGTTGGGAAGGGTGGCTTGCCCCCGCTCAATGTGCCCTACTCTCAACGTTGGATGTTTGGGCATTGAGCGGGGGCAAGCCACCCTTCCCAACCTGCATTTGTCTACGTTGAGTTATTCCACTCAGCTCGAGCGATACTGCTTTGTACGTTGTCCTGTGAAAATTAGAGTCGAGTGTTATGAATTTTGGTTTATCACTTTGATTTTCGATCGTGGTAGACCGGTTCAAAAGCACGTGTGGTGTGTTCAGTTACGCTTGGAATCGGTTCGGGTAATACACGCGGACGTGCGGCATCGAGTTCATTCGTCTCTTGCTGTTTCGCCAGCGTCTTATTGTTCGTTTCGCTCGTTGCTCGGTTACGCAGCAACAAACGGATGAACACAGCTTCCAGTATGAGCATCAGCAGGAAGGGGATTGTGCCGAAACCAAGAACCGCCTCTACGGGTAAGCCGAGAATTACTCTCATCACTCCCATCAACATCGTGATGACTGCCGTGCCGAAGATGAACGTCGCCATAATCGAAAAGACTAAAAAATCAGGCTTTAGTCCTGGCGCCTTTTCGACACTTTCATTCGCACTCAACTTTGCACCGCACTTATTGCAGTAGCTTAAGCCCCGTGCGACGGCGCCGCCACAAGATGAACAGTACATCTTTCTTATCTCCGCGAGTCTAACGACCCTTGATGTCGTAGACCCAAAGGGTTCCCAGATCCCGAATGTAGAGTCGGCCGTTAGCAATCACCGGATGTGCATACGCTTGCTCGGGGTAAGTCCCTACTTGTTTGTGTCTCGGCTGATCGGGTGGTGTAAACCGTGCCTTCTCGCGATAGGCTTCCGGCGTCGCCTCAATTAATGCGATGTCTCCATTGAGGCCGTGAAGATATAACAACCCGTCGGCATAAACCATAGAAACTCTGCCGATGCTTTCGGCTTTCCATTTTACTTTGCCAGTCGTGAATTCCGCCGCAATCAGTTGGCTACCGGCGATGTCAGTGCCGTAGAGATAATCGCCCACGAGCACGGCGCCGCCGAGACCATTTGGAAGTCCGCGCTCAAAGTAGACTTGCTCGGCAGTAACGCCTGGGCCATCGGCCTTCAATTGAACGAGTCCGCCACCAACACCGAGCGCTCCGCCGTAGACGTATGCGTCACGCGCCACCGGAGTGAAATACTGCGCCGGACCTTTTGCCGCTTCCTTATAGCGCCACAGAAATTGGCCCGTTTTCGCATCAACTCCGACGAGCCCTTTCTCGAGAAACTGTACATATTGTTTGCGACCACCGCCGTTAACAACGATGGCTGACGAATAACCGGCAGCATCACCGCCTGGGACTGCCGACTTCCAGACTGTCGCGCCCGTTTTCTTGTTGAGCGCGACGATCGTCGCCTGCGCACCACCCGGCGTTACGACAACAACATCGCCGTCGACCAACGGAGATTCTGCATAAGCCCATTCGCCAGGTGTGCCACCAAAGTCCTTACGCAGGTTCTTTTCCCAGCGAATGTTTCCGGTATCAGATTCGAGACAGACCAAATCGCCGTCCGAGCCAAGCGCGTAGATCCGATTGCCGTCGACCGTTGGAGTGGAACGAGCCTTTGGGTACGAAGGGTTTTGATTCGGATTTCCCACGTTGCCCACCCGCGTTGTCCAGATAGTCCTCCCGTCATTTGTAGCAAGTGCGAGTACAAACTCATTGTCCATGCCGCGGTTGCCCATCAAGTAGATCCGCGAGCCGACAACTGACGGAGTTGAGTAGCCGTCACCGATGTTACTCAGTTGCCACAGCAGTTTGGGCCCGCCTGCTGGCCATTGTTTGAGCAGTCCAACCTCGCGCGATACGCCGTTGCGCTCCGGACCACGCCACTGAGGCCAATCAGCATTTGCAGCGCCCGCATTAATCGAAGGCAAAACTGAACTAGCTAAAACACACAGACCAAGAGATCCAACAGTGTTAAGCAATCTCGACTTCACTTTCTTCTCCTTGTTGCGGTAGTTGCGAGTGCCGGGGTGTTGCCGCTGTTCGGTGTTACGAACGGCTGGATGAAACTGTTCCGTGTGTTCGCCGTGCTCCGAAGAACTAAGGAGACATTCAGTTTGGCTGAACAATGCAGCGTACGAAATCATCAGAACTCAAGCCTCACTGGAACAACTCAAGCTGAGAATTGCAGGTAAGGAAGGGCGGTTTACCCCCGCTCAAGATTCATTTCCAATTAACATTGAGCAATGTGCAACTTGAGCGGGGGTAAACCGCCCTTCCTTACCTGCATTTATGTCAGCTGGAGTTATGCAACTGTAGCTTGAGTGTTGATGTTTGGCACGTCGCATTATTCAGCGGAAGTTGGATCGTATGCGATGAACCACGCTCCCCGAATCTTTGCACAAGGAAGGTTGTAAGTTGCAGGAGGCGAATCTATCTGGAGGCTCCGGCTGCGTTTTCAATCTTGGGCCTACTGATGCCGAGTTTTTTCATTCGTGATCGCAGCGTGCTAGGGTGGACCCGAAGTAGATCCGCAGCCCCGCTCGGACCTTCTATCCGCCAGTGAACTTTCTTGAGCGTGCGAAGAATCAGGTTGTATTCGCTTTGCGCGAGCGTTTCAGAATCCGGCTCTTCCTCTAAAGCATCGGCGGCATCGGAATCACCACCCTGGTATTCGGTCTCAAACATCGAACCTTCCAAACGATCGATCAGCATCAACTTCGGACCTTGAGTGATGATCGCCGCTCGCTCAATGACATTCCTCAGCTCCCTTATGTTGCCGGGCCAGGAATAATTCGTCAGTGCCGTCATTACATCTTTTGGGATTGCTTCAATCGACTTGCCGAGCTTTGAAGTCATTTGCTTCACAAGATGGGTTACCAACATCGGAATGTCTTCGCGGCGGTCACGAAGTGGAGGCACGGTAATCGGGAAGACACTCAGCCGGTAATAAAGATCCGAGCGAAAGGTGCCTTCGTGTACCGCTTCAGCCAAATTGCGATTGGTGGCCGCGATCACGCGGACATCGACGCTAGTAGTTTGGCTACTGCCCACTTGCTCAAACTCGCCTTCTTCAAGCACTCGAAGTAACTTCGCCTGCAAGTCGAGCGGCAACTCCCCAACTTCGTCGAGGAAAATAGTGCCGCCGTCAGCAATCTCAAAACGTCCCGGCCGTCGAGCACCGGCACCGGTGAACGCACCTTTCTCATGCCCAAACAACTCACTCTCGATCAATGGAGCGGGAAGCGCGGCGCAATTGATTTTCACCAACGGTCGTTTATGACGCGGACTACGTTTATGGATAGCATGGGCCAACAATTCCTTGCCCGTTCCTGTCTCACCTAAAATCAAAACCGTCGTATGTGTTGCCGCTACTTGTTCCGCCTGAGTTAACACCTTGCGAAGAGCGTTGCTGCGTCCAATGATTTCGTCAAAGTTGCTGGCGACCCGAATCTCTTCCTGAAGATAAACATTCTCGGCATGAAGCTGATCCTTCAATTGACGAACCTCTGCCAGGGCGCTTTTGAGGGACTCTTCAGCAAGCTTGCGCTCTGTGATGTCGATATTGGCGCCGAGCATGCGCTCGGTTCGACCATCAAGAGACCGAATGAGGCCACCTTTTGACGATAGCCAGAGAACCCTTCCATCGCGATGAACAATACGAAATTCATCGTAGTACTCGTCGCTGCCGCCGGCAATTACATCATTTACCTGGCGCAGAACCCGTTCGCGGTCTTCAGGATGTATAAAATCGACGAAGCGATCCAGCGTTACCGGTTCGTCATCGGGTTCAAGCCCCAGCAACTTCCAAATCATTTCCGACCAGACCGAGGCATTAGTACGCAGATCCCACTCCCACGTCCCGACGCGTGCAGCTTGCTGTGCGAGACGCAGTCGACTTTCGCTCTCGCGCAGTGCTGCTTCGCGGCGCATCAATTCAGCCCGAGAATGCGCCTGCTCAATTTCCCACGGCAGTTGATAGAGATAACCTGGACTATTGATAAGGTAGCTTGACGCTCCGAGCGCAAGGCCCTGGCGTGCCAACTCTTCTTCGCCTTGCCCGCCAATCAAAACCACCGGCAAGTTTTTCTTATGCACAAAGCGTAGTTCCCGCAGCAAGTCAAAGGCATGGAGTTCGGGAACGTGCAAATCCAAAACAAGCACGTCATAGCTGGCAGTCGCTTGCATAACTGTCTGCATCGTTGCAGGACCAGAGGTGACGACGTCGATACTAATGTGATCGGCGTGCACTGCCAGATGGCGCTGAGTGTTCTCCACTTCAGATGCATCGCCAGCGGCGTATAGGATTCTCAGGGGATTTGCCTGGCGTGCTGCGTTGGCTCGAAAGTGATTGATAGCCCTCTCGAGCACGATCGGCAATCGATCGATGTAGTTCTTTCTTTTAACTACGTAATCGTCCGCGCGCACCTTTAGCGCGGCGACTGCCGTGTCTTCATCGCCAGTGCCCGTTACCATCACAACAGCAAGCGGTAGTCTGTTTTCGCGAATATGGTGAAGCAGATCGAGACCGGTTCCATCTCGGAGGTACATGTCAACGAGCACTAGTTCGAGTGGTTCTGAGTCTAGACGTTCGAGACGCGCGTGTGCTTCTTTGATTGTTGAGACGGTTTCGATCTGAAAGTGTGACGCGTTCTTCTCTAAGCCGCGCACTGTGAGGTCCGCATCCCGTGGATCATCTTCGACGTAAAGAACTCTCATAGCGTGACGAGTTGTGTTGACACGTGGTGCCTCGAAACAACGTGGCGCCCTCACTTCAGGATTTTTGAAGAAGTGAGCTAAGCGAGAACGCCAGGAAAGAACCCACATGCGGGTGTGTTCTTACCCTGCGGTTGAGTTGGGCTAGGGGACCCGGAACTTGTCAGCACCGCTGATCAGTCGCTTGCGCGAGCTATGCAGCGCAACCTGGGCCAGGGAGTACGGCGTGATCGAGTCTTTAAAAACCGCGCGCTCGATCTACTCCTCATGGGCGTGGTGTGGGATCACACTCGTCTTTTCCTCTAAGTTGAGAATGGCGTGACGGGGTGCCCCAGCGTTTGGCGAAAGTTTACGCCCTGCCCTGATCAATATTCAAGACCGGAGTCCGCGCCACCACCACTGCCACATAACAGTGCCCATTTACACGCGACGCTAACGATCGCAGCGAGACGTGCTGTTCTCGTGCGACCGTTAGCGCTTTTATTCACCGCTCTCGTCTTTCGGTGAATAACGTGGG
>Ga0157380_10001044_pt1 | contig 17706 bp, 18 predicted proteins | sample S35metaG_FD_119757 | JGI IMG/M metagenome (GOLD analysis project Ga0157380, IMG submission 119757) | Switchgrass rhizosphere microbial communities from Kellogg Biological Station, Michigan, USA - S3-5 metaG | ecosystem: Host-associated > Plants > Roots > Rhizosphere > Soil | place: USA... | reverse complement strand
GCTGCGCGGCTTCATTCGTCCGTTCACACGCGAGGAGAGCGATATCGGTGCCGCCTTCCTGTCCGAATCGCGCACCGCGCTGCTGGGCGGCATGCCATACGTGGCCGGTGATGAATCGTGGGTGGTCCGGTTGTTGCTGCAGAAGAACGCAACGTTCAACCAGGAGTTCCGGGAAACGATCGAACCCATGCTGGGGCGTTCATCACTCGACGCACGGGAGTACTACGAGCACAAGGCATACGAGCCGTTCCGCCGCGAGTTCCATGTGGCGCCAGCCATGTTCTACAACCTGGGCGGCAAACTGGCGCTGAGCAGGTCGACTTGGGATGCGCAATTGTTTCCTGCACGCGTGCACGATGAAGATGGCCGGATCACGCTGCTCCTGCTCCAGGCGCAGATCGAAGAGCACCCGGACCTGGACGTGGCAACGCTGGTCCGGTCTTCCACGCTCCGCAATCCCTACACCGGCGAACCCATGGAGTACGACTCGCGAGCCGGAACGATCGGGTTTGTCTGCCTGCACACCGCCTTTCATCCGCCAGAGCCTGCGGACCGATGTGCGGTGGCTCTCGGCCGCCCGGCGCCGTAGTGCCGCGGGGACCGCAGCGATCCATCGTTCGGCGAACTGGCGGCTGGGGTTAGAATGCGCGCCCTAACGATGGCGAATATTCGCGCGCAAACTCAGGCAGCCCCGGTGGCGGAACTGGTAGACGCAAGGGACTTAAAATCCCTCGGTCGCAAGGCCATGCCGGTTCGATTCCGGCCCGGGGCACCATCCCGCTCGAAAACATGTTGAACGTCGCCGGCCTTCACCTGTGGCGTGGCGATCGCCACGTGCTGCGCGGCGTGAGCTTCGCCGCGAACCCGGGGCAGTGCGTATTGCTCACCGGAAAGAATGGCGCCGGCAAGACCACGCTGCTGCGTGCGATCGCCGGACTGCTGGATCCGGAAGAAGGGCAGGTAGCCTGGCGCGATTTGCCGGCGCGCCAGTCGCGCGACGCCTTCCACGGCGAACTCGCCTATCTCGGTCACGAGCCGCCGCTCAAGGGAGATCTCTCGGGGCGCGAAAACCTGCGGTACGCGATTGGCATCCGCCGCGCGGTCACGGGCCAGGAAATCGACGCCGCGCTCGAGCGCACCGGCGCGCAATCATTCGCCGATCGCGCGGTGCGTACGCTCTCGGCCGGCCAGCGGCGGCGCGTGGCGCTGGCGGGAGTGCTGCTCGCCGGCGCGGTGTTGTGGCTGCTGGATGAGCCCACCACCAATCTCGATGCCGAGGGACAAGGGCTCGTGGCGAGCCTCATCGAGGAACAGCTGGGTCGTGGCGGCATCGTCGTGGCGGCGGTCCACCACGCGCTTTCGCTCTCCGCCGGCCACGTCGTGGGTCTAGATCTGGGGGCTGCGTGAAGACCAGCGCCGTGGCCGTGGCGCGACTGGTTGTTGCGCGTGACCTGCGTCTCGCATTCCGCAAGCCCTCGCAACTCCTGCAGCCGTTGTTGTTCTTCATGATCGTGGCAACGCTGTTCCCCCTGACATTAAGCCCGGAACTGTCGCGGCTCCGAGACGCCGCGCCGGGTGTCTTGTGGATCGGCGCATTGTTATCCTCGCTGCTGGCGCTCGAGTTCCTGTTCCGTGATGACGCGCAGGACGGGACACTGGAGCAGTTCGCCTTGTCGGGCCAGTCGCTGACATGGATGTTGTTCGCGAAGACCTGTACGCACTGGCTGCTGAGTGGCCTGCCGCTGGCGCTGTCCGCGCCGATCGCGGCCCTGGCCCTGGGCGTGCCCGCCGCCGCCATGTGGAGCATGGTGGCTTCGCTGGCGCTCGGCAGCTTTGCATTGAGCCTGCTGGGCGCGATCACGGCCGGGCTCACGCTGGGCGCGCGGCGCGGCGGCGTGTTGTTGTCGCTGTTGACGCTGCCGCTGTCGGTGCCGGTGATGGTGTTCGGCGCGGACGCCACGCAGCGGGCGATCGAGGGGGCGGCGATTGCGCCGCCGATGTACATGTTAGGCGCCATCGCGGTGCTGGGCGTGACGCTGGCGCCGCTCGCCGCCGCGGCAGCGGTAAGAATTGGATTGGAGTAGCGTTGCAGCCATGAACTGGACCTGGTTCCATCGACTCGGATCGCCGCCGCATGTGTACGGCTTCGCGACGCGGTGGACGCCATGGTTTGGCGGCGCGGCTGCCCTCGCCATCGTGGTTGCGCTGTTCGGGGGACTGGTCCTGGCGCCCGAGGACTACCAGCAGAAAGACGCGTTCCGCATGGTGTACGTGCATGCGCCGTCCGCGTGGTTGTCGCTGATGGCGTACTCGACCATGGCCGTGTCGGCCGCGGTCGGGTTGATCTGGCGCATGAAGGTGGCCCACTCGGTGGCCGCCGCGTGTGCGCCCATCGGCGCCTGGTTCACCGTCGCGGCGCTGGGCACGGGCATGCTCTGGGGCAAACCGATGTGGGGCACGTACTGGGTGTGGGACCCGCGCCTCACCTCCGAGCTGCTGCTGCTGTTCCTGTACTTCGGCTACATGGGCCTGCGCGCCGGCATCGAAGATCCGCAGAAGGCCGACAAGGCGAGTGCAGTGCTGGCCATCGTGGGCGTGGTGAACGTGCCCATCATCAAGTTCTCCGTGACCTGGTGGAACTCCTTGCACCAGGAAGCCACGGTGATGCGCATGGGCAAACCCACCATGAACGGCGAAATGCTCTGGCCGTTGCTGCTCATGTTCGCGGGCTTCGCGCTTTACTTCGCGGCCGTGGTGCTGATTCGTTTGCGCGCCGAATTGCTGCGCCGGGAGCGCGGTGCGAGCTGGGTGCGCGAGGTTGTGGCATGAGCGAGTTCTTCTCCATGGGCGGCTACGGCATCTATCTCTGGCCGTCGTTCGCGCTGGGTATCGGCGTGATCGTGCTCAACGTGGTGCTGGCGCGCCGTTCGCTGGCCGCGGCCAAGATCGAAGCGCGGCGGCGCCTGGAGATGCAAGCCTCATGATGCCGCGGCACAAACGCATGGCCATGGTCGGCGGCATCGTGCTGGGTGTCGGCCTGGCCGTGTGGCTGGGCACACTGGCCTTCCAGGCCAATGTGAATTTGTTCTTCCAGCCCACCGATATCTCCGCCGGCAAGGCCGCGGATGGCGCGGTGGTGCGACTCGGTGGCATGGTGCAGAAGGGCAGCATCCAGCGCACCACGGGCACAATGGATGTCAAATTCCTGGTCACCGACTTCAAGCACACGGTGCCGGTGACGTATTCGGGCGTATTGCCCGACCTGTTCCGTGACGGGCAGGGCGTGGTCGCTCGCGGCCGCATGGTGAACGGCGTGTTCGTGGCGGATGAAATCCTCGCCAAACACGACGAGAAATACATGCCACCGCAGGTCGCCGAATCGCTCAAGAACAATCCGCCGCCGCCGGACCCGCCGCCTTCCGGAGGCTGACATGATCCCCGAACTCGGACATTTCGCACTGGTCCTCGCGTTGTTGCTGGCCGCCGCGCAGTCGGTGTTCGGCCTGGCCGGCGCCTACCGCGGCGATGCGCGCTGGATGGCCGTCGTGCGGCCGGCGGTGGCCGGCCAGTTCGTGCTGGTCAGTGCCGCCGTTGCCGCATTGATCAACGCCTTCGTGGGATTCGACTACTCACTGGTCTACGTCGCCACCAATTCGAACTCGGCGCTGCCGACGTTCTATCGCGTGGCCGCGATGTGGGGTGCACACGAAGGTTCGCTGCTGTTGTGGGCCTGGATCCTGGTGTTGTGGACGCTGGCGGTGGCGATGTTCAGCCGCAACTTGCCGGAGAGTTTCGCCAGCCGCGTGTTGGGTGTGCTTGGCATCGTGAGCGTCGGCTTCCTTCTGTTCATGCTGGTCACCTCCAATCCGTTCGAACGCCTGCCACTCGAGCAGATTCCGGCCGATGGCCGCGACCTGAATCCCGTGCTGCAGGACCCGGCGCTCGCCATCCATCCGCCGCTGCTCTACACGGGTTACGTCGGATTCGCAGTGGCGTTCGCATTCGCCTGCGCCGCCATGCTCGAGGGCAAACTCGACCAGACCTGGGCGCGCTGGACGCGGCCGTGGACCACGCTGGCCTGGTGTTTCCTTTCCGTCGGCATCGCGCTCGGCAGCTGGTGGGCGTACTACGAACTCGGTTGGGGCGGGTACTGGTTCTGGGATCCGGTGGAGAACGCGTCCTTCATGCCCTGGCTGGTAGGCACTGCGCTCATCCATTCATTGGCCGTCACGGAGAAGCGCGGGCTGTTCAAGAGCTGGACATTGCTGCTGGCCATCCTGGCGTTCTCGCTGAGCTTGCTGGGCACCTTCCTGGTCCGGTCGGGTGTGCTGGTGTCCGTGCATTCATTCGCCGCGGATCCCGAGCGCGGCATGTTCATCCTGGCTTTCCTCGTCATCATGATCGGCGGTGCACTCACGCTGTACAGCTGGCGTGCGCCGCTGCTCAAGTCGCCGGCCGGATTCGAGGGCACGGCGCGCGAGGCCTTCCTGCTCTACAACAACATCCTGCTGGTGATCGCGGCGCTGGTGGTTTTCATCGGCACGCTCGCGCCGCTGGTCAATGACGCGCTGGACATGCAGGCGATTTCCGTCGGTCCCGGCTGGTTCACCTCGTCGTTTCCCTACCTGGTGCTGGCGCTGGCCGTGATGGTGGCCATCGGTATCCACTCCGCCTGGAAGCGCGGGCAACTCGGCCAGTACCGGCGACGGCTGCTCATGGGCGCGGGCATCGCGGTGGTCATCGGCGCCGTGGTCGTGCTGGGCGTGTATGGTGCCGGCCCGTGGCGCTCGGTGATCGGTATCGTGCTGGGTTCGTGGATCATCGTGTCCTCGCTGTTCGACCCCATCGATCGCTGGCGCCGCAAGTTGTCGCTGCCGCGAGCCATCGTCGGCATGACCATCGCGCACATCGGCCTCGGCGTGGGCGTGATCGCGGTGTCGACCGTGGAGGCGTACACCATCGAGCGCGACGTGGCCCTCGGGCCCGGTGAGACCGTGGCGTTCGGCCGGCATGCCTACCGCTTCGACAAGATCGAGGGTATCGAGGGGCCTAACTACGATGGCGTGCGCGCCCAGATCACCGTGTTGCGCGACGGTCTGCCGATCACGGTGCTGCACCCGGAGAAGCGCAACTACTGGGTGGCGCGGTCCACCATGACCGAGGCCGGCATCTCGACCCACTGGAACATGGACCTGTTCGTGGCCCTCGGAGAAGACCTGGGGGCCGGGCGCTGGAGCATCCGCGCGCAACTGCGCCCGCTCATCGACTACGTGTGGCTGGCCGCGGGCCTCATGGCGCTGGGCGGCGCACTGGCGGCCAGTGACCGCCGCTACCGCGCGCGCCGCAACGTCGAAGATGCCGCTGCCGTTCCGGCCAACGCTGCAGAGGCCACTTGAACCGGTTCATCGTTCCCATCGCGGTGTTCGTGGCGTTGGCCGTTGTGTTGTACATCGGCGTGGAGCACTCGCCCGACAAGAGCAACATGGTCTCGGCGCTGCTGGGGAAGCCTGCGCCGGCATTCGAATTGCCGGTGCTCGGCGACGCCACGCGCAAATTCAGCACCCGCGAACTCGCCGGGCGCCCGTGGGTGCTCAATGTGTGGGGCACCTGGTGCGCGGAATGCCGCATCGAGCACGACGCGCTGCTTTCCATCGCGAGACAGAACGAGGTGCCGCTGATCGGCCTCAACTGGCGCGACGAAGACGCGCTGGCCATCGAGTGGCTGCGGCAGCTGGGCAACCCGTACTCCGTGGTCGCCGTGGACGGAGATGGACGCACCGCCATCGACTTTGGTGTGTATGGCGCGCCGGAAACCTTCTTCATCGATGCGAATGGCCTGGTGCAGTACCGGCACGTGGGCGCCATGACACCGGACATCTGGGAACGAGAATTCGCGTCGCGCCTGCCCAAGGGAGCATTGCCTTGAGGCGCCATGGCCTGGTTTCGCTCGCCGTGATTCCGCTGCTGCTGGTGGCGCTGCGCGCGGTGGCCATCGACATCACGGTGCTGCCCACCCCGGAACTGCAGGCGCGTTACGAACGGCTCACGCACGAGTTCCGCTGCATGCAATGCCAGAACAACAGCATCGCGGATTCGCCGGTGGGCCTGGCATCCGACCTGCGCCGCGAGGTCAAGGAACAATTGATCGCGGGCAAGTCCGATGACGAGATCCGTGCGTACATGGTGAATCGTTACGGCAACGTCATCCTGTTCACGCCGCCGCTGGTGGCCTCGACGGCCTGGGTGTGGATGTTTCCCGTACTGGCGGTGATCGGCGGTGCACTGATCGGCGTCGTGATCGTCCGCCGCCGATCGAAACTGCTCGACAGCGACGACAGCGTCGTCGACCCCGAAGAAGCTTCCCGATGACCACTGTCTTCGTGCTCATTGCGGGGACCCTGGCCGCGGGAGCAGCGCTGCTGCTGGTGTGGCCGCTGCTGCGCCGGCGCGGTGACCAGCCCGCGGCCGCGGTGGCGTCCATCGTGGTGCTGCTGGTGGTGTTGTTAGGCGGCGCCGGCCTGTACGCCAGTTTCACCAGGTACCAGTGGAGCAACCCGGTGGCCGTCGCGGATACCCCCGCGGCCATGACCGCCAGATTGGCGAAGCGCCTGGCCAGCGACGGCGGCAGCGTCGACGAGTGGGTGATGCTCGGCCGTTCCTACGTGGAACTCGGCCAGACGCCGCTGGCGCTGCGCGCGTTTCAGAAAGCCGACCAGCTGGCGAACGGCGCCAATGCCGAGGCCGTGATCGGCATGGCGCAGGCCCTGGTACAGCAGGACATCGAGGAGTTGCGGGGCCGGGCAGGGCGCATGTTCGAACGCGCCCTCGAGATCGATCCCACTTCGCGCACCGCCTTGTTCTACAGCGCGTTCGCGGCGCTGGGCCGCAATGAACCCGGGTTGGCGCGCAGCCGCTTCAGCCAGCTGCTGGCGCAGGAGCAGGATCCGCAGGTGCGCGCCCTGCTCGAGAAGGGCATTGCATCCGCCAACGCGCAGGAGGCGGGCGCCTCGGCCCAGGCGCCGGCAGCTGCCGCGGACGGGCCGCGCATCATGGTGCGCGTGAGCATCGCGCCGGAACTCGCGGCGCGTATTCCGCCGCGCGATGCGGTGCTGTTCGTTGCAGCGCGTGATCCGAATCAGCCGGGGCCACCCTTCGCAGTGAAGAGGCTGCCCGCGCATTTCCCGGTGGCCGTGGAGCTCACGGCCGCCGACGCGATGATGGAATCGCGCCGCATCAGCGCAGGGCAGCAATTGGACGTGGTGGCGCGCGTGGCGCTGGGCGGTACTCCCACGGCCACCAGCGGCGACCCCTTCGGACAAGTTAGCTATCATGTCGGCAAGGACGGCATGCTCAACATCGTCATCGACCGTCTGGCTCCTTAGCACCACACGGGGACTCCATGCAGGCGAAGCATTCGCTCGAATTCGCGCGCGCGCCGGCCGTCTGGTCGATGTACCCGAAGATCATGGTGTCGCGGAAGCCGACGCTGGTGCCGGAAGGCGGCGCAGTGCCGCGCATCGAAGCGCGCTTGAGCCGCGTGACCATCGATCGCAAGCATCTTGCCTCCTATGCCGAGGTGTGCGGCGCGGCGGCGGGGCCGACGCTGCCGATCGCCTATCCACACGTACTCGCCATGCCGTTGCACCTCGCCATGCTGGGGGCCGAAGCCTTCCCGGTGAAATTGCTCGGGCTGGTGCACGTGCAGAACCGCATCGCGATGCGTCAGCCGCTGTCGGCCGAAGAGCCGGCGGAGATCCGCGCGTGGATCGAAGGCCACCGCGACACCGAGCGGGGACAGGAATTCGACCTGCACACCGAGTACGTGGCGGGCGGCGGCGCCCTGTGGGACGAAACCTGCACCTTCCTGGCTCGCAAGCGTCCGCCGCCGGGAGCCGCCAAGCCGTCCAATTCGCGCACGGCAGAAGGACCGCCCGACGCCGTGGCCGTGAAGTCCAGCAGCTTCCGCGCGCCCTCCGGACTGGGAAGGCGTTACGGGTTCATCTCGGGCGACGTGAATCCCATCCACATGAGCGATCTCACGGCGCGGGCCTTCGGCTTCCCGCGTGCCATTGCGCACGGCATGTGGTCGCTGGGCCGTTCGGCGTCGGACTTCGAGGCCGAGCAGTTCAACGGCGGCTGCGAACTGTCCGTGAGCTTCAAACTACCCATCTACATGCCGTCCTGGCTGATGTTGCAGCGCTGGCCGATCGAGAACGGTTCGGGCTTCGCGTTGCGCGACGGGCAGGGTGACAAGCCGCACCTGACCGGGACGCTGAAGTCACTGCGGTGAACCTCGCGCCTTCCGCGGTCCCGGTTGGCCGGGCGGAGCGGCAGGCATTGCTGGCCGCCGCGGCGGCCTGCTTCTTCCTGATGGGCGGTTATTACGTGTTGCGTCCCATCCGCGAGGCATTGGCCCTGGAAGTGGGCGTGCGCAACAACTTCCAGCTGTTCCTCATGGTGCTGGCGGCGTCTTGCGTGATGCTGCCGGTGTACTGGTGGCTGGTCAGCCGCACGCCGCGCACGCGGCTGCTGTGGATCGTCAACGTCGTCTTCGCGCTGGCGTTCATCTCGCTGGCCTTCGGCCTCGACGCCATGCCCCGCAATCGCGTGCTCGCGGCGGTGTATTTCGTCACGTTGACCACTTTCAACCTGTTGCTGATCGCGGTGTTCTGGAGCGCGATGTCCGACGTCTGGCGTCCCGAGCTCGCCAAGCGTTTCTACGGCTACGTCGCGGCGGGCGGCAGCATCGGTGCGATTGCGGGAAATCTCATCGTGCGCGGGCTGGTGATCAAGGAAGGCCTGCCGCCGCTCATCGTCGGCGCCTGCCTGTCGATCGTGTTGTCGGGTGTATTGGTGACCTACGCGCGCGCGGCCCTGCGGCGTTCCTCGCAAGGCCGCGTGGTACCCGATGGCGCCATCCCGGTAGGCGGTAGTGCGCTGGACGACCTGAAGCGACTGGCGACCACGCCATACCTGCTGGGCATCGCCGGCGTGATCATCATCGGCCAGACCATCGGCGCCTTCATGTACAACGAACAGGGCAAGTACATCGCCGCGATGTATCCGAGCGATGTCGAGCGCGCCGCGATGTTCGCGAACCTCGAGATCGCGGTGAACCTGCTGGCGCTGTTCTTCCAGGCCGTGGTTGTTACCTGGCTCACGCGGCGTGGCAGCGTGGCGCTGAGCCTCTCGGCGATGCCGGCGCTGGTCGGCGCCAGTTTCGTGTTCCTGGCGCTGGTGCCCACCGGCGCCGTGCTGCTGGCCACGCAGGTGATCCGGCGCGCCGCCGATTACGGCCTCGGCAAACCGCCGCGCGAGATGCTGTTCACGGTGCTGAATCCCGAGAGCAAGTTCAAGAGCAAGAGCCTGATCGACACGGTGCTGCAGCGAGGCAGCGATACCGGGGGCCAGGCGATCTACAAGCTGGTGGAAGGCGCCGGCGTGGTGGGCATGTCCTGGATCTGCGTCGGCCTGTGCGTGGGACTGCTGTTCTCGACGCGTACCCTGGGGCGTGCGTTCGAGGTGCGCCGCGAACGCGCCACCGACGCGGCGGCGTCCGCATGAACAGGTCGTCCCTCGAAGGCGGATTGCCGGCGCGACGCCTCGACGCGGCGGGGCGCGCGCACATCGACATGCGCGGCATCGTCAGGCTCGCCGCCCCGCTCATGGTCACCAACGCCGTGCAGGCGCTGCTGAACCTCACCGACCTGTGGTTCATCGGGCGGCTGTCCACCGACGCGGTGGCGGCGCTTTCGGCTATCTACTGGATCGTGACCGGCGCCATCCTCGTTTGCGGCGGAGTAGGCCTGGCGGTGCAGACCTTCGTCGCCCAGGCCTATGGCAGCCGGCGCGGCGCTCGCGCCTCGCGCGCCCTGTGGAATGCACTCTGGGCCTCGGCGGCCATGGCCCCCGCATTCCTGGCGCTGGCCCTGGCGGGCGAGTGGATATTGCATCCCGCCGGCCTCGAGCCGCATGTCGAGGAACTGGCGCTGGAGTACTGGCAGCCGCGCATGGGCGGCGCCTTCGTGGGACTCATGGGCTGGGCGGCCATGGGGTTCTTCAACGGCATCTCGGCCGTGCGTTAAACCATGGCCGTCGTGGTCATCACCACGATCACCAACGCCATCTTCAACCAGCTGTTCATCTTCGAACTCGGCATGGGCATGAAGGGTTCTGCCTGGGGCACCAACGTGGCCCAGTGCGTGGGTGTCGCGCTCGCGATGGTCTTCTTCCTGCGCGGTGAAATCGCGCGGCGTTACCGCTCGTGGCTCACGTGGAAGCCGCATTGGTCGGTGATCCGCGCGCAGCTCGTGGTGGGGCTGCCCATTGGCATCATGGGCGGCGCCGACGTCCTGGGCCTGGCGCTGTCGCAGTTGATGATCGCGAAGGCCGGCGCCGTGGGAGCGGCGGCGACGCAGATCGTGATCATGCTCACTTCCATGGCGTACATGCCCACCATCGGCGTTGCACTCGCGGGCACCACGCTGGTCGGCCAATCCATCGGCGCGCAGGATCGCGACTGGGCGAATCGCCTCGGGAACCGCGTCATTGCCCTGTGCGCGGCGCAGATGGCGTTGATTGCAGTCTTGCTCCTCGTGGTAGGTCCCTGGCTGTTGCCGCTGTTCATCAGCAGCGGAGGGCACGCGGCACAGGACGTGGTGGCGCTCGGCCTCGTGCTGCTCTGGCCGGCGGCGGCTTACCAGGTCTTCGACGGCCTGTATCTCGGGTCGACCTTCTGCCTGCGCGGCGCCGGCGACACACGTGTGCCCGCGGCGACGGCGCTGGTGTTGTCGTGGCTGTTCTTCGTGCCGCTGGCGCACACGCTCGTCTTTGCACCCGGACAGGGCTGGATAGATGGCCTGCCGCAATTCGGACTCGGCGCGCGCGGCGGCTGGATCGCGCTGATGGTGTACGTGATCTTGTTAGGTTCGAGCTTGTTCTGGCGCTGGCGCCATGGCGCATGGCGCCGCGTCAGCTTGTGACACTGCCTGATCGACTGGCGCACGGGGTCGTGTTAATGGTTGCTTCATGAGTGTCTTGAAATACAAGGTCGAGTCCGGGATTGCCTGGCTGACCATGAACAATCCGCCGCTGAACGCGTTGTCGCACGCCCTGCGGCAGGGAATCCTGGCGGCGCTCGACCGCGCGCTTGCCGATGCGAAGGTGCGGGCCGTCGTGATCATCGGCAACGAGCGCGCCTTCTCGAGCGGCGCGGACATCAAGGAGTTCGCGGGCGGCACGTTCTACGCCGATCCGTACCTGCCGGCGCTGGTCGACGCGCTGGAGGCATCCTCGAAGCCGGTCATCGCTGCCATCGGTGGTGCCTGCATGGGCGGCGGTCTCGAGCTGGCACTGGGCTGTCACTACCGCGTGGCGCGCGGCGACTCGAAGATCGCTTTTCCCGAAGTGAAGCTGGGGCTGATTCCGGGCGCACAGGGAACACAGCGGCTGCCGCGCCTCGTGGGCCTGGAGGCCGCGGTGAACCTCATCGTCTCGGGCGCCACGGTGCCGGCCGCGACACTCGCCGGCACGGCATTGTTCGACGCCGTGACCAACGACTCGCCGGCGAAGGCGGCGGCCGAATTCGCCGCCAAGCTCGCGCGGCAGGACTACCCGGTGCGGCGCGTGCGCGATCTCGGCGTCAAACATCCGCAGGCAGAGGCCTTCCTGCAATTCGCGAAGACCAGCGTGGGCGCCGTGTCGCGCGGGATGGCGGCGCCGGGTCGGGCCTTGGAAGCCGTGGCCGCGTCGGTCAATCAATCCTTCACGGAGGGTCTTGCCACCGAGCGCCGCATCTTCAGCGAACTCATGACCAGTCCCGAATCGCAGGCGCTGCGCCATGCATTCTTCGCGGAGCGCGCGGCCGGCAAGGTTCCCGGGCTCACCGACAAGACTCCGCAGCGCAAGGTCGACGCCATCGCCGTGGTCGGAGCGGGCACGATGGGCGGCGGTATCGCGATGAGTTTCGCCAATGCCGGCATCCCGGTGACCCTGCTCGAGGCAAAACAGGAAGCGCTGGACCGCGGCGTCGCCGGCATCCGCAAGTTCTACGAAGGCGCGGTGGCCAAGGGCAAGCTCAAGGCCGACGAGGCGCAACGCCGCGGCGCGTTGATCTCGCCGTCACTGGACTTTGCTGCGGCCGCCAAGGCCGATCTCATCATCGAGGCCGTGTTCGAAGACATCGAGGTCAAGAAGAAGGTTTTCCTCGAGCTCGACCGCATCGCGAAACGCGGCGCCATCCTCGCCACCAACACCTCGACGCTGGACGTCGATGCCATCGCCGGTTTCACGCGGCGGCCCGGCGACGTACTCGGCCTGCACTTCTTCAGCCCCGCAAACATCATGCGCCTGCTGGAAGTGGTCAATGCGAAGAAGACGCGGCCCCAGGTGCTCGCGACAGCCATGGCGCTGGCGCGCCGCATCGGCAAGACGGCGGTGGTCTCGGGCGTGTGTGACGGCTTCATCGGCAACCGCATGCTCGATCCGTACGCACAGCAGGCCTTGCTGATGCTGGAAGAGGGCGCCTCGCCCCAGCAGGTCGACAAGGCCGTCGAGGCATTCGGTTTCGCCATGGGCCCGTTCCGCATGTCGGACCTCGCGGGCAACGACATCAGCTGGCACATCCGCAAGCGTCACTACGCCGAGCATCCGAAGATGCGGCACATGCGCATCGCCGACAGGATCTGCGAACTCGGCCGCTTCGGCCAGAAGACCGGATCGGGCTGGTATCGCTACGAACCGGGCAAACGCGACGCCATTCCCGACCCGCTCGTCGACCAGGTCATCGCAGAGGAACGCAAGGCGCTCGGCCTCAAGTCCCGGCGCATTCCGGACGCCGAGATCGTCGATCGCCTGGTGTATTCGCTGGTCAACGAAGGCGCGAAGATCCTGGAAGAGGGCATTGCCCTGCGCGCTTCGGACATCGACGTGGTGTATCTCACCGGCTACGGCTTCCCATTGCAGCGCGGCGGACCGATGTTCCATGCCAGCCAGGTCGGGCTGGGGCAGGTCCTGCGGCGCATGAAGCAATTCGCGGCCAATCCGCACGCCGAGCCGGCGTCGTGGAAGCCCGCGAAATTGCTGGTGTCGCTCGCGGCCACGGGACGCGGCTTCGAAGATGCCGCGCCACCCAGGGCCGCGCGAGCGCCGCGCGCGAAACCCGCGGCCCGACGTCGCGCCCCTGCCCGAGGTAAACGCCGTGGTTGACGCCGTCATCGTTTCCACCGCGCGCACCGCGCTCACCAAGTCGTGGCGCGGTTCATTCAACCTCACGCATGGCGCAACACTCGGCGGCCACGTGGTTCGCGCCGCCATCGAACGTGCGGGTGTCGACCCGGCCGCCGTCGAAGACGTGATCATGGGCTGCGCCAACCCGGAGGGCGCCACGGGTTTCAACATCGCGCGGCAGATCGCGCTGCGCGCCGGCTGCCCGGTGTCGACTGCCGGCATCACCATCAACCGTTACTGTTCGTCGGGGCTGCAGACCATCGCCTTTGCCGCACAGCGCATCGCGACAGGTGAAGGCGAGCTGTACGTGGCCGGCGGCGTGGAATCCATTTCCTGCGTGCAGAACGATCGCATGAACCTGTTCATGGCGAAGGAATCCTGGCTCGAGGAACACAAGCCGGCCATCTACTGGAACATGCTGCAGACCGCGGAGAACGTGGCGCGGCGTTACAAGATTCCGCGCGAGGATCAGGATCGCTACGGCGTGCAGAGCCAGCAGCGTGCCGCGGCTGCGCTCGCCGCCGGCCGCTTCACCGCGGAGATCGCGCCCATCGACGTGGTCATGGGCGCGGCGGATCGCGACAGCGGCCGTCTCATGACGAAATCCGTCACGGTCACCGCTGACGAAGGCATTCGCGCCGACACGACCTACGAGGCCGTCGCGAAGATTCGCGCGGCGACTCCCGGCGGCGTGATTGCCGCGGGCAATGCCAGCCAGTTTTCCGATGGCGCCTCGGCCTGCGTCGTCATGAGTGCGACTCGCGCCGAAAAACTCGGCGTCGAACCGCTGGGCGCGTTCCGCGGATTCGCCGTGGCTGGCTGCGAGCCGGATGAAATGGGCATCGGCCCCGTGTTCGCGATCCCGAAGCTGCTCGAGCGAACCGGCAAGAACGTCAGCGACATCGACCTCTGGGAGCTCAACGAGGCCTTTGCCGTGCAGGTGCTCTACTGCCGCGACAAACTCGGCATTCCCGACGACCGGCTCAACGTCAATGGCGGCGCCATCGCGCTGGGTCATCCCTACGGCATGACCGGCTCACGCCTCGTGGGCCACGCCCTCATCGAGGGCAAGCGCCGCGGGGCGAAACTGGTGGTGGTTACCATGTGCATCGGCGGCGGCATGGGCGCTGCCGGACTGTTCGAGGTGTTGTAGTGCTCAAGAACATCATCGCCTTGCTCATTGCCCTGGCCGCGGGAGCCCTGGGCTACTCGTGGTGGATGAAGAAGGACGCGGAGGAAAGCCCCCTCAACGTCATGGTCACGCAGATGCGGACGCGCGCCATCATCGAACACGAGCGGCACGTGACGGTCTGGTACAAGGCCTGTCCCGAGGTGAAGGGCGTCAATCCGCAGGTGATGGTGATCTGGCCCGCCAAGCTCAACTACGAGCTCGATCTCGCCGCCACCAAGTTGACCCTGGGCGCCGACGGCGTCCTGCGCGCCGACACGCCGCCGATCCGCGGTGACGATCCCTCGGTGCCGTCGGAGGTGGGCGAATACCTGGCCCAGACCTCGTTCTGGACGCTCGACAGCGAGCAGGCCATCGTCATGCGCGAGATGCAGAAGGCGACGCCGCTGGCGCGTCACTTGACCGCTTATTTCCTTCGAAATGACGTGGGCTTACCAACACAGTTCAAAGAAGAACTCGAAGCCTACCTGCGGGGCATCTCCGGCGCCCTCGGGCTGCCGGTGACGCGCATCGAGATCAACATTCCGGAGGAAGACGTGAAGATTCCGCCGCGTCCCGAACTCAGCCTCTGCGAAGGGTCGGTGGCGCTGGCCAATGGATTCGGTTTCGCGCGGCGCCAGGAGGACGGCACCGTCGTCGGCATCTATCCGCGCAAGCCTCACGCACCGGAAAATCCGCCGGTACCCACACCAACTCCGTAAACCATTTGCGGAGGCGCCAGCTATCATCGGCGCCAAACCATTCGTCCCACTCAACGGAGATCCGCCAATGGAAGCTGTGGATGTGCGTGGCCGGTTTGTCTGGCACGAGTTGATGACGCGCGATGTGGCCGGCGCGAAGAAGTTCTATGCGAAGTTGATCGGCTGGAAAACCATGCCGTGGCCCCTCGATCCCTCGTACACCGTGTGCCACGCGGATATCGGGCCGACCGCGGGCATCATGGAGATTCCCCCGGACTTGCCCGCCGACATGCCCTCGCATTGGGTGCAATACATCGGTACCCGTGATGTCGACGGAACCGCGGACGCCGCGGTGCGCGCCGGCGGGTCGGTGTTGAAGGCGCCATCGGACATGCAGGGCGCTGGACGCTACGCCGTACTGAAGGACCCACAGGGCGCGCCGTTCGCCATCATCGATCCCGAGAATGCGCGCCCCGAGGCGTCGGGACCGCCGCCACTCGCTACCTTTTCCTGGCATGAGCTTGCGACCACCGACAATGAAGCCGCATTCGCGTTCTACAGTGCATTGTTCGGCTGGGACGCCATGCAACGCATGGACATGGGCCCGGGAGGCGTCTACCTGATCTTCGGCCAGAACGGCGTGCAGCGCGGCGGCATCTACAACAAGCCCGCCCACTACCAGGCGCCACCCAACTGGCTGCCGTACGCCCGCGTGGCGAGCGCCGACAAGGGTTTTGCGCTGGCGATGGACAGCGGGGCGGCTGAGAGGATCGCGCCGATGGATGTGCCGGGCGGCGGTCGTATTGCGGCCATGGCCGATCCGTCGGGAGCGTCGTTCGCCATTCACTCGATGCCGGCCGCAGCCGCGTCCGCGCCAAAGCCGAAGGCATCAGCTAAACCGACAGCCAAGCCCAAGGCAAAAGCGAAGCCCAAAACCAAGGCGAAGCCCAAAACCAAGGCGAAGCCCAAGGCAAAAGCGAAGCCGGCGAAGAAACCTGCCGCGAAGAAGAAGGTCGTAAGGAAGGCGGCGAAGAAGGTGGCGCGCAAGGGCGCCCGCAAACCCGCGCCGAAAAAGAAATCGAAGTCGAAGGCGAGCCGGAGGAAGAAGTGACGCGACGACGTGACGTCATCAAGGCAGGAATCGCATTGGCCGGCGCTGGCACCCTGGCGTGGGCAGCAGAGAAGTCCAAAGACGACGTGAAGCCGCCGCCGGCGGCGCCGCTCGCCACCAAGCCGGTGCCATCGACGGGTGAACGGCTGGCGGTGATCGGCGTTGGCACCAACAACTACAGCCCAACCAATGCCCAAGAACGTGCTGCACGCCGGGAAGTGCTGGCTGGCCTCACCGCGGCCGGCGCCTCGGTGATCGACACCGCACCCGCGTACCGCCAGTCGGAAGAGGTGATCGGCGGTCTGCTCGCGGAGATCGGCAATCGCAAGCAGGCCTTCATCGCCACCAAGGTGACGGCCGACGGCAAACTGGAGCAGGGGGTGGCGATGATCGAGGAGTCGAAGCGCCGCCTCAAGACCGACGTGCTCGACCTCGTGCAGATCCACAGCCTCAATGGCACCGACGTGTTGTTCCCGCACCTGTTCGAGCTCAAGAAGAAAGGCCAGATCCGCTACGTGGGCATCACCACTTCGAGCAACAGCCAGCACGCGGCGATGATCGAAGTCATCAATTCGCAGCCCATCGACTTCGTGCAGGTGGATTACTCGCTGGCCAATCGCGCGGCGGCCGACACCGTGCTGCCCGCAGCCCTGGCCAAACGCGTGGGCGTACTCGTCAACCTGCCATTCGGCGGCCGGCGCGATGGCAGCCTGTTCCGCCGCGTCGCCAACACCGATCTGCCCGAGTGGGCCGCCGAGATCGGCGCGCGCAGCTGGGGCCAGGTCTTCCTCAAGTACGTGATCTCGCACCCGGCGGTGACTGTCGCCATCCCGGGCATGACGCAGCTCGCACATCTCGAGGACAACCTGGCCGCGGGCCGCGGGCGCATGCCCGATGCCTCCATGCGGGCCCGCATGGAACGGTACTGGGACCAGAACTTCGACAGCTGATCCGGTCGTCGTCGCAAGCGAAAACGCCCGCGCAAGTTGCCCCGCGCGGGCGTTTTCATTGGCGTGATTGAATTACTTGCCGGCGGCCCAGGCGAGCGCGCCCGTCATGAGGTTGATCATCCAGGGTTCGCTCCACGATTCGTTGGTGTGGCCCAGCGCGCTGTAGAACACGCGGCCGCCGCCGAACTCGTGGCACCACACCAGCGGATTCGGATTCACGTCGGCTTCGCCCGAGTCACCGATGCTCTTCGGATCGATGGTCACCAGCACGCGCACCGTGGGATCGAAATCCTTGTAGTAGTACCACTCGTCGTTGCGCTGGATTGTCTTCGGTAGTTTGGCCGTCGCGGGATGTTTGGCATCGACCACCGTGACCGTGCCCTTCGGCGTGCCCTTCGGATGACGCTCGAAGTAGCCGCCGATCATCTGTCCGTACCAGCCCCAGTTGTAGTGGGAGTCGGCGGCGGCGTGCAGGCCGATCACACCCTTGCCGGCCTTGAGAAAACCCTGCAGCGCATCGCGGCGCGAACCCGTGAACCATTCGGACTC
>Ga0157380_10001043_pt1 | contig 17706 bp, 15 predicted proteins | sample S35metaG_FD_119757 | JGI IMG/M metagenome (GOLD analysis project Ga0157380, IMG submission 119757) | Switchgrass rhizosphere microbial communities from Kellogg Biological Station, Michigan, USA - S3-5 metaG | ecosystem: Host-associated > Plants > Roots > Rhizosphere > Soil | place: USA... | reverse complement strand
TTCGCGTGCTTGACCCACTCGGCGCGATTGTCCGAGATCTTCTTTTCGATCTGAGCGGGCGTCAGCTCCGGTGCGCCGGGTTGGCTCGTGGAGTTCGCCTCGTCGGGACGTGACATCGGACGGCCAGGAGTCATCAACAGGTTCGCGGCTTCAGCGAGCGTGAGCGCGTTGTGCTCGATCACGGCCCACTCCGCATCGGTCTTCGGCGCCTTCTCAACTACATCACCGTTGGCGGCGGATTCGGCCCCGACCGAGTCCCAGATCGCCATCGCGTTGGGATCGACGATGCCCTTCATCACGTCCTTGACCGTGCCGATTGGCGACACCTCGACGGTGGGAGGCGCAACCGGCGTCGCGCTTGCCGCCGCCGCCCCGGCCCGCTGAGTCACCAACGCGGTACCTGAAATCGCCACTACGAGTACAAGAAGCCAATAGGCCGTGCGCATGGCACCTCCGTCTGGCTGGCGATCGTACTTACGACGAGCGCCTCTGTCCCTGAAGACTTGATGAAATCTTCGTCAGGATCCGCGGGATCGGCTAACGTAAAGCCGGTGACGCCGCCCACCACTTCCCGCATCATCCGCCGTCCTTCTGGTTCATCGCCTCAGACAGTTACGGCCGACATCTGCGTCCTTGGCGCAGGCATCGCAGGCGTTTCCGCTGCTCTCGAGGCCGCGCGTCTGGGACGGCGAGTAGTGATCGTGGACGCGGCGCCGTCGCTCGGCGGACAGGCGGTCGGCTCGATCATCGGCACCATCATCGGGCTCTATACGCATGGCCCGCAGCCTTACCAAATCACGCACGGCATCGCGAATGAACTGATCGCAGACCTGACCCAGGAAGGCTCGTTGAGCCGCCGGGTCTCGATGACCGGTACCATCACGTTCCAGTACGACGAGGTCAGGCTGGCGCGCTGGATTGAGCGCAAGGTTGAAGAAGCCGGCATCCGCGCCCTCGTGGGCGCCGTGCTCACCGGCGTTGGCTTCGACGGCCGGCGCGTCCGGCACCTCGAGCTCGCCACGAGATTTGGATCGGCCCGGGTCGAGGCGCGTTCGTATGTCGACGCGTCGGGCGACGCCACGCTTTGTTATCAAGCCGGCCTCGAGGTGCGTGAGCCAGACGCACCCGTTTATGGTTCGCTGAACTTCATCATCGAGGGTTACGACACGGACGCCGTCAAGGATCTCGTGATCAAAGAGGTGCACGATCGGCTCGCCGAGCGCGGCAGCCAATACGGACTCGTTCGTCACGACGGCTTCCTGATGCACTTCCCCGGGAAGACGGTCATGCTCGCCAACGTCACCCACTTCGAGACGCCGCTCGACCCGGCCGCGGGCGCGCAGATGGTTTTCGAAGGACGACGCCAGGCTGACAACATCATCCGGTTCCTGCGGGCCGAGTTTCCGCGCATCTTTGCCAACGCGAAGGTTCGTACTTACGGCAACCCAGGCCTCCGGCAGACGCGCTGGATCGTCGGCGCACGTCAACTGACCCTGGATCAGATTCGCTCCGGTGAGCGCCCTGCGGATGCAGCTGCGCGCTGCGCGTGGTGGGTGGAGCTCCACAACGCGAAGGAGTTGGTTCACTGGGAGCGTTTCGAACCGGACCACGTCTACTACATTCCGCTGTCGTGCATGGTGCCGCGGGAGGCTGACAATATCGTCGCGGCGGGACGCTGCGTCGATGCAGACGTGAGTGCTCTGTCAGCGATCAGGGTGATGGGGCCGTGCATGGCGATGGGCGCGGCGGCCGCGCACGCGCTCGATCTCGCTGCGGGCGGCTCGGTCCACGAAATCGACATGACCGCGTTGCAGAATCGATTGACCGACAACCTCGATCGACGGTCGTAGGGCGGGTCCACGAGATCGACTCGCCGGGTCCAAACAGCAGGGCCGGCCTACGCTGCCTGCGCGTTCATAGATTCGGCGCAACGGTGATCTCTGTCTTCACCGAGTTCGCGATGTAGCACGCCTCGTGCGCCTGGTGGTGGAGTTCCTCTTCTATCTCCTGCGTCGGATGCGCGCCGGCGTACGCCACGCGGGGATGAAGGACGACCTTACTGACCCAGGGGACGCCTCTCTCGTTTTTCGTCATCCTTCCAATCGCCTCGTCCACATAGCTCGTGACCTCGAGACCCCGGCGTGACGCGACCCAGAGAAAGGTCAGCATGTGACAACTCGAGATCGCGGCGACGTAGGCTTCCTCCGGATCGACGTTGGCGGCATTCGAATACGGGGGCTTCACAGAAGTCGGCGAAGGCGACGCGGGCACGGTCACCCCTCCATCGAAGGTCCAGGTGTGCTCGCGCGAGTAGCTTCCCTTGAGGAATTCGCCCTGCGAGTGGATCCACTTGATGGTTGCTTTGTGTTCGGACATGGCGCCCTCGTTCGGAATAGAGAAGCGCGGTCGCCTTCCCCCGCTGCAACGCTGAAATCTGGTTCCGTGCCCGAACGTTGCTTACGTGCGTTTCTGAATCTCGACGATCCCGAGATCGCCGTCGACCATGACCCAGTCACCGGTCTCGATAAGGTCGAGCGGGTCGCGATCGAGATCGGTGACGCTCGGTACACGCATCACCACTGCTCCAAGCGCCACTTTGGTCGTCATCTCGTTGAAGACGAGTGCCCTGGGCGCGGCACCGGCCAATCGCGCTGTGTGATACATGGCCGACCAACCCGAGGAGCCCTTGGCCCCGCGAAACACGAGGACCTTGTCTTTGAAGCTCTTGCCGCGGAGCTCGTGATGGGTCTCGGTTATGACCCCCTGCTGAGGATTCACGCCGCCCCATCCCGGGATCGCCTCCCGCGTGACCAGCGCCTCGCCTTCGGCACGACCACCGACCACGCCGCGGCCGCGCAGCACAATTGTCGCGGACACTGTCATGGCCGTTCTCCGTTCCACCGGCCGGTCACGGCCGCTTGAATGCAGTCCCGCGTCGACCCGAACCACGCCTGGACGCCCAGGATGGCTGGCAGATAGTGCGCCTGCTTCGCCGAGTCGAGCGCCGCGACCCTGGTGCCCGGCGGGATGGCTTGGGCAAACGCCGAGCAGGTATCGGTGAGCACCACGCCTCCGGCGTCGGTGATCGCCTTCACGTATCCGAGTGTTCGCGCCTGGCTGTCGACGGCACGCGACGTGAAGATCCACAGATGGCAGTTGGCGCTGACACGCTTTCCCTCGAGCAGCGTTGCCGCTTCCCGCAGTTGATCGAGCGCGGCGTGTGGACATCCCAGCATCACGTAGTCGACATTCGGGTCGCTCGCATTGGCGTTGAGTCGATCGTACACCTGTCGCTGTTCGGTTTTGCCGTACGTGAATTGCTCGCGAGGCCGGTTCGGACCGAACGCCATGTCCACCGATTCGGCTTCTGGTGTCGTACCGACAATGTGATACATCTCGACGCCGCCCGACGATGAGGCGGATGCCCCGAAATGTTTCAAGCGCACGATTTCGGGCGTGGCAAACGTGCCGACGACAACCGGGATGTGCTCCTGTACGACATCCCCCACGTAGTAGCCCAGCATCCCCCAATCCATCACTGATTCCACCGGCAGGTCCACGTCGATACGATGAGTTCCGTAACGGCATTCGGTGCGGTGCAGTCCCCAATCTGGAATCTTCCCGGTGAGCATCGCAGCGCTGGTGCTCTCCCTTCCTTCAGTGTTGGTACGCGCGCCGAGTACGGAGTTCGCAAAGATGACGGCAGACGACTCCATCCATGCGCAGTGCTCGCCCTTGGCGGGAACATTACCCGCGAGATACGGCGTGCAGGTCTTCAGGATTGTGACGTCGTGACGCGCCGCGAATGCTTCGCGCTCCTGGTAGTTCCTGAACACCTCGACCTTGACGCCGAGCGTCTGCCAGTTCCGCGGGTCTGCCCCACCCTGCAGGTGGTACGTCGGCACCAGCGCGTCGGGGACATCGACGAGCTCATCGGAGTCGAGGTCGAAATGCGAAAAGATCGCATCGAGACCGCCGGCATCCTTGCCGGCATAGTAGCGCTGCAGGAATGGGTTGGCTGAACCTGGCACGCCCGCTACGTTTCGCGTGTCGACGAACCGTTCGGCACCCAGCGCTTCCGCATAGCGAAACAGCAGCTCCATGGCCTTCTGCCGCGCCTTGCCGTCGCGGCCGTCGAGCATCGCTTTCTCGCTATCCGTAAGTTTGACGGTCATTTCGTGACTTCGCTTGCGACGTCATTGTCTGGGGATCGGTGTTTCGCGTCGGGTTCACGATGCCGCGAGTCTCTCGCTCAGCTCCAAATCGCTCCGGAGACTTCGTGCTCCCACCATGTAATGTATCGCGGCCCACAGATTGACCACTCCGATCGCCACGAGCGCATAACGAAGCGAGTCGCTCTGAAACGCAGGGGCCATTCGATCGCTGATGAAGCCGGTCACAGCGGGTCCCATTCCGTTACCGATGAGCGTCTGAATGAACAGCAACACCGAGGTCGCCACAGAGCGCATCCGTAGCGTCGCCAGCGCTTGTGTCATCGCGAACGAAGGCCCGAAGAAAACGGCGGCCATCAGCATCAAACCGACGAACGACGGCAGACTCACGGCGAGGCTGGGTGATAGATACGCGAGGAACTGAAAGGGCACGCAGACGAGCGTTGCGATTCCAGGCACCCACATATACCAACGCCGATCGTTGGTGATCGTGCTGAGGCGATCGGACAGATAGCCCCCGAGAAACGTCCCGACGCCGGCGATCGCCGCCAGGATAGAGATCCAATATCCCGCCTCGGCCACGTTCATCCCGTGGGAGCGCTGCAGAAACGCGTTGTTGAAAGCCCCGCTCGCGTACCACACCACCGAATGAAGCGCACAGGCCAGGCTCAGATGGCGGAACGAGGCACGAAGCCACAGGAAGCGCAACACGTCCCACATGCCGGGAGTTGTCTGACTTGCTCCGCGGCTGACGGCGCCATCGGACATCCCTCGGGGAGGCTCCTTCACGGTGAGGAGCACGAGGATGGCGATGATGATGCCGGGAATTCCAATCGCGATGAACGTGTTCCGCCATCCGAGGTTTTGGTTACCCCAGCCACCAATCGCCGCTCCGATGGACGTACCGACCGGCACCGCCAGCGCGTAGATGGCAAATGCCGTGCCCCGTCGAGCTTTCGGGAAATAGTCCGAGATGAGCGAATGTGACGGCGGACTGCCGCCCGCCTCGCCAACCGCAGTGCCGATGCGCGCCAGGAACAGCATCGTGAAATTCACGGCTGTGCCGAAAAGCGCCGTCATCCCGCTCCAGGTGGCGACTGCCAGGACCAGGACGTTCCGGCGATTCGAGCGATCCGCCCATGCCGCGATCGGGATTCCCATCAGCGAATAGAAAATCGCGAACGGCAATCCCGTGAGCATTCCCATCTGAAAGTCGGAAGCACCAAACTCCTTCTTGATCGACTGAACCGACGCCGCCAGGACCTGCGATCGATCGATGACGTTGACCACATAGCAAAGCGTCAGCATCACCAGCACGTAGTACGCGTATGTCATCGTCGCGGTCTGTGTATTCCGCTCGCCAATCGCGTGAGAGTGTGTGCGGGTCGCGGCCAAGGGGCCTCCTTTTTCGGGACTCGGGGCTCGGGATCCGGGGCTCGGATTCAGTCTCCCTCGGTGTTCATGATACGGCGCGCCACGCGCGTGGCGCGGCCTGATAGATTACGTCGAAGGAACTCCGATACGCCGTTTTGAGGCCGCCCAGATGCCACGAGCATTGCGAAGCAATTTTGAGCCCGGATCACCGCGAGAAGCGGTGCGGCGCGCCCAGTGGAAAGCGCTCGGCCTGAGCAACGAGGACATGCTCAAACCCAAGATTGCCGTCGTCAATAGCTCGTCAGAGCTGGCGATCTGTTTCAGCCATCTGGACGGCATCGCACGCGTCGTGAAGGATGCGGTCCGTGAGGCCGGCGGCCTTCCCTTCGAGATCCGCACTGCGGCTCCGAGTGACTTCATCATCAGCGCGGCCAGGGGCGGCGGTTACATGCTGGCCAGCCGCGACCTCATCGTCAACGACATGGAAATCGCTGTCGAAGGAGCGCAGCTCGACGGCATGGTATGCCTGTCCTCTTGCGACAAGACGCCGCCGGCTCACCTGATGGCGGCCGGCCGCTTCAACGTCCCGACCATTCTCGTCGTGTGTGGCTATCAACCGAGCGGGCAGTATGAAGGCTAACACGTCGATATCGAAGAGGTCTTCATCGGTTCGGTGCAGGCAATGTTCGGCAAGCTCTCCAAGGAAGCGCTGGCCGGAATGTGCGATCACGCCATCACCGGACCCGGCGTCTGCGCCGGCATGGGCACCGCCAACTCGATGCACATCGTGTGCGAGGCACTCGGGATGACGTTGCCTGGTGCAGCACCTGTGCTCGCTAACAGTCCGAAGATGTTCGACCTGGCGCGACAATCCGGACGTCGCATCGTGGAGATGGTGTGGGAGGACCTGACTCCGCGAAAAGTGCTGACGGCGGGGGCATTTCGCAACGCGGCGGCATCGGTGCTGGCGGTGAGCGGTTCGATCAACTGCGTCAAGCATCTTCAGGCGACCGCTGTGGAAGCCGGTGTTAACGTCGATCTCTTCGCGCTGTTCAACGAGCTCGGCGAGCAAGTCCCGGTCCTGAGCGCAGTCGCACCCAATGGCCCGGACACGATCGATGCTTTCGAGGCCGCAGGAGGAGCACGAGCGCTCCTTGCGCAGCTCCGGCCTCTGCTCGATCGCGACGCCATGACGGTCAGCGGGCGAACGTTGGGCGAGAACATCCGCGACGCCGCTGTCCACAATGCAGACGTGATTCGTCCACTCGACCGGCCGTTCTCGACGCACGCATCCATCGTCGTGCTCCGCGGTTCGCTGGCGCCCGAGAGCGCCATCGTCAGGCCCGGCCTGCAGCGGCCGGGACACGACGGACGTTTCGCGGGCACGGCTGTCGTCTACGACGATGTTCCCGAAGCGATCGATGGGGTGCAGAAAGGTGCGCTGAAGCCGGGCAATGTTCTCGTCTTGCGCGGCTGCGGCCCCAAAGGCGGACCCGCAATGGCGGGCTCCGCCTCACGAGTCGTCTTCGCGATCTATGCGGCTGGCCTCGAAAACGATGTCGCGTTCGTGTCCGACGGCCAATTGTCCGGTCTCTGCAACAAGGGCATGACGGTCGCTGAAGTGTCGCCCGAGTCCGCGATCGGCGGCCCGCTTGCGCTGGTCGAGAACGGCGACCACATCCGAATCGACCTCGATGCGCGCACGCTCGATCTCGACGTGCCGCCCGCGGAACTCGACGCCCGGCGTACAAGGCGGGGTGACGTCCCTTTGCCCCAGGCCACTGGATACCTGTCGATCTACCAGCGAAGCGTTCAGCCGATGTCGACCGGAGCGGTGTTGGTCGTGCCCGAGCGAAAGTAGGGTCGGGCATGCCGCAGCCTCTTTACGATCGGATTGGACGGCGGTACACATTGACGCGGCGCCCGGATCCCAGAATCGCCGCTGCGATTGTGGATGCACTCGGCGATGCCCCCACCGTCGTCAACGTAGGAGCCGGCACCGGCGCCTACGAGCCTGTCGGCCCGTCTCTCGTCGCAGTCGAACCCTCGTGGCAGATGATCCGGCAGAGGGCGGCTGGGACAACCCCCGTCATCCAGGCATCTGCTGAAGCGCTGCCCTTCCGAACCGGGACATTTGACGCCGCGCTTGCAGTGCTCACGCTGCATCACTGGGCCGATTGGCGCGCCGGCCTCGACGAGATGAAGAGAGTGGCGAATCGCCTGGTGGTCTTTACGTTCGACACGAGCGCAGTTGGCAACTTCTGGCTGACGGAGGCGTACTTTCCGGAGATCGTGGAACTGTATCGGGGACGGTGTCCATCCGTTGCCGAAATGGCCCACTACCTCGACGACTGCAGAGTTGATCGCGTCCCGATACCACACGATTGTGTCGATGGATTTCTCGGAGCCTTCTGGCGCCGGCCTGAGGCGTACCTCGATCCGAGAGTGCGAGCGGGCATTTCCGGTTTCGCGCTTCTCGACCAGGACGTGGTGGCTCGAGGCATTGCGCGGCTTGAACTCGATCTCGAGTCAGGCGCCTGGGAGCGGCGCTTCGGCAACCTCAGGTCGCTGGACGCGATCGATGTGTGCTACAGACTCCTGGTCACCATCTGACGGGCCATCACGTTGAGCAGAGGAAGGCGTATAGTCCTGTCCATGGCCGACCGTCGATCACCGTGCGCCCTCGTTCTGCTCAGTGGTGCCTTTCTTTTTACCAGCGGATTCCCGGCGTTGGCCCAGGCGCCGCCGGATGAACCAGCCGTCACGGTGCGCGGTCAGACCTACACGCCGCGATCCATCCTTTCTCGCAACATGGGCTCGGACGAAGATCAGACGACGGCGTTTCCTCCTCACAAGATCGTCGGCAATGTCTACTACGTCGGCACCAGGACGCTCAGCTCGTTCCTGATCGCCACACCGGCAGGACACATTCTTCTCAACAGCACGTACGAAAGGAACGTGCGGACGATTGAGAAGTCGGTGACTCAGCTTGGATTCAAATTCTCCGACGTCCGCATCCTGCTCGGGACCCATGCGCACGGCGATCACCAGGAAGGTGATGCACTGGTCAAGGAACTCACCGGCGCGCAGGTGATGGCGATGCGTGAGGACATTCCGGCGCTCGAAGCCATGCGGCCGGGAGGCAAGGCGCATCCGGTCGATCGGACACTGCGGGACGGAGAGGAAGTGACGCTTGGCGGCACAACTCTCGTCGCGCATCTGACCGCGGGTCACACCCGTGGCTGCACGACGTGGACGATGAAGGCGCAGGAGGGCGGGAAGACGCTGAACGTGGTCTTCGCGTGCAGCTATCGTTCGCCGGCACCGGTGACTCCTGAAATCGAGAAGGAGTTCAACCGAACGTTCGACCTGATTCGCTCCCTGCCCTGCGACGTGCCACTAGGCGACCATCCCGCCCAGTACAACATGGCCGCCAAGTACGCGAAGTTGAAGGCCAACGCGCCGAACCCTTTCGTCGATTCAGCGAACTGCTGGGTCGAGGCGGAGATCCAGGAGGCGATGCTCCGGGCACAATTGAAAATGCAACAGGCCGCAAAGCCGTGACGGATCCCGGCGATATCCGATGCGAATCTGGGATCTGCCCGCCGGGTATCTGAATCGTCAGAGCCTGCCCACGATCTGATTGCGATTCTCCATGACCCGCCGAGTCAGGGTCGTCTCCTGAACGCCATCGAACACATGTGGGGGCACGTGCGGAACGAGGCCGCCGCCAACGATGTGGCGACCGCGAAAACCAGTCCGGGAGCGCTGCTCGCCTGCACGCAACGACTGGCGCTGCAGCACCGGGAGCCGTTCCTGCTCTACTCTGTTGCGTTGTCTGAGCTCGCAGTTTTTGTCGATGTGGAGAAATGACGATGACGATTGCCTCACGGATGGTCGGAATCTGTTTGCCCTCTGCCACAGGCGCCATGCTGCTCGCAGCGCTCTGGGCCGCGCCATCGATATCGGCTCAATCGTCGAATGCGCGATGGGTCACTGCGTGGAGCACCTCGCAACAGGCATTGGGTGAGGACCGCATCACGAACGCGACGGTCCGCATGATCGCCAGGGTGACGACGCCCGGCGATGCCGTTCGCGTCCGGCTCGACAACGCGTACGGCACCGAACCAGTGACGATCGGACGCGCGTACGTCGGTCACCGGGTTCGCGGCGCAGCGCTCGCAGCAGGATCGAATCGACCGATTACTTTCAGCGGCGCGCCGGAAACGATCGTGCCGGCGGGCGGCACCGTCTGGAGCGATCCAGTCCCGATGACTGTTCGCGCGCAGCAGGACCTCGCTGTCAGCTTCCACATTCGTGGAAATGCCGTGCGCCCCAGTCAGCACACTAACGCAGCGGTGACATCGTATCGAAGCGCGGACGGCTCTGGCGACGTGAGTGCAGACGAAGCGGCGATGCGTTTCGAGATGACCACGACTGCGCTGTGGTGGCTCAAGGCCATCGATGTGCAGTCGGCAACGGCCGGCACAATCGTCGCTTTTGGCGATTCGATCACGGATGGGACCTGCAGCACGCTCGACGCCCATGACCGCTGGGAAGACGTGCTCTCCGTACGACTTGGACTCGAACACGACGCCGCGGCCCGTCAGGCACGCGGCCAGCGCGAGGGCTTGAAGGCCGTCATCAACGAAGGCATCGGCGGGAACACCATCACGCGCGAAGGACTCACACCACCGCCCGACAGTACGCCTGGACTCGAGAGACTCGAGCGCGATGTCCTGTCGCATCACGGGATGACCGACGTCGTGCTCTTCATGGGCACGAACGACATCCGGCGCGAGGCAACGGCGGCCAGTGTCATCGAGGGAACGAGCTCAATCATCAAGCAGGTCAAGTCGAAGGGATTCCGGATCATCGGCGCGACGATCATCCCGCGCCACAACGTCGCGCCGGCGGGCACCAACACCGGCTGGAATCCTGAGAAGACGGCGATTCGGAACCAGGTCAACGAATGGATCCGCGCGAAGGCTCCATTCGATGCGGTGATCGACTTCGCAGAGGTCGTGCACGATCCATCCAACCACGACCTTCTCGTCCCCGCGTTCAACTGCGGAGACGGGATTCACCCCAGTCCGCTCGGGTACTACGAGATGGGCAAGGCCATCGATCTGAATCTCTTCCGTCGACGGTAACAGGCCGCACGATGGCGGGTTGCTAGGAGCGCAATCGCGACAACATTTCGCGCACGCGGCGGGCGTTCGTCCCGACATCGCCGACACCGACGCGCGATTTCGATCGCACGTCGATCCGCGAGCTCTGGCCCGATGGATCTTCTGTAATGCGGACGACCACATCGTCCTTGAAGCCAAACCAGAACGTCGTGTCGGTCGCTTCAATACGTCCCGACGGCCGGTCATTCGCGACGAGCTCCCACCCCAAATCACGAACGACTGCAGTGACGCGATCGAATGCATCACTTGCGCTTTGGTGAACCACCAGCGGCGCAATGTCCGGATAGGCGCGCCGTTGCTGGTCGGCGACCTCGCTCCCGCCGTACTCCGGGGGATTCGCGGCGCCAGCGCGCAACGGCAAAATCGCCACGAACGGAGGCGGGTTCACGGTATCGGTTGTGATGTCGTGAATAGGCGGCTTCCCTACTCCCGACATGATGAAGGCGCTCGGCACGCTTACGACAGCCAGGCCGATGACGATCCCTGCGACCGCCATCTGCCACTGCCCCGTCTTGAATCCGGCCACGAGCGATAACGAGGCTCCAACAAGGCCCAGTAATAGACTGAGCGCCAGGAGCAGGAAGCCGATCACAAACGACCACAGACCGACCCGCGACCCGAGCGGGCCGGCAAGCAGCAGGGCGGCGCCGATCACCGAAAGCACGAGACCTGTTTTCATCAACTGAACGCGCTCGCTCAGGAAGTAGTGTCCGGCTTTAGCCGGACCGTGAGCCTATGGCTTGGCCGCCTGTGACGGTGGCGGCGCGTCGCCACCTGAAGATCCTGCGAAGACCTTTCGGCCGTCCGCTAGCGTGACGACACGAGCGTTGGCCATCTTGCTGCCATTTTTCGCCAGCGATCCTTCGACCGTCACTTCGTCGCCGACGTTGAGCGAGGTTCGCGTCCAGCCATTGCGGCGAAGCACGTTCGGGCTGGCGAGCTCGAGGTTCCAGCTGGTCACGACACCCTTGTCGTCCTTCACGTCCACATAGAAACGCGCGTGCGGGTTCGTCCACTCGACCTTCGTGACCGTACCGACGAGCGTGACCGGCTTGTTGGCGTCGTACTGCGCCGCGAACGAGTGATGCGCCTGAAGGGTCGACGCCGTGACGAGGACCAGAGCGAGCAGAACACCAATACCAGCCTTCATGTGTCCTCCCAAATGTGTGCAGGGCCTGACCCCTTCACAGTATTGCACTTACTTCACGATCGCCTGCGCGACCGCGTTCTCGAAGTCGCGCTGCAGTGCCGGCGTGCTGGTCTGCATGAGGATAATCTGGACCATATCGGCCGCCGGCTCGATGTGGACGTTCGTGCCGTACGCGCCGGCCCAGCCCCACGCGCCTTTCGAGACCCGCCGATCGGCCGCCACTGGATCCTCGACGACCTGTACGCCGAGGCCGAAGCCGATGCCTTTCGGTGACATACCCATCTGCCCCCCGGCCATTTCGCCGGTGTGATTGGAAGCCATCAGCTCGATCGTTCTCGGGCTCAGGTATCGTCTGCCGTTCAACTCCCCGCCGTTCACGAGCATCGTCGCAAACTGCGCGTAGTCTTCCGCCGTGGAGACCAGACCACCGGCGCCTGAGAAATAGGTCGCGCTGCTCAGGCCGCTTTGATCGGGCACTCGCTCGAGCCCGTTCTGTCCGCGCCTGTAGAGCGTCACGAGCCGCGGTTGAATTGCGGGCGTCAGCGCGAAGCCTGTGTCCTTCATGCCAAGCGGATCGAACAACCGCTCACGCAGAAACTGGTCGTACGGTTTGCCCGATGCGATTTCCACGACGCGGCTCAGCACATCGAAGCCCGCAAGACCGCTGTACCGCCAGAGTGTGCCCGGCTGAAAGTCCAGGGCGACGGCCCCCAGCTTCGGGATGTAGGTGGCAAGCGTATCGTCTGCCCCCCGGGTCGCCGCGGCACCCGCCGTCGCATTACCCAGCCCACTGCTCATCAGCCCCGAGCCATGCGTCAGCAGATCGCGGATCGTGATCTCACGTGTCGCGGAGACGAGGTCGACTTCGGGCGGCGGGCCACCTCGCCCACCAGGGCCGCCGGGACTGGCCGGCGCGGCACCACCGCCGCGCGCGTTCGGCTTGGCCACCGCGACTTTCATCGACTTGAACTCGGGGATGAAGCGCGAGACAGGATCACTCAGTCGAACCTTCCCCTCCTCGACCATCATCATTACGGCGACCGCCGTGATCGGCTTCGACATCGAGGCCAGCCGGAATACACCGTCCTTGGGCATCGCGCGCTTGCTCTCGATGTCCAGCAGGCCGTGCGCCTCGAGATGCGCGATCTTCCCGTGACGCGCCACCAACGTCACCGCCCCCGATATGGACCCGGCATCGATATGCCGCTGGACGGCATCGTGAATCCGGTCGAGACGCTCGGACGAGAGTCCGACATCCTCCGGCCTGGCAGTCGTCACCAAGCCGGCGCCCTGCAGCGAAAGGCCGGCGCACGCACAAACCAGGGCTCCACACACGATGCCGACACGTCTTGACCATCCGGGGCGCTGCTTCATCTCACGTCCTCCAATTGACGCGCGAATCATAGGAGGAGGTCCATTCCCGGTCAAGAAGTCGCGGCCGCCAAGGACTGGTACTGCGACAAGCGACTCAAAGTCAGCGGAAGAGAGGTATTACCGTGACGGCGTGAGGAGAAAGTATGCGTCTTTCTGCATCTGCGAGTAGGTACGCCAGTTGCGATAAGTAGGGGCAGTGCCCGTTGCTAACGCCATGGCGGCGGCACGGAGGCCTCTCCTGAAAGGGGCTCCCCTCCTCACGCCCTGACTGCTCTGTCCGGCGTATGTCCGGACGAAGCGGTCAGGGTGCCCGCTCGAAGCGGCGCTATCCCAATCACCGTCCTCGCTAGAGCACGCTAAAATGACGGCCGGTCGACACATGGCCACCATTGCAGGGCGTTACGAGATCACCGCCAAGCTCGGTGAAGGCGGGATGGGGGTGGTGTTTCGAGCCTACGATCCGCCTCCCCTGGATCGTGAGGTCGCGGTCAAGACGCTCCACGAGTTCACCGACCCGCTCGCCCTCGAACTGTTCTACAAGGAGTGCTCCGCGCTCAAATCCATCAGCCATCCGAACATCGTCGAGATCTTCGACATGGGGGAATTCGACGATGAGGGGCATCGGAAGCCGTTTTTCGTCATGCCGCTCCTGCCCGGGCAGACGCTCGACCAGCTCATTAAGCGGTCCAGTCATCGACTCACGGTCGATCGTGTCGTCGAGATATTCGCCCAGACGTGTCGCGGCCTGCAGGCGGCGCACGAGCGCGGGCTGGTGCATCGAGACCTGAAGCCGAGCAACATCTTCGTGATGGCCGACGATTCGGTGAAGATCATCGACTTCGGCGTGGCACACGCAGTCTCCGCCCAATCGCGGACGCTCGGCTTCGATAAGGGCACGTTGCTGTACATGGCACCCGAGCAGGTGCAGCACAAACCGGTATCGCCGCAGTCGGATATCTACGCGCTTGGCGTAACGCTCTACGAAGCGCTCACCCGGCGGCAGCCGTTCCGGGGCGCCACGGAAGAAGCCGTCATCCAGTCAATCCTGTCGTTGATTCCCCCGCCTGCCTCTGACCTCAATCCCGCGGTGAGCCAGGTCGTCAGCCGAGTGGTGCACAAGGCGATGGCCAAACAGCCGTGGAACCGGTTCGACACCGCGCGCGAGTTCGGGGACACGTTACAGAGAGCGGCGCGGAACGAAGCGATCGAGATTTTCGACCCCTCGCGCACTCAACCGCGGATCCAGACGGCAGCCAAGGCGCTGGAGCGCGGCGACTATCAGTTTGCCGGCGAAATCGTCGGCGAGCTGGAAGCGGAAGGCAACATCGATCCGCAGATCACGCTGCTGCGCACGCAAGTCGATCAGATCAGCAGACAGCGGACGATCGCGCAGCTCCTCGACAGCGCGAAGGCACGCTTCGAAGAGAACGAAGATCCGCTTGCGTTATCGAAGCTACAGGAGGTGTTGAACCTCGATCCCACCAACGTCCTCGCGCTGAGTCTCAAGAGCAAGATCGACGATCGACGGAGTGACCGCCAGATCGAGAAGTGGATTCAGCTGGCGCAACAGCACGTCAACAATCATTCCTACGGCCACGCGCGGGAGGCACTACAAAATGCCCTGAACCTCCGCCCGAAAGACTCGCGTGCGTCGAGGCTGTTGAAGGCGATCGAGCTCGAGGAACAGGAGTACGTCAGGCTGCGACAGGAGAAAGTGGCGATCTACCAGGCCGCCGTGAACGCCTGGAAGAACGGCGAGGTCAGTCAGGCCCTCAGCCGGATGCGTCTGGTGCTCGACCTCGATCACAAAGCACCCGACGTCACCGCCCCGGATGCGTCGGGTGCCTACCAGGCCTTCTACGACAAGATCCGCGTCGAACACGACGCGATCAACAGCGCGTACGCCGAAGCGCGTCGCCATCTCGACGACCGGCGGTTCGCGAGGGCGTTGACGATCTGCCAGCAGTATCTGGAGAGGTATTCAGGCCACGCGCTCTTCCAATCGTTGAAGTTCGACATCGAGGAACAGCAGCGTCAGCAGCTGTCCGCCTATATCGCCGACGTGGAGAGACGGCTCGACAGCGAAGCCGATCTGGACGCCAAGGTCCACCTCGTGCGGGAAGCGGTGGCTGAATACCCGCAGGAAGAGCACTTTCGGCGCCTGGCCACGGTCCTCGAGGACAAGCGAAATCTCGTCAACTCGATCGTCGAACGTGCCCGGGTGCACGAAGCCGCCGGACAGATCACCGAGGCGCTCGGCGACCTCGAAACGCTGCGCACGATCTACGGCACCTACCCGGGACTCGCGTTCGAGAGAGATCGTCTGCAGAAGCGACTCGAGCAACAGACACGAGACGCGGCGCGAACGCGCTGGGTGCGACAGGTCGACGGACAGCTCGAAGCCGGCAACTTCGCGCGCGCCGACGAACTGCTCGACATGGCACAGGCCGAGTTCGCTGACGACACCGAGCTCGTCGAACTGAGAGGGCTGGCGAAACAAGGAAAAGAGCGAACCGCCAGGGCGGACGAATTGGTCGCCGAAGGGCAGCAGTTGTGTGCTCGGGGACAGTTCGAGCAGGGCGTCGACCTGTTGAAGATCGCGCTGGAACTCGACGATCGAACCGGCGTCCGACAGGTGTTGCGGGACCTGTTCGTCGCGCGCGCCCAGGAGAGCCTGAACAGCGATTGGCGGGCGGTAGAAGCCTTTGCGGATCGCGCGCTCGAGCTCGATGCCAACCATGCGCTCGCGCGCAGCCTCCGCGCGCAGGCGCTCGACCGGAAGCGTGAGGAAGAGATTCCGCAACTCGCTTCTCAGGCACGGCGACTCCAGGCGGCGGGCGATTTCGCGGGCGCGCTGGCGGAAGTCGAGAAGGGGCTCGCATCGTATCCGGGCGATGGACGCCTGAGCGCGATCGCCGAAGCACTCCGAAAGGAATTGAGGCGCGCGACTCAGGCGCCGGCGCCAGCGAGCGACGCCGAGCGAACCCGGCTCTTAACGGACCGTCGTGCAACACAAGCGCCGGTTGCGCCGTCGGCTCCAGAAGTGGAGGACATTCGGCCGGCTCCGGCAGCACCGATCACGGAACCGATCCCGGCACCTGCCCCGTCGCCGATCGAGGCGCCTCGCCGCGTGCCGTGGAAACTCATTGCGGGCGCGGCCGCAGTACTCGTCGTCGCAATCGTGGCCCTGCTCGACCGACAAAGCATCCCCGAGCCGCAATCGGCGAGCCCGGCGTCAGAGGTTCAGCCGCCGGCTCCGGTCCCCCTACCCGCCACTCCCGCTCCCGAACCCCAGGCCGCTCCAGCGCTGGTGGCGCTGACGCTCGAGCGAATGCCGCCCGGTGTACAGGTCTCGTTGGACGGAACGTCCATCGGCAGCGTCGGCGCGGACGGCTCTCTCTCACATCCAGGTGTTAGCCCTGGCCCCCACAAGCTGACGTTTGTCAGGTCAGGATACGAACCGCTGACGATCGAGAAGACGTTCATCGGTCCGGACGCGGTTGCGCTCACCGTAAGCGATGTGCCGCTCAAGCGCATGGCAGCCGGCCTCGAGCTCCTCGCCGACACCGGCACGCAGTTGACGATCTCGCAGAATGGGCGAACGATTCAACGCGTCAACGGTGCCTCGAAGTTGTCGATCCCGGAAGGCACCTATAGCGTGGAAGCGACCGGGCCGGCTGGTGTTCCGATTGTCCGCACCGTGTCCGTCACATCGGGCGCGACGCAGACGGTCGACCTGCGGCCGCTCATCGTCAGCGGCATGGAGCTGTTCGATTTGTCGGCGTGGAAGCGGGACGAGAATTGGTTTACGCGGCGGGGAGGCGGATTCGCACTCTATAACCGGACGATCGCCGATAGCCGTTACACCTTCACCGTCCGCTTGGATCGAAATGGCAACCCCTTCTCCACGTCATCGCGGCTGAAGTGGGTCGTGGGCTTCGTCGACAACAACACGCACGTCATGTTGCAACTCGACAAGGACGCCTTCTACCGGCTCGACGTGGTGGGTGGAAGCTCCCAGCAAGTCAGGATTCCGCATCGCATTCCCACCAATGTTCCCTTCGTGCACCTCAACCTGCAGATATCGGGCGCGCGATTGATTCATCAATACAGCATTGACGGCTCGAACTGGCAGGAGCTCGATTCCTGGACACGGCCCAGCGGGCATGATGGAAACCGTCGCACGCCGCTCGATGGACGATTCGGCTTCTTCCTGCTGCCGGATGAAGAAGTATTCGTCTCCAACTTCCTGAACCATCCGGAGCAATAAGACCGTGACCGACCAACAGCCATCTGAGATGAACCTGCCGGATGCACTTGGGATGGCAATCCTGATGCACCGCAACGGCGAGTTGAAGGACGCCGAAACGCTGTACCACCGGATTCTGGACGCTGCGCCGGACTACGCCGATGCTGTCCATTTCTACGGTGTAATGCTGCATCA